>JAESFH010000196.1_pt1 | contig 36662 bp, 36 predicted proteins | sample 9269381 | NCBI WGS metagenome assembly JAESFH01 (sample SAMN14504062, study PRJNA617094) | algae metagenome | isolation source: Aphanothece sp. CMT-3BRIN-NPC111 and co-occurring heterotrophs from well... | place: USA: Clark Mountains Wilderness, California | collected 2010-04-18
CCCATGATGTCGGACTCCTTCATGATGAGGAGATCCTGGCCGTCGATGCGGACTTCCGTGCCGGACCACTTGCCGAACAGCACGCGATCGCCAGCCTTCACGTCGAGGGCGACGACCTTGCCGCTCTCGTCGCGGGCGCCGGGGCCGACGGCGACGATCTCGCCCTCTTGCGGCTTCTCCTTGGCGGTATCCGGGATGATGATGCCACCCTTGGTCTTCTCCTCCGCGTCAATGCGGCGGACGACAACACGGTCGTGCAGCGGACGGAACTTCATTGTGATCTCCTCATGATCTGAATTGCAGGCACGGGCGCGCCGAGGCACCTGTCCCTCAGGAGCAGGTGTTAGCACTCGGCAGGCGAGAGTGCTAAGGCAAGGTGGTACTCCTCAGGCCCAGGAGATGCAAGGGAGTTGTCCCGCTGAGCCGCAGGCAAACGCCGCCGACGAGGAACGCCGTCACAAGCGGCGTGATGTCCCTCGCGTGACTTCTGGGCGTATCGCTCGACCGGTGCCGGACAGGCTCCAAAGGGGAGGGTCGCCCTCCTGCGCGACCCCACGACCTGGAACGCCCTGTCCGCTTCGAGGACAGCGCACTGCCATGACCGCCTACTGTAGCGTGCGGAAGATTTTTATCTCGAGAAATGCTTTATTAGAACCGCTCAAACGAAAACAATTAGAATATCGCAATCAGAACAATTAAACTACTGTGCGATTGCACGCGTGCTACGACTGCCGCTGTCGATGTCGGGCATTGGCTCCAGGCGTCAGGAGAATAAATCATGCAAGCCCCGGATTGACTTAAGCTAGGGCTATACGGCGCGGCGTGCGGCGCAATTGCACCCGCCGTCGCGGGACTCTGGTGGCGTGGCAGGGTGACTGGCGGCACGGTGAAGAAGATGTCCACCGACCAAGCGCGCGCGGACACGGTCGCAGCGCTGTCGCTGATCTGCCTTGATCAATGCAAGCGCGATACGCGGATGGTCGAATGCGTGGCCGCACTCAAGAGCGCCGCAAGAGTGTGAAGGGGCTCATGTCACCAGAACGTCAGACACGATGGGAGCGGCGGCTCACCCAACTGCGTGCGTTGAGGGCGCACTTCACTCGGATTGGGCGCTATCATCGCGCTCAGAAGGCGCAAGAGACGCTCGGACGTGTGTACAACCGATGGGCTGATGAGCTTTTCGCGACATTGCTTTAAGACCTTGAGGCATGGCGCGAGGTAAGTCCGTGAGGGATCCTTCCGCAGCCCCCGGACCCCGCTGACGACAGAGCAAGCCGGCATAGAGCCTCATCCCACAGCTGCTGTCCCGGCTGGCACCTCGAAATGGCTCCCCGCCCGCTCATGGTGCAATTTCGTTGGTCCAGACGTGGAACCCAACCAGCTCCGTTGGCCCGAACGTATGCGTCAGACACGTCGGCGGCGTCCCGTCCCTGAGCGATCAGGATTCGCCCGACCCGAGGCGAGTTGTTACGCGGGTCGAACGCCCACCAGCGACCGCCGAGATAGATCTCCATCCAGGCGGCGAAATCCATTGGGCCGTAGGGGGGCGGAACGCCGATGTCGCTGATGTAGCCGGTGCAGTAGCGCGCCGGGATGTTGAGACAGCGGCAGAAGGCGATTGCAAGGTGCGTGTAATCCCGGCACACGCCACGCCCTTCGGCGTAGGTCTCGGCAGCGGTCCGCGTGGCACGGGAATGCTCGTAGCCGAAGGTCACGTGCCGGTGGACGAAGTCGCAGATCGCCTGCACGCGCGGCCATCCGAGCGGAGTGCTCCCGAACAGGCGCCAAGCCTCGTCGGACAACGTATCGGTCTCGCAGTAGCGGCTGCCGAGAAGAAATTGGAGCGTCTCGGCCGGGAGTTCCTGCACGGGATGCTGCAGCGCGCTTTCATTGACCGGATCCGCTGCACCGTCGTCTTGGACGATCGCATCCGTGCTGAGCGTGAACCGACCGGGCGGGGCCACAAGCCGGTTGCACCAATTGCCGAAGCTATCTCTGTAGCTCACGATTGGCACTGCGGGCGTAGTGACGAGACGGTCCGGGCTCTCAAGGTTCCCGAAGCGCGAATAATGCACGTTCAGGATCACGATCATTGGAGTCGGCTTCGGGACATCGTAGCTCAGCTCGCAACCTACTCGGATCCTCATTTCGCTCTCCTCCCCCGGGGAGATCCCGGCCAATAGTGTCGATGCCCTCAGGGAGCCACTTACCGAGAATCTGGCACGAGCCCCATGCTCGGCAAGGTGGGGGGGCCCTGCGCCTTCCCTTGCGGAGGTGGCTGGGTTTGTCTGCACAGCCTGTTACGCCGGGATAAGTGGAGCCCCGCGGGATCAAGCTGCCCTGAATTGTGGCAGCCTGGTGAGGTAGGCTGGGTCCGGCGTCCGCCGGTCAACGCTCAAATGGAGCCCCTCGCCATCGTAGAAGGTCAGATCGCGGTCGATCGAGGCGCGGGCTTCGCTGACGGTGTCGTAGGCTCTGAGATCGACCTCCTCGTACTTGATCGAGCGCCAGAGCCGCTCCACGAAGACCTTGTCCCTCCAGGAGCCCTTACGGTCCATGCTGATGGCGACACCATTCTTCACGAGAACGTCCGTGAACCTGCTCGAAGTGACAGGCCTGACTGGGACGGTCGATCGGCACTCCTCGCTGCAGGTACGAATAGGTTTTATGTGGGGATTAGAGGTCGAGAGAGGATCAGGCTCACCAGATCCGGCAGCCGCGAGGTGGACCGCCTCCCCTTCAGCTTGAGGCTCAGCCGCTCATGGGCCAGGCTGAGGCGGTCGAGGTCCTTGTGCCCGAGCTCGGCCGCCGTGGATACGCCCTCCCGGAACCCGGAGAGCCACTGCCCCAGGTCATGGAAATGCGTCCGCCTATAGGCGCAGGCTCGCATCCCGGTGTCGAGCACCAGCAGGTGATGCTGCGTCTTCCCCCTCCCCTTCAAGAGGGCTGAGACCAGCACCGACGCGACGCACGCCGCCCGCGAGAACAGCGCGATCCGGCACCAGGCGTCGTAAGCGATCGCAGCGGCACCGGTGCCGGAAGGCCATCCGTCTGCTTCACGCTCCCCTGCCCACTCGTCCAGGCGTTCCTCCTCATCCCAGCCGATCTCATACACAAGCTCCGGCCGCTCGCGCCCTGGCTCTCCTGGCGAGGTGCGCCCTCCCCTCAGGGCCTTGATGCCGGAGGATGACAGGAGCCAGCTCGCCTCCCGCCGCTGGGCCGGCCGCCTGGCCCGCAGCACCGACATAGTCCGTGCGGTGTAAGGCGAAGCGGCGCGCACGGCCATGTGGGGATCGCGCAGCACCAGGTCCTCGAGGTACACGAGCTCGCCGTCGAGGTTCAGGGCCGCACAGGCCTCGGCTAAATACCCCTGCTCGATTTAACCCTCGGCCGGCGCGTTGCCCTTCAGGCGCTCATCGAGCCGGGCCATCCTCTCTTCGGCGCACCAGCGCTCCAGCGAAGGCGGCCCAGGGCAGCTCCCGGGGCAGGGCGTAGACCGGCGTCTGCGTCTCTCGTTTTATTGTTAAGATTGGAGAGCCGCCTCTTATTCGCTTGTCTGGTTGGCTGTAGCTGTGACCGGAGCTCCGATGCCGGCGCACATTGCCGGTTAATATTGGAGAGCGATCTCCTCCCGGAACGGCAATTGACTTTCCCTGCTCTGCTGGAACTGCTTCCGTGTTCCGCGAGTAAAATTCCCTGTTACTAGATTCAGGGAATCGGTCTCTAAGTGGCAGCAAAATCTTGCTTTCTCGATGCGCTGGAGTACGAGGAAGGGCTCAGATGTGCGAAACTCCCTGTATTTTCCCGCAGAACAGGGAAGCAGGCGCCGAGACAGGTTCGCAGATGACTGCCTCCACCGCCAGATTTCCCGTAAGTTACGAATTCTAAGTAGTTTTCCTGCAGCACCGCCTGGCAGCTCACGGCGGAGGACCTGCCGGCCTGGGAGGAGCGGCTTCGCACCCCTGGCATCGCCATCGAGGGCCGGGCCACCTGGAGGCGGGGCGGCACCAGCCTTTATTTCCGCGACCCGGACGGGCACCGGCTCGAGCTGCTGACGCCGGGACTCTGGACGATCTACCGAGCTGGAAACGAAGAAGGCGCCTCGCCGGCGCCCCATGCGGCAGAGCATGGTGGCCGGCTGGGAACGGCGATGAGGAGGCACCGTCCGCTCCCAGCGCGGCCTTGCCCTCGAAGACCCAGGAGATGCGGCGGACCTGAGCACCCGTAGGGCAACCGGAACCCGCCATGGCGGGACCCAACAGGCGCAGAGTATCGTGGCGGCCCTGCATGGCAAGGCTTCCTAAACCTCTGCACGGAGGAAAAGCCTGCGAAGGTTAACGGCGCCACCCGCCGCCTGCAAGCCGGTTCGGACTTATCCCCAAGGTTTGCTTGGGGCCCGGACTAGTCCCTGGGGATGACGCTGGATCGGCCCTACCGGTCGTCCGCGTCGAGATAGGTCTTCACCGTAGCGATGAACTTCGCCACCGAGATCGGCTTCGAGAGATAGGCTTCACAGCCTCCTTCCCGGATCCGCTCCTCGTCCCCCTTCATCGCGAAGGCCGTGACGGCGATCACCGGAATCGACTTGAGCTCGTCGTCCTGTTTGAGCCAGCGGGTGACTTCGAGGCCGGACACCTCCGGGAGCTGGATGTCCATGAGGATCAGGTCCGGCCGGTGGGTGCGGGCGAGCTCCATGGCCTCGATGCCGTGGCCGGTCTTGAGGGTGGCGTAGCCATGAGCCTCCAACAGGTCGTTGAAGAGCTTCATGTTGAGTTCGTTGTCCTCAACGATGAGCACGGTCTTCTTCATCGTCGTCGCCCCTGGATCCACGGCCAATCACTCACAGGGAAGCTCCGGTTTCGGCGGGATGGCACTTCACGGACCCGTTCTCCTGTCCGATGATGACGCTAAGGATGAGACTCTTGACGAAATCCAAACCTCCAGAATCATGACCGCACAAAAGAAAGTCACGGTAAAGGAAGCCGAAACGGTGGCGCTCGGTGCCCTATCCTATCTTGCGGCCGACGACGAGCGCCTCGCCCGCTTCCTGGAGACCACCGGATTGCGGCCGGACACGATCCGCGCGGCCGCGTCCTCGGCCGGGTTTCTCGTCGCCGTGCTCGACTATGTGGCCCACGACGAGCCGCTCCTGTTGGGACTTTCGGGCTTTCTCCAGACGAAGCCCGAGAGCATCATGGCGGCCCGCTGGACCCTGTCGCCGTCCGAGTTCGAGTGACGGCCATGCACGCCCTCGGCGGGAGCGCCCTCCTGAACACCTTCGGCGCCAGGTGACCCCGTGACCTCGCCGCTCGCCCCCTTCTGCCGCGACTGCCTCTGTGAGGTGCCGGGACATCGGGCGGAGCGGTGCAGGCGCTGCGGTTCCCCGCGCCTCCTGGTCCATCCGGAGCGCGACACCCTCTCGATCGCGCATATCGATTGCGATGCCTTCTTTGCCGCGGTCGAGAAGCGCGACGACCCGAGCCTGCTCGACAAGCCCCTCATCATCGGCGGTGCCAAGCGCGGCGTCGTCGCAACGGCCTGCTACATCGCCCGCACCTATGGGGTCCATTCGGCGATGCCGATGTTCAAGGCCCTCAAGGCCTGTCCCGACGCCGTGGTGCTGCGGCCCAACATCGACAAGTACCGGGTTGCTGGCCGCGAGGTGCGCCGGCTGATGCTGGAGCTCACCCCGCTCGTGGAGCCGATCTCCATCGACGAGGCCTTCCTCGACCTCTCCGGCACCGAGCGCCTCCACCATGCGAGCCCCGCGATCACCCTCACGCGCTTCGCCCGACGCGTCGAGGAGGCGGTGGGGATCACGGTTTCGGTCGGGCTGGCGCCCAACAAGTTCCTGGCCAAGATCGCATCCGACCTCGACAAGCCGCGCGGCTTCTCGATCATCGGCCGGGCGGAGGCCGCCGCATTTCTCGCCGACAGGCCCGTCGGGATCATCCCCGGCGTCGGCGCCGCCGCGCAGGCGCGGCTCGCAAAGGCCGGCATCACGCTGATCCGCCACATCCGCGACATGCCGGACGACGCGCTGTTTCAGGTGCTCGGGCGCGACGCGATGCGCCTGCGCCGGCTCGCCCGCGGCGAGGACGACCGGCGCGTGAAGCCGGAGCGCGAGACCAAGAGCCTCTCCGCCGAAACCACCTTCGATGTCGATCTGCGTGCCTTCGAGGACATCGAGCCGGTGCTCTGGCGGCTGGCCGAACGGCTCTCCCGGCGCCTGAAGGCCGCGGGTCTCGCCGGCCGCAGCGTGACGCTGAAGCTGAAGGATTCCGAGTTCCGCCTCACGACCCGCACCCGGTCCGGACTGCCGCCGACGCAGCTCGCCGCCCGGCTGTTCGAGGCGGCGCGCGTCCTGCTCCGGGCTGCCTGCGACGGCACGCCGTTCCGCCTGATCGGGATCGGCGCCTCGGACCTCTGCGACGCCGCCGAGGCGGATCGCGGCGACCTCGCCGACCGGGAGGTGCTGCGGCAGGCCCGGATGGAGGACGCCATCGACCGCCTGCGGGAGCGCTTCGGCGCCGGGATCGTCAACAAGGGGATCGCCCTGCGGGGCGTCCGCCGCTGAGCGGCTATTTCGGGCAGGCGCTCGCCGCCGACAGGTCGAGGCTCTGCAGGTCACCTTTCAGCGCGAAGTCCCCGTAATCCAGCCTCAGCGCCCGGCCGACGCCATTCTCGTAGAGCTCGAACGAGAGGGTGTAGATCGGCGTCTGGTCGCCAGAGCCCGCCTTGTAGTAGCTGATGCTCACCGGCCAGCGCGGAAGGCTCGCGAGCGCACCTTCCGCCGCGGGCTTTTCGAGGTCGGCGCGGGCGCCCGGCTCGATGCGCCGGCCGATGACCGCGTAGGTATCGTAGACCTTCCGGCCGTCGTCGGAGCCGTCGAATACCTGCACGGCCAATGTCGACTGGCCGGCCCGCCCGGCCTCGATCAATCGCTTCATATGGGCGCTCGGGAAGGCCGGATGTCCCGGCACCGTGAGCGTCTCGCTCTTCGGTTGCTTGAGGCGGATCGACAGGCTCCCGTCGTTGAGTTTCGCCTCCCCGTCGACCGCATCGTCCGAACGGCCGCCGTCGCGCGAGTCGGTCTTGAAGCGCAGCGCAGCGCCGTCCCCGGCTTCGAAGGTGACGGAGCGGGTGTCGAGCGTGCGCGGTCTGGCCTCGTTGCTTTCCAGGATCGTGACCTGCCGGAACTTCGTGGTGTAGCCCTCGCAGGCGTCGCCCGCGAACTCGATGGCGATCCGCCCGCGGGCGCTCTCGAGGCCGCTCGACCCGCCCGCACGCAGCAGCGAGAGATCGTACACGGCCCGGTGCGGCGCCAGCTGGACGGAGCCTCCGCCTCCCTGTGCGGCGGGCACAAACCAGGTCGCGAGCAGCAGGGCACCCAAGGGAAGCGCACGGCCTGCACCCGAACCTCGCGAACGCTGACCCCGGCTCGTGATCAGCAGAACAGAGCGAGCGTGCATCGATCCTCCCACGCGTGACGCGGCCTAGATAGGATGTCGCCGCGAAGCCGGCAACGCCGCTCTTGCGCGGCACGCCGTCCTTCGCCACAACTCTCCCTCCGCGCCGACCTGGATCATTCCGCTGCGACCCTGCGCGGGAGGCTCGCCCCCTGATCGGCCCGCGCCCGAGGCCAGTGCCGCAAGATACCACCGTCCTTCAGCTGAACGAGGCCCGAATGAACGCCATCGAGACGAGACTGTCCGAGCTCGGGATCACGCTGCCGATCCCGGCCGCGCCTGTCGCCAACTACGTGCCCTTCGTCCGGACCGGCAGCCTCGTCGTCATATCGGGCCAGCTCTGCCTCGGCCTCGATGGCAAGATCGGCGATGCGCATAAGGGCAAGGTCGGCGCCGAGGTCTCGATGGAGGCCGGGCAGGAGGCGGCCCGGCTGTGCGCCATCAACGTGCTTGCCCAGTTGAAGGCGGCGACGGGTGGCGACCTCGGGGCCGTCGTGCGCTGCGTGCGCCTCGGCGGCTTCATCAACGCCGTACCGAGCTTCGCGCAGCTCGCGCCCGTGATGAACGGTGCCTCGGATCTGATGGTCGCCGTGCTCGGCGATGCCGGCCGCCACGCCCGTTCAACCATCGGCGTCGCGGAGCTGCCCCTCGATGCGGCCGTCGAGGTCGAAGGAATGTTCGAAGTCCGATAGCGGCTCGCCCCCGGCGCCTGCCCCTAAGCCCCCGCCCCAACGGAACGACCATGACCGACCTGAGCTGGATCGTCGCAAGACCGATCGCCCATCGCGGCCTCCACGACCGCTCGGCCGGCGTGATCGAGAACACGATCACGGCTGCGGAGGCCGCAATCGCCCGCGGCTTCTCCATCGAGTGCGACGTCCAGCTCACCCGGGACGGGGACGCCGTGGTGTTCCACGACTTCACCCTCGACCGGGTGACCCCGGACCAGGGCGAGCTGGTCCAGCGCACGGCTGAGGAGCTCTCCCGCATCGCGATCGCGGGGTCGCAGGATGACAGGATCCCGACCCTCGGCGCATTCCTCGACCGCATCGGCGGCCGGGTCCCGCTGGTGGTCGAGATCAAGAGCCGCTTCGACGGGAATGCCGCCCTCGCGCGCCGCACCTGCGAGGTGCTCGCCGGCTATTCCGGCCCGGTCGTGGTGAAATCCTTCGATCCGGGCGTGCTCGCGGTCGTCCGGCAGGCCGCTCCCGCCATCGTGCGCGGCATCGTCGCGGAGAGCCACCATTCGGATCGCTCCTACGACTCGCTGAGCGCCGAGCGGAAGCATGCGCTGGGAAACCTCCTGCATTACGGCGAGTCCGGGTTCCAGTTCGTATCCTGGAAGGTCGGCGACCTGCCGGCGGCAGGCCCCTACCTCGCCCGTGCGCTGGCGGGGATGCCGGTCATGGCCTGGACGGTGCGGACACCCGAGGACCGGGCGCGCGCCGCCGCTCATGCGGACCAGATGGTGTTCGAGGGCTTCGTACCCTGACGCGCCCGCTCCCGGCCCTTCCGGGACAGTCGCCCCAAGGCCGCGTCGGCGCCCTGCCCCGGCGGGCTCAGTCGGCCTCCGGGTCCAGGTCCGGCCAGTCGACGATGCGGTTCAGGAGTTCCCGGACGGTGAAATCCTCCTCCGGGCCGGCGACCCGATCGCGGACCGAGATCCCCGCCTCGTGCACCGTCCCGGGATCGCCGGAGACCAGCGGGTGCCACCAGGACAGGTCCTGACCTTGGGCCAGGCGGCGGTAGGCGCAGGTCTGCGGCAGCCAGGAGAGGGTCCTGACCGCCTGCGGGGTCAGGCGCACGCAGTCCGGCACCTTGGCCTGCCGGTTCGGATAGTCGCGGCAGCGGCAGCCGGTCTCGTCGAGGAGCGTGCAGCCTACATCCGTATAGAGGATCTCGCCGGTGTCCTCATCCTCGAGCTTTACGAGGCAGCAGCGAGCGCAGCCGTCGCACAAGCTCTCCCATTCCTGGGCCGTCATGGCGTCGAGGCTCTTGGCACGCCAGAACGGCACTTCATCGAGCCCGGCGGCCGCCTCGCCTGAGGCGGCCTCCTCGGCGATCTGCTGAAGCGGCGTTTTGACGGGGGATGCTGGACGGGTCACGGGGAGGCTCTCGCGCCGCTCAGGCGAGCGGCCGGGGTCAAGGCTATGCAGGTCAGGATGACTCGCCCTCTGCCATGTCTTTGCGGCAGATTGAGGGACGAAATCCGGAGGAACGGGTCCCGCTTGATTCGCCGCGCACTCGCCATTCCGGGGCACCGTGACTAAATAGCGACAGTTCGGGTTCTTGCACCTTTCCCTAAGGTAAGGCCGTGAACCGGCTCGCCGATTCGCGAGTTGTCGAGCTGCGGCACTCCTGCGGGCTTCAAGGGGAAGGTGCCGCTCGTCTGGGCCCAGGAAGACTGATAAAATACCCTCTCGCGCGTCGCCATTCGCGGAGCGCCAACGATCCAGATAAGGACAGCCGTGCGTCAGGACCAATCCCCCTCCTTCTGGACCCGCATCAAGCGGGCAGCGCTCGGCTTCGACGCGTGGGTCAATTCCACTCTGTTCGAGGGCGGACGCGGCCTCGGCGATTCCTGGGAGAGCTATTCACGCACGGTGAACCGGCTGCGCGTGCGCGGGGTGACCCGCGCCGTGCTCGACCTCACCAGCGAGGCCGCGACCTTGAGCGTGGCCGGCGGCATCCTGATGGTCGGGCTTGCCATTCCGGCCTTCCGCGAGACGAGCGACAACTGGCTGAAGACGCAGGAACTCGCCGTGACCTTCCTGGACCGCCACGGCCAGGAGATCGGCCGCCGCGGCATCCGCCACGACGATTCCTACAAGCTCGAGGAATTTCCGGAATACCTCGTGAAGGCGGCGCTCGCCACGGAGGACCGCCGCTTCTACGAGCACTGGGGCATCGACCCCATCGGGACCTTCCGCGCTCTGGTCACGAACGCCCGCGGCGGAGGCGTGGTGCAGGGCGGCTCCTCGATCACGCAGCAGCTCGCCAAGAACCTGTTCCTCACCAACGAGCGCTCGATCGAGCGCAAGATCAAGGAAGCGTTCCTGGCCTTCTGGCTCGAGTTCCACCTCACCAAGGACGAGATCCTCAAGCTCTATCTCGACCGCGCCTATATGGGCGGCGGCAACCACGGCGCGGCCGCCGCGGCGGACTTCTACTTCGGGAAGTCCGTGAAGGACCTGACCCTGGCGGAGGCCGCCATGCTGGCGGGCCTCTTCAAGGCGCCGACCAAATACGCGCCGCACATCAACCTGCCGGCTGCCCGGGCCCGGGCCAACGAGGTGCTGCAGAACATGGTCGAGGCGGGCTTCCTCACGGAAGGCCAGATCCAGACCGCGCGGCGCAACCCGGCGGTCGCGGTCAACCGCAGCAAGGAGACGACGCCCGACTTCTACCTCGACTGGGGCTTCGACCAGGTCAAGCAGCTGGCGGCAGCCGGCAAGCTCGGCAACGAGCGCGTGCTGACCGTCAAGACACCGCTCGACCTCGCGGTGCAGCGCCGGGCCGAGCAGACGATGGAAGACCTGCTGCGCCAGCATGGCCGGCAGTACGATACCGACCAGGGTGCTGTCGTGCTGATGGACGTGGACGGCGCCGTGCGTGCCATGGTGGGCGGGCGTGATTACGGCCAGAGCCAGTTCAACCGCGCCACCGATGCGCTGCGTCAGCCGGGCTCGTCGTTCAAGCCCTTCGTCTATGCCGCGGCTCTGACGACCAATCCGAAGCTGCGTCCCAACTCCATCGTTCGAGACGAGCCGATCTGCCTCGGCAACTGGTGCCCGCAGAACTACAACCGATCGTTCGCCGGTGCCATGCCGCTGACTTCGGCGCTCGCGCGCTCGATCAACTCGATCCCCGTGCGGATGTCCGTCGATATCGGGCGGACACTCGCGAACGACACCACGGCCTCGCGGCGCGGTCGCGCGGTCATTATCGACCTAGCCCAGAAGATGGGCCTCACCCACCCGCTCACCGATTCGACCTCGCTTCCGATCGGCTCCGCCGAGGTGACCGTAATCGATATGACGGCGTCCTATGCCGTCTTCGCCAACGGCGGCAAAAAGGCGACACCTTATGCAACCTATGAGATCCGCAACTCGCAGGGCGATGTGATCTACAGCCGGGATCGTGACGAGCCACAGCCGCAGATCCTCGACCGGCAGGTCGTGCATGACATGAACTTCATGCTCAACAAGGTCGTCGAGGAGGGCACCGGCAAGCGCGCGATGCTGGAGGGCATCCGGGCCGCGGGCAAGACGGGCACGACCAATGCTTACCGTGATGCCTGGTTCGTGGGCTTCACCGGCAATCTGGTCGCGGGCGTCTGGTTCGGGAACGACGACCACACCTCCACCAACAACATGACCGGCGGCACCCTCCCGGCTATGGCTTGGAAGGAGATCATGAGCTTCGCGCATCAGAACCTCGAGATTCGCCCGATCCCGGGCTTGTCGCCGGAGGGCAATGTTCCGGTCGCGTTCGCATCGGGGCGGTCCCAGGCCAGCGCTGGCGCAGGCGCGGCATCCGGACAGTCGCTCGCGCCCGGAACCTTGTCGCGCCGGTCCATGGAAGCCCTCGGCAGCATTGGGGAGCTTCTGCGCAGCGTGGAGCGTCCGGGCCAGACCCAGGCCAATGCGACAGGCGCCGTGCTCGACGCTCAGCCCGTCGCCAGGCGGGTCGCAATGCCGTAGCATCAAAGCGGCACCTGCCGGCTCGGGCTGCCGCGGCTCTGCTGCTTTTGCAATCGGGCGCCGATGCTCTAAAACACCCTTGCCCGGATGGAGCGGGAGCCCCTCGCCGCTCCGCCTGCCATCCCGTCCTCTCCTCTGCGATCGTTCGTGTCCTCGAGATCTTTGTCCTCGGCTGCTCTCGTCGTCTACGCCTTTGCGGTCGCGCTGGGGCTCGGCGTGCCGTCCGCCTATTGGGCCGTGCAGGGGGAATATCCTGTCGGAAGCCACCGCATCGGCCCCTGGACGACTTGGCCGAACGTCGGTTCCAACAGGGCGGACCCGTATGCGCGGGCCATCGTTGCCCGGCGAGCCGAGATTCCACTCGCGCTTGGCGAAGGTCTTTCGCTCACAGCAGCCAAGGACAGCGGCGGTCAGGCCCTCGACAGCGGCTGCACCTACCGAGTTGGCGCAACGACGCCCCAGGCGAGGCTTTGGACATTGTCGGTCTACGATTCCGAGGGCCGGCTCCGGAACAGCGACCTTGTCCGCGCGGGCCTGACCTCGGCGGAGATTCTTCGGGAGGCCGATGGACGCTTTGCCGTGACCCTGGCGCCTAGCGCCCGGCCCGGCAATTGGCTCAAAACGCCGGAGAGCGGGCGGTTCAGCCTCATCCTGCGTCTCTACGACACCTCGGTGGCGGCCAGCGCCGCCAGCCTCGACGTCAAGGCGCTGCCCTCGATCGAACGCCTGGAATGCGGCGCATGAGCGACTCGAAGCTCCCCCGCGTCGGCGGACCGTTGAGCCCGACGCCCGAGCCCCAGGCCGCGGACGCCGATGCGCTGCCGCCGAACCGGAGCGCGGATCAGGAGGCCCCGGACTTGGCTGCCGCTCCGCCGCGCCCGGCGGCCAGCGAGCCGGAGGCGCAGCGTACACCCGACGAGGAGCGCGCCGACGTCCGCCTGCCGAGGATCAGTCCCCTGATCACGGCTCGCGCCTGGAATGCTCGGGAGACCGAAGCGAACGGTGGCGGCGCGTCCGGCCCTGCGCCGGCCGATCAAGCCGTCGGTGCGAGCGGCCCGCCTCCCGCCAAGGATGCGCCTGCACGGCCGCGGGACGTGCCGTCCCTGGAAGAGCGCCTCAAGCCACGAGGTCCGCTCGCACCCGTGGGCATGAGCGACCGAGGCCGGTTCATTGTCGCGACGCTGTTCGGAATGGTTCTCGCGGTCGGAGTGCATATCGCGATCGTGCTCGCGATGCCGCGCTTTGCCGAGCACGACGCCTTCAGCCGCTTGCGCTCCACCATGGAGTCCGGGAACGCAGTCCCGATCGCGACGGCGGGTGGCGCGAATACCTGGATGCCGCAGCCCGATCCTGCTGCAGTGGTTGCGGCCTGTGCCTATGACCTGCGCGACGGTCCCGTGCGGGTCTCCGCGAAGACCGGGACCTTGTTCCAGTCCCTGTCGTTTCATTCCCGCGGAGGCGGAGTCTATTTCGCCGTCACCGATCGGGCGGCGGTGCGTGGGGAACTCGACCTTGTGGTCATGACCCGCCGCCAGCTCGACGAAGCACTTGCCGCCGAGGATGAATCCGAGCCCACGCGGGACGTGCGCATCATCGCGCCGCGCCCCGAGGGCTTTGCGATCATCCGCGTGCTCGCGCCTGCACCGAGCCTACGGTCCCAGGCCGAGGAGGCCGCCAAGGCGGTGTCCTGCACCATCGAGAGCGATCAGGCGGACGAGCCTGGCCCGCCCGCTCCAGCCTCTCCTCCTCCCCCTCCGCCTCCGGCTCAACCCCAGGTGAACCGCCCGCCGGCCGCGGCACCGGCTGCCCCTCCGCGACGCTGACGCTTGCGCCGGCTATCCGCTGCAGCCTGAGATCCTATGCCCAGTGCCGTTCTGGAGAGGCAGGGCCGGCGGTCGTGGCTACGGGAAGCGAAATCGCCGATCGCGTGGCTGGCCAGACCGGAGTTCGCGGGAATGACGCGCGACGAAACACCCGACGTGACCCTGCGGCATCAGCCTCACAGCCTAGGCCGACTCAGCGCCTTGAGTAACCTATCGGCATTGCGGATATGTCGGGAGCCATCGACGGCACGGGTCTGGATCCGGCCAAACAAAGGAAAGATCGATGGTCCTACTGCTCGCGGTCGTGCTCACGATCTTTGCCGGCGGTTTCAGCAGTGGCTATTTCGTTCGCGCGGCCATTTCCCGGAAGCGCCGTCGTGAGGCAACGCGCCGCCTGGGGTACCGGTGAGGCTGACGGGCCTCCTCAGATTTGAGGATGCCGGGACGGGCTGGTTCGATGTACTGATCGAGTAGCCATTTCCGGGATCGTGCCGATGCTGAACCGGCCCGAACCGGTGACACAGTTGCTTTCGAGACGACTGGCCCCGCTGCGGCGGGGCATTTCTTTGTCGATCTCACAACCAGAGGTTATGTCCTGTGGGGCGTGAACACCTTCTACGTTGCCAACCGGCAACCGGCCTGACGTTCTCCCCGCGAGGCATGGCCTGTTCCCGGCCGGAGGACCGGCACGCCTCGGCCGCACGAGCCGAGGGAGTGCTGACCCCAACCCCGCAGACCGCAATGTCGAATTTGGAAATCCTGATCTCAGCCCTGATCCTTGTATGCGGCGTCCTGTTCCTGGCCGCAATCGGCGTCTGGTACTGGATCGAGTTCTTATGACCGGCTGCCAGGGCTCCCGGGTACGTGCTCTCTTTCTGCCCTGCGCCGCTCCATGTCACGGTGGGAGGAGGATGCGGAGACGCTGCGGGGCGCCGGCTCGCCACCACCCCACCCTGCCCCGTTCCGGACGGAACGGGGATGGGCCTAGGCTCGCACCACCAGGACCGAGCAGCGCGCGTGGCGGACGATCGTGGAGGCATTGGAGCCGAGGAGATAGGTCGCCATCGTGGGCCGGTGCGAGCCGATCACGATGAGGTCCGTGCCGGTCTTGTCCGCCTCCTCCAGCACCTCGTTGTAGACCGACCCGAGCCGGACCACAGCCGATACGCGATCCGCCGGAAGCGGGATGCCGGCGGCGACCTGCGCCAACCGGGTCTCGGCCTCCTCCTGCTGCTCCTGGTCGAAGCTCGGCGGCACGAATTCCATATAGGTCATCGGCACGATCGAACGCACGTTGATGAGCCGGATGGTGCCCCCGGAGGCCGAGGCCAACGCGACGGCCCGGTCGATGGCAGGCTGGGAGGTTGGAAGCTCGCTCAGATCGACGGGGACGAGGAGGGTCTTATACATGCTGCCAAGCCTTTCGCGACGAGTGGTGGGGCCACCCGAACTGGAGAGCATGGCCCCTGACGGTTGCTCAGATGGGCGTCCGGCAGCGAAAGAGGAATGACTTCGATCAAACCGCCGCTTCGCCGCCCTCAAGAAACCGGCGGCCGCACCGGGGCCGAGGATGGGCTCACCTGATCCGACCCCCTCCGCTCCTTTGGTTCTTGCCTCGAATCATTGGGGTCGGCGGATCGCGTCGATGCGCGGGCGAGGCCTGCGAGGCCCGTCACCCCTGCTGAGACGGGGTGTGGACCACGAGGCCATCGAGATCCGATCGGACGCGGATCTGGCATGAGAGACGCGAATTCGGCCTGACGTCGAAGGCAAAATCGAGCATGTCCTCCTCCATCGGTTCGGGCTCGCCGGTGGCCTCGCGCCACTCCTCCGCAACATAGACATGACAGGTCGCACAGGCGCAGGCTCCGCCGCATTCCGCTTCGATGCCAGGGATGCCGTTGCGGACCGCGTTCTCCATCACGGTCGACCCTTCCTCGGCCTCGACCGTGCGCGCCGTGCCCTGCGGATCGACAAAGGTAATTTTGACCATCTCGCCTTCCTGAATCCCGAGGCCGATCCTTAGAGCAAGCCTACGCGGATGGCGAGGGGCGGAATATCGATCCGACACCGCGACTTCGTCCGCGAACCCGGACCGAAGGGTGGAATGTCGCCCTGCCGAACGACCCGGGCGGCGGCGGATCCCGGGATCCGGGGCGGAGTGTCAGCCCGATGGGCTCCCCCCGGGCGGCTCACTGCCCGCCGACTCGGCAGAACGATCAGGTTGCGCCGTCCGCTTCGCTCTCCAGGGGCACCTCGGGCGGCGCCGTCAGCGGCAGCACGATCCGAAACTGGGTGCCGAAGCCGACGGTCGATTCCAGAGTGATCCTCCCCCCGAGGCGATGCGTCACCAGATTGTAGACGATGTGGAGCCCCAGCCCGGTGCCGCCTTCGCTGCGACGGGTCGTGAAGAACGGCTCGAAGGCGCGGCGACGGGTCTCCGGGGGCATGCCGCGACCGTCGTCCTCGAACGTGATCTCCACCTGCGTCCCGCCGATCGCCTTCGCCCGCAGGCGGATCGTTCCGCCTTTCCCCTCCTCGAAGGCATGCGTGACGCTGTTGAGGAACAGGTTCGTGAGCACCTGGCCGTAGAGGCCCGGATAGCTGTCGAGCCAAAGGCCGTCCGGTATCTCGACCTCGACCGCGATCTGCCGTTTGCGGGTCCCGGGGAGCAGGCTCACGACGATCTGCTGCGTCGTCTGGCCGAGGTCGAAGCTGCGGCGGTCCACGTTGCTGCGGTCGACCGCGACCTGCTTGAAGGATTCGACGAGTTCGCCGGCGCGCTGGAGATTGGCAACGAGCTGCGTCGTGGCTTCCCGCGTTCCCCCGACGAACTCGGTCAGGGCGGAGCGCAGGAGCGGCCCCGAGGCGATCGCGGTTTCCATGGCGGTGCAGCGGTGCGCCAGGGACGACGCGACCGTCAGGCTGATCCCGACCGGGCCGTTGACCTCGTGCGCGACGCCTGCGACCAGCGAACCCAGGGCCGCGAATTTCTCCGCTTCGATGAGGTTCTTCTGCGCCTCGCGCAGCTCGAGCAGCGTCGTCTCGGCGCGTTCCTTCGCGGCCCGCAGCTCCTCCTCGGCCCGATGGCGGGCGATGGTGTTGTCCTGGAAGATCCGGACGGCCCGAGCCATGTCGCCGATCTGATCTCTGGCCTCCACCCCGGCGACGCGGCCGTGGTACTGGCCGGCCGTGATGTCGTTCATGGTCTTCTTGAGTTGCTCCAGCGGCGAACTGATGCTCTGGGCTGTGGCGAGGCCGATCATGATGCTCAAGACCATGAAGGCGAGCCCGAGGATGCCGATGCGGGAATAAACGTCCGACAGGGCCTCCTCGAACCGGTCCTGAGCCTGATCCTCGGCGCTTCGGACGGAGGCCGAGAGGCGGTCGATGATGCGGGCGAGAGCGGCCTGGTTGTCGTCGACGGCCGATTGGAGAAGATCGTTCTGGGTGCTGAACGTGGCGGCGAGCCGATTGAAGCCCGTCATGAAGGCATTGGCGCGGACCTGGATCGCGCGCAGGGCATCCCGCTGCAGGTCGCTCTCCGCGAGGTCTGCGATCACGGGGGCCATCCGCTCGACCGTGGTCAGGCTCTCACGCGTATCGGAGGCGGCCCGGAGCGTCTGCGACAGGTAGAACGAGTTCGCGCCGACGAGGGCGGTCGAGAAGGCGTCGCGCGAGCGGTTCAGCGCCGGCCATAGGAGCGACCCGCTCGGCGTGCTCGTGTTCAGGATCGCGTAGAGGCCCGTCATTTCGCGGGCGGGCTTGAGGACTTCCTCCTCATAGATCCTCACCACGAGAGTCCGGTTGGCTTTGAGGCTGTCGAACCCGCTGAAGAGGCGCAGCATCGTCGCGGAGATCTCGTCGATGTCCACCGCGCGCGACGCTTCGGACGTCTTGAGGGATTGGAGGCGTCTCAGAAGATCGCTGCGCTGCCGATCGATCTCCGCCTGAATGACATCCGAGGGCTGGGTGAGGTAGCGGTGGATCAGTCCCTGCACCCTCTCTACGTCGGTCCCGAAGGACACGAGGATGCGGTCGGTGTTACGGGCCTCCGACAGCGTCCGCCAGGCGCCGCTGAGCACGTCGGCGTGGACCACCACCAGGAGTCCCAGAAGGAGAACCGCCAGCGTGTTGACGACTGCGATGGAGAGGACGCGCCATCGGATCGGCACCAACCGCAGGAGCGAGGATCTCGAAGCGGCGGGCGCCGCGTCCGCTCCCAAGGCGCCAGGTCCCCTCAGCGGCGCGGACGAGGGGGCAGCCGGCATGGCATAGCGCCGTGGAGGAGCGTCTTGGCCCGTCGGCCAAACCGGGATTGAGTCGGGCAGGTCATCTCGGTCGCGGGCATCCCTGCAGTGGCGGGCTGGACGGGACCGTAGTCGAGTTGCGCCGGTGTGACGAGTGGGTCGGAATGCGCCGAGTCCGCGCATCAGCGTGTCTCATCCGCTTCTCTGGCGCACCCCGGGCAAGACGGCCGGTTGCTGCCCCGGCAGCCTAGCAGAGCCGGGGCGCCCGGTGGTAGGATGCCGGGGAATGCTCCTCGAGGGCCCCATGATGTCCGCCGCAGGCGCCTCACGGAGGCGAGTGGGCCAGGCCACTGCCATGACGCGTCGGTCTGCTCTGGTGGGCGGAACGGCGGTTGCGGCTGCCTTCCTGGGCAAGGGAACGGCGCGAGCGGCCCGCGTGCTGCGCCTGGGTCATGGCCTTCCCTCCACGCATCCCGTTCACCAGTCGATGCTGAACTTCGCCGAGATCGTGGCCCACCGCACGCAGGAGGAGCTCACCATCGCGGTCTACTCGGACGGGCTTCTCGGCGAGGAGCCTGACCTGCTCGAACTCATCAAGGCGGGCGCCCTCGATCTCACGAAGGCGAGCGCCAGCGTCCTGGATGGAATCAATCCGCAATATCGCGTGTTCAACATCCCGTTTCTCCTGCAGGACAAACAGCATTGGCGCCGGGTCACGACAGGACAGTTAGGCGAATCGATCCTGGCCTTCGGCACCAGAGAAGTGTTCGGTCTGACCTTCTACGATGCCGGCGCGCGCAGCTTCTACGGACAGCGCTCGATTGTACGTCCCGAAGATCTGCGGGGGCTCACGATCCGGGTCCAACCCTCCCCCTCGACCATGCGGATGATCCAGATCCTCGAGGCCGAGCCGCGGCCGATGCCCTGGAACCTGGTCTACTCAGCCCTCCAGACCGGGCTCATCGACGGAGCCGAGAACAATATCACGGCCCTGACGTTCGGCCGGCATGCGGAGGTCGTGAAGTACTATTCCCTGACCGAGCACACGATGGTCCCCGACGTCCTGCTCGTCAGCCGGCAGACCTGGGAGGGACTGCCCGAGCGGCATCGCTCCATTGTCCGAAGCGCGGCGATGGAGTCGGCCCTGCTTCAGGGCGTACTCTGGGAGCATGCCGAGGAGGAAAGCCGCAGGACAGCCACGCGCTTGGGGATCATCTTCGAAGAGCCCGACAAGGACGCATTCGTGCGCAAACTTGCGCCGCTCAAGCAGGAATTCGCGGAACGGGGGGGACTGGCCCAGCTGATCGCCGCGATCGAGCGGGCCTAGACTTGTCACCGCACCAGCGGCCCCGCCCGAAGGCGGGGCCGGCGTTCCGATCGGGTCCCTAGCGTCGGCTCAACGTGATCGCGACACCCGTCAGCTCCGTCCCCTGCGACCTCAGCGTGACGGTCTGGCTGTTCCCGTTCGTCTCGAGCATCAGGTCGGCCGAGAAGCCCGGACTCTCGATCCGCGCCCGGACGTCTTTGCCGTTGAAGGTCCCGGACATTCCTCCCGTCAGGCCGCGGGTGGCTTCGCGCCAGGCGCCCGTGAGAGCGCCGGCGCGGCTGTTCACATCGCTGTTGAGCTCGAATTTGTAGCTGTCGCTGGCGCAACGCAGGGCCGAGCGGAGATTGTTGGCGTCTTTGCCGAGGGCATAGGCCGCCTGGCACCGGATGCGCTCCTTCGAGCCGTTCGCCAACGATACGGTGCCGGCGCCGGCCCAGGAGCCTATGAGGCCCTCGAAGGAGCCACCCTGCTGAGCCTCCGCGCCCGGGACTGAAGCAAGAATCGCAAGGGCGAGGGCTCCACCGAGGAGCGGTGCTCGACCGGCACGACGTGAGGGTTCTGTCATTGAAAGACCTCCGGACTGAACTCTCTCATCCCCTTGGCGCTCCCGGATGGCAAGCGCTTTGACGCAAGGGAAGGCGAGAAAGCGCCCGGACGGGTCCCCGCAGATTGCAGCCCACGCCCGGGATGCGGGCGTGGGTACTCTTTCCTTCGTGGCGGCTCAAGCCGCCATGGCGACGGGGATCTCCACATCCACCTCGAGGGTCGAGACGCTCTCGCCACGCTCCATCGTGACCCGGACCCGGTTCGGGTCCACCGTCACGTGCTTGGCGATGGCCGCCAGGATCTCCTCGCGCAGGAGCGCAACGAGATCGGGCTTGCCGCTCACGATGGCGCGCTCGTGGGCGAGCAGGATCTGGAGCCGGTCGCGCGCGACGGGTGCGGAGGTTCGGCGGCCGAAGAAGTTCAGCAGGCTCATGCCGCCCTCCGTCCGAACAGCATGCCGAGGAGGCGCTTCTTGTCGGCCGGAACGGTCATCGGCACCGTGTCGCCCTTGAGGCGCCGGACCGCATCCATATAGGCCCGGGCGGGAGCGCAGGTCTCGTTGCTCAGGGTGACCGGGGCGCCGATATTCGAGGCCCGCAGCACCTCCTCGCTCTCCGGAATGATGCCGAGGAGCGGGATCGACAGGATCTCGAGGACGTCGTCGACTTTCAGCATCTCGCCCCGCTCCGCGCGGGCGGGGTCGTAGCGGGTGAGAAGCAGGTGCTTCTCCATGCGCTCGCCGCGCTCGGCCCGGTCGGTCTTGGAGTCGAGGAGGCCGATGATGCGGTCCGAATCGCGGACGGAGGAGACCTCCGGGTTCGTGACCACGACGGCGACGTCCGCGTAGCGCATGGCGAGCGTCGCGCCGCGCTCGATGCCGGCGGGGCTGTCGCAGATGATCCAGTCGAACTTCTCGCGCAGCTCGTCGATGACCCGCTTCACGCCCTCTTCCGTGAGGACATCCTTGTCCCGGGTCTGGGAGGCCGGCAGGAGCGAGAGGGTATCGATCCGCTTGTCGCGGATGAGGGCCTGGGAGAGCTTCGCCTCACCCTGGACCACATTGATGAGGTCGAAGACCACGCGGCGCTCGGCGCCCATGACGAGGTCGAGGTTGCGCAGGCCGACGTCAAAATCGACGACCGCCACGTTCTGGCCGCTCTTGGCGAGAGCCGCGCCGAGAGCTGCCGTGGAGGTGGTCTTCCCCACGCCGCCTTTTCCAGATGTCACGACCAAGACCTTGGCCATATTATCCCCCTCCTTATGTCAGCTGAGCGCTGTGATGATGATGGAATCGCCTTCCAGCCAGGCTTGGACCGGACGGCTGTGCAGATGTCCGCCCATGTCCTCGGCGACCTTGTAGAGGCCGTCGATGGCCAGAAGCTCGGCTTCGAGCTTGTGGCAGAAGATCCGGGCGCCGGCGTTCCCGGCCGCCCCCGCGATCGCGCGGCCGCGCAGAGCGCCGTAGATATGGATCGAGCCCCCGGCGATGACCTCGGCGCCCGAGGCGACCGAGCCCACGACCGTGACATCCCCCTCGGGGAAAATGATCGACTGCCCCGACCGGACGGGAGTGTCGATCAGGAGCGAGCGCGGCTCGGGCTTGGCAGCGGGTGCCTCCGCCTTGGCGGCCGTGCTCGCGGCAGCGGGACTCGGGGCCGTGGTGTCCGGGACCTCGATCACGCCGGCTGCGCGCCCGCCGGAGATGGCCGGGGGGAGCCCGGGATCGAGCTCCGACGGGGCCACGGACTCGATGCCCATGATGCGGATCTGTCGGGCTTCGAGTACTTGGAGCAGATCGGCGATCTCACCCTTGCGGAGCGGCAGCCGGGCAAGATCCAGGACGACCGGCCGGCCAGCGAAGAAGCCGGGGGTCCGGGCGAGCAATCCGTCCAGGGCTGCGAACCACTCGTCGAGGGGCGCCTCGGGTGCGAGGACGAGCGCCATGAACGAGCGTCCACGGAAACGGACGGATTGGCGGGGGAGGGCTTTGGCTGACACGGAGGTTAAAACTCTGTTGCCTCCCTCCCTGCCCTCCGGCCTCCCCTGAGGGAGGAGGTGTGGCGGACACGAAGGTTAAGACTCTGTTGCCGGACCATCAGAGCGCGCCATGGTTAACCGCTGGTTAACGACGGGACAGAAACCGGCCTGTGACGACCCTGCGCGCTGCCCGAACGCAGGCGCCGCGCGGGGTAGCCTAGCCGTACAGGGGGTCGCGCCCTATTCATGGGGCGTACAGGAGCGGTGACGCTCATGTTACCACCTGTGGTTCGGACCCCGGTGCCCGAGCTGCAGCTGTATCCGGAGTGAAATTCCCGCCGGCGGGTGCCGTGCGGCAGATGGCGGTGAGAGCTGACTCATGATCACGAAACGCACAAACCGTGTCCTCCTGGCGGGCGCCGCCATTCCGCTGTTCGTCCTGTGGTCGACGGCGACCACGGTCCCGGCATCCGCAGCGGTGTTCACCGCCGGGGCGCAGGACATTCCCGGGGAGCTCCGAACGAATGCACCCCTGGTCACGGCCCAGTTCGACGATCCCAGGCAGCAGCGCCAGCAGGAGCGCGAACAGCGCCAGCAGCAGCGACAGGAACAGAGACAGGAACAGAGACAGGAATTCCGGCAGGAGCAGAGGCAGCAGAGGTTCGAGCAGCGCCAGGAAGAACCACAACAACAACGGCGGCAGGAACAGTTCGAGCAGCGCCAGCAGGAGCAGATCCAGCGGCGGCAGGAGCAGTTCGAGGAGAGGCGGCGCGGGCAGGACGAGCTGCGTCAGCGCCAGCAGGATGAGCTCCGCCAGCAACGCCAGCTCGAGCAAAGGCAGCAGCAGCAGGACGAGCTGCGCCAGCAGCGGCAGCTCGAGCAGAGACAGCGTCAACAGGATGAGCTGCGCCAGCAGCGCCTCGAAGAGCGCGAGCAGCGCCGGGGTCAGGAGCAGCAGGAGCAGCTGCGCCAGCAGAGGTCGCAGGAGCGCGAGCAGCGTCAACTGGAGCAGCGCCAGGACCAGTTGAGGCAGCAACGCCAAGAGGAGCGGCTCCGGGAGCGCCAGCAGGAGGAGAGGCAGCAGCCGCGGATCGAGCAGCGTCAACAAGAGGATCGCTTGCAGCGGCGGGAAGAGCAGCGCCCGCAGGAAGACCGGCAGCAGCGGCGCGAAGAGCAGCGCCGGGAGCAACGTGATCTACGCCCTCAGCAGGAGCTCAGGGAGGAGCGGCGTCAGGACCGCCTCGAGCAGCGCCGGGAGGAGCGACTCGAGCAGCGCCAGGAGCGGCGGCCGGACCAGGAACGGCCGAACCGGACCGAGCAGCGGCAGGAGCAGCGTGATCAGCGCCTGCAGGACCTCCGGGAGGAGCGGCGTCAGGATCGCGGCGAGCAGCGGCAGGAGCCGCGGACAGAGCAGCAGCGCCGCGAGTCGGTCGACCAACGGATCGAGGAGCGTCGCCAGGCGCGCGAGCGCCAGCAGCGGCCCGAGCAATTGGATCAGCAGCGTCAGCCCCGAATCGAGCAATTGCGCCGGATGCGCCGTGAGCGTGCAGAGGAAGGAGGCCGCCGGATTGTCATCCAGGAGCCCGGCAACCGAACCATCATTCGCGAAGGGAACCGCACGATCATCCGCCACGACGAGACCGAGCGCCTGCGGCGCGTCTATAGCGGCGCGGTCGTTCGCCGCGAGCGGCGGGGCGCGGACCAGGTCACCATCATCCGGCGGCCGAACGGGATCGAGATCGTCACCGTCTACGACCGCCGCGGCAACCTGGTCCGGCGAATCCGGCGCGAGCCCACGGGCCGCGAGATCGTTCTGATCCAGAACGTGATCGTGGGAGCTCCGGTGATCTACCAGGAGGTCGTCGAGCTGCCGCCGCCGGTCATCCAGATCCCACGGGAGCGCTACATCGTCGAGGTCGAGCAGGCGAGCCAGGAGGAAATCTACGAGGCGCTGACGGCGCCCCCAGTGGAGCGGATCGAGCGCTCCTACACCCTCGACCAGGTTCGCCGCAGCCCCGCCCTGCGCGAGCGCGTCCGGCGCGTGGACATCGACACGATCACCTTCGATTTCGGGTCCTGGGACCTTTCGGACGAGCAGGCGCGGGCCCTCACCGGCGTCGCGGAGGCGATCAACCGCGCCATCGAGCAGAACCCCTCGGAGGTGTTCCTCATCGAAGGCCACACGGATGCGGTCGGGGACGAACTCGACAACCTGACCCTGTCGGACCGCCGTGCCGAGACGGTGGCCCGGCTGCTGACCGAGATCTTCGAAGTGCCGGCCGAGAACCTCACCACGCAGGGCTACGGCGAACAGTACCTCAAGATCGACACCCAGGAGCCGGAACGCGAGAACCGCCGCGTCACCATCCGGCGCATCACCCCGCTCCTGAACCAGGACGCGGCGCGCTGAGAGCGCCGCCTCGGGGCGGACCACGCCCGCTACAGCCTGGAAAGCCGCCGACCTGTCGGCGGCTTTCGCCTTTTGGAGGCAACAGCAGGCGTTGCATGAAGCGGAGGAAGGGGCCACAAAATGCAGGCCTGAGCCCCGCCTCCCAGGGAAACCAAACGATGCTCCAGACCACGATCGCCGGAAGCCTGCCGAAACCCCGCTGGCTCGCCGAGCCCGAGCGTCTGTGGGCGCCGTGGAAAGTCGCCGGTCCCGAACTCCAGCAGGCGAAGATCGATGCCACGATCCTGGCCGTCAAGCTGCAGGAGGATGCCGGGATCGACATCGTCGGCGACGGGGAGCAGGCCCGGGTCCATTTCGTCCACGGCTTCCTCGCCAATCTCGACGGCATCGACTTCGAGCGGAAGACCGTCATGGGAATCCGGGCCGACCGCTACAAGGCGGAGGTCCCGACCGTGGTGGGGCCGATCCGCCGCAAGGGCTCCGTTCATGCCGCGGAGGCCTCCGCGGCACGCGCTCATACAGGCCGGAAATTGAAGTTCACGCTCCCGGGGCCGATGACCATCGTCGACACCATTGCGGACGACCATTACGGCCGCCGCGAGGACCTCGCCTTCGCCTTTGCCAAGGCGCTGAACGAGGAGGCTCGGGAGCTCGAGGCCCTCGGCGTCGATGTGATCCAGTTCGACGAGCCGGCCTTCAACGTCTACATGCGCGAGGTTGCCGACTGGGGCATGGCCGCGCTCGAAGAGGCGCGCGCAGGCCTGACCTGCACGACCGCGGTCCACATCTGCTACGGCTACGGCATCAAGGCTAATGTCGACTGGAAGGGCACCCTCGGCGCCGAGTGGCGGCAGTACGAGGAGACCTTCCCGGTCATCGCCCGCAGCTCGATCGATCAGGTCTCGCTCGAATGCCGCAATTCGCACGTGCCGATCGAGCTGATCCGGCTCCTTGACGGCAAGGATGTGCTCGTCGGCGCCATCGATGTGGCATCCGATGCGGTCGAAACGCCCGAAGAGGTCGCGGCGACGATCCGCGAAGCCCTGCGCTACGTGGCGCCCGAGAAGCTCTATCCCTGCACGAATTGCGGCATGGCGCCGATGAAGCGGGAGGTCGCCTACGGCAAGCTCGCGGCGCTCGCGCAGGGCGCCGCGCTCGTCAAGCGCGAACTCGGGGCCGGTTAGTCCGGTCTCCGTTCGGCGGATGCCCGCTGCAAACCGACGGGACCGAGCCCTCCGGGGTCGCCGAACGCCTGAATCCCTTTCAGGCGGCGATCCGCACGGCGATCAATCGACCACCGCCTGATAGGTGAGCACGCGCAGCTCGCGCCGGATCGGATAGGTCGAGGACGGCGTGAGCTGCGTGAGCAGGATCACGGCCATCTCCTCGGCGGGGTCGATCCAGAAGGCGGTGCTCGCCGCTCCGCCCCAGGCATATTCGCCTGGCGTGCCGAGGATCTGGGCTTTCGCGGGATCGAGCATCACGGAGAAGCCGAGCCCGAATCCGACACCCGTGTACGGGGATTCGCTGAACCGCGGCTGCCCCATCTCGGCCATGTCCCCAGGAAGATGGTTCCGGGTCATCAGCTCGACGGTCTTGCGGCCGAGGAGGCGCACGCCGTCGAGTTCGCCCCTGTTGAGCATGAAGTCGCAGAAGCGCATGTAATCCGCGGCCGTCGAGACCAGCCCGCCGCCGCCGGAGCAGAGACGACGCGGCTTCCCGTAGCGGCTCTCCCGCGGGTCGTCGATGAGCTGCAGCCTCCCGCTGGGACCTGGCGCGTAGTTCGCGGCAAAGCGGTCCAGCTTCTCGGGGGGCACGTGGAAGTCGGTATCCGTCATGCCGAGCGGACCGATGATGCGCTCGCGCAGGAACTCCTCGAACGGCCGGCCGGAGATCACGGCGACGAGATGGCCCAGGACATCCGTCGCGATGCTGTAATTCCACTCGGCCCCCGGCTGCGCCAGCAGCGGCAGCGAGGCGGCGATCTCGACGACCTCGCCGAGGCTCCGATCCGAGGTCTGGAAGTCGACGCCCCGGTCCCGGTACATGGCGTCGACATTGGTGGATTGCATGAAGCCGTATGTCAGGCCCGACGTGTGGGTCAGCAGATCCCGGAAGGTGATGTCCCGCTCCGCCGGCACGCTGTCCCACTTGTTCTGCATGCCCGAGGTATAGACGCGCATGTCGCGGAAGCAGGGCAGGAAGCGGGTAATCGGGTCGTCGAGCTGGAATCGACCCTCCTCATAGAGCATCATGACCGCGACCGAGGTCAGCGGCTTCGTCATGGAATAGATGCGGAAGATCGTGTCGGGCCGCACCGGCGCGGCGCGGGCGACATCGGCCATGCCATGGACTCGCTGCCAAACGACCTGTCCGCGGCGGGCGACCGTGACGTGCACCCCCGGAAGCTTGCCGTCGGAGACGAGCCGTTCCATCCAGGGGACGATCCGGGCCAGGCGCTCGGAGGACAGACCCACGTCTTCAGGGGTCGCGTTCATCTTGCCATGCACGGGTGATCTCCTGATGGAGCGCGAATGCTGATGGACTTGCCGGCAGGCGTCAACGCAGCCGGCCGCTGGCCACCCGTCAGATCCGGACGATGCCGGGCGCCGGGATCGCGAAGCGCCGTGCCTTGGCGGAGCGGTAGCGCCCGCGCGCGACGATGCGGCAGGCGAGCGTGCGCGAGGTGGTCCAGCGCTGGATCATAGAGGGGGCGCATTGCACGAGGAACTCGCCCGCATAGGCGAGATCCGAATGCGGCAGGTGCGGTTCGTTGACGATCCAGGAGACGTCGAGACTCTTGGCCGGCTTGACGCTCGCAGCATCGACCTTCCGCGGCCCGACCCCGGCGCTCGGCAGCGCGGCGAGCCGCATGAAGGCCGGCTTCTCGACCCGCAGCTCCTCGACGGCGAGCGACTGGCCGGAGGGATTGTGGATCTCCATCCGGCCCACGAACCAGCCGAGATCCGGCGTCGGCAGGATCTTCAGTTCCGCCCAGGGCAGCTGGTTCTCGCCGCGACGGCGCCGGTCGCGCGCGAGCGTCCAGCGCGTCCAAAGGGCGATCAGCAGCGCGAGAATGCCCGTGACGAAGCCCCCCACGGCGAAGAAGGCCAACGTATTACTGGAAAGCGGCCACACGCGCTTTCTCCTTCCGAACGCTTGACCCCCGAGACTCGGTCAATGCCCGGGCAGCACCAGGATCTTAGGGCTTTGGGGCAAGGTTTCACGGGAGAGCGTGATCGATGCCTGTGGACTGAGTTCCACCGGGAAATGCTCGCGCGCCGCTGCCAGGAACCGCTGCAGGGTCGAGGGGCCGAAGAAATGCATCGGCACCATCAGGGGAGCATTGATGGCTTTCAGGACCTCCATCATGTCGAAGGTCTCGAGCGTGTAGCCGCCGTCGACCGGCACCAGCAGGACGTCGACCCGTCCGAGCTTCCTCAGGTGGTCCGGGCTAAGCGTGTGGTGCAGATGGCCAAGATGCGCGATGCAGAGCTGAGCGGTCTCGAAGACAAAGATCGAATTGCCGTCGTACTCGGTTCCTCCGCCCCAATCGCGGATATTCGTCGAGACGTTGCGGATGTGGACATCCTCGACCTGCAGGTCGTGATGCGCCGGACCGCCGGCCGGATTCCAGCCGCGCAGCACGTGCTTGATCCGCGGATCCGGTCGCGGGCTGAAATGCGTCCCGTGTGCCTTGTTCATCGTGGCGACGTCGGGAGGTTCGGCTGGACGCGTGGACTCGCTGTAATCCGTAGCGATCCGAACGCCTTTCGGGGATTCGACGAGGAAAGTCGCGTGTCCGATGAAGGTGAGCCCGACTTGGCCCTCCGGCCGGGCTGCGCGATCCAGGAATGTCCCCGCTGTGCCGGGCCGCTCGACCAGGGCGGCCCGCTTCAGATAGGCCGGTCCCGAGGCCACGAGGCCGGGACAGCCTTCGCGTTCGGCCGCCACGGCTGGCGATGGCACCAGGGACAACAGGGCGAGACTCAGGCCGAGGACACGAAGGATCACGGGCATCAGGACCTCCCTGGTCCCATGGCACCCGACCAAGCCGGCAAATGCAAGACAAAGCCGCAGGGTCAGGAGATAGGGCCCGCTGCAGGTAAGCTGAGGCCGCGCCTTAATCCTGGAGATGGCCGTTCCCACCTCCCCAATTGTGGCACCCCACCCGCGGGCGTTCAGCGCATCCCCGCAACCCTGCCGGCGAGCGCCTGATGCACGGCCTGCGCGAGTTCGGCACGCCTGAAAGGCTTGCGCAGGATGCGGGCATCGCCGCCCATGGCATCCCTCTCGGCCAGCATCGAGTCGGGGTAACCCGACATGAACAGGATCTCGAGACCGGGACAGCGCTCGCGGATCTGACGCGCCACCTGATGGCCCGTCTGGCCGCTCGGAAGGACCATGTCGGTCAGCAGGAGGTCGACCCGCGTGCCGCACTCGAATTCGGCCAGCGCGGCAGGTCCACCCTCGCACGCGATGACCCGGTAGCCGAGCTTCGTGAGCGTTCCCGTGAGGAAGTGACGGACCGGTGCCTCATCCTCGATCACCAGGATCGTTTCCCCTGAAGCCGCCGGAAGAGCCTCGGCGTCATCGCGCGCCGCCATGTCGGCTTCGGCCCCGACGGCGGGGAGATACAGGCTCACCGTCGTTCCATATCCAGGCTCGCTGTAGATGGCCGCATGCCCGCCCGATTGCTTGGCGAAGCCGTAGACCATCGAAAGCCCGAGGCCGGAACCCTTGCCGGCCCCCTTCGTGGTGAAGAACGGCTCGAACACGCGTCCGACGAGTTCAGGCGACATGCCGGTGCCGGTATCGGTCACGGCGACGCGGATGTAGCTCCCAGCCGCAAGGCGATCGGCAAACTCTTCGCCGTCGACCACCACGGCCTTCGCCTCGAGCAGGAGCTGCCCTCCACCCGGCATCGCGTCACGGGCATTGACCGCCAGGTTGATCAGAGCCGCCTCGAATTCGGCATGGTCCACGACGACTTCGGGAAGCGACTCCGCGATGTCGGTCCGGATTTCCACCTGCTCGCCGAGAGCGCGCGAGAGCAGGGTCGTGAGATTGGCGATCGTCTCGCCGATGGCGAGCGGCTGCGGGTGCAGCGCCTGCCGGCGGGAGAAGGTCAGGAGCTTGTGGACGAGGCGCGAGCCGTTCTCGGCCATGTTGACGATGAGTTCCGCGGTCCTGCGCAGGTGCGGGAGCTCCTCCAGATCCTCGACCAGCAGCTCCGCATTGCCGAGGATCACGAGGAGCAGGTTGTTGAAATCGTGTGCGATGCCGCCGGTAAGCTGCCCGATGGCCTCGATCTTCTGGGACTGCCGGAAGCGCTCCTCCATCCGCATGCGCTCGGAGATGTCCCGCGTGATGCCGACGATCTCCCGCGGCTTGCCCGACGCTGTGCGGACGAGGCGGAAATTCGTTTCAACCCAGGCCCACGTTCCATCGTGACGGCGCGCGCGATAGCTCGCGGTGATGCGGTCCACGGTGCCGCGGGCGAGAGTCGTGATCCGGGAGCGCAGGCCGATCGCGTCGTCGGGATGAACGCTATCGAGGATATGCGTTCCCACCAGATCCGCCGGTGCGCAGCCGTAGAGATCGCTTGCCGCCGGGGACACATAGAGGCTGCGCCCGGCGAGGTCGGACCGCACGATGACGTCGCCGGTATTTTCGGCGAGGAAGCGGTAGAGCGCGTGGCTCTCGTCGGGCCGGTCCTCAGCGGGCGCCGGGACGAAGGGCGAATCAAGATCCGGCCGCAGGCCGAGCGTGAGGATGTCCTCGGCTTCGAGCGTCATGACGGCGTCCCCCCGAAGGTTCCGGCGTTCGTTCGGCCTTCCAAGGGACACGCCCGGTGTGCACTGGGCAAAGACGGCGGGTTCTGACTTGGCGCCCGGAGACCGTCTCGTCTGAAGGGCCCCCGGCCTGGACCGCCATAATTCAGCTGGAACGCAAACATCTGTTTGACCCTCCCGGCTATCGTGCCGGCTCCTGTCCTGTCGTCCGAGGTGCGGGCCTGTCATCGGCCAGCTTTCCGTGCGGAACGAGGGCAAATTCTCATACGGGTCAGGGCTGAAGTGTTAACGGGCGAATCTGAATCGACGTTCAGGTTAAGCGACACTGGAGCGGCGTGGTTGCGCAAATCTTTCCCTGTGCCGGCCCGCGCGAATGTCCCGCTCTGGTGAGGAGCCGCCCGCGGAGCGGTTCCGCGCGACACGCCGGACGCCACCGCCTTCCGGTGCAGGGCGGGCCTGAAGACACAATCTTGCCGCAACTTCATTGCTTTTAGACCGTAACGACCAAAAACATGCAGGCGGTGCGATGGGGAAGCTGCCGAATCAGGGGGACCGGCTGACATCTGCCCGGATTCGGAAGGCTTCCGGAGTCGCCTTCGGCCCGATCCTGCGCCTGCTCGGCTTCACAGGCGTCGGATGCGCCGCAGCCGGTGCTGCGATCTGGATGTACCCTCACGAGGGCAACGCCGCCCGCACAGCCGTTGCGTCCGCGGCTCCGGCCGAGGCGCCACGGGCCGCTACGGCCCCTTCCCGCAGACCACCCGAAGCGGTGCCATCCCCTCCATATCAGCCTGCCTCCGCCCAGCCTGCATCCATGCGGGTGAATGCGGGCGCACAGAGCGGCGGTGCGGATCCCACGGCCGGGCGCAGGGTTGCGCTGGCCTCACAGGCGGCACCTCCGGCCGCAATCCTGCCCGCCGCGGCGTTGCCGCTCGCGAGCGTCGAAGGGCAGATGGCGGCCGCCGGTCCGGAACTTCCAACCGCCGTGGCCGCGCCTGCCCCCTCCCCCACGGCACGACCCTCGGCCCCACCCGACAAGAGTGTCTCTTCCGCCGTCGCATCCTCCTCCAAGACCCCTACCAACTGCCTTCCTGCGGACTTCCTTGGCGTTATTCGCGAGGTCGAGGCCCGCTTCGGCGCCGTGACCCTCGTATCGACCACGTCCCTGAACACCAACAATCACGGCACCGGCAGCGCCCGGCACAAACTGCACACGGACTGCAGGGCGATCGACTTCAAGGTCGCGGGTGATACGGCTGCCGTGACGGCTTTTCTCCGTTCGCGCCCGGAAGTGCAGGGCATCAACGTCTTCCGCAACAACGGCGTAATTCACGTCGACTACAAGGAAAGCCGTCGCGCCGCGCGGGACTAGGAGCGCCGGGGACGGAGGCGGCGGCCGATACCGCCCCATGCGCTCACCTATAGTTATCAATGCCCGAACGGCTGTGTCGGTGCGGAGGCAGGCCTCGGCGGGCTGGCGACCCTGTGCTCCGGCGCACATCGGCCGGCCTCGCTTGGTCCTATCCAGTCTCCAGCAACACCGAATTGCTGGAGAGCGCGATGAGCCAGATGACCCCCGCCGAGACGCAAGCGCCGTCTTTCCTGCGCCCGTTCGTGGGCTTCCTGTCCTCGATCACGGTGATGACCGCCGCCATGGTTTTGCTGGGCAACCTGTCCGCGTAGAGGCGGCTTGCCTCACGCTCGCGGGGTGCAGTAAGAGCGGGCCTCGGGTGTCGGCCTGCGCCTGCTTCAATGGCAGCGCGGGGTCCGGTGCAGAATTCGGTGGTCCGCAATGGAAAGCATTCGCATCGCGATGTGGTCGGGGCCCCGCAACATCTCGACCGCCATGATGCGATCGTTCGAGAACCGGCCCGATACCGCCGTGGTCGACGAGCCTTTCTATGCGGCCTACCTCACCGAAACGGGCCTCGAGCACCCGATGCGCCGGGAGGTGCTCGCCTCGCAGCCGACCGACTGGCGCGCTGTCGTCGAAATGCTCCTCGGCCCCGTGCCGGACGGGCGCCGCGTCTTCTATCAGAAGCACATGACGCATCACATGCTCGCCGGCTTCGGGCGCGACTGGATCGCCTCGTGCCGCAATGCGTTTCTGATCCGCGATCCGGTGGACGTGCTCGCATCCTATATCGTGAAGCGCGGCGAGGTCACCTTGGCCGACATCGGCTTCGAACAGCAGGTCGAGCTGTTCGAACGGGAGTTCGACCGCCTCGGCAAGGCGCCGCCCGTCATCGACGCGGCCGATGTTCTCGCGGACCCCCGCGGCACGCTCTCGGCGCTGTGCGATGCTCTTGGGATTCCGTTCACCGAGCGGATGCTCGCCTGGCCGGCCGGCCCCCGCACGAGCGACGGGGTTTGGGCCCCCGCCTGGTACGACGCCGTCGAGCGCTCGACCGGCTTCGCGGCATCCTCGGGCCGACGCCCTCGCCCAGTGTTGGCCGAGGACCTCAAGCCGATCGCCGATGCCGCGCGTCCGATGTACGACCGACTCGCGGCCTACAAGCTGTCCGGCGCCGGGAGCCGGGCCACAGGCGGGGCCTGACGCACCCCGTCCGGACGATCCACCTCGGCCGAGCCAAGCCAGGCCACGCAGGTCGCGTTCTCGTGCTCGATGACGGTGTCGGCGCCGACCCGGCCATGGTAGCCATGACCCGATGAACGGACATGGCCTGCTCGCGACGCTCGTGCTTCTTGGCCTCGCACTCGTCGTTTGGCGGCTGCGGGGAAAGCGCTATGCGAATGGATGGACGGCCCGCTTCATCGCTTCGCCCGAATTCCTCCAGACGCCGGAGTGGCGGCGAATCCGCTATGACGTCCTTCGTGCGAACGACGGGCGCTGCGAGTTATGCGGTCGGAACAAGCACCAGCTACCGCCCGGAGAATACCTGAACGTCGACCACATCCAGAGCCGCAAGGCGCGTCCGGACCTCGCGCTCGACGTCACGAACCTGGCCGTCCTCTGCTCCGCCGACAATGCCGGCAAAGGCAACCGCTATGCCGACGATTGGCGCCACCCCTCCCATCCGCACCGGCCGCGCAGCTGAACTCGCCCTGCGGCCAGTGTCGGAGTGAGCAGGACCAGGGCCTCCCATCCGCAGCGACCCCGCAGCTGAACTCCCCGCCCCTGGAACAGGGCGGGCCAACAGACGGTTGTGGTGCTTGCAGGGCGTTGCCAGGGAGGAGCCTCGATGAACAAGGGATTCGGCGTGACCGTCACGGTGACCTCGCCCGACGGGGCTGAGGCGAAGACCGCGCCGCTGGTGGTGGTGGCGCGCGACGAGCGGGACGCCGAGGCCGTCGCCGAGGCAGCCGCCGGCCCGCACGCGATGGCCGAGACCCTGCGCGAACTCACGGCCGAGGAGGTGCGCGAGCACGGCCTCGACCTGGAGGCTCACGGAAGCGCGAAAGCCCTGCCGCTTCTGAACCTCTAACCGCCTCCGTCCAACACGACGCAAGGAACGAGCGACGCCCTCCTCGGCCCGTCGCACGCGCCGTCCTGTGGGGTCATGCCGGCTTGCGGGCGCAAAGGAGGAAGCGGTCGAAAAGCCAGGTGCGGGCCCAATCCTGCGCGCTCTCAGCCACGCGGCGTTGCGCGCGGGCGATCGGAGTGTAGCTCCCGCGCTCGACGCTGGTGAATCCGACCTCAGTCGCAAGATTCTTGAGGCTGTCGAACTTCAGCCCCTCCGCATAAGGCAGGTTCCGCATGATCCGGGCCTGCTCCGCGGCCAGCCGCGGGCTGCGATGGGTATCCGGGCCCGACCAGCGCTCGAGCAGGACCATGGCCTTGCGGGCGAGGCGCCCCTGCCAGGGCAAGTTGACGAAGTCGCCGTCGAACACGAGCAGGCAGCCGCCCGGTTTCAGGACCCGATACCAGTCCCGCAGCGCCGCGGCCGGATCGGTCAGCGTCCAGACGAGATGCCGGCACACGACGGCATCATAGGCCGCCTCCGCCTCCATGGTGTTCTCGGCATCGCCCAGGATGAAGGCCGCGTTAGGATGATCCCGGTGCTTCGCCCGGGACCGTCCGATCATCGCCTCCGAGAAGTCGATCCCCGTTACGCGATGGCCGAGGGAAAGCAGGACCTTCGTGACCTCGCCGGTGCCGGAGGCAAGTTCAAGAACCCTCAGCGGCGCGGGACCGAGGCGGGTCCGGATCACGGAGCACCAGGCGTCATGCTCCGGACCCGGCAGGATTCGATGACCGAAGGCCTCATCGAACGTCTCGGCCCGCTCCGACCAGTAGCTGCGGATGTCTTCTTTGAGGGACCAGTTCGGGGTGGGCTGTAGCGTGGTCGTCAAGCGAAGGCTCCTGAGGTGGAATGATGGAACGGCCATCAGCCTGCTCGTCCATTCGGCTTCGTCGGACCGGCGGCATAGATCGTCATCGCCTGCGAAGGCATCGGTGAAGCGAGAGATCTGGCGCGGATAAGGTGGACGTGTCGGCAAGCTGTGGCGGGCCCGCTGGCGCGCCGTTGCGGCGTCTCGATGTCGGCATGTCGGTCCTAGCAGGGCCTGGGGTCTGCGGGTCCCCGCAGCCAGGCTGGCCGGGAAGCGCGTCGGACCACGGCTACCAGATAAAATCCGCGTAGCAATGCCAACGTACAAATTTAGAATTGTTCTCATTCTGAGCCGATACAAACTGCTGCACTCGAGCTGAGTATTCTCTCATGTGTTTCACCCCGCCTCTCCATCCAGCATTGCCGGGGTTCATGCATGAATTCGTTCCCCCCTCTCGAGCACAACAAACATCCGCGCCCGTTCAGCGCTCTTGGGGGCGCCGAAGTCCACGAGTGAACCCTCGTCTTTGCGGCGGCCACTTGGCCTCGGTACTTTCGATTTGTGATTGATTGGCCAGCCGATCACCCGCAGTTTCGGGGCGACCGATCTGTTGGTCGCCCTGTCGGGGCGCGGCGCGGGAGCAAGAGCACCCTTCCGTCGCTCGTTGCAGATGGAACGGATCGACAGCGGCATTTCTGTTCGGGGCCCGCGCGGCCGCCCGAGCGTGGACCGTCGCCGCCCTCGATGGCCGTGTCGGCTCCACGCGGTGACCATCAGGGAGGGGCGCCGGGCCGTTCCACATCGGTGGCTCAGATGGGAGAAATGCCTTCTCTCCCAGTTGCTTAGCTGGGATATCCCCCCTCCTGGTTTTTGTGCCTTGACGAACCGCATCTTCTGTCGTCTATGTCGCCCCTGTCGCGAGCACCGAATAGTCCAGTTTCCCCGACATTGGCTGCTTTTGCGCTTGGAGACGTGGCCGAGAGGCTGAAGGCGGCGGTTTGCTAAACCGTTATAGGGTTGCAAAGCCCTATCGAGGGTTCGAATCCCTCCGTCTCCGCCACCCCACCCCTAAAGCGTTGATCTTCCTCAAAGCCTTGTGGCACATGGGTTTTCCGCAACCCGGTACACCACATTCTACACCACAGGGCTCACCACATGCGCTACGGGTTCAAGGACTTCCGCAAAAGCCCCCACAGTGACTCGACGGAGTTCCGCAAGCGGTACCCCGCTGACATTCAGGCCAAGACGGGCAAGTCCCACTTCACCTGCTCCGTTGGCACCATCGTGGAGAAGCAGGCAGCCGCCGCCTACGCCAAGGCATACTCCCGCTATGAGGCGCGATGTGACGAGCTTCGCAGGCAGATTGCCGCGCAACCTGCCCCCTCCCCTGTCGTTGTGTCGAGCCCTCCCCAGTCCAGCGCTCCGCCCCCAGTTGTCCTCAACCCGGTGAAAGCCGAAGAGGCCATCGAGCGCTGGCGGCTTGCCGAGATCGGACGTGCCTACATGGAGATCGCCAATGACCTGATCGACACCAACCCGCTCGGCCCCGAGGCCATGCGCCGGGGCGACCTCTGCGTCACGCTTGACCAGTACCAGGGTTACCTCAAGGTCGTGGGCTTCGATGATCATCTGATCGCCGCCTTGGCCACACAGGGGATCAACGTCCCACCCGGTCACCCGACTTTGAGGATGCTTCGCCCGAGCTTCAGGGACGCTTGGCTCGACATCGAGCGCTACAAGGATCGGATGGTCCGCAATCCAGCATCGGTGGACCCGCCTCCATCTGCTGCACCCTCCTCCTTCACCGGAGCTACGACGCATCACTCTGCGGCCCAGGTCGTGCCGAGCGCCAGCAGCCTGACGCTGACTGGGCTGGTGGAGAGGTGGCTGGAGCATCACGAGAAACCCGCCAAGACGAAAAGCAAGCTGCGCCGTTGTGTGAAGATGCTGACCGCTCACCTCGGGGGTGACGTACCGGTCGAGAGCATCACGCCGTTGCAACTGGCCGAGTTCTACAAGGCTGCGATCAGGCTTCCTGCTCGCCCTCAGCAGCACGAACGTGCGATGAA
>JAESFH010000197.1_pt1 | contig 36527 bp, 54 predicted proteins | sample 9269381 | NCBI WGS metagenome assembly JAESFH01 (sample SAMN14504062, study PRJNA617094) | algae metagenome | isolation source: Aphanothece sp. CMT-3BRIN-NPC111 and co-occurring heterotrophs from well... | place: USA: Clark Mountains Wilderness, California | collected 2010-04-18
AGTTAGCGATCGAGCCTCCTCGAAAAGTTAGTTTGGCGAGCGCTCGGGTGGAGATGTCATGGCCGTTAGGTAGTGGGGACGACGCCATGCCGGTACTCCTGTGAAGGGAGAGACTAAGTTCAGTGAAATTCTTACCCTGCGCTCCAGGATGTGAGTGCACCGATGCTCCTCACGTCCTGAGAGGCTGACGCATTTCGGTTAGGCAGCCTTCTTCGGACAGCCTCGTGGCTGGGCGGCACCGTTCGTCACCTTCGTAACCTTTCGTGGACGGCCTCGTGGACGCGCGGTCCCATTCGCCATCTTGGCTGCTTTTTCCTCATCTCGTCCCCTCTGGCTCCGCTCCCGAGCCTGCGCCTTCTTTCTCTCGGCGCGCTGCTGAGTGGTCAGCGAATTTGCCTGGGTAGGCTGCGAACTGACTTTCGCTTCTGGACGCTGAACCTCCATAATGCCTGCGGCGTCAACGCCGATCAGACGCACATCATCGGTGATCCCCTCCGAGCGAAGGTACTCCTTCAGCCGCTCAGCCTGATCCAGGCTATAGAGGTGGACCTCGTAGGTGCCTCCAAAAGCTCCTTCGCGAACTGCGCCTCGAAAGAAGAACTGAACAATGTCCTCGTCCTCGCGAGCCCGACGAATGGCGTCACAGTCAAGGCCGAGCACTTCGAGGACAGCGTCATCGGCTGCCTGAGACTTGTTGCTGTAGAAGAAAGCACACTGCGTATGGTGGCGAAGGCTGTTGGTGCCTGCGACCTTCGGCTGGCACTCCAAGGCGGGAGGGAAGCGGTGGCGGAAGTAGGGGCGCACTACGTCATTGCCTGACCAGTAGCCTTTGAACTTGATTGCCTCCAGATGCCGAGAAATGGCGACAAGGCATCGGCTTCCTTCGTCAGTTTGCCACCACGTCGTCCCTCCGAGATGGCGGGTATAGTAGTAGATCACGACCGTAGGCTGGGCGGTCCGTGGATTCTGAGCACCGATGTCGATCGGCTCGAACTTGATCGACCCTGCCGAGGTCTGCTGGGCCGCATGGTACATGAGGCTGTCGAAGACCCCAGCACCTGCGAACGTGACGGAGGATGCGTGCTCAAGCAGCGCCGCTGGTGTCCAGCACGAGTACCATCGGACCTTCTTCTTGGCATCCTCCCACGAGGCGACATCGACATAGACGGTCCGCTCCCTTGAGCGCACAGCCTTGTGAAAGGCAACCAAAGTCTTGGAGGGGTCATTGAAAACCTCGCCGAGGGTGGGGAGATCGACATCGTCGCGTGGCTCGACACGGCACCACGAACTTGCATCGGAGACAGGCACCAGCCTGTACAGGCCAGCCAGAGTGCTCCAACCAATTCCTGCGGCGAACCAGCCCGAGAGCACGCCGCTCTCAGGGATTTCATCGACCTGAACGCCCCAGCCTCGAAGGAGGAGTGGATCGAGATCGAGCAGCGCTTCGTGGGTCAGCAGAATGATAGCGTGCTCGGAGGCAGCATGGTCCCTCAGGGTATCCTGGACGCGACGCCCGACGTTGCCCTTCTTGCCCGGCTGGTCCGAGTGGATCGCTTTAACGACGGCTGGAAGACGGCCCTGGAGCACATTCTTCGACAGCGCAGCAGCCTGTTCGTCAATTAATGCTGTGCGAGGGAGGGCAACAATCCATCGTTCTGCTGATGACAACATTGTATTGTGAATGTATTCAGTTTTCCCGCAGCCGAGCGGGCCAATAAGTACCTGGATCAAAGAAACACCTATATAAAATGAGAGGACACGAAATTGCGTTCGCTGCGTCTCTATTTATTAAGAGAGAATGTATTTTTCTCGATACAAGGTCGAGTGTTGAGAGGTCAAAATTTATCTACAGCAGACGAGGGCGGCATGGCGAACCCGCTGGCGGGTGAGCAGATGGCGTCCTCGTCACGACGGGGTGCGCCAGCGCCCCTCGTCCTCTGATCTCTGATGTCGAGGTGACCTCAAGCATGTGGAGGTCTCCTTGTCTTTGACTATAGGCACTCCAAGGAAGTGACGCCGCTCGCCCCTCTCGCGCTTATGCGCTCGGGCGCGATCCGCGTGCCGGATACGGTCTCGTGTCGCGACCCAGCGCTCTCGCGCTGGCCCCCGCCAGAGCCCTTGCGGCGGGTCTGGAGTCCTCAGGTGTCGAGGTCAGATACTTCATCTCGCAGGCGTTCGGATGGATTATTCCTCTTCCCTCGTGAAAGAAGGAATCTGTGGTGCGCTCGCCGCAGGCGACCAGACACGCAGCGGACGTAGTTCCTTACAAGGCCCGTGAGGCGCGATGCCGAGCGAAACGAGCCCTGACTCCGAAGCCTTCACTCTGGGCCTGTATTTCCCTTCCCGCAGTCTCAGGGATCGCCTCCAATATTGAGTCCGCGTCCGGTCCTATAGCGGCGTCGCCATCATGAACGTTGCCGCTCACCATCAGCTCGCTCGTCGCGGGGAACCGTCTGCCATCCCAGCCACGCGGAAGGAGCTTCACGACCTCGTCGAGGTGATCATCGTGGAGAACGTCAGGGAGCGGGTGGTGGAGATCGTTGGGAAAGGATGGATGCGAGGAGCAGAGGAAACGTCCGGTAGCGGAACAATGGACCGGTGAACCATTGCAGCAACAACGGAACGAGTTTCAGAACGAAGGCGTCGGAGGGATCGCCAAGCAGAGGGCTGTGAGAGAGGGCGGAAGATGGGTGAGAGGGGTATAGGGCGGTCTGGTGTTCTGGACCCGCAACGGGTCCCAGACCCTCCCTGACCCAGGCTATGGGAAGCGAAGTGAAGTTTTGATGATGACGCCCTCGGCATTGGCGACAAGCACCCTGTCGGCCTTCCAATAGCGCTTATTGATCAAAGAGTTAGCCAAACGAAAGGGTTATCGCTGCTGCGTGCGCTAAACTTGAGGAATTATCAGCTAAGCTTGTTCGTCAGCGCCCAAATTCAGTCAGAGGTGCTCCAGATGCCTCAAGCGCAGGGGCAGAGCCGAGGCCCACACATTGCGCTTTTTGCTGTGAGCCGTCATTCCCCATTCCGCCAAGTACAGAGAGCGACATGGCAGCACGTGGAAAGAACTGGCTGAAAGATAACGTTCGGCTACACATATAAGGAAATCACATGACTATCTATAACATGGGCCTGGAAGTCGAGCTCATCACTGCACGGCAGCATTGGCGGTGGACAGAAACCAAGGCGAAAGGGTCACTGAAATTCCACTACGGCCCTGAGCCGGAAGTACGCAAGAGTTCCACTTTAGACACGCCCTGTAGGGTCTGGTTCGTCACAGCAAAATGCAAGGAATCTGGTGTGTCCTTAGCAAGTGGACGCGAGGTATCGATTTACAATTTCACAGCAACCGGCGGCCTTCATGAGATGGAGGTCGAGTGTGAGCGCGTTTCCAAGTTAACCCCTGGATAAGGAGCTGTTGCTCACGTCGCCAGCTATATTATCCCTGCGACAGATGGGCTCTAAACCCATCTGCCTGCTCCTATTTTACAGCCATCGGGATCGCGCCGATGATGAAGGGCCACACTCCTGATCTATCTCCAGGATCATCGTAACACTCCTCAGGGTCACGCAAGTCTCAGTGGACCACCATCGTGTCACCTTCAATCAGGATAGCATGGCTCAGGATTCGATAGACGAAGTACGCTTTCGGGGTATCATTCACATATGGAACACATTGACCGTGCTGAAATATTCCGCACCCTGTGTTTGCGGCAGCAGGCTCGCATAGCGGGAGGGTTGAAGCTACTCGATATGCGACAAGAATTCTTGAACATGGTCAAAGTAGCCGAAGCTGCACACCGTATGAGCCTCCGTCAGCAGTACGTGCCTGAGGCTCGCGCCGAAGTTCTGGAGCGACTGCGAGAGAGGTACGGCCCACGCTTTCCGGGCGATCTGGGAGGTCGCTACTTGCTGGGAAAACTAACGGATAAGCTCATCGCTGAGCGCTACGGGCTCTGAGCCATCAAAGGTCTCGTCGCCTAACCTAAATTCGGAGCCGGGCCACTGGGCAGCATCCCCTTGCACTGGTGAGTAGATGAGCGCAGGTCCGGTTAGGAATCAGTTACGAGGTAGACGCTGACTGCACTGGCCCTCGCGGAGCACCCTCTTGAGCGAAGCGGAGCCGATTCCCACCTGGATGACGCAAGCTCAGGGGAGAGCAACATGCGCAGCAGAGCCCGTGGATGGATCATGCCAGCCGAGGATATTCCCTCTATGCTCCAGATGATTGAGGAGAAGATCGCCTCATCTGAGATCGAGGTTCAGCGCCGCCACACTCTTATCCGGCTTCGGCACATCCTGGAGGAGGACCTCCAAGTAGCGGAGGATCAGCCTCTCGCACCTGAGGTGGACCGCCAGCCGGGTGTAGCCTCCCTAAAAGTCCAAGCCAATCGATCAGCCTCTTCCCTGGATACATAACTGTGGAGCGGATCATGATCGCTTCACACGGATTGGGAATACCGATTAAAATTGTCGGTTGAAGAGCGGAGACTGTTGGCGGCACGCTCTTGCAGAAGTGTGGACTTTTGTCGGACGGCGATCTCAATCGCGTGGCGGCACTCGCTCTCGTACCTCTCAGGAGCCACCGTCATGGATCGCATGATCTCTCCCTTGATCCGGTGAGCCTCTGCCTCCCACCAGCGCTCCTCCGTCTCTTGGATCGTTCGGATGGCCTCATCCAGCCGGTCCAGAGCCGCATCGCGCTGCCCAAGGTCTGCCAGCGCCTGTCCCTCGAACATCAAGGTCATGGGCCAGAAGATTCGGTTCTCAAGCGCTGTCGCCTCTCGGCGAGCACGGGAAAGCTCTGCCAATGCGGGTTCCGGCTCCCCAAGCGCCGCGAGAGCACAGCCTAATAGGTGCCGACCAAATACCGACCAGAGCGCCATGGACCGCCTCTCCGCATCGGTGATCATGCGAGCCGCGCTCTCATGCGCCGCGCTCCACTCCCCTCGCACGAGCATCGTGAAGGTGGACCACAGCGCACTGTACAGGGTCGTGTTGGCGTGGTTGAGCGTGCGAACGAGGTCCTCCGCTCTCTGCCTTGCATATTGTGCGCCTTCGGCGTCACCCAGGAAGTCGTTGGCAACGGCCAGATGCCAGAGGACACCGACACCCATGTCGTGCCCGTACACGTAAGCAGTGCCGCAATCCTGTTCGGGGATGTACAGTGCGATTCCTTTTTCAGCCTCCTGACGTGCTTCCTCGAAGCGACCCATCGTGTTCAAACTGATGGCCATCACCCGATGGGTGACGATCCGATGCACTCTGTCGGGAGACCGCTCGACCCGCGCCGCCATCTGGTTGGCGACCTCGTTCATCGAACGAAGCTGCGCCCGGTTATAGTAGACGATGGCAAGGCCATTGAGGACCGCGATGTGGCGAGGGTCGTCGCTTGCATCCTGGAGAAGCTCGCGTGCGCGGGAATAGGTGCGCTCAGTTTCCGTGGCTGAATAGCCCCTCATCGCGATCTGAGCAGTGCCCATGCTGATCTGCATGTCGAGTTCGAGGCTCTGTGTCTCATCAGAGAGCGAGAGGTTTTGCAGCACCTCAAGACCGTGAGTGAGGTGGACAATTGCCTCCGCATTGGCAGACCGCGCGACGGCCCGCTGACCTGCTCGCACCCATTCGGGTGCGGCGGCTGCCGGGAGTCCGGCTTGGGTAAAGTGGTGGGCGATGACTTCCGGCTCCACATCTTGAGCCTTCAGGACCGCAGCGATGCGCCCATGTATCTGTTGTCGCTTGCTCCTCAGGAGGCTCTCGTAGGCTGTGTCTTGGATGAGCGCATGCTTGAAGATGTAGGTCGCCTCTGGCGGCTCGCCGCGCCGGTAGATGATCTCGCTGTGGATCAGCGTCTCCAAGGCCGTATCGAGCGATGAGCCCTTCAGGGTCGCAACGGCTTCGATCACGGAGTGGGAGAATTCCCGGCCTGTTGCGGCTCCAATTTGGGCGACCTCCTTGGCTCCGTTTAGCCGATCCAGGCGAGCCATAAGCGAGTCTTGCAATGTGGAAGGGATCGCCAAGGGCGGCAGAGGTCCTCTGAGCGTGTAGGCTCCATTCTCTTCCACCAGCAGACCGGATTCCAGCACCGTCTTGGTGAGTTCCTCCACGAAGAGGGGAATGCCATCCGTCTTCGCGATGATCTGGTTGAGCACCTCCGCTGGCAGGCGCTTCGAGCCTGTGAGGTCATCAACTAAGGCGGCACAGGCGGCTCGCCCGAGGCGGGAAAGCGCCAAGGGGGTGCAATGGGCATAGCTCGTCCAGCGCGCAGTGAATTCGGGCCGGTGGGTCACCAGCATCAGCGCTGGAAAGCATTTCACCCTTTCGGCCAAGAGGTCGAGAAGGTCGCGTGTTGTCGGATCGAGCCAGTGAGCGTCCTCAACCACGAACAAAGTCGGACGATGCTCCGCCAGCCCCTCGAAGATGCCAATGAGTGCCCGCAGCATCTGCTGCTTGAATTCGGCGGGAGGGAGAGAGACAGGCTCGTACCGACCTGCTGTTGAAATGGACAGCAGCGCGGCAATGAGCGGAAGGCACGCCATCGAGTCCGATTGGCTGAGGAGGACCTCTAATTTGTTGAGCTTCGCATCCTCCGGCTCGTCGCGTGCAATTCCTGCCGCAAATTGTAGCTGCTGGATTGCAGGGTACAGGGGGCTGTTCACGTAGTGGGGGGAGCACTGATAGTGGAGACTCCAGCGCTCCTCGGCTGCTACACGGTCCTTCAGAGCCTCCGTGATGCGGGACTTGCCGATCCCAGCCTCACCCGAGAGCATCACCAGTTGGCCCTCTCCCGCACGAGCACGCTCCCAGCGCTCCATGAGAAGCTGAAGTTCCTGCTCGCGCCCGAGGAAAGCAGACAGGCGGTCTCCATGAGATGCTTGGAAGCGGGACTCGACGGCCCGGTCACCCGTAATCTCCCACGCCTGGATGGGTTTGCTGAAGCCCTTGAGGGCCTGAGGACCAAGCTCTCGGGATTCGAAGTTCTCCCCGATGAGATCGCGGGTTGCGGCGCTGATCACAATGCTGTTCGGACCAGCCAGCCCCTGAAGACGGGCTGCAAGGTTGGGTGTCTCTCCGAGGACAGCTTCCTCCTGCGCTGCACCCTCGCCCACGATGTCACCGACCACCACGACACCTGTAGCGACGCCGATGCGGACGGCCAGGGTTTGTCCGCTCTTTATCCGAAGACCTGTGACAGCGGAGAGAACGCCCAGGCTGGCTCGGACGGCGCGCTCGGCATCGTCCTCATGGGCCTTAGGGTACCCGAAGTAGATGAGGAGCCCGTCACCCACGTATTTCGCGATGTAGCCTTCGAACCGGGAGACGACTCCCGCGCAGGCATCCTGATAGGTGCGGATCACGTCCCGCAAGTCCTCAGGGTCAAGTTGCTCTGCGAGCGCAGTTGAACCGACAAGATCGCAGAATACGACTGTAAGCTGACGCCGCTCAGCCTCATGAGGTCGTATGGGGGCCGGGCTGATCTTGAGGGCTGGCGCATCGGATGCCAGGGCATGGATTGCCTTGAGAAGGCGTTTACGGTGGCCGAGTGAGCTTATGCCAAGCTTTTCGAGATCGGCCTCGTTCAGGTCGGGCAACAGGTCGAGGTCGATGTCGTTGGCTTGGAATGCCTCAGCATACTGGGCAAGCCCAAGCTGTCCGAGCCACTGGCCGACATCCATTTTCTGCCTCCCGAAGCAGCTTCGGAGGTTGTGGAGTGCCAGCGTAATTGGCGCTCCGCAATCAGATCATCGCCAGAACGGCGCTGGTGGTCAAATGCGCCGCGTCTGGAGTCTACAGGTACCATCAATAAGCTGCTGCCAGGGTCGCTGAGGACCTCTCGCGGATGTGAATGGATCATGCAGTTACAATGGTTGCTCGGGCATATAGAATTATTGTGACGATGATTGGTTTGGCTGCCCAGTGCCGAACACACTGTGGCTGGCTTCGAGGGCCAGTGACGCCACAGGCCGGGTACAAGTCTTTGTTGCGGCCTTCTGTGGCATCACCGATCCACGGGAGGTGCCATCATGATTTCCACCCTGTCCATAAACACGCCCCATCGAGCATCGGCTCATAGATGGAGGCAGCAATATCACTGTATTCGGCGTGGTCTGTTGGCCTTACCGCTTGCACTCCTCTTTGTCACCACGCCCGCTCAGGCTGAAACACCGGACGATCAAAAGGCGCTCGCGGGGCTCTCGTCTGTAAAGGTCGCTTTTGACCTTACGGAGGGTGATGCCAAGCATTTGTTGGCCCAACTCAATGTGATAGAGGAAACGCGGCAGTCCCTGATCAGCAAGGGGGTGACGCCGCACTTGGTCCTGGCTTTCCGTGGTCCAGCGACCAAGCTGGTGCAGACCGACCACACGCAGATGAAGGCTGAGGATCGGGAGTATGCGTCACAAATTGCCCAGAAGATCAAAGAGTTGCAGTCAGCTAAAGGTGTAGAAAGTGTTGAGCAGTGCTCCGTTGCGGTGCGCCTTACGGGCACCAAGCCGGAGAACGTCCTGCCCGGCATCACACTGGTTGGGAATAGCTGGATTTCGCTGATGAGCTACCAGAGTAAGGGCTACGGCTACATCGCGCCGTGACCAGAAAGACGCGAGAAGCTTTCGACTCGAAGAGGTCACCTTCGAATGCTATGGCACCATCCGTAAGAGCTTCGAACGTTTGCTGCCCTGCACTTACGCCCCAGACTGAGGATTGCGTCCGATCACAAATACTGCCAAGCTTCGTTTGAAGCCAAATGAGACCTCCCTCAAATGTAAGGGTAGTTCTGTTGGGAAACCGACAGACGAGACCAGACCGCTTCTTTAGGAGCATCAAGGAAAGGTAGGAAAGAACCATTAGGGAGAACAGTCATGGCTGGGGGCAAAGCGCCCGAAACTTACGGGCGCGACGATACACGTCGCACATACTACTCACCGGCTACACTGCCGCTCATCCAGTCCCTGCTTGCGACACTCGCGAACATTGAGTTCGAGTTCGAGCGGGAGTGCGAGAAAGCTGATGGCATTCTGGATGGGCAGCTAAAGGCACGCGTGCTGGAGCGGCTGAAGGTCACTCATCACGCCCGGCGCGAACCCTACGTCCGACAACTCTCTGTCCTTCAAAGGCAGGCTTTTGGGCGCGCTCTGGAAGAGAGTGCTGCCTGATCAGAGATAAGGTTCTGCTGGTGATCGAGCCTGCCTGCACCGCGCGAGCTTCGAGGCAGTTAGATCGGAGTAGCAGCTTTCCCGCGAGCCTCTCCGATAAAGCTGTGTCGAGTTCGATGGGGGACGAAACATGATGAGCAATGTGGAAAAGCAATCTGAGGCTCAGATAGAGCCTGCTCTAACTGCTCCCAACGTGGCGAACGACACTACGCCCATAGCCCAGATCGAGGAGGAGGAACTGGTTGGGTCTGGGAACGGACAGGGCAGCACGCTCCTGGATGAAGGCGAGACCACCATTGCCGTCGCGCAGGAGCCTCGGTCCATCACGGGGGACACCCCGATTGTCGTTCCACGAAGGGCTTCGCGGCTTGATCGTAGATGGGTGCGCCGGATCGAAGACCTTCCGCGTGGTGAACGATGGAAGCGCCGTCTGCCGGAGGTCTGCCGGTAGCATTCGGTCTCAGGTCCGAAGCACGAACTAACAAAATCTCTTCTCATATAATACTTTCAAGTGCCGGGGAGCTTCGAGCTGTGCGCTCAGGCTCTCCAGCACGACGATAATTGCCTGCAAGATCACCCTCGACGTTCTCATGCTCCCAGGCGATCTCGTAGGACATTGTGGCGAGGGGGAGCGGCTTTGGGTGCAACATCAGAAGCCACAACGTCTCCCGTCAGCGGAACGGAAACGTGACCATAACACAAATTCTGGGAAGACGTGCAAATTTAACCGCGTATTAACCTATTTTTATTGTATCTTCCGCCCGATCAGCGTACATCGCTGCAATATGATCGGTTTCATCCCAGTCAAGTGGAACGGATCATCTTGAGACCAGGAATACTGCCATGTCCGACCAAACCTCCTCCACGGGCACGTCCCCGAACTATATGGCCCTCGCTGCTGACATCGTAGCCGCCTTCGTGAGCAATAACTCGGTCCGGGCCGCAGACCTTCCAGCGTTGATCGCCGATGTCCACAACGCGCTCCAGAACGTCGCCAATCCGACAAAGCCGAAGGTGGAGGAGAAGCCTACGCCTGCGGTGCCGGTGAAGAAGTCCGTCACACAGGATGCCCTCATCAGCCTGATCGATGGCAAGCCCTATAAATCCCTGAAGCGGCATCTTACCGGCCACGGCCTCACACCGGAGCAATACCGTGAGCGCTACGGACTGCCGCGAGATTATCCGATGGTGGCTCCTGCATACGCCAAGAAGCGGTCGGAGCTTGCGAGGAGCATGGGGCTCGGCCAGGGCCGCCAAAAGGTTGCCGCGAAGAGCGCCGCCACCTCCGAGACGGTCAGCGCTAAGGTTCCCAAGAAGCGTGGAGGCAAAAAGGCGGCCTGATCGTTGGGATCATGGTCGAGGGAGAACCGCTCGGAAAAGCGGGCAGGGTCCAACTCACATTCATGAATGGCTGACTTCGACACCTATCTTGTGAGTGCTGAGGCAACCTGAGGACTGAAACCGCGAGCAGAGATAGACTCCAAGTCGAACATCGTCGGTGCTCGCTGGGTGTTGAGCAGGTTCAGACGGATTTGGGGTAAAGGGCAGGTGACGGGGATAACCCCGTCACCTGCAAATGTCACGCGTTCCTGGTTATTTCGGCTGACGCGGCTGCTCAGAGTTTCCGGTCCGTCTTGCCGATACCTGAGACGCGGTTGCCCCGCTCATCCTCTACGTCCACTTCCGTGCTGCGCACAGTGTCCGAGATCGTCTCGGTACGCTGCTCGACATCCTTGCGGACGACGAGTTCTTCCTTCACGCGTGCTTCCTTGGAGACCACAGCCTCCTCACGCTTCTCGTCCATCTCAATGGTGCGCTCTTGGAACAAAGCATCGCCGCTCACAGCACTGGCACGTGCAGAACCTTCAACAGGGCGGCGCTCAACGTGTACATTTTCCTCACGCAGCGAGACCTGCTCCTGCACGGGGCGCTCCACCACATAGGAGCGAACCCGGACCCGTCCGTGCTCGACCTCGCGCTTGCCGACGTGAAGCTGCTCCTCCGCAACCGGGATGACTTCGCTGCCTTCGCGAGCGGTGCTCGTCCGATCCGTCATCGCGCCTGCCGATGAAGTCGAGGAGGTCGAAGCGGTCGAGCCCTTTGCGGAGCCCGTTGCACTGGTGGCACCCAGACCAGACGACCCTGAAGCGGCACCTGTCCACCCCTCGGAGCGCCACGAGGCTGCCCGCTCATCAATGTCGATGGTGCCTTCATCGTCCAGGATGTCCAACGCCCGCTCGTACTCGGCGTCGGAGACATTCACCGTCACAAGGTAACCGCCCCGACGCAGCCCCTCAGCATAAGTGTAGCGGTCCTCGTCCGGCAGGAAGAGGTCACCCAGTGACTCCCAAAAGCCCTTATTGGCATCGCCTGCGGAGGCAGTATCCCTGCCGGTGTTCTGCTCATCACTTGGGACAAGGCGGATGCTCCCACGTGCAATGCCCTCAGACTCCAAACGGGCAATCGCCTCCTCCGCATCGTCTCGGCTGTCGAAGAAGGCTGTTACCATGCGCTGGTGGCCAGAGCCGCTACTGGTTCCGTAGCTCATCGGATCATCTCCATGTTTCCAAGCTGGATTCAGCGGGGGCTGGACCCATTCCAGCCGCCCTGCTCATCAGAGGAGGGAACGGAGAGGTTCGGCCCCAGTTCCGCAGTGGCTTGAGGCGAGCAATCAGGAAGGCTCCTCGTCGGGGCGGGTGTGCTCCACCTCGGCTCTTTGCTTGCGAAGCTCGACGGGAATTTCGACATCCTCTGTTCGGACATTGCGGCGGATGTGCAGTTCCTCCTTGAGAACGAGCCGTTTCTCGACCACGAGCACCTCCTCGACGACAGGTATGATGGTGACGCCGTTCTCCGTCCGTACCTCGGGAGCGTGATCGATCTCTCGATTGATCGGCACCCGTGTGACCTCGACGATCTCCTCTTCGAGTGACGCGCGGACCGTCTCCTGAACGACATCGACACGGGTGTGCACGCGGACCTTGCCGGTCGTGACCTCTCGCTTTTCGAGGTGCGCCTTCTCCTCCACGATGGGGATGACTTCCTCCACTCCGGTTGTACGGAGACGAGTGGCATCCTCTCGATCAGGTCCTGTTTCTTGGCTGGAGAGGTTTGCAGACGGCTGGTCGGGTACGGGTGAGGACATGGGCTGACTTTCGGCTGATGGATGCCCTGACAAACCCGGTCCGCCGCTGTTGGTTGCTGATCGGTCGAAGGGGCGAGGCTGCCCATTGCGGAACCATCGTTGAGGGCTGCTGTTGCCTCAGGTCAGCAACAAGGAGCATGACCATGAGCCGTGGCTTTCCTTCCATGACAGCGCTGCTGGGTCTCTTGGCCGTGGCAGGCTTCCAGAACCGCGACAAGCTGGCGGAGATGCTCGGTGGCGGAACGTCCTCACAGCGCGATCCCAACGACCCGAGACAGAGGCTCGATCAGCAGCAGGGTGGTCTTGGCGGGCTGCTCGGGGGCACAGGCGGCGGAGGATTGGGAGGCTTACTGGGTGGCGGGCTCAGTGAATTGATGGAGCGCTTCCAGCAGAACGGGCATGGCGAAGTTGCTGACTCATGGGTGAGGCAAGGTCCGAACCAGCCTGTCGAGCCGCATCAGCTCGAACGAGCTATCGGCCCCGATGTACTGGAGACCTTGTCGCAGCAGACAGGACATTCACGAGAGGAACTCCTCTCCAGGCTGTCCCGCGAACTGCCGGATGCCGTAGATAAGTACACGCCCCAGGGACGCCTCCCCAGCCAAAGCGAGTTCTGAACGGTTCGGGCCAGCCCCGCGAGGGAGAGTAGCCAGGGTCCGTTTAAGCTCATCAGCAACGCGGGCGCGAAGCTCTCCGGTGGAGGTGTTGCAGGCTCTAACGCGGGACGACTGAAGCAGACGATGGAGAGCCACGGACGCAACGCAGGCAAGCTTGGGACAAGCGCAGCATTCGTTAAGAGAGCGCTCATCAACCATGGCCTAATCCACTCAGCCTAAGTCTTTCGTCGGAACTGCGTTAGTCGTTTCACGTTCTTCACCTCAGTAGAACAATCGTGGTGAGTAGAATGGAATCGACACCCACTCAGGATCAGACCTTTCCTTCGTTTGCCAGAGCCTCCATTGGCTTTCTAACATCAACGACCGTAGTAGCAACTGCTATGGTACTAATCTCGGCACTTTGAAAGCGGATAGTAACACTCATTCTGTTGTCTTTGTTGGTCAATCGGCGGGAAGCCCGGCCACACCAGGAGGCCGGGCTTCAGCCGTTGAAGCCTGTATGCTGACGATGCTTCCGGCTGGAGACTGCACCAGAGTCACCACACTTCCTACCGCAATCGCTGTGGGGCCTTCTCATCAGGGGCACCGCCGAACCGGGCTCAGGCTGCTTCGGCTCACTAAGCGGCTGCTGCGAGGAGCCCCATTTCTGATCGCAGTACGGCACTCGTGGTGCACAGCGCCACTCCAGAACCTCAGCCAACGGGTTAGAATTCGCTCCCGCGCTATCCGCCGATCTCGATCCGAACCGTCTGAACACCCGCTTGGACCGTCACCTCGACGACCTTGGGCTCTGATCTGGCTTTGATGACGCTCAGGCTGCCGTTCCGCTCAAGGCGCGCTTCGGCCAGGTGCTTGAGGTCGGAGACGCTCTTCCCTCTGAGGTCCTCCCAGAGATCGTGCTCCGTCATGTGTGTCCTGCGCATCTCGTGGCGGTTGATCTCCCCATCCCGGACGAGGAGGCGAGGCTCATCCTTGATGAGGGAGCCGAACTCGTGCCAGCGCATGGCAATCCAAGAGAACAGCCAGTGCATCCCCAGCAGCACTGCCGTGGCCACAAGAGCGGGAAGGAAGGGGCTGTTGCCTGTCACAGCCCGGCTGATGATGGAGCCGATCATGATCCCGAGGATCACATCAAAGGCGGTTGCCCTCCCCATGAAGCGCTTCTTCGCGAGCCGCACCATCAGAATAGTGACGATGAAGACCACAGCGGCCCGGAGCCCCATCTGGAGGGAGTTGATGTCCCGGCTCTCCAAGCCGAGGCCCAGCGCCACGCGCAGAGCATCGCTGATCTGGTCCATTCCACCGTCTCCTGCTGCCTACGACGAGACTTGATAACAGGGCAGGCTCGGGTGAGTTCGGATCACGGCACGAAGCGGCTTTACCCGAGGTCGGCTGCACCACCGGCATCGCGCTGACACGAGAAAGCGGAACGAACTGAATCAGCCGCTTTGCGCGTTGTGTGGAACGAGGGAGACTTCAGTGAGACAGAGCAGCCGAGCAGTCGTGAGGCGAGCATTCAAGCACTTGGAGCAGGAGGTGCCCGATAGTGTCGCTCGCCAGATTCGCAATCTGCGTCACCCGGATGCGCGCTGGATTCGCATCCCCATTGGTCTCCTCCTGATCCTGGGTGGGGTGTTCTCGATCCTGCCGTTCCTTGGCATCTGGATGCTGCCGCTCGGGCTTCTGCTGATCGCCTATGATGTGCCGTTTCTACGCATGCCAGTCGCGCGCTTCACGATCTGGGCGGCACCGAAGTGGGGTGCCTTTCGGCTCTGGCTGCGGCGGAGGTGGAGGAAAGCGTAAAGCAACAATGCTGTGGGCGCTGCGAGGTGGTGATCTGGGACCACACTCGATGCACCACTCTGGCAAGAGCGGCTGACCCGAATTGGGCGCTTGTTCCCCATTATCCACAGCCCACAAAGACAAGGGTTAACCTCGGCTTGCAGCCGCGCTACTGACGTTGCGGAAGCTGATTTGGAGGATGCAGATGCAGGGCGGAACGAGCACTCACGCTCCCATGCTGCCCCACGCAGTTCTGCGGCTTCTCGGGGCTGGGCTCCAGGGTCTCTACGCTGACCTCTTGGATCAACCGCTGCCTGCTGGGATGACGGATACCCTCGCGCGAATTCGCGAGGTGCCTCATTTGCTTCCTGGACCCCCGGTTTGGACCCACGCTCGCGTGCGAGACGCCAGCACAGTCGGTCATCCGTCTGTCATGGGTCTGTAAGACCACCATACGGGCTTTCTGCCCTGGTCAGACCAAACAGCAACAACAAGAACGAAGGACACTATGCTTCGCAGCGACAGTCGCCGCGCGCACCTGCGCGCGTCTACCCAAGATCATCAAGGCACCTCTGAACACCGCGTACAGATGCGGGAGCTTCTCGCAGCTCTGGCTGAGATCGACCGCGCCTATGAGGTTGACTTGGAGACCGTCAGGACCAGCGACGCTCCCATCGCCATCAAGCAGACCGTCATCGACACCCTGCGGCAGCAGCATCAGGAGCGTCGAGCCCTGTACCTTCGCAAGCTCGAAGCGGCTCGCCGAAAAAGGATAGGTGAGGTGAAGATAGGCAGCTTGTGGTCGATACGGTGAGGCACTCTCAGAGGAATTGCATTCGAAAGCCGCATAGCTGTCGAAGTGCGAACCCGCGCGGCTGAGATGCACATACCTACTCTTCTGGTTGGGAGAGCGGTTGCGCCAGTCCACCTGCGGAACCTGTGCCGGTGTGTGGCTGACTGATCTTGAGGGCGGCTGGAAGGATTGGAGCAGATACGCGGGCGGCAGCAGGCGGGTGCTCAGGAAGCTGAAGAGGTGCTGGAGGAAGCACGGAACGCACCGCCTCGATCAACTCCGAAGGAACGTAGGGCTTGGTGAGAAACTTGGCTCCATCGGGCAGACCAGCATGCCCAGGGGCTGCTCGCCCGGAGACCACCACAATGCCAATGTGCGGCCACGCCTGCTTCACGATGCGCGAGAGGGTAAAGCCATCCAGCCTGCCGGGCGTCTCCACGTCGGTAACGACCGCCTGCACGTCCTTTGCGGTCGCCTCCAAGACCTTGAGCGCTTCGTCTGCGCTTGCCGCCTCAATGACCTTGAACTCTCCTTCCTCGCGCAGGACATCCGCTGTGAACATGCGCAGGAGGGCTTCGTCCTCCACCAGGAGCACAATGATCGGGAGCCCATCCTTAGCGTCCATATCGGGATCAACCTGCTCTCGATCCGCGACGCGTCGTCAGTCGAGAGAACCGGAGCGCTCGGGGCTGAGGGCCTGCCCGAGAGGCTGCAGGCGGGGAGAACCTATACGCTTATGCTATGTTGATGGGAACAGTCTGACGAGAATCCGGCAGCTACCCACCAAAATGCGAGTCTGCGCGGCGGCTTTCTGGGGAGCGGTTCTCAGCTTGAGGGGTCGTCAGCAGTGCACTGCGAAAGGGAAGAACAAGGATCGGCGTACCCTGGTCGTCCACCACTTCGATTTGCCAGCCCCGCCATGCCCTTTCAACAGTTGTATCGGCTGGCGTGCGCATGATGGAGCGCGCCGCCTCCATCGCCTCTCTCACGGCGCTCTCTCGGTTTGGTAACAGCATGCCTGCCCCGTCCAGCGACTTGCCAGCCGAGTTCCGCAAATGGAAGAAGTACCGCTGGCGCTGCACGCATCCCCGATCCGGCGCATTTTGGCTGCCGTGACTTCATCTAAGCTGCTTCGCGCTATAAAGCTACCCTAACGGAAGGCAAAGCTATGCCTTAATCTATGTTAATGGCACAAGCGAAGTGGACGAGAAGGACAGAGATGCGGGACCTGAAGCCTATTCTGCTGGTCGAAGACGATCCGAAGGACGTGGAACTCACTCTTGCCGCCTTGCAGGACGCGCGGGTCGCCAACGAGGTCGTCGTGGCCCGTGATGGCGCAGAAGCGCTGGATTACCTGCTTGGGCGTGGCGCTCACGAGGGCAAGAACACTCTCAGCCCAGCCTTGGTCATTCTCGACCTCAAGATGCCGAAGGTGGACGGCATGGAGGTCCTGAGGGGCATGAAGGACGCACCCGATTTGGCGCGAGTGCCGGTCGTGATGCTCACAGGCTCACAGGAGGAGAAGGACGTGCTCCAGGGCTATGACCTCGGGGTCAACTCCTATGTCGTGAAGCCCTTCGGGACCGAGGAGTTCATGCAGGCCATCCGCCATCTCGGCATCTTCTGGGCCATCCTTAACGAGCCGCCTTCAGTTGCATGAGCGGGGCTCTTGTGACCAGCACGCGATGATGCCGTCTGGCCATTCTCATTGCTGAGAATGAGGACTTCGCCGTGCATTCAACTCCATCCACCTGTAAAGCACCTGAACAGCAACATTGCTTCCCTGGAGAGAACCACTTGGGTCTGGACCACAGCACACGAAAAGCGGAACAACCCCGATGACGTACAGACTTTCTCGTCTTGCACCCGGCAGCTTCGATGTAATGCTCAACGGGAAAGTTATCGCCAGCTTGGTTCGAAACGGCCAGAGCGAGGATGCTCCTTGGACAGCAGAGCTTCTGGTGGACCTGCCCCCGGAGGAGAGGCCCGCTCCGTTCACTGAGGCAGAGCATACGTTCGCGAGTCTCGATGAGGCCCGGCAATGGCTCGGGGTAGATGTCGAGAACGGGCCACCACACTGAACCGCAGCCCTTATCACCAGCAAGGAGGAATCCATGACGCCAGATCAGGATGAGCGAAACCGGGAAGAACGAATCAGGCGTCGCGCCTTGGAAATCTGGAGAGAGCAAGGGTGCCCAGATGGGCGCGCGAAGGAACACTGGGAGCAGGCTGAGCGCGAAGTGGATAGCGGCGACGGCAGTGAAGCAGGTGGCGATCAGCAGCCGACCTCACAATCCGTGTCAGACGAGACGGCGACAAGCCCGGAAGCTGTGAGCCCTCTGGTTCAGAGCGAAAGCTCCACGCCTGGTAGACCGTAGACGCCGATTGACGACTGGGTTCTGGCGATACCGCGAGGCTCAGCATCGAGGCTGAAGGGCAGCCTTGGTGAAGCGATCCGATCCGATCTCGTCCGACTGATCATGGTGGAGAAGCTCGGCCAAGTTATGCCTCGCTCGATTGACCCGGCTCTTGATGGTCCCGACCGCCGTTCCACAGATCGCTGCTACTTCTTCGTAACGCAGCCCCTCCGCTCCGACGAGGATCAGAACTTCGCGCTGGTCAGGTCTCAGCTTCGCGAGCGCGATCCGCATATCTTCGAAATCAAGGTGGGACTGCTGATCGGGAGCAGTCTTTAGCGTGGCTGCATAGGAGCCATCGGGGTCGTGCACCTCCCGCTTCTTTCTGCGGTACTCCGAATTGAACAGGTTCCTCAAGATCGTGAACAACCACGCCTTTAAGTCCGTGCCGCGCTCGAACTGCTGAACGTTGGCCCAGGCCCGCACGATCGTTTCCTGAACCAGATCATCGGCTCGGTTGCGGTCGTGCGCGAGGGACAGGGCAAACGCCCTCAGGTGGGGCACGGCAGCCAGCAATTCGTCGCGAAGAGCGGGCTCGACGCTCATGGCCCGTCCCGTTGCTTCTGATCGAGATGAGCGAAGAGTTTGATGAATTGCTCTGGAATCGGCTGATCGAGAAGATCGGCGTACATCTGCCGAAGCGCCAACGCGAGGCGACCCTGAGCGGCGCGGCTGAGGGCGGAGTAACCATCATGATGGTGCGGCACCAGCGAGAGGGTTATGGCTTCGGGTGGTCCGTCCGCATCTCCAGCAATCGGCATTTTGGGTCCTGACGCTGCTGAAGCCGCCATAAAGGTCTGCGACAGACTAACTCAATACAATGCCATCCAGAAATAATCGTTCCTCCTTGTGAGGATCGTCTGTTTTATTTCCAACCTCCTTCCTGCGGTGATATCGAAGACTGGCCTTATCAGTAAGAATGAGCAGGAAGAACTTCATCGTTCTGCTGAGCCGCCAGCAATGGGCTCATCAGCCTCCTCCCGAATGAAGGTATCATGCTTCCGCCTCAGCAGCGCGCCGCGATGATCGCTGAGGCACATGGACGGGCTATCGCCTCATTCACCTCAAATGGCTGGTCTTCAGTCGTAGGCTCACTGCCCCCGTGTGCGTTCGCCTAAGTCTTCTTGGAGTTCGTGTCCTTTCGCGACCCGGTTAGACGATTGATCGGCACTCCTGATCACGTACTGCGCTTCGCCTGCGACAGGACCGGAGAGGCCGACGATCTGAAAGCCACCCTTCCAGTCCTCCCGCTTGCCGTCTTCGGTATAGGAGACCGCCTGTCCCACATCCAAAGGATGTAGGTTTGTGGAGACTTCCTGCCTTTCCTGCGGCAGGTCCTCCGATGCTCCGTGTTGAGCGGCTTGCGGATCAGCTTCGACCCGCCTTCGCTGAGGCAGTTCGCTTGCAGTAGGCGGCTGCCCAGCGGGAACGGGCACGATCCAATCGAGCACTGTGCGCCCTCCATCATCTATCACGCGCAGAGCGTCAGTGTTCATCGGCCAGGAGCCCGTTCCGATGCAACCCTTCACGCGCTCCAAAGCAGCCATTCCGTCTGTGGCAGCAATGGGAAGGGTGCGGATGACCTGGGGCACACCGCGTCTGAAACGTATGAACTGAACGAGAAACGTCATAACCACCTCCCTTGTGGGCTCAAATCGGTGCTGCGACAGACCTGATCGGGCAGAGGTGCGGGGCCTGGCTTCGGTGCGGTGGCGTCCCGCTTCAGGGCAATGTGCGGCTGAAGCGAAGCCCTGCTTCCATGAATTGGCCGATGAAGATCATCCCGCCAGCCGCAAGCAGGACCGCACCTGCGGTCAGGCCAGCACCCGGAATGATGTCGAACGCGGCAATGCCGCCGAGTGTGAGGATGGTTAGGGCAACTGTGGTGAGATTTCGGTCCATGTCATGGCTCCCCGTTTTGTAAGCGGGAGCGCGAGTCTCTCTCAGTCGCTGGAGCCTACGATCTGAATGGCCAACGATGATGCAGTATGCGCCTCGATCGTTAGAATGACTACAAGTAAATCGATGCGCTGGAATAAAGAAACAGAGGCTGCGCAACTTTCCGCAGCACAAATGTTAATCCTGTCATATCAAGAAAATAGACGAGCTTGTGACAAAATATTATGAACGTGGTGGATCAACGTCATTGTTGCCGTAGCCATTCCGCGTCGCAAGTTTCACCCTCGCTGGAGCAGGGCGGGCAGCTTGAGTGTTGCCCAAAGCGCCAAGGAGTGCCGCTTTGATGCTGCGGGCGATGTCGATGATGGTGTTCATATCAACGTCCTCGTCTTGTGGCTCAGGGCAGCAGGCTCGGTCTGGAGGCTCATCTCTTCGGCGACACGGAACACGTGATCCATGTACGTAATGATGGGAGACGCGAAATACACCCCGTTGGGCGTAAACATTTTATCTTTATTTGCGATGTTCGACAAGGAAGGAACGGATACAGGATTAGCCCGTTACTTCCATGGTGCTTTACGCATCAGAGTGACGCTACCATGGACAAAGACCGGATCAAAGGTTCCGCCAGCAACATGGGCGGCAAAGCTAAGGAAGCCGCTGGTGACCTGACGGGTGACTCCAAGCTCCAGAGCGAAGGCAAGATGGACCAGGGCAAAGGCAAGGTGCAGAACGCCATCGGCGGCATCAAGGATGCCATCAAGGGCAAGTCATAGAACAACCGCACCTGAGTTGGGATCGTCAGACGCGTGGTGAGCGCGGCCTAAGGAGGATCAGCCTACAGGATTTGGCTGAGCACTGGCGCTGTCATCACCCAAAGGAGGCACCGATGAGCTACCTCACGCCGTTCGTCGCGTTCGCGGTTCTGAGTATCACGTCAGCCTTGGCGACCACGACGGCACGTGTTCCGTCGACCACCGAAGGCTCCGCGTCCATGACCCCGCTCATGCTGGGGGATGGTGGCTTGGCACAATATTGGTGGCTTGTCCTTGTCGTGCTGTTGGCCGCAGCAGCATTATGGTACGTCCTGCGCCGAAACAGCCGAACTGCCCGACAATGAGCCACCGCAGTCTGTGCCGATGCCCCTGACGCGCTCCCGCCCTCTGCGGCATTGGTGGACTTCAACCTTCAAGCTGACGCCAATCAACCTCAGCGTCGGTCCGAGGCGTCCATGAGCGAGAAAATCGACCGGCTATGCGACCAGCTTCGCATCAAGCTTCACGGGATCGACCGGCGCTTGGAAGCCCTGAAGGGAAATAACTCGGCCACATCGGAGAAGTCCCGCTATCTGGTGGAGAGCCAGAGGGACAGCGTGCAGCAGCGCATCTTTGAGCGCCGCCATCGCGTTGAGGCGGCAAACGCCAGCGTGGCCGAGTGGATCGAGAAGCGCGCTGTCTTTGAAGATCAAGACGCATCCTGGAAGGAGAGCGCTGATCTCTCGCGCCTGGAAGCCCGAGCCGATGATGTCGAGGACTATGCTATAGCGGTCTTCGAACTTGCTGTTGCGGCGGCAGATGAGGCATCCCAAGCAGCCCTGGAGGCTCTGCTGGCACGCAATGATGCTGAACTTGCCGCCTTCCGGCAGAGCGGAATCGACGGCTGGGTATCGTCTGCCGTCATTGGGCGTTGATGCCGCCGCGATCTGAATAACAAAAGAGCGATGCCAGACGTGCCCTGCTGCAAGCGATATACTTAAGGTAACAGCGGAAATGCTTCATCAGTTTAGTGTATCTACCGACAGATATTGGGCGTATGATCGTTGAAGATGGAGGCTATCGCTATGGCAAATACTTTTTGGGTTTGGCTGTCAGAGCAAGGCCAAGCTCTCTCGATTGCTCTTCTGGCGTTTCTCTTCGGTGGCGCGCTGCTGCTTGGGTTCCTGTGATGCTCTCCCAGGTGCTGATTTCGGCGCTGCTGTTGGCGGGCATCTTTGCGGTCTTCATGCTCGTGGTCAAAGAGGGCTGAGATAGAGGCAGGCTGTGGCCGCATCTCGGAGCAGCGGTCGCAATCGTCTGCTTTGGGCCATGTCCCGGCAGAACTTGGCACGGCTCCAGCCGCACCTTGAACCCGTGAGGGTTGAGACCTCTGCTTGAACCCACGCTGACTGCACAGCAACGGCTACAGCAGTCTTGCAGCATGGCGTATGCCCAGCAAACACAGACCAAGATTCCCGCCTCCGTCTCGGGCGGGTCTCGCCATGCCCATGGAGGCCGCACCCGATCTCTGGCTTAGGCGGGCTGCTCAGGAAGAGTAGCGCTCCCGTCATCGGCAAGCTCGAACCCTGGATTCCAGGCCACCTCCCAGAGATAGCCATCCGGGTCTGAAAAGTATCCAGAGTAGCCGCCCCAGGCGGAGGTCTGCGCGGCCTTGAGGATACGCGCCCCGGCGGTCCATGCCTCCTCAATGACCGCGTCAACCTCTGCCGTGCTTCGCGTGTTGTAGGCAAGCGCGACCCCACAGAAGCCTGAGCCCTCTGGTGAAAGGTAAGCCTCTCGTGCCAGGGACTCTCGTGGGAAGAGAGACAAGACAATGCTGCCGAGTTGGAAGAGGACGACCTCGTCAGCCATGCGCTTCGAGCATGTCCATCCCAGGCGCTCATAGAAGGCTCGGCTGGCCGCGAGATCGCTGACGCCGAGGGTGATGATGCTGACACGTTGCTCCATGGGTTTTTACCCCGATCGACGCTGCGCCCCCTCAATCCGACTTCTGCTTCTCCGGGGCCATTCGCAGAGGTATGTTTCGGTAAAGGCGACGGTCATGAGGTGCTGATGCGATCTGTCCATGATCTCAACCCGCCAGCCTCGCCGATCCTCACCTTTGCGATCTCCTCTCGTGAGGCTTTGACGAGCACGGGCAAGGGCTTCCTTAAGAGCCGCCTTGAGATCAGGCAGCGTGGAACCCCGTGGGTCCTCTTTGAGGGCGTGATCCGATCTGATGTTGAAGTAGTACAGAGACCCCACCTCCTCAGGCGTCGGTGGAGGGCTCTTCGGCTGTGAGTGATGGGCTGCCTTAGGAGCACCGCCTTCATTGTCCCACCGAGCGAGGCTTGTGTCTGTCCGAAACGGGTGCATGGCTCTGATCCTCGCTGCTGTTCGGTTCGTGCGGAGCAGGATCACTGCAAATCAACGCCGTCTATAGGCGTTGATCATGCTCCTGTTGCGACCAGCTACATATAATAAAGATTCTGTAATTATTAAGTTTTCAGGACTCGCTTTTGTTGACAGTTTCTGCTGGGAGGCGCAGAGTGATCTTGCCGCCTAAGAATGGCAGCTTGGCAATCATCGGGATCGCCCCTCCCCATGAGACCGGAGGTCTTCATGGAACCGCCTTATTGCTGTGCCGCAATCATCGCTGAGGCTTTCGGATGTGCCTTGGTGTAGCGGGCTGTCCAAACCGATCTCTCGGGAGTGGGCCTGACCAGCAGGTCCTGCTAACACGCGGACGCGCACAATCGTTTGTGCTCCTCCCGAGGTGATTTGCATGACAGAAGGACACGATGAAGCTCGGCATGTAGCAACTCGCGTGGATGGCTCCACCAGAGGCATCATGAGCTTCCTGAGCAGGTTTGGCTGGCATCGCAAATCGAAGGTTGCGGGAGCAAGCCAAATGCCAAGCAAGGACAAAACCCACGAATTAGTTCGCCAAAAGCGCTACGGGATGGCCCCGTTTAGAGTCCCAGCGAAGGAGGACATCATGCGTGCGGGGTCGTTCGTCACGTTGTTCAGTGTTATGGTCATCTTATTCTTGGCCATGGTGCCAGCGCTCGCGCAGACCACGCAGGCAAGCCCGACAGGAGGGGATTGGGTTTGGATCATTGGGACAGTGGCGCTCATCGCGGCTGCGATCTGGTACTTCATGAGATCGGGCAGGCGCGCTTGAGGGAGACCTGTGCCTCGCTCTGGCTGGCAATGAGCGTTATGCCTCGGCGAGAAGGAGCCCCTGAGTAGTGGCACCCTGCTGCCGTCCTCTTCTGCCCGGACAGAGGCATGGTTACGTTGTTTTGGGACAGGTGGTCCCATGGTGGCAGAGCTTACCGAAGCAGTCGATCACTAAACCAAATGCCTATTAGCGGCACTGGACCGGGACGGCTTTACCCACCTCAAAACCTGCTTGAGTAAAGATGGTGGCTGCAAGATGCCGTACCGTCGCTTCGGAAGTAGTAAGCCTTGCTCCCAGTTTCAGTTCCAGACGCTTCACTGGTCACGGCGGTTCGCGCCCTACTTTGCCGGGACAATCGCCTCGAAAGTTCGCTCAACCTCCACAAGGTTCAAGCCCGAGGGCCGCTCCCCAGCAGCATGGCCCTTTGGCTGCTGAGACAGGGGAAGGCGGCGCGCAAGCTTGCCGACCTCCTTCTCGGTCATGGCTGGCCCATGCTGGCTCAACATATCAGCGAGGTCCTCGGGAAGAGCATTGACCTGCTCTTGCAGAAGAAGGAGGGCCGCTTGGATGGTACTCAACTCTCGTTCGTCAACAACAAGGGCGAGTGGCTTCATCTGAACCTGTCTGTCGCAAATCACGTTCATCCACGTTAACACGCTGCAAGGCGGAATAAAGGCGGACTGAGTCACGTCCGGGTGGAAGCACCCTCTTGGAGACGACTGGATATTGTCACACCTGCCACAGCTTGAGCCTGAGGTTGAAAGGAAGCTGCTATGCGGACGCTGATCGGACCTGTTTTCGCGCTCGTGCTCACAGCCGCTGGAGTATCCGCACAGGGCACATCAGTCCCTGATATCATCTCGCCCACCCAGGAGGTCAGGATCAGGCAGTTTGTGGCCAGCGAGAACCGCACCTCGGTGGCCGTCCCCGCGAGTTTTAGGCTTGCAGTCGGGGCGGAGGTACCTCAGAGCGCCGATCTCTACGAGTTCGAAGAGGACCTCGGTCTGGGCCAGCATCGCTATACGATCATCAGCGGGAAGACCGTCATTGTCGATCCGGGCACCCGCAAGGTCCTCAGGATCATGGACTGAACCACCCCGGTCTGCTCGCGTTGATCTGCCGGAGCGGGACCCCCATCTCTGGTGGTCCGCCACAACATAGGAAGGTCCGGTCCCTCTGAGCCGACCTTAGAGGCCCGTGCTTGAGCTTGTCATCGCCTTGGCCCTCATTGGTCTCAATGGGGTATTCGCTGTCTCCGAACTGGCTGTTGTTTCTGCCCGCAAACCTCGTTTGAAGACCATGGCGGATGCAGGTCGGCCCGGCGCTCGCACTGCTCTGGCGCTGGCGGAGGAGCCTGGGCGCTTCCTCTCCACCGTCCAGATCGGCATCACCCTGGTGGGTATCCTGGCGGGGGCTTTCTCCGGGGCAGCGCTGTCCGGGCGCTTCGATGAAGTCCTGGAGGGGTGGGGTGTTCCCACCCGCGTCGCCGAGCCGCTCGCCTACGTGCTCGTCCTTGGGTTCATCACCTACCTGTCAGTCGTTATCGGCGAACTTGTACCGAAGAACCTTGCGCTCAAGAGCCCGGAGGGGATCGCCTGCGCCCTTGCTCCTCCCATGGCCCTCCTGTCCCGCGCTGCTGGCCCGGTGGTGTGGTTCCTGGATGCCTCCACCAAGGTGGTGTTCCGCCTTTTGGGTGGAAACACGGAGTCTGCGAGCGCCGTCACGGACGAGGAGATCAGAACTGTCGTGGCCGAGGCCGAAACGGCTGGTGTGATCGAGACCGACGAGCGCCAGATGATCTCCGGGGTACTGCGCCTGGGCGACCGGGCCGTGCGGGGGATCATGACGCCGCGCACTGATGTTGACTGGATCGATCTGGAAGACCCAGCCTTCGACATCCGCGAGCGGCTGATCAAGACCCCTCATTCGCGGCTGCCGGTGGCCGAGGGTACCCAGGACAACATGGTCGGGGTGGTTCAAGCCCGCGAATTGCTGGCAGCCTATCTGGCGGATCGTCCCTTCGACATTCGTGCAAGCATCCGAAGCGCACCCGTTATTCCAGATACCCTCAATGCGCTCAATGCCCTGGATGTGCTCCGCAAATCAGATGTGCCGATGGCCCTGGTTCATGACGAGTACGGCCACTTCGAAGGGATTGTGACACCTGCCGACATCCTTGATGCCATCGCGGGAGCCTTCCGCTCAGACGAAGGAGGTGCCGAGCCCGAGGCTGTGCAGCGGGAGGATGGCTCCTGGCTCTTGGCGGGGTGGATGCCTGCCGACGAAATGGCAGACCAACTCGGGATCGCTCTGCCCGAACGGCGGGACTACGAAACCGTCGCCGGACTCGTCATCTCCGAGGTACAGCACCTGCCTGAAGTCGGTGAGGCAGTGGAGACGTTCGGGTGGCGGTTCGAGGTCGTGGACCTGGACGGTCGCCGGATCGACAAGGTCCTGGCCAGCCGCGTGATCGCCGAAGCCGCCTGAGAATGCAGCGGCAACGGTAGAGTTCTCATTGAACTCTACCGTTGCCGCTGCATGATGAGGTACGCAGAAATACCTCAAATACCTCACACGAACAAAGCAGGTTCCAGGACGGAAAGCCGCGAACGAGCACCCGTTTCCGGTCAGCACGATCTTTATCGCAAGTCGCCATCTAAGCTACGACAGCGATCCTCTATCATTCTCAGCATCATCGCGGCACGAGCAGGATCGGAGGTGGGGATGATGGTCGCCTGCCGAATCTTCGTCTCGACGACAAATCGGGTGAAGTCGCCGTACTCACCATCACGGCCTCTGGTACTCACCTCACCACAATAAACGCCCGGTTTGGTCTGAACGATGCCCCGAACCCGCGCAGTTTTTGCATCACGCAATTTGCTCTTCAGAACCGACAGCAGCAGCGCACGATCACTGGTGTCGAAGCTGCTGTCAGACCCATCTACAACAACCTGCGACTGGGCGGGGGCTGCCATCAATAGCCACATGAAGCTTGCGGCCATAGGTGCTCATGCTGCCACGCTCCATCGAAGGAGGACTCTGAAGCCCATTCTTGATCCGATGTGGCGAACGCATTCAGCGACGTGGACATCAATGTCGATGATTTTCATCATGCGCTCTCCAGGGCGCGGTAAACGCTGGCGCGGCTGATGCCGAGCTTCTTGGCGATCTGCGTCATACCCCAACCCTCAGCCTTGAGACTGCGGACGGCATCAGCGTTGGGCGCAGCCACCGGCTTGCGGCCCCGGTATCTTTTATCGGTATGAGCCTTGGCGATCCCGATGCGCTGGCGCTCCAGCATGACCTCCCGTTCCCACTGACAGATAGACCCGATCAGATTGATCATCAGCTTGCCGGTGCTGTTCGACGTGTCGATTCCCATGTCGAGGATGCGAAGGGTGACGCCCTTCCGCTTCAGGGCCTCGGTGATCTCGAACATCTGCGGTAGCGACCGGGCAACGCGGCTGAGCGCAGTGGCCACGAACACGTCACCATCGCAGACGAACTCCAATGCCTTGTCGAGTTCCGCACGCTCCGAGACGCTGCTGACCATCTCCCCAAACACCTTCTCGCACCCTGCCTGCCTCAGGGTCTCAAGCTGGGCGTCGTACCCCGCCTTCTGCTCGACCGTGCTCGACCTCCGATAACCTACGATCATGTGCGTCCCGCTTTCTGAGACAGACATTGATACGGCTTCGTCTCAATGGTCAAGGCTGCTCAACAAAGAAACGTGACTGTTGCACGTCCGGTGAGCCTGGGCTCAAAGATACAATCATCAGCAAGCCTGCGCCGTCGCGAGTGCTGCGCGGGGGCTGCGAGCAGGACGGCGGGCATCCGATCTTAGAGGTGACCCGCTGTGGCTGCGGGATCAGTCAGTGTAGGTCAATGTCCTTCAACGTCTCGACCACCTTCTGCTGAGCGGCCTCCGAAAGGGGCAGGACCGGGCGCGGAGGCTCGGCGCGACCAATGCCACGTATATTGGCGATGGCGTAGACAACCCGTAGACTGGAGAACTCTTTGAACAGCTCCCAGACCGGCTGGAGGTCGGCATTCAGCCGTCGCGCCTCCGCCGCGTCTCCATTTTGAACCGCCCGGACAATGTGCAGGCAGGTTTGTGGGAACAGACCCGCCAAGACGCTGTACCAAGCCTCTCCTCCTGCCAGGAGCGCCTCGGTCGAGTTCCAATCCCCGCTATAGCCGAGGGAGAACCCTTCAGGCACGACACGGCGGAGTTCAGCCACATGTGCGCCAACCACATCCGGCTCCGGGGCAGGGCTCTTGATGGCGATGATGCCGGGAACCCGACTGAGACGGCCCAGGAGCGCGGGGCTGAAGCGGAAATGCGTGGTGCTGGGATTGTCGTAGATGCACAGCGGCAGGCGGCTCTCCCCTGCGACCGTGGTGAAGTGCTCGAACACCTCCTCGTCCGTCAGAGGCGTATAGGAGACGGGAGCCAGCAAACCGGCGGCTGCACCGAGGGCCTGTGCATCTTGAGCAAGCCGCACCGCCTCGTCAGTTCGAAGTGCGCCAACACCGACCAGGATTGGCACCCGTCCTCCGGCCTCGCCTATAGCCACTTCGAGAGCGCGGCGACGCTCAGCGCGCGACAGGTATGGATATGAGCCGGTGCTGCCGAGCAGTCCAATGGAGTCAACTTCCGCCTTTATCAGCGGCGTGAGCAGCTTCCGCAGGGCGGCGGTATCGACCCTGCCCTCGCGGTCCGAGGGCGTGATGGGGAAGGCGGAGAGCCCCTTGAGAATTGTCATAAGGCTGCCTCTCGGATGGGCTGGGTTCTAACTCTATTACACCCCAGCCGCGAAGGCCCGCATCTCCCGCACCATCTCGCGGACTGCCAGGGCCTCGCAGGCATTTACTCTCCGCGAAGACGCCTCAGCTTCCGCTTGTGTTCCCAAAATCGCCTGATGATCTGCTCAGGGCTTTCGTTCGCGTAGGCGCGGCACAGGTTCTTGACGATAGCTTCGTCCTCCTTGTCGTCGCGGGCCTTGCGTTGTTCGGGTGTGAGTTCCTTCCTTGAAAGCGCGAATTTCGAGGGACCGTGCATGGATTCCCCCAGCTTCTTCCGATTCAGCGCTTCGTGATCAATTCGTCTGGACATAGTGTAGTGCTGCAAGTGCTTCTGGTTTAGCCAGGGAAGTCCGCTGGCGGGCGTTTGTGGGTTCATGGGCTGCGGGCCTGTTCGTATGCTCGCTCCGCTCCACGGCCATTCCTGGCCGCGCCTCGGCTCCGGTTCCCCTTCCCCTCGCCAGAGGTTGTTCGTTGTTTCCTGACGAGGGGAAGCGAAGCGAAGCCGAGGCAGGTAGTTGTCGAGCGTGGGCGAGACGAATAGTTGCGGCGACGAATGTCGGCGCAGGCGTAGCCCAGCGTTGTCTGTGCCGACAGGCGAAAGACATAGTTACTACGTAGTTACCTTTCAGGTAGTTACTACGTAGTACAATGTAGTAACTATGTCTTTTCGTCGAAGCCGAGAGCGATGGCTTTCAGCTCTTCGACCTCGCGAAGTGCCTTGTTCGCCTGGATCATGGCGTGTGCATGTCCCTCCTCGATCCGTTTCCAGTCCGAGTACGTCGTGTAGGTCACGGAGGTATGCTCGTTAAACCGGGCTTCGAGCTTGCCGAGCTGGGCCGAAAGTTCCTTGATCTGGTCCGTGTTCGTGTTGATCGCGGCAAGGAATGCGTTGAGGAACTGTTGGATTTGGGGGTCCATGATCACACCCGCCCGACGTGAGTCTGCGTGTCGCCGTTCGGCATGGGTTCACCGTGGGCGAACTCGGTGGACATCTCGACGGAGGCGACACGTTCACCATTGCGGTAAAGGTCGGCCACCGGTTGGTCGCAATTGGCCATGCAGATATGAACAAGGTGCAGGTCGTAGTAGTGCCAGCCGTTGTTCACATCGTGGATCAGGCCGAAAAGGTCCTCGTCACGGCGCTGGCGGTATGCGAACTTCATGGCCCAGGACGCAAACTCCTCGGTGATGTGCTTCTGGCCGAGGGCATTCTTCACGGTGAACTCGAAGCCAACGGAGTCGCGAAGCTGGCTGAACTTCCGCCACTGCGTGTGGTTCTTGTGGCGGACGATCTGTGCCTCGGGGACCGTCCAGATTTCCACGCAAGCTGAGATGGCGGACGGCGGTGGAGCCTTCGGGTTCTTCTTCGCGGGCTTCCTGGCCTTCCTAATCAGCCCGACCTGGACGGAGGTGATGGCATGCTTCGGGGGCATCGGGCTGTGATCGTGGAATTTCGTTCCGATGCGCTCGCCCACGACTTTCCACTCGTCGCTGGTGATCACGTCGTAGAAGTCGGCCTTCCAGTCCTTCGAGGCTGGCTCGGGAGTCGTTGCGGGATTAGAGGTCGCAGTGGTGGTATTGAGGTTCGCCATCAAGGCGTTGAGATTTGCAATGGGGTCGTAAGTCATAATGTCTTCTTATGGGGAAAAAGGAGTGGTCTTAGTAAGAGGTGTCGCGGTTGAGTTCTTCGCCTTTGAAGCGCATGCGGAACCAGAACTTCTGGTCTTCGGTGAGCTTGGCGGGTTTGCCAGGACGGGGAACTTTGATGTTATTGAACTTGAGCCAATCCTTGGCGGCGGCTTTGTCGTACGGGACCAGGGCGACGAAGCCATCGACCAGCTTCAGGTCCACCATCAGGATGGACGCTTTGCAGTCGAGGAGATCGCCGTGATCAATCTCGCCTCGGAACACCCGCTCGGCGACACAGTTGTGAAACCGACTGCTTCTCGGGGTCCCGTCATAGCCATAGCCGCAGAAGCGGCTCTCGATATGGTCCGGCATGTCGAATTTGGTGAGGACGGAGGGGCCGTAGCTACGCCACCCGTAGAGGATGGCGTCCCGCTCATAGCGGCGTGCTCGCGCGGCGAGCGCGAGGGAGCAAGTGTAAGGGTTTTTGGTCATAGAAATCCGTTAATGAAAGAAAACGCCCCACGTCCCGGAGGGTGCGGGTAAGTTATAGCACTTGTGATATCGGTGGGGTGACAGCTATGTAACCCCTGTCGACGAATGTTGAAGTAGCAGACGAGCTGTTTGACTTTCAATATTCTCGTGAAATTTTTTGGCGTAGCCTGTTCAGCCGATATTTTTGTTGCACCACACTGGCTGGATGGGTAATGTTGGAGGATGAAAACCAGATTAAGCGGTACCGGGACACAGGCCGGGAGGGCCGCGAAGAGGGCTTCTTACATCAACCACCTGGGGTGGGATCAGCTTTGCGCAGGCGGGGGACCACTGTCCCTGAGGCAAAAGAGCGGATCGGAAGGATGCTTCTGGGCTGGGGCTGCGTGTCCTGGGACAACCAGGGGCCGATTGTGATCTGCGATAACGAGCGCGACCTCGTCGGTGCGAAGCTCGCTGTCGGGTAGTCGATTACCGGCTTGAATGGGGCTGCTGCTCAGATTGAGCAGCAGTTCCGGGGGGCACCGCGACAGGACCCGGCGAAGGTCACCGCACCCGCTCGGGTCGCGGACTGAATTTTAATTTAGGTCTTTGTTGAGGCGGCTTGGTACGGTGTCGCCATATTCCACAAGTGAGTTTTTCCATGACGACCAATTTTCAAATCAATCAGACTATCACCCCTAAGGCAGAGCCTTTCGACGACTTCCTTCTTTCCTTGCGTGACCTTAGCTTCCGCCGGAAAATGCAGCGGACTGGCATGCCCCGGATTACTCAGAAATTCTTGCGGGGCTGGGCCGACAATTGTGAGCGGCTGCTGATCGCCTTCAACTCTGAGAGCAGCCCTAATATTTCCCGCTTCTTCGACGTTTGCGACTGGTTTCATCACCACTGCCGCTTCTGGTCAGAGAACGGTTCCCGCTCTCCTATTCTCCACAAGATGATGGGGCGTACGCCGACCTATATTGCCGACACACTGAATACGTCTAAGGCTGCGGGAAGCATCGCGTTCGACTGGGATGCCGAATTCGACCGTATCGATATCGCCGTCGATGAGTTTCAGGAGCGGACCTATCGATATTCGCTGAAGTTTGGTGAAGCAATGTTCACGGGTCCACTCAATGACTTCGAAGCCAATCGCGAGGCATTGCGGTTGGTGACGAGGAATAAGTTTCGGCTTGTTCTTAAACAGTCTCTCAGCTTCCCCTTGTAGGGCTGATGGAGCAATCGGAATGCGAAGGAGATGGGTAGGCGCAGCCGTGTGCTGCGGCCACTCAGGAGTCCTCGCTCTCGAACTTGGATGCGACTCCGTGTGTGGTCCCGGAGGAGTGACCAGCCTGCCTCTCCAGAGCTTCGATGCGTCGGAGAACCTGTGTTGCGAGCCTCAACTCGCGCTGGAAGCCATCGTCACCGGGCTCTCCACTGAGGCGCAATTGCATGTCGCGCACGCGCGCCTCCAAGGCTCGACGGAGAATTCGTGCCTGCTCGGGGTCAAATTCCAGCAACATTGCGCGAGTCCTCGATGCCACGCGGGGCTCAGGTTTAGCACAGAGCTGTAACCCAAGCCGCTCTGATCTTGCGAAGCATACGGGTGATTGGTTCCTGGTCTCGTGTTATGATCTGAATATGAGTCGTGAAGAGTTGTTCAACTGGCTGGTTTCGAGGAATGCCGTGAGGCGTGAATCATCATTACCGCCGATCGATGTCCATGCAGAGTTTCGTCGCCTCGTTGCCCTCCATGAGTGGAAGAGAATCTGTGAGGAGCACTACGACCGCGTTGCGGCGGAAATCCTTAAAGCCAAACGAGCCAAGTACCCGGACTGGGGCAACTCGGCAGGAGGGCGGTGGGCGTTGCGCGCCATGACACTCAAAATGTTGCGGGAACGCTATGTTCGGGAGCCTTAGGGTTTGCGAGCAGTGAAAAACTATCATCGGCGATGACGATGAATGTTCTGCCGCTCATCGTCGGCACCCGCATTCACAAGTGGACGCTATCGGTACTTAAGCCTCGTGGTCCCCGCACTGAGGTTCAGGGCGCAGCCCTTTGACTTATTGCTGGTTTCCGTACACCGCTTCCGTGCTACCTCAGCATACTGTGGGTTCAACTCGATCAGGTCCGCGCTCCGGTTCAGCCGTCGAGCCACCGCTCCCGCAGTCCCAGACCCAGCGAATGGGTCCAGAACCGCTCCCCCTTCTGGGCACCCAGCCTTAATGCAGGTCTTCACAAGGTCTTCGGGAAAGGCAGCATAGTGCCGGTAACGACCGGCTGGACTGCTGATCGTCCAGACCGACCTCTTGTACCGAGTCGAGAAGCCGGTCTCCTCGATCTCACGCCGTAGACGCTCTTTGGCGGCATTCAGGCCCGTGTTCCCGCCCGAGACGTTGCCATGCGTCTCCTTTGTGTTTCGTTGGGCCGAGCCCGCGTTGGTGGTGACGCCCCTTTCCCGAACAGCAGAGGCATCAAACCAGTATCGTTGTCGCTTTGTTAGGAGAAACAGATACTCATGCGCTCTGACAAACCGGTCCTTAACCGGTTCAGGAAGGGGAGCCTTCTTCACCAGGATGATTTCCTGCCGCAGATGCCACCCGTCTTGTTGCAGGGCGAAGGCGACGCGCCACGGCAGGCCGAGAAGCTCCTTTCGCCTGCGTGCTGATCCAGAGCCGCTGCGGGTGAAGGAGTCGCCGATCACGAGCCAAAGCGTTCCATCATCACGTAGGACGCGCTTAACCCCACGCATCACCTCAATGACGCTCCTGATGTACTCCTCCTCGGAGGCATCCAGCCCGACCTGACCCTCTACTCCATAGTCGCGCTGCTGGAAGTATGGTGGACTGGTGATGCAGGCGTGGAACTGCTTCGTCGGCAGACGGTGCAGAATTTCCCGGCAATCACCCACGTGGATGCGCACGAGTGGACGTTCCAATCCAACGACCTCCTGTTCGTTCGGAACCAAGGAGATCGGCAGCCGCAGCGCCTGCATGATGGCCGCGAGGCTGTTCATATGACCCTTGTTGCGCTCGACCTGAATGACACTGGGCTTCGCCAGCCCAGCCATGCGGCACAGGGTCTGCTGAGACAGCCGAGTCCTGCGCCGCTCCCTGACGAGCCATCGGCCTATGTCCTCGCCAGGGTTTTGTGTCGAGAAGCGATGGTCCAAGGCTGCCATCACGGCCAGCAGGGAAGCGACCGTGCCCCCACCTGCCTCCAGCTTCTTCACAGTCGGAAGCGCAATGTTGGCTGCGATCGTGAGAGCCATCTGGCTCATCTTGCGAGACCGGCGTGCTCGGCGAAGTTCCCTGCCGAGAGCGGTCGACGTGGTCACGGGATGGGCAATGTTCATGGACCGTCAGGACGTGCGATAGGCGGGAAAAGGTAAGCCGGTTTGGCTAACAAACATGTACCACTGAGACAAGCGCAAGCCCAAATATCCTGTTCCTCGTCCTCTCACCGCAGGCTGGTCCGACTCCATGCTCCCGGTCCACTGGCGAAGTAGAACAGTAAGCCACCTACAATGGCGAGCTGCTCGAACAACTCTCCGCTCTGCCCTGGTCTGAGGAGTAGACCCAGAACGGATGAGCCGTAAGCCAGCCATAGGGTCGCTGCCGTAAAGACGACCAACGCCAGCGCTGTTGCGCGAGGCCACAGACCAACAATGAGAGCTATCGGTCCGGCGAATTCGGCAGCTACCATGATCCCCGCGAGAACCTCCGGGTAGGGCAGCCCCTTAGCCCTGAGCGAAGCGGCAAAGGCCGAAAATGCCATCAGCTTGCTGAAGCCTGAGGGCAGGAATAGAGCAGCGACCAATATGCGGCCCAGGAGCAAGGCTCCATCGCTGCTGCGGCTCAACATGTAACCCCTCCCTCGCTGACCCAGAACTCGGAACCGGGCCGCTGGCCGCAGCCCCTCGCACTGGTGAGTAGATGAGCGCAGGTCCGGTTAGGAAGCGGTTACGAGGAGGACCCTGACTGCAACGACCATCGCGGAGCGCCCTCTTGAGCGAAGCGGAGCCACTCCCCACTTGAGCCCTCGAAAGCTCATGGGAGAACCACATGCGCAGCAGCGCCCGTGGATGGATCATGCCAGCCGAGGATATCCCCTCGATGCTCAAGATGATCGAGGAGAAGATCGCCTCATCTGAGATCGAGGTTCACCACCGCGACACCCTTATTCGGCTGAAGAGTTTATTGGAGGACGACCTGGAGGAGGTCGGTACTATGACAGCGGTCAAGCCGATTGCGGAGAGCACCAACCAGAACTGTGAAGCATAACGCCATGCGCGCTGCCTGCATGATGGTGCATTACTTCAGGAGCAGATCAATATCGCTGGACACCAAAGAAGAATACGCGTAACCCACTGGTGCCGCACCCATCACGCGGCCCCATCCATGGCACCCTCAACACCTCTGGACCCGAATGCGTTCACGCAGCACCCGCTCGTTTATGGTCGAGCTTAAGTCCAAAAGACGTTCTACCGCTGCTCCGCCCCCTTCGATCTGGGGCAATGCTGCGAGCCTCTTAAAGGCAACCCCTGAACCAAGCACTCCAATACCGGTTCGACGAGCCGCCTCTCCGGTCTCGGCCAGCCCGTCTGTTGGAGTTGCGCCGGAGGCCGAGAAGCAACCCCGTCGTGTCCTCCCCGACCTCCGTGTAGAATCTGCCCCCCTCGAAGAGGCTCTGCCGATTCGGGAGACACGCTCCAATCGAAAGAAAGGACGGGCAACCATGTCGGAGAACATTGAGAGACAACGCGAACTGCCGATCGAAACCGCCCCCACTGAGCAAAATGAGATCATCAGGACGGTGTCTGCCGCCCCCGAGCCGGTGGACCTGGGTCCGGTTGAAGCTGAGAACGAGGAGTCCCTGTGGGAAGCGAGTGCGCCAGCTATTGAGGTGACCCGAAAGCCTAAGTCCTTCGCGGGGAGCACTCCGATTGTTGTCCCTCAAAAGGTGTTGCGCCGTGATCGAAAATGGACGCGACGGGCTGAAGACCTTCCGCGCAGTGAACGTTGGAAGAGGCGGCTGCCGAGTGTGTGTCGTTAGACCTCGATCTCAGGTCTGAAGCCTGCGACTAAACACAGCCTCATCTCATTCAATGCTATCAGGTGCTGGGGAAGCTTCGAGCAGACCACGTAAGCTCTCCAGCACCGCAATATCCCCTACAAGATCACCCTCAACATTCTCATGCCCCCCAGGCGGTCTCGTAGGACAATGGGGCCAGAGCGAGCGCCTTTGGTTGCAGCAATGAAAGCCACAACGTCTCCGCGTCAGTGGAACGTAAACGTGACCGTACCACAAGTTCTGGGAAGACGTGCAAATTTATCTGATTGTTAACCTGCTTCTATTGTAGTTTCCGCGTTATTGGCGTATATTGCTGCCATATGATCAGTTCCAATCCAGTCAAGTGGAACGGGATCATCTTGAGCCCAGGACTACTGCCATGTCCGACCAAACCTCCTCCACAGCCACGTCCCCGAACTACATGGCCCTTGCTGCTGACATCGTAGCCGCCTTCGTGAGCAATAACTCGGTCCAGACGGCAGACCTTCCAGCATTGATCGCCAATGTCCACAATGCCCTTCAGAACGTTGCCAGCCCGGCCCAGCCGAAGGTGGAGGAGAAGCCCACCCCAGCGGTTCCAGTGAAGAAGTCCGTCACACAGGATGCCCTCATCAGCTTGATCGACGGCAAACCCTATAAATCCCTGAAACGGCATCTTACCCGCCACGGCCTCGCACCAGAGCAATACCGTGAGCGCTACGGACTGCCGCGAGATTATCCGATGGTGGCTCCTGCATACGCCAAGAAGCGGTCGGAGCTTGCGAGGAGCATGGGGCTCGGCCAGGGCCGCCAAAAGGTTGCCGCGA
>JAESFH010000198.1_pt1 | contig 35748 bp, 31 predicted proteins | sample 9269381 | NCBI WGS metagenome assembly JAESFH01 (sample SAMN14504062, study PRJNA617094) | algae metagenome | isolation source: Aphanothece sp. CMT-3BRIN-NPC111 and co-occurring heterotrophs from well... | place: USA: Clark Mountains Wilderness, California | collected 2010-04-18
TGCTGCTATCACGCTTGAACGGCTATTAGCTAACTACTAATTGCTATATGTAAAGAAACTTGTACAGTAGAAAGAATGATTTATCCAGAACTCATGGCTGATGGCATGGTAAGTTTCCTCAACCCAACCAACTCGCTCCCACTTTGGAGCAAAACCATTCCTCTGCTAGCAACGGCAGCTGAAGCTGAAGGTGGCTCGCTTGTCCTCGCCGGCGTGCTGCTGAGTTTAGTGGTAATTTATCTAGCTAGCAAAATTGGCGGAGAATTATCTAATTGGTTGGGCTTACCACCCGTCTTAGGCGAACTGGTTGGTGGTGTAGTGGTTGGTGTCTCGGCGCTGCATCTGCTGGTGTTTCCAGAAAGCGGAGCAGACATTTCTAATTCGGCGATCGCTACATTCCTCCAGCTATCTACAGGTTTGAGTCCCGAAGCAGTAGCTACAACATTTCACACCCAAAGCGAAGTCATTTCCGTTTTGGCAGAACTGGGCGTACTCATTTTGTTGTTTGAAATTGGTCTGGAATCGAACTTAAAAGAACTGCTGGAAGTCGGTTTCCAGGCGACAATTGTAGCGGTCGTAGGTGTGGTGGTGCCCTTTGCTGCTGGCACTGTGGGGCTAATGGTTTTGTTTGGTGTGCCTGCTGTGCCAGCGATTTTTGCGGGGGCAGCTTTGACGGCAACAAGTATCGGTATTACTTCCAAGGTGCTCTCAGAACTGGGGCGTCTGACTTCTAAAGAAGGTCAGATTATTCTGGGCGCGGCTGTCATGGACGACGTGCTTGGTATCATTGTCCTAGCAGTAGTGGCTAGCCTTGCCAAAACCGGCGAGGTGGATGTGGTCAATGTCTGCTATCTGATTATCAGCGCCAGTGTTTTCCTCGTCGGTGCGATTTTGTTGGGTAATTTCTTCAACAAATCGTTTGTGGCGATCGCCAATAAACTCAAAACGCGCGGTCAGCTAGTAATACCGGCACTCATATTCGCCTTTATTCTCTCCTACATTGCCGCCGCAATCCACTTAGAAGCAATATTGGGAGCTTTTGCGGCTGGGTTAGTCTTCGACGAGACAGATAAGCGTAAAGAGCTGCAAAAGCAGGTTATTCCTATTGCCGATATACTCGTGCCGATTTTCTTTGTCACGGTGGGTGCTAAGACTAACTTGGGCGTACTCAATCCAGCCATTCCCAGTAATAGAGAGGGCTTGATAATCGCCATTTTCTTAATTACAGTGGGCATCCTAGGTAAGGTAGTTACAGGCTTGACTGTGTTTGGTCAACCTAATATCAACCGCCTAGCCATTGGTGTAGGTATGATTCCGCGAGGGGAAGTGGGACTGGTGTTTGCCGGTGTTGGCTCAGCTAGTGGCGTGCTCTCGGAATCGTTGGAAGCGGCGATTATTATGATGGTTATCTTGACAACATTTTTAGCGCCACCGCTGTTAAGGGTGGTGTTTAACAAAGGCACACCTGTCTCTACCCAGACACAAACCCCTAATTTGGATGGTAGCAGCACCGATCCCTTGGTTCTGGAAAAAAGTGCGGTGGTCGAAGACCCGCATTCAGCGATCGCGCAGACTGAACCTTCAGAGCGCTGATGCTGTTCAATAGTTAAAGAAAAGCTTGCTTAAAGCTGCTATTTTCTGAGGAGTTGATTAACCATTTCGCCGTGATTCCCCCACTATAACTGTACGACCTTTAGTGGGGGAATTGAAGATAGCTGCCGGCGACGATGGCATCGGGTGAGCAATTTTTTGCACAGCAAAAAGCGAGAAAAGATGTATGAGGAGTAGTTCACTTCCATATCCCCTTCAGACACCTGAAAAATGTCTTCATCTGGGTTAACAATGTATATTGTTTTGCTTGAAACTTAAGTCTCTACATTTACGTCCGAATGTTTTACACCGCCAGGAGTGAGAATCCAGCAATACTGCAAACCAAAGGTTAAAGCTACTCCTGACCAAAAACACGCAGAGGTTTCCAGCCCCAGCTTCGGTGTCGTGAGGACAATTTCATTATCCTTTCATCCAAAATCGAATGACCGCTGTTATCCACTGCGACCAAAGTCATGGTATTTTTCAACCCAGTCCCAAATTGTGTATTTATGTTTACAGGCTGAAAAGTCAGATACCGTTTCAGATGCAACTTCATTGGTATTGCTAATCCGCAAAAGGTTTACTGCTGCACTGCGCTTTCTCAGGAGCAAGGATTGTGAGATTTTACTGGCTATTACCCAGTTTTTTGAGCGTTTTTGTATTTTCATTGCCCGCTTCAGCGGGTAAACTACTATCTTGGCGTTTTGATACCAATCAGAATCGGCTAGTATTTACAACGAACGCTGGGGTTCAACCGAGGGCACAGCTGCTTGCTAACCCTACGCGTCTGATCGTCGATCTGCCAGGTACCACTCTGGAACGCCCCACTGTAACTCAGCAATATGGTGGAGCGATTCGCTCTTTAAGGGTGGGGCAGTTTGATGAACAGACCACTCGCCTCGTGATGGAATTAAACCCTGGTTATACGCTAGACCCCCAGAAAGTGATAGTCCAGGGAAATTCACCTGTACAGTGGTCGGTGCAAATCCCGCAGCCGGAACGGATACAAGCGCAAGAGTTGCCAGGAGGAGTGTCCCTCCCCCCACTGAGGCCATTGCCACCTCCGCCTGGGGTTCCGTCCAATAGCTCCAGCCAACAGAGGCCGCCAGTGCCAATTCAGGCGTCAGGGGTTCAAATACAAAATTTACAGGTGACGCAGGATGGGTTTTTCCTGCGTACTAATGGCGGCAATCCAGGGTTAAAAGTAACGCGGAGCGACGATCGCCGCACTATCAATGTTGACTTGGAAGGTGCCACCCTTTCTCCGAGTCTACCTGCACAAGGTTTGCCTATAAATCGCTACGGCGTCAGTCGCATTCAATTTTCCCAGCTGCAAACGTCACCGCGAGTTGCCCGCGTGACTTTGAATGTGGCGGAAAACAGCCCAGATTGGCAGGCATCTATCAGCAGTTTGGGAGGTGTAGTCATCCTCCCTCAGAGTATTCCTGCTGGCCGGATTGATCGTCCCTCTTCGGTGTCTATCGGCCAGGAACCTAACGAGCCGGTGGTATCGACACCAGTTCAACCGATTCAGACGCCGCCTGGTGCTACTCAGCTGGCAACCGTTCAGTCAGTTGAACTCGGCAGTAACGGAACACTGCTGTTAATCAGGGCAGACCGACCGATAAAACCCACTAGTAGTTGGGACAGCGCGTATGGAGTATACCGGATTACCATTCCTTCCGCCCAGCTGGCGGATAAAGTTAAAGGTCCCCAACTTGATGGCAACAGCCCAGTGTTTCGGGTGCGCCTACAGCAGCAAAGCTATCGTAACGTCGAGATTCTGGTGCAACCAGCTGCTGGCGTGCAAATTGGAGAACTTAATCAGATTAATGCCCAGTTGGTAGCGTTGCAGCTCTTACGGAGCCGACCAGTAACGCCCCCCATTGGCTCGATTAATGTACCTCCACCTAACACTAATAATCCGCCGGTGTCCCTACCCCGCGCTCCTAAAGGGCGCATCGTTGTCATGGTCGATCCGGGACACGGCGGCAAAGATCCTGGAGCGATTGGTCGTGGAGGTTTGCGAGAGGTAGACGTCATTTTACCGATCGCCAAACAGGTAGCGGCGCTGCTCGAGCAACAGGGCGTGCAAGCTGTTATGAGCCGAAATGCTGACTATTTTGTAGACCTAGCTCCGCGAGTGCAAATGGCTGATAAGGTTGGCGCTGACTTGTTTGTCAGTATCCATGCCAATTCTATTAGTAACCGTCCAGATGTTAATGGTTTGGAGACCTACTATTACGGTAGCGGCCAACGTCTTGCTCAGACGATCCACAACAGTGTTCTGCAAAGCGTTGATATTGGAAATCGTGGCGTCCGACGAGCAAGATTTTATGTCCTGAGGAAGTCCTCTATGCCAGCTGTATTAGTCGAAGTTGGGTTTGTTACCAGTACTATTGAGGCTCCTAAACTGGCTAACCCTAATTACCAAAGCCAAATGGCTACCGCGATCGCCCGCGGTATTCTACAGTACATCCAGCAAAATTTTTAGCAAGAAAGGATTCAGAAGTCAGTCGCCAGAATTCAGCAACTTTTCTGGGCGGCTGGCAGATGAATAGCAAAGGTTCCGTGTCCGCCACCAAATCTATAATTTGGCGATCAAAAAGATAGTAGAGGGTCTTAATTTTCCCACCAATAGCATTCTGACTGCTGTATTCTGACTTTATTATTCTTCAAACTTGGTCAGCGGTCAGTCAATAACGAACAAGGGATAAATGACAACGAACAACGGACAACAAAGAATTGGCATTTTTGACAGCGGTGTCGGCGGTCTCACAGTTCTTAGAGAACTCTACCGGCAGCTGCCTAACGAATCAATTCTTTACTTTGGCGATACGGCACGGCTTCCCTACGGCAGCCGCACTAAGCAAGAAATTTTGCAGTTTGTACGCGAAATCCTCAGATGGATGGTGCAACAGGACATAAAAATGGCGATTATGGCCTGTAATACCAGTTCTGCCTTGGCTCTAGAAACTGTCCGCTCTGAGTTCAATCTGCCAATTCTGGGAGTTATACTGCCGGGCGCCCGTGCCGCAGTGCAACATGGTCAGCGGATTGGTGTCATCGCCACCCCTGCAACTGCCGCCAGCAATGCTTACCGACGCGCCATTTCAGAAATTGACACCACTGCCCAGGTTTGGCAAGTCGGCTGTCCAGAGTTCGTGCCGCTGATCGAGCAAAACCGCTTGCACGACCCCTACACAACTGAAGTTGCGCGCGAGTATTTGACACCTCTGATGCAAGAGGGAATTGATACTCTCGTTTATGGTTGTACCCACTATCCTCATCTGGCACCTGTGTTACGCGCGATTCTGCCGTCAGAGGTGAAGCTGGTAGATCCAGCAGTGCATGTGGTTGCCGCCGCCGCCCAGGAACTAGATCTATTGGGGCTTCTAAACACACAGCCACCTCTACCGACTCGATTCTGTGTCAGCGGTTGTCCCCAACAGTTTGCCCAATTGTCAGTGCAGTGGCTAGGGTGTACGCCGATGGTTGAAAAAGTCTACTTACCAACATCACCTCACTCGCCAGTTCTGCTAGAACAGGTGGATTGAGAAAGCTATTAGCTTTTAGCTATTAGCTGTTAGCTATTAGAAAACTCGGCTGTCTTCATAAATTGTTGAAAGTAACAAGTTAATCAAGCTAATTGCTAATTGCTAATCGCTAAAAGCTAACTGCTATATCGCGTTGGGGGAAGCGCTTCCGTTAGATGCACTTCCGGCGGTTTTTTGTAAGCCTGAGGTGTTCCCGTACCATCTAGGCGTTCCCGTGGCGCAGGCACGGTTAGGGTAGAGTAAGGTAGACTACTGCGTTGGGAGGCAACAGATCGCCCCCCTTTAGCAGTTCGCTGTGCTAGGCTCAACAGCAGATAGATTGTTAACAAATAACCAGTAGCTAGAAGAGGAATAATCAGAGGCATATCAGTATAGGTCATAGTGCTACCACAAGTTAAAAAAGGGAAATTTGAATACAAAGTCATCTCGCAGCACGCCTGAACCAATGGCAGGCTCAGAATGCAGCTAAAAATAGCCGCTTAAGGTATATCTTGCGGTTGCTTATTTTTCGCTTCCAACTACGCCAGTATTTTACTAGTCCAGGTTGGCTTTACTTAGCTAAATTGCTAAGTGGGAAGTTATTTGTTTTACCCAATAAATGAGGTATGAGTTACCTAATAAAAACAATTTGAGAGATGATTATGAGAAAGATACATTTACCACTTCCCTCAATTCATTAAAAAAAAGCAGTAACTGGCACATTACCGTTTCCTTCTCTCTTGTCCTCAAAGACTTTATTAAATTTTTCAAACCCTTATGATTAGATTAACACAGAAATAGGGGCTGTTAGGGATAACTTTTTCATATACTTAACAAAAATATACAATTCTGGAAACAGCCACCTGCCCTTGACTTAAGCAACAAAACTTTCATGTATGGGAGGGTTCGGTTAAAATGTATGTAAACTTTCGTAACTATCTCGCCTGAGCCAGCCCAGCCATGACCTCAGTGACTTCCCTCTTTGCCCCTGTTGAAGCTGACCTGCATACCCTAACCGAGAACTTAAAAAAACTGGTGGGTGCCCGTCATCCCATTTTGTATGCGGCGGCTGAGCACTTATTTGGGGCACAGGGAAAGCGAGTCCGACCCGCGATCGTCCTTTTGATTGCGCGGGCGACGATGCTAGATCAAGACATTACTCCCCGCCACCGACGTTTGGCGGAGATTACGGAAATGATTCACACCGCTAGCTTGGTGCATGACGATGTCGTAGATGAATCCGAAGTGCGTCGCGGTATCCCCACTGTTCATAGCCGATTTGGCAACCGCGTGGCGGTGTTGGCAGGAGATTTCTTATTCGCCCAATCCTCCTGGTACTTAGCCAATTTAGATAACCTAGACGTGGTCAAACTGCTGTCAGAGGTAATTATGGATTTGGCAGAGGGGGAAATTCAGCAAGGGCTGAACCTATTTAATACCAGTTTGTCAATTGAGGCTTATCTAGAGAAAAGTTACTACAAAGCGGCTTCGTTAATAGCCAATAGCGCTAAGGCAGCTGGGTTGCTTAGTGGCGTTTCAACATCAATGGCTGAAAATTTATATAGCTATGGGCGTCATATTGGGTTTGCATTCCAAGTCGTAGATGATATTTTGGATTTCACTGGTTCTACAGAAGCTTTGGGCAAGCCAGCAGGGTCAGATATAAAAAGTGGCAACCTGACTGCCCCGACGTTATACGCCCTAGAAGAAAAACCCTATTTAGAGGCACTAATTGAGGGCGAGTTTATTCAAGCTGGAGATTTAGAGCAAGCGATCGCCCTGATTAAAGAAAGTCAGGGCATTGAGCGTTCCCGGGAATTGGCAACACACCATGCCCAACTAGCTGTTGAACACCTGACAGAATTACCGCCATCAACATCCCGTCAAGCCCTGATAGATATGGCTGAGTATGTTCTGAGGCGTCTGTATTGAAGGGTTGTTAGTAGTTAGTAGTTAGTAGGAATAAATACAACCACTAACCACTAACTACTATCCACTAACTATCTATTGGGCAAACACTCTGGTGGCAGCAGCAACACCAGCACCGGGAGTAGAACCTTCGTAGCCTAATTCTCGGAGGGCGGCTTCTAACGAGGCAATGGCAGTGAGAATATCGCGATCGCTCACAAAGCCAAGGTGACCAATGCGGAAGATTTTACCTTTGAGATGATCTTGCCCTCCAGCTAAGACGATATCAAAGTGCTTTTTCATGATCGCACGGACTTGTTCTGCCTCAACTTGCTGGGGCGCTACAGATGTAATTGCAGGACTAGCAGCGTTATCAGCGGCAAACAAAGGTAAATTTAGTGCCTTGATAGCGGCACGGGTTGCACTCGTCAAGCGCTGGTGACGGTTGAAGATTGATTCCAGACCTTCTGCTTGCATCATCTGCAAGGCTGCTTGCAGTGCCACGATTAAATTTACTGGTGGAGTAAACGGGGTAGTGTTTTTGGCGGCGTCTTTACGGTACTTGCCCAAATCCAGGTAGTAGCGGGGCAGCTTAGCCGTTTTGTAAGCTTCCCAAGCTTTAGGACTGACAGCGACAAAACCCAATCCTGGTGGAATCATGTAAGCCTTTTGGGAACCAGAGGCTACAACGTCTAGACCCCAAGCGTCTACAGGCAGATTAACAGCTCCTAAGCTGGTAACGGCATCAACAATGATTAAAGCTTCACCGTGAGCTTTAACGTGACGGTTGACGGTTTCTAGGTCGTTGAGGACGCCTGTGGAGGTTTCACTGTGAGTGATGATGACGGCTTTGATCTGCTTTTGGGTGTCGGCTTCTAGTTTTTCTCGGAACTGTTCTGGATCGAGGGGTTGACCCCACTCGGCAGTAACTTTCTCCACATTGAGGCCGTATGCTTCGCCGATTTCAGCCCAGCGATCGCCAAATTTACCATTACACCCCACCAAAATGCGATCGCCTGGACTCAGGAAGTTAATAATGCCAGCTTCCATTGCACCAGTTCCCGATGCAGTAACAATCAAAACGTCATTTTGGGTTTGGTGCAGCCATTTGAGGTTTTGCGTCACCTCTGCCATGATCTTGCTAAATTCACCACTACGGTGACCGATGGGATGTTTAGCTAAGGCGAGCAATACCTGTTCCGGCACTGGCGTCGGGCCAGGAATCATCAGCATGAGCTTGTTATCCATTGAGTTGTCCTAGTGTCTAAAAACTTTGAGAACAGTTCGCACAGAAGTGTAGTAATATGGTACTATATTGTACTTTCCGTATTAATTTAACCTGCGGCAACGCGGCACGTAGGCACGAGATAAACCAGTACAGGCGAAACTACAAACACATCTAAGTTAAAAAATGTAATCAGGAATCATCTCTTCGTCAAGGGACGCTGTAAGACCAAGACGGGGAAATACCCAATTCCAAAAAGTATAGATACCAATAGAATTAAGCTTATCCCCCGCGTAAAGTCGGGGAATTTCACGTTAGTTGTTATTTCCTACAAACTACTAACGGGCGGCGGCTATTTCTCCCAGGATTTAAACACCGGGGCTGACTTGCCTCCCCTTTTTGTGATATTAGAATATTTATTTTAATTGCTGATAATTACTTAAGCTTAAAAATTTTGGTGCATATAACTGCTGTAAATAAGGCAAAATTCAAATATTTACTTTTACCTTTTTAGGTGTTACTGTTTACTTCCTCGTTAATGCTGTTCAAAGACCAGCGGTACTCAATTGGCAAATTTTCGCGATCGCAGCTTTGCTCAAGTTTCTTCTGCTGAGCTAGGGCTTTGCGGAGAGTAATGATTAACTGATGAACTTCCTCTCGTATCGCCGGTTTTTGACTAACAGCGAATGATGTTTGGCGTTCTAGAAGCTGGAGTAGCAGTTCGTAGTGGATAAGAGATGGCAGGGGTATTGGCTCCATGAAACCTTATGTACCTTATAGTAGAAGGATATAGTGACGCTCTATCCAGCTAACCTTACTGGTATAACGAGAGCAACCCGGTCGCTAAAATAGGGGACAAAACTACTCCAAGCAGGATCAAAAATTTATTTTGCGTGTAGGGGCAGGTTTAGTCGGTATCCCAGAAGAGATGCATTTAAAAGTAGATGACCAAACCCGTCCCTACTATCACGGGCTAAGTTACGTACTTGTAAATATTCAACAGCTATGAAGTCATATTTCCTCACTAACTGATGAGCAGTTTTATAAGGGAAATCTTTTCTTTGACTTGCAGGCTTTTGATTGTACGTTATGATTTTAGCACTTTTTCTAACAGAAGTTTTTTATCCGTAGACGCATGAATCCGCTTTGTTGTGCTTATACGACAGGCTCCAGCGCGTAGGTTTTGCCACTATCAGTCAAAAGATTTGAGATTTTAGATTGACCTTGCCCACAAGGGGATAAGGCTTGGTCTAAAGCTGGATTTTCGTCGTTTGTCCCCCTGCATAATGGGACGAGGGTTGAACCAAATTTTACGTCGTCAAGTTTTTATGAATTAACAGTTGCAGATTCCTACTTATTCATGTGTGAGGAAACAAAGCCTTGATCCCATCGCCGGGGTTAGGTTGTTTTACCAATGACTCACCGATGAGAACTGCACTAGCACCGGCTTCGGCAACCAAGCTGATGTCTGCGGGAGTATGCAGCCCAGACTCGCTAACGACGAGGATGCCACGCTTGTGCAACTCACCCCCTCGTTCTGCCAATAGTTGGCAGGTGGTTTGCAAATCAACTGAGAAATCTTCCAGATTGCGATTGTTGATACCAACTAAGGTAATCCCATCTAAAGCTAGCACGCGGTCTAGTTCCGCCTGGGTATGCACTTCTATTAAAGGTGTCATTCCCAGAGCGTTGGTAATTTTGACAAAGTACTGGAGATCTTTATCGCTAAGAATTGCCGCAATCAGCAGGACGGCATCGGCTCCCTGGCTGCGAGCGAGATATATTTGGTAAGGATAGATGACAAACTCCTTACAGAGCAACGGCAAGTCCACACTGGCACGAACACGAGCTAGGTTATCAAAGCTGCCTTGAAAGAATTTTTTGTCTGTCAGCACCGATAAACAGCTAGCTCCTCCCTGCTGATATGACTGAGCGATCGCCACTGGATCAAAATCTTCCCGAATCACTCCTTTACTGGGAGATGCCTTTTTAACTTCCGCAATCAAGGCAGGCCGAGTCTTTCCGTGCCGCAGGGCGTCCACAAAGTTACGGGGGGCTGGTAGTGACTGTGCCTGCTGCTGCAACTTTGCCAAGGGAAGACGTTCCCGCATCTGGTCAACTTCACTTTCTTTGTGCCAGACAATTTCCTCTAGGATATGGCGCGGCGCGGCATCTGGTAGAGGAACTTGATACTGCAAAGAGCTGACGGAAAAAGCTGGGTTTGGGGGGCGACGGCGAATTTGCATATTTATTAGTTTTACCAAAAGAGTGGGTATAAAGCCCCGTCCTAGAAGGACGGCTTTTATTAGTTGATTTATGAAGTTAAAGTGCGACGCTTTCAAGCTAGAGGCTAGGATCTCAAGAGGATTTTTCTAGCCTCTAGCCTCTAGCTAAACAGCGGCAGCCCGTTTATAGGCTTCATCCAAAACTTCTGAGAGGGTGGGGTGGGCATGCACCAAGTATGCCAAGGACTTGACAGACTGCCTGTGAGCGATCGCATTTGATGCCTCGTGAATCAAATCTGAGGCGTGCAAACCGATGATATGGACGCCCAAGACTTCGCCTGTATCTTGGCGATAAATCACCTTTGCCATGCCGTCGGCTTCTCCTTCGGCGATCGCTTTGGAATTACCCTTGAAGTAACTCCGTACAGTCCCCACCTCAAATCCCTCTACTTGCCCCAACTCCTTAGCCGCAGACTCGGTCATGCCCACAAAGCTAATTTCTGGGTGGGTAAAGGCAGCCGCTGGGATGCTGTGATAGTCTACAGTACGATCGCGACCACAGATGTTTTCTACTGCCACGATACCTTGAGCAGAAGCTGCATGAGCTAGCATCATTTTGCCAGTAGCATCCCCAATCGCCCACAAGTGCGGTACAGGTTCGCCAGCGGCTAATACTGCCATCCGGTCATCAACTTGGATAAAGCCTCGGCGATCTGTTTCCACGCCCACAGTTTCCAGCCCTAGGTTATTAGTATCAGGAATGCGACCCGTTGCTACCAGGCAGGCATCCACTTCTAATACATCCACGACTTCTTTAGTTTTAGCGTCAGCTAGCTCAATTACCACAGGCGTTCCTGGGATTACCTTACTGGCTAAATTTCCCACCTTTGTTTCCACGTCCCGAGGGGAAATCAGCACCCGTTCTGCAAGTTTAGCAATATCCCGGTCAAATCCCGGCATGAGTTGATCTAAAGCTTCGATCATCGTCACTTCACAGCCTAAGGCTGTATAAATATCGGAAAACTCTAGACCGATGTAGCCACTGCCAATAATCGCTATCCAATTTGGTAGCGACTCTAACTTGAGAGCGTCATCACTCGTAAATACGGTTTTACCGTCAATTTCAATGCCAGGGGGCACCCAAGGAATAGAGCCAGAGGAAATAATAATATCTTTGGCGGTGATAGTTTTCTCACCCGCCTCTGTGGTCACAGTTACTTTTTGCGGTGCTGCTACTTTGCCTCTACCGGCGATAATATCCACCTTGAGCCGTTTGAGGCTATTGATTAAATCTCCCCTAAGCTTGCTGACTATGTTACTAGCGTGGTCTGCGATCGCCTGTCTGTCAAATTCCACACCCCCTAACTGAATCCCTAACGCCTTGAGGTGGTGCGTGTTGCGTAACTCCCGCACGCGCCCAGAGGCAGCCAACAAAGCTTTGGAGGGAATACAGCCGCGATTGACACAGGTTCCGCCCATCTCTGAGGCCTCGATGATAGCGGTTTTTAGTCCGCAGCTGACAGCATGGAGAGCAGCCCCATGTCCGCCTACACCCGCGCCGATAATCACTAAATCGTAGTCAAATGCCTGAGTCACGTTACTCTGCTCCATAATACAAATCAAACATTACGATTGACCTCTCCCTGGGCTAAAGCCACAGGGATTCTAAACTGTTGCTACGAGGTGGGCTAAAGCCACGCCTATAAGCTTTGCGCGTTTTGGTTTCCCAGATCCGAAATCTGGTAGCAAGGGTCAAAACTTGCCTACAGACCTTGACTAGACTTAAACCTAGTTGTGTCTCTACTTTCCGCATGATGTTTGCGGCTCCGTTCAAGTCGGCGTTGATAAGTTTTCCTGCACCAGTGCGATACATACCGCGCTTAACTCGTTTTCCTGATGGCTAAGCAGCTGCGGCCGTTTAGGGATATATGGAGGATAGAGAATAAGGGAGGTTTTCTTATTGCTTATTTTACCGGAAGCAGTTGACACTCCCCTGCCTAAACGCGAGGGGATTCTTCGTTCATCGACTCAACTTGCCGAGATAGGTTTGCACCTAAAACAGTAGGGGCTAAGTCTCCCGTTAGCGAAGCTGCGCGTCAGCGCTAGCGTTCGGATTTACAATCCAAGTTCCCACATGCCCTGTGGTACTCAAAGCTTCTTTCAGAATATTGATGGCGGCATTCCAGTCCCTGTCTAGCACAAACCCACACTGGCAAACATGAGTTCTCATCGACAAAGACTTCTTGACTACAGCGCCACAGTTAGAGCATTCCTGGGACGTGTAAGCCGGATTAACTGCAACAGTTATCTTGCTAAACTTGACCCCAAAATGCTCAAGCCATCTTCTGAACTGATACCAACCTGCATCATTAATAGACTTAGCGAGACAATGGTTCTTGACTAAGTTTTTAATCCTCAAATCTTCGTAGGCGACCAAATCGTTAGATTGGATTACGCAACGTGCCACTAAGAATGGCATGTTCTTCACGTTGCCTACTTATTTTGAGGTGTACTCGCCCTAGTTTGTTAATGGCTTTTTTCCGGTTGGCAGAGCCTTTTTTCTTATGAGAAACACGGCTTTGACTCAATTTCAGCCGTTCCTCACCCGTTCGATAAAACTTAGGGTTTGGCTCGGCATGACCATTGCTATCGGTGTAGAACTCTTTCAATCCCACATCGAGTCCGATGTTCTTACCTGTCGGTTGCGAGTCTATCTTGTTCTCAGTTTTGACTAAAAACTGAACATAGTACCCGTCTGCTCGACGTACCACTCTCACCCGTTTTATTTGGTCGAGTTGATAGAAGTTTAAATCCCACGTCCCCTTGAGTTTAAGAGTACCGATTCCCTTCTTGTCGGTAAAGGTGATTTGTTTCCTGGTTTCAGAAAGCGTCCATCCAGAGGTTTTGTACGTAACTGAACGACAGTTTTTCTTGAATATCGGATAACCTTTCTTTCCTGGAATGGACTTCTTGCAGTTGTCGTAGAACCGGGCAATTGAGCTATACGCTCTTTCAACCGCAACTTGACAAGCATGAGAATTTAGAGTTTTGACGAAAGGATACTCCGCTCTCAATGCTGTGTTGTGGCGATACAACTCTTTTTGTCCTACGCCTCGGTTATCCATCCAGAAACGGATACACTTATTGCGGACACACGGCTACCGCCGCGGTTCTAATCGCCTCGTCTATAGCAGCATATTGAGTTGTTTTCCCTTTAGCCTTGAACTCTAAAGCTATCATTTGACGTGGAAAAACCCTAAATCATAATTATAGCACGAACAAAAGTCGCCCGCTTAAGGGCGAGGCTTGTATCCCATTAATTCTGGTCAAGATAGATTAGTTTGTACAATCTCAGCTGATTTGTTATACCGTTAGCTGAACCCGTCACTGAAAAGTCCAAGGCAGATGAAGCCCCTCTATTGCAGCAAAGGACACGAAAATCCGACTGGAACCAACTTTTGCCAGCAGTGTGGGGAGAAGCTTAGTCTGCCCACCAGCAACAACCTGACTCAAGGCTCAATCCTAGGCGGTAGCGAAGCAACGCCGCAGGAGTTTCGCTACCGCATTGTACGCGAGCTGGGACACGGAGGCTTTGGACGTACCTATCTGGCCCTCGACCTCAACAGGTTTAACGAACCCTGCGTTTTAAAGGAATTTGCCCCCCAGGTTCAAGGCAGCTACGCCTTACAAAAAGCTGAGCAGTTATTTGAGCGAGAAGCTGGTGTTCTTTACAAGCTACAACACCCCCAGATTCCGCGTTTCCGAGAGATGTTCCGGGTTAACACCCATGACACGGGACGCCTGTTTCTGGTGCAGGACTACGTAGAGGGTGATACTTACCGCGCCCTGTTAGAGGTGCGTAGGCAGCAGGGGCTAAAGTTTACTGAAGCAGAAGTGACGCAGCTGTTGTTCCAGATTCTGCCTGTATTGGAATACATCCACTCAAATGGGGTGATTCACCGGGATATCTCCCCAGACAACCTCATGCTGCGAAGTTCTGACAATCTGCCAGTGCTGATTGACTTTGGGGGTGTCAAGCAAGTCGCTGCCACCGTAGAATCGCAATTCAGCCCAGCCGGTAGTGGAACAACCGTAATTCCCACCCGACTGGGTAAGGTGGGATATGCTCCAGAAGAGCAGATGCAAAGGGGGATAGTCTTTCCCCACAGCGATTTGTACGCTTTGGCTGTAACTATGCTGGTATTGCTCACAGGCAAGCAGCCCCACCAGCTGATCAATCCCCAAACGCTGAGTTGGGACTGGCGGCGGGAAGTAAGCCTCAGCCCGACGTTGGAAAGCGTGCTAGATAAAATGCTACAACCGAGACCGGGCGATCGCTACCAATCCGTAAGTGAAGTACTCCAAGCCCTCAGCGGCAATTTGCCAATTGCTGCCTATCCTCCCACTCAACCAGCGGGGCTACCCTCAACACCTTCACTACCGACAACTGAAGCCACACTAGCAGTAGTACCTCCTCCGGTAGGGCAGGGGTATCCTCCACCCCATTCCCTTAACCCGTCTGCCTCCCCAGCCACGACGCCAGCATCGCTTCCCAGCCAGCCCCGCCGTAAATTCTTCAAATTATTGAGGAAAATCTTGCTTGTACCCATGTTAATTGCTGCTGCCGGGGGCATCGGCTGGTGGGCTGGAAATCTCTGGTTGCACTCTAAGTCAGATCCAGGACGGAAACCGCCTGAGCCAACTTCTTCACCCAGTGCTTCCTCTGCTATCGATGGTGAGCAAGAGCTACCGCCGCAGGTTTCAGCCTCCGAGAAGCAACGCAAGGAAGCCCTGCGACAGCGTCGCCTCGATTTGGGCATTGACTACAACTTCTACGTTGACCTGGTTAATGAGGCTTTCTGGATTCAGAACCCCAATCAACGCGGGCGTCGTTTGAGCAATGAGCCAGAGGATGAGCAGTTGCGACAGCAGTGGGACAAAATATCCGCCCAGTTGCTGGATAAGTTGGAGACCTCCAACTTGAGTAGCGAAGCCCGCAGGCGCTTGGGAAGCTACAGTGCTACTGACCGAGAGCGGTGGAAGGTGGAAGTGAACAAACTACGCCTCAGCAGTCGCGCCCTCTACGATCTAACCGATGGGAAGTATTTATCTATTTTCTCCGATTATTCTACGGACAAACTGGGTCTGACCTTTGAGCAGTTTTTGAACACACCTATGGGGCAGGTGTGGCAAGCGATGGTGGCTGACCAAGTAAAAAAATTACAGTCTGGAACTGCCCTAGAAACGATTCGCTTTGAGCCAGGGGCTACTAGCAATAAACTCAGCGCTACCCTCAAACCAAGTGAAGGCAAAGCCTATATTGCCCAACTCAATCAAGGTCAGCTGATGCAAGTTCAGCTGCAAACTGGTGAGAAAGTTTTGTTCTCGGTCTATAGTCCTACGGGCAAGATGCGAATACTAGAAGACTCACGAGAACGCAACTGGTCAGGACAGCTAACTGAATCGGGATACTACGAATTTGTAGTCATTTCCAATGCCTCTGGGCCAATTGATTATCAACTTAACCTCACTGTTGAAAACTCTTCCTCACCTGCAACTCCCTCACCTCAACTGTCTGAATCTAAACCGCCTGGTTAAGCGAGGAGAAAGGCTCAGGATAATTCTGCTCTATTACCTCCTCAGCTCCCTCTTTCTTATGTAACCTTCACTAACTTTTTTACACCAAATATGGTAGAATACCATTCTTTGCATAAGCTGACAACTCAACTAATGCGTGAAAACCAAACTATAGTGGTTGAGGATTTGGCTGTAAAAAATATGGTTAAGAATCATTGTAGAGACGCGCCATGGCGCGTCTCTACTAATTGTCCGGGCATGCCCGGTGTGATGTGAGTTTTATGTAGCAGGACGTCCAGCATCGCTATGTTGAGGCTAATGGTATGGTCTAGAGCGATCGCAACGCCTAAAATTTTAGAGTTTAGATTTTGGATTGTTCGTCTCATCCAAAATCGGCAATCCCAAATGCTTTGGAGGTTTGATGAAAGTAGCTATCACTGGTGCAACGGGATTTGTCGGTAGTCGCTTAGTGGAGCGTTTGCACGGCTTAGGACATCAGGTATTAGTTCTAAGCCGTAATCTATCCAAAGCCCAGAAAGTATTTTCTGCCTCAGCGTTCCCGAATCTTGAAGTCGTTGCCTATACTCCAACTGAATCTGGTTCCTGGCAACAGAGTATTTCTGGGTGTGACGCTGTAGTGAATCTGGCAGGAGAACCGATTGCTGAGGAGCGTTGGACGCCAGAACATAAGCAGGAAATTCTAGCTAGCCGTAAGGTTGGGACTCAAAAAATTGTGGAAGCTATTGCCCAAGCAACCTCAAAACCAGCTGTATTAGTAAATGCTTCAGCGATTGGTTATTACGGAACGAGCGAGACTGCTACCTTTGATGAAACCAGTTTTCCTGGTGACGATTTTCTGGCTCAGGTTTGTCAAGCTTGGGAAGCAGAAGCGCAGAAAGTAAAAGACATCGGTACCAGGCTGGTAATTGTACGATTGGGGATTGTGCTGGGCACGGGAGGCGCACTGGCTAAAATGCTTCCTCCCTTCAAACTATTTGCTGGTGGTCCCTTAGGTACTGGTCATCAGTGGTTCTCTTGGATTCACCGGGATGACCTCGTTAACCTGATTTTGTTATCACTAAGCAGACCGGACATCGAAGGCGTCCTTAACGCTACAGCCCCGAACCCAGTTCGCATGACCGAATTCTGCCAGAGCTTAGGGCAAGTTCTAAATCGACCTTCCTGGTTGCCCGTTCCCGGCTTTGCCCTAGAAGTACTCTTGGGAGATGGTGCCAAGGTGGTTTTGGAAGGTCAACAGGTTCTACCCAAAAGAACTTTGTCCAACGGCTTTGACTATCAATATCCCACTCTTAAACCAGCACTTGAGGAAATCTTGAGGCATAGCTAGGGACTAGAAAAACGATAAAGGCTGAAATTTCAGCCTTTATCCTTCATACTTCATGCCTCCGTAGTTACTACCTCCTCAGTCTTGGCAGGAGCGAGTTCACTACTATTAGCCTCATCCTCATCCTCATCCTCGACCCGCTGTAGTTTAGCTCCCAGCTGCCGCAGCTTCAGCTCCAAATTATCGTAGCCTCGGTCTAGATGATGCAATCCTTTAATCGTGGTTTTTCCCTCTGCCGCCAGTGCTGCTATTACCAGCGCCGCCGAAGCTCGTAAGTCCGTTGCCATGACTGGTGCGCCGGATAGCATGGGTACTCCCCGCACAATCGCATGGTTGCCTTTGACACGAATGTCTGCTCCCATGCGATTTAACTCCGCCACATGACGTAAGCGGTTTTCAAATACTGTTTCAGTAATGACACTGTCTCCTTCGCTCAGCGTTAGCAAGGCCATAAACTGGGCTTGCATATCTGTAGGAAATCCCGGATAAGGCAATGTTTCAATATCCGTTGCTGTGTGTCTGTGACCTGGGATAATCCGAAGGCAGTCAGGAGCTTCTGCAATCACCTTTGCCCCAATTTCTCGCAGCTTGGCAATCACTGCTGTCATATGGTCTGGAATTACGGGGGAGAGGCTGATCTCTGAGTGGGTAATGGCACCCGCAACTAAAAATGTTCCCGCCTCAATCCTGTCAGGAATGACGCTGTAGTCCACAGAATGTAAACGAGGAACGCCGGAAACAATGATGGTGTTTGTACCAGCACCGCGAATTTGCGCGCCCATCGCATTACAAAAATTAGCCAAATCGATGACTTCCGGCTCTTGAGCGGCGTTTTCTATCGTCGTTTCTCCGTCTGCCAACGTTGCCGCCATCATTAGGGTTTCTGTAGCGCCGACGCTGGGATAATCCAGGTAAATTTTGGCACCCTTTAGCCGACGGCTACTGCCACTGACATAGGCGTGGACAACCCCATGATCAATTTGCACCTCTGCGCCCATTTTTTGCAGACCCCGAACATGGAGTTCCACTGGTCTGGCACCGATAGCACAACCGCCAGGAAGTGGCACTTTTGCTACTCCCAGCCGCGCTAGTATAGGGCCAATCGCAAAAAAGCTGGCTCGCAGCTGAGAAACCAATTCGTAAGGTGCTTTTGACTGTCCAATGTGGCTAGCATTGAAATCCATGATGTCACCTTGCCGCTTTATCTGGACTCCCAATGCCTCTATAATTTGAGCCATCCGCTTTACATCAGCGAGGGAGGGAAGGTTACGAATCCGGCAATCGTCTGGACAAAGCAAGGCTCCAGTCATAATTACCAGTGCCGAGTTCTTAGCGCCGCTAATTTTTACGTGCCCTTGCAGGGAAGGCCTGCCCCAAATCTGTAATACTGACTTGTCGGCTTCAGGCAAAGATTGGTTATCCGTCAGGCTGATAATGGGTCTATCCTCCAGCTTCAGTGGAATAGTTTTGCATTTTTTTCAATTTGGTTTAGATTCTACCGGAAAGATTCTAAATGTCTATCGTTATTTTTAGCTTTATTTTCAACTGATTAAGTTTTGTACCCTGTCCTGGTTTAGATTTACTTAAAGCAAGTAGTTGACAAACATCCAAAATTGCAGCATGATGAAAGACTGCAAATGTAATGGCTGCTAAGCGGAACTGGCGGAATTGGCAGACGCGCTAGATTCAGGTTCTAGTGTTCGCAAGGACTTCCGGGTTCAAGTCCCGGGTTCCGCATAAATAGTGTTGAGTTATGAATTTTGAGTTTTGAGTTGGGATTCTTAATTCAAAACTCAAAACTTAAAACTCATAACTACTGATGTTGACCAGTCTCCAGAATTCTCTGGTAAAGCAAATCCGTAAGTTGCACTCCCCCAAGGAACGGCGGGAGCAACAGCTGTTTTTGCTAGAAGGGACGCACTTGCTGGAGGAAGTCTGCGCGATTGATTACCCACTGGTGACTGTTTGCTGTACACCGCAATGGCAGGAAGATAACCCGCAACTCTGGGAAGATGCCTCGAAGCGATCGCAGCGAACGGAACTGGTAAGTGCTGAAGTGCTCAAAGCGATCGCCACTACGGTTAACCCTGATGGCGTTGTTGCCACAGCACCACGAAGAATTACCCACTTACCACCAGTAGCACTCACTGGTATAGGACTTGCTCTGGAAACTCTGCAAGACCCAGGTAATCTAGGTACAATCATTCGTACTGCGGCGGCGGCTGGAGCCGAGGGAATGTGGTTGAGTGCCGATAGTGTAGATTTGGACAATCCCAAGGTATTGCGGGCGTCTGCTGGACAGTGGTTTCGACTACCGATGGCAGTTAGTTCAAATTTAAAAGCGGTGGTTCGAGAGTTTCGAGATGCTGGGATACAGGTAGTAGCGACGACACCCCAAGCGCAGATTACTTACTGGGAGGTAGATTTGCGACGCCCTACTTTGATTGTGCTAGGCAATGAAGGGGCTGGGCTTTCAGCTGAGTTAGCGTCTTTAGCAGATGCACAAGTGAGAATTCCCCTTAGTCCAGGGGTAGAGTCTTTGAATGTGGCGATCGCAGCGGCCTTGATATTGTACGAAGCTCAACGTCAACGGCTAGGGGCTGGAAGTTAATTTTACCCTATGAAGATTTGAGGATTAAGAACTTAGTTAAGAATCATTGTCTCGCCAAATCTATTAATGATGCAGGTTGGTATCAGTTACGAAAATGGTTGGAGCATTGTGGAGTTAAGTTTAGTCGGGTAACTGTTGCAGTAAATCCGGCTTATACTTCTTAAGACTGCTCTAGGCTGGAGCAATCCTGCCTGAGTAAGTTGGATCTATGAACGAAGAATCCCCTCGCATGGACGGCAGGGAAGTGTCAATAATACTATTAAGGATTAAATTATAAATTAATACCACAAGCCAGTCAAGGGTTAAACCTCCTGGCTGGTAGTAAAAGCTGTCTTTTTCAACTAATTTACAACCTTGTTAAGTGTGCCAGTAGCTGTTACACCTAAAGTTACCCATTTGTAATTTATAGCCCCAGCATTGACATACTGTAAAGTTATTTGTCCACTAGTACAATTGGCGTTTCCGTAGCTGATATTTTCACGCAAATTAACCGTAGCCGTGTCACCATTTAACAGTGTTAGCTTTCCACCACAATTTTTTGTGGGGTACACAGTAGTACCAACTACAGAATTTGATTCACCCCCAACGATAGAGACTAGGACAGGGTATCTTTGTCCGTTATCATTGCGAGTTACAGCACCTTTCCACGCACCATCGTATCCCGTAATTACCTTAGTTAACTTGACTTTATCCACTATGGGACCGTAAGTATCGCCACCATTAGGATTTTGAAAACTAAGTTTTCCTGTTGTCGTTGAAGATACATTAATTGTTTGCTGCAAAGTTTGAAATTTGACATTATAATTATAAGGCACAGAAAGAATTTGATTATAAACGTTGCCTAAGCGAATATTAACTGTATCTGGCATATTACTTTGGGGATTGCCAGCTAAAACGAAATAAAGTTTATACTTTCCAGGAATTAAAGAAAATGTTTTTCTACTTAAAAGCAGACCCCCCTGTCCAGTTGTACCCTCAAGATCTACATATAATCCATTACCTGGGTAGTAATCAGAAAAACCATTACCTTTCAAATCGACAGTTCCATTACTAACTGTAAAATTAGTAAAATAATTGTAATCCAATTGACCAGTGCTATTATTTTCTATATCAAAATTATCGTTAAATAGGATAGTTTCCAGTTCGGCTTGTGCTTTTTCAATGAATCCTAATGCTGCAACGGTTGCTACTAAAACAGTGCAAAGTATATTTTTCATCTTTTACCTCTAATTTTTTTTTAAATTGGTATGTCTAAATAAGACATTGTAAAGTATAATATTTATTTTTATGCAAACATAAATTTATAAATTAATAAAACTTCACTGCTTTCTCAAAAATTAGCCGTATAGGGATGAGACACTCTAATTGAAATAAGTATAAACACTTAAAATTTTATGAAAAAGCGTTACCATCTGTCATTATCAGAACGATGATTGAAATTAGAAATATGAGTACCCACTGAAACTTTTAAGTAATGCTGGAAGAACAACGTCAACGGGCAATTACAGCGTTTCAAGAGTTTCTTTTCGCGCCGCTTGAGACGCGACTAGCAAGGCATGAGAATATTTCTCCAGAATCAAATGCGATCGCCTTATTTGAATTTATCGCCGCTACAGTTCCGGCATATCAAGCTTTTCTCACGGAACACGGCATAAATCCCCCCTCCGTCCAAACTTATCAGGATTTTCAAAAACTTCCTTTCATAACCAAAGAAAATTACCTGCGGCGTCACCCATTGGCCGACTTGTGCCGTAATGGACAGCTGGAAATGTGCGACACGATCGCCGTTTCTTCAGGTTCAACGGGTAAGCCCACTTTTTGGCCGCGTTTCCTAGCGGATGAACTCCAAATTGCCACACGCTTTGAGCAAATATTCCACGACAGCTTTTATGCGGACACCCGGCGCACGCTAGCTGTGATTTGTTTTACATTAGGCAGCTGGGTGGGCGGGATGTACACAACAAATTGCTGCCGCTACCTTGCCAGCAAGGGCTATCCGATCACCGTTATCAGTCCTGGCAATAACAAAGAAGAAATTTTTCGAGTTGTACAGGAACTAGGCCCCTCTTTTGAACAAGTTGTGCTACTGGGCTATCCCCCATTTATTAAGGATGTCATTGATAGCGGCATTGCTCGCGGTGTTCAGTGGCCGCAGTATCAAATCAAAATGGTGTTTGCAGGAGAAGTCTTCAGCGAGGAATGGCGTAGTTTAGTTGGGGAAAGAGTTGGATCGAACAATCCCTGCTACGACTCAGCATCGCTTTATGGGACAGCAGACGCGGGTGTATTGGGAAATGAGACACCGCTGAGCATCTGTATCCGTCGTTTCTTAGCAGACCATCCAGAGGCCGCTCGTGCTCTGTTTGGAGAGTCGCGCCTACCCACGTTAGTACAATATGACCCTCTGAGCCGCTTCTTTGAAACTCATGAGGGCACGTTACTTTTCTCAGGAGACAACGGCATCCCCTTATTGCGTTATCACATCTCCGATACTGGGGGTTTAATTGCTTACGATGCCATGCTCAAGTTTTTGGCTCAATGGGGGTTCGATCCAGTGACAGCGTTGCCACAAGAGAATTCAATAATTCATCTGGGGTTAAAGGAACAAAGTCCACCGCAGCAGGCTACAGAAAGAGGTATTCATCCTCTACCTTTTGTCTATGTCTTTGGACGCTCCCACTTTACGGTTTCCTATTTCGGCGCCAATATTTACCCAGAGAATGTGACAGTAGGGTTAGAGCAGCCAGTTATTAGAGAGTGGGTGACAGGCAAGTTCGTACTGCAAGTTAAGGAAGATGCGGATCAGAATCGGTTTTTGTCTGTGGTTGTGGAGTTAGCACCAGGAGTGGAAGGTAGTAAGGAGAAACAAGAAGCGATCGCATCCTCCATTCTTTCCCAACTGCTACGGCTCAATAGCGAGTTTGCCAATTACGTTCCGCCCGAATACCAGATGCCGCAGGTGGCGCTAGCTTCAACCAGTGACCCAGAGTATTTTCCTCTTGGAGTTAAGCACCGTTATACGCGCTCCTAGATAGCGAACAATTAATAAAGCGGGTCGAGGATCGACCCGCTCTATAGGTAGTATTGAATTGTTAATCAGAATGCCTCCTGGGTCTTTGCCTATGGGTTGGCTTAATACCAAAACGCCCAATCGCTCTGCCATATTTTCCGGCTCCTGGCAGACTCTTTAGGCGCTAAGCTGTTTCCAGCCAGTCATATATTCGATCTAGCTGTTCCAGCGTTACTAAACCATATTGCCAAAGAATCATCGGCAGAGGGCCTGGATCTTGTTCCAAATGCCGTAGGGCGATCGCTATTGAAGATGAGGAAATAGCCAAATCATCTTGTAGAAAGCGAATGAATCGAGAGTACCTTGCAGGTGCCATAACGGCTTTGACCTCCTTTTGTAAAAACCATTTTGTTATCAAAAACTTGCCTTTTTGAGGCATCAGTAGCCAATATTATAGCTGTCCACTGTTCCCCGCCTCTTACCCTTGATTTTGAGAGCAGGAACCATTACTGCCAGTGCCTGAATTGGCAAGTGTAGCAAATATCTGCAATCCGTCTGGTTATGCCTTTCACTTGTAGCCGCACGCGGATTAAGTGGGTGTTTAAGGCATCGCCCTGGACTTGCCGAGACGAGAGGACTAAAAGCAGAGACTTTGGGTTTGAAACCTTAGCCGACCGTCTCCAGGAAACCTTGCTTAATTTCTTCTACTCCAGCGCTTTAATGAAAACCATCTGTAAGCGGAAAGATTTACACTTCGGCATAGGCTTGGAGTTTCATGCTCCCTCACACAGTGATAAAGCTGTGCCTACGCAATCGTCCGTCCTGGAGTGGTCATCGTGCCTAGAGCAAGAATGGATATAAGCATCAAGAATAAATTAACTCATGCGCTTGTAACTCTGTCTTCCGAAAGAGTACTGTAATTTTGCCACAGCTTTATCAAAAATCTCAGTAAAATTGATGATTGCTCTTATAAAATCTTCATAATTAGAGCCTAATTTCTTTTACTCCTTTCCCGTCATAATCATATTTCTTTTACTTCCATCGCTCTCTGCCTTGTCGCTCCCCTACTGTCTCATAGCTTTTGTTTGAGGATAAGGAGTAAGAAAATAAAAGATGGGGACTATCAAAATAACTATAGACGAGATGGAGTAGGAGATTTGGAATTGGTATCTAGGAAGTGGATATTTACGCGATCGCCCGCCTTCAGACCGAGTTCAGCTGCTCGTCCTCCCCGGAGTTCCATTACCCGATCAATAGTTGTTCCTGGTCCGTAGACGGGACATGGATCGCTGGTGCAGGGAGGAACGTTAGCAGCGATCGCACTCACCACCCCATTCCGTAGGAATATCATATCCAGAGGAATTAACGTATTCTTCATCCAGAAGCTCACAGGTTGCGGCGGATCGAAAGGAAAGAGCATCCCGCGATCGTCTGCCAAAGAAGTTCTATTCATTAATCCGATCTGCTGCTGCTGGGGAGTTTGAGCCACTTCCAGCTGAATCACTTTACCTGCCACGGTTGCTTTGGCAGAAATTGGTAATGTCTGCTCCTGTTTTGCCGATGTCGGTGCCACTACTGAAGGCGATTCCAGTGGTTTATCCGGTGTCTTAGCTGTCTCAGATGGCTGTGGTGTAGAACAGCCTAGTAGCAGAATACCCAGTATCATTAGTAAACTTAGCCGACCTCTCACGCCGTCCTCCTTTTCCCCATTGTGATAGGCGATAAGGAAACTCCTTAACCCCTAGCTTTTAGTTTCTATAACATCGGTACATTAGTTGCCAACAGTTCTTCATCAAGCTTGAAGCGTGATTATATCCTTCGTAGTTAGGAGTAGTATTTATTTTTACTAACTACTAAAAGCCTATCCGAAAAATTTGTTTCAGTGACCCAATAGGTACTGATATCTGTGTTCATCTGTGTTTATCTGTGGTTAAAAATATCTTCAAACCACTTTTCGGATAGGTTCTAACAGCCTGCACCCAAATCTTGATTACTGAACTAGTCTTCTAGTACCTACCCTTCCCGCAAAACGTACCCAACACCTCGCACAGTTTGAATCAAGCGCTTCTCACCCACATCTTCAATTTTTAGACGCAAATAGCGAATATACACTTCAATCACATTCGACTCTCCCATAAAGTCGTAACCCCAAACATTTTCTAGAATTTGTTCGCGGGTCAATACTTCACGGGGATGTAACATTAAGAACCTTAACAATTCAAACTCCTTCATCGTCAGGTCAATCACCCGCCCGTTACGCATTGCTCTGCGAGTGGTCAGATCTAAAACAAGTTCAGCAAAACGTAACTGTTCAGTGACCCCGGCTTCTGGCTTCAGGTAGAGGCGCACTAGCTGCAAAAATGAATCTGGGCGATAGGGTTTTAGGAAATAATCATCAGCACCAGCCTCCAGACAAGCCACCCGATCATCAACAGTATCGCGTGCCATTAACAGCAACACTGGTACCCTAAATCCTGAACTTCTGATCTGGCTGCACAATTTCAGCCCTGATTCTCCTGTCAGCGCTCTATCTACAACCACCATAGCCGGCTGGAGTTCGCAGGCTTGAAGGAAACCGCTGGTGGCATCAGATGCCACTACAGGGGTATAACCGGCTTCTGTTAGGTCAATACTTGCTCGTTGAGCAAGGGATTCGTCAGCTTCCACAAGCAGAACACAGGGATTGCGTTCAAGAACAACGGTACTCATAGGATATAAAGACCTCTATATTGAAGTTGACTGATGCCTAAAGGACTCCTTCCTATCTGTTATAGCTGACTTGTTACAATCACTCGATCTCCCCATCAATCCACAGCTGGTTAAAAACTTCTGCCCGTATGCACTAGCCTTTAGCTCCTGGGAATAGTGCGGCTAAGGCAATTCAACAGAGGTAGGTTTAGCAATATGGGGAAGACCCCAACCTAATTTTTCTCGTAAAATCTTGAAGAACTCAGGTGATTGCAAACGGATGAAACTAGCAGAGTAGGGCGATCGCTCTAGATGCACCTGATCCTCTGGCAGCACATAACACCCAGCATTCCCATCAACCACCATCACTAGGGGGTTGGTATTGACTGGGTATATAGTAACAGGCTCACTATCAGAAAACACCAAAGCGCGAGATGCCAAGGAATGCGGACAAATTGGCACCAATTGTAAAGCTGGGACTCCAGGTGCCACCACCGGCCCACCAGCACTGAGAGAATAAGCTGTCGAGCCAGTTGGAGTAGATACAATAATGCCGTCTGCCGCAATATCCACCCGTGCGTGACGCCCCACCTCCACCTCAAAATGGCACATACTAGTTAGCGGTTCCCGGTGGATAACCATTTCATTGAGGCAAAGCGCTTCCCACAAGAAAGCGTCATCGCGAAAAAGCTGAACCGACAGCATAGCCCGCTCTTCTATTTCATACTCACCAGCCATTAACATTTCTAGAGCTTTTGGCAACTGGTTGACATATGTTTCCGTCAGAAAACCCATGTGACCAGTATTAACTGTGAGCAGCGGAATTCCCCAAGGTGCCACTTGACGAAAAGCCGCCAGCACCGTGCCATCTCCCCCCAGCACCACAGCAAAGGTCATATCACTATCGAAACCGGGGGGGGCTAGAGAGTTTATAGGGGTATGACAAACCGGGCGATGGGGGTGAGAATAGCCTAGAATCCCCCCTGCCGCAGTCGCCATACAAACGTCCCAACCAGAGGCTGTCAGCTTGTCTTGCAACTCCGTAGCAATACGACAAGCCACTGGTTTGATTTCATTGTAAATAATGCCTGCTTTGGGCACGCTCAGAGTCCGACTTAAGGTTTAAACGTCCAGATAAGGCGTTGCTTGTGCTTACGGTGATATTTGCACATTTTAACTGTGCTTGGTATTGAATACCTACTACCTACCAGAGTTTTTATCCGTAAGGTAGAGACGTTCTACTAGAATGACCCTACGCCTCACACAACTTGGCAAGCATACCACGCTTTGATTTGGCAAACACTTTTGTTAAAAAGTCATCTTTTTAGATTTCTTCTTGGCTTTTGCTTTCTGGTAATCCAATTCCTTGAGCTTCTTCAAAATCCGACTAAAGTATTCTTGTAGGTAAGCTTCTAAGGTGTTGATTTCCTTAGGGTCGATCCCAAAGACACTATAGACATCATCCATAGGGGCGTCTAGAGGTTTGCCTGTCGCCAATACCTCAGCAAAAGCTAGTCGGTCAGCAGCATTCCAGCCCCACTCAAAAAAGCGAACCATCCTACGTACTGCACGCAGTAAGTTGAACGGCAGGCGAGTTACTTTTGCCTCTCGCCCAGACTGGCGCTCGCACAAGCGAATAATTTCATAGGCACCCCAAGCACGACGCCCCACCACGGGAAAGGTGTTATTTTCTGTCTCTGGAACTGAGAGGGCGCGGACTGCGAACTTAGCTATGTCCTGAGTATCCATATAAGCAACAGGAGACATATCGCCAGTGACCCAAACCGATTGCCCATCCAAAATTGGAATTGCATATTGACCAATCAATCCTTGCAAAAAGCCGCAAGGCCGGAGGATGGTGTAATTCAATCCCGATTCCGCCAGGAAAAGTTCAGTACACCGCTTGATTTCCATCAGCGGTACGTGGGGGTATTTCTCAGCGTCGAGAATCGAAAAGAATATAAACCGCTCAATACCAGCAGCGGAGGCAGCTTGAATCAGCGCCACTTTTCCTTCCCAGTCCACCTGTTTGATGCTCAGGGAGTCTGTAGACCGCGCCGTTGCAGCATCAATTACAGCTGTGACGCCCTCAAGTGCTGGTGGCAGGGTTTCTGGTTCGCAAATGTCACCCCTGACTAGCTCCGCACCCCATTCTTTCAAAAAGGCAGCTTTCTTGGGACTGCGTACCAAACAGCGGACTTGATACCCCTCATCCAGCGCCCGACGAGCCACCTGTCTTCCTAAAGTGCCGGTGGCACCGACAATTAATAAACTCATCAAGTAAAAAGTAATGAATCTTAAACTTTCTCTAAGATTTTATCAGAAATTTCTCAGATATCTATAAGAAAGTTAACAAAACCCGGAGCGGGATGGGGAAATGAGAAAAATTTTTCCCATTTCCCCACCTCCCTATCTGCTTGAGGAAGATTTGCGTAAGTCCTAAGACTAGCGGCCAGTATGGACTAGAGTGACTATTCTTCTTCCACTCCTTGGATTTTAAGTAACAAAAAGCCCAAGCCCAAGCCCACTAAAATCAGAGTGGAGGACAAAATCGCTGCATTAAAAATCTCACCGCTCATTGATTAAACGCTCCTTTGCGATCGCTAATAAAGATGCATCTGGCACCCCAACAGTATGCCTTTTGCCCAGAGTCGTGGAAATTCCCGTCCTAGCTGGGGATAGACTACCAGTAAGGGTGGTGACAGTCGCAAGGTGTATTTTAGAACAGCTAGGTTGTCGCTCCCCAAGTAATCCCAATTCTCTAGGAGGAAATGAGGGGGACGGGGAGACACGGAGATTGAGGTGCAGCAGTTGCCATAAAGGCTCTTGACAATTGACAAGAGCCTTTATGAACCCAGATCTGCTGCTATAACTGAAGGATTGCTAATTGCTATAAAAGGCGTTACTGATGCTTGTACAGCCTCGGAATTAGAGTGGGAGGAGAAATGAACGCGGGGAAAACTTTCTTTACACAAACAGGTGTTAAACTCGCTGGCAAGCATCGGCGTCCCCGGTTAGCTGTGACATTGGGTGACCCCGCAGGAATTGGGCCAGAGGTAGTGCTGAAGGCGTTGGCAGACCCGGAGGTAACACAAGATTGCGATCTCACGGTAATTGGCAGTCGCTCGCTGTTGCAAGAAACCTATCGCCAGATGCAGGGGCAAATGCCTGAGAATGGAAACGCCTTGGCTGACCCAGCGCAGTTATCAATTCTAGAAGTAACTCTGGATAGCTCAAAGTCGGGGCAAATCACGACAGGCATCGGCAATGCTGTGAGTGGGGCGGCGAGTTTTGCCTATGTAGAAACGGCGATCACACAGACTCTCTCTGGTGATTTCCAGGGCGTTGTAACGGGTCCCATTGCCAAATCTGCTTGGAAAGCGGCTGGCTACAATTATCCTGGTCAAACGGAACTTCTAGCCCACAAGTCGGGTACGGAAAGATTTGGGATGTTATTTGTGGCTCAATCGCCCTACACGGGTTGGACGCTTCGTACTTTGCTTGCCACAACCCACATTCCCCTGCGTCAGGTTGCGGACACGCTCACACCAGCACTGATGACCGCGAAGCTGGATTTGTTGGTGTCGTGCTTACGCTGCGATTTTGGTCTAGAGACGCCGAAAATTGCGATCGCAGGCTTAAACCCCCACAGCGGCGAACAAGGACAGTTAGGCAGTGAAGAACAAGACTGGTTAATTCCCTGGCTAGAGCAACAGCGCCGTTCTCGCCCTCACTTGCAGCTAGATGGTCCCATACCACCAGATACTCTTTGGGTGAAACCAGGTCAAGCGTGGTTTGGAACAGGAGCAGGGGGAGCAATCCCAAATCCAGCTGATGCTTATCTCGCTCTCTACCACGACCAAGGCTTAATTCCAGTCAAACTTATGGCTTTTGACCAAGCAATCAATACTTCTATCGGTTTGCCTTTTATTCGCACATCTCCAGATCACGGGACTGCTTTTGATATTGCAGGTCAAGGCATCGCTAATGCTGCCAGCATGAAAGCTGCCATCAAACTAGCAGCCCAGCTAGCCCAGCAAAGAGCTTTAACCTAGCGGAGAATCGGTATAGTGTGCCAATAAATCGGCAGGGTCGTCGTAGATGGCGATCGCATCCTTGAGTTGGCTATCATCAAAACCACCACAGCGGACTGCGATCGCACCAACCCCACATTTGCGCGCTGCTTCGACGTCGTAGGGCGTATCTCCAATCATCACAACTTGGTTTGGCTGCATCTTTAACTGGTTTAATGCACCTTCCACAATGTCGGGTGCAGGTTTAGAGGCGTCAGCATCAACGGACATGGTATCCGCATTCAGCAAGTCATCAACTTGTGCCGCTTTGAACAAAAGTGAAAGTTCTTCACTTGTAGCAGAACTAGCAACGATAGTTTTTAATCCAGCCTGCTTGATCTGCAAAAGTAATTGTCGCGCACCAGGGGTGGGGCTTAGCGTCGGTACAAAGCTGTTAATCATCAGTTCTTTTCGCTTGTGGGAAATTGCTTTTCCATCCCCTTCGTACTTATTGAGTTCTGGCACCATCATGGGTATGATTTTATCGCCACCCATGCCGATGAGGGGTCTAATTTTCTCAAATGGCACTTCATAGCCATAAGTTGCAAATGCTTCCACCCAAGCCTGGGCGTGGGCATCATTGCTTAAGACAAGCGTGCCATCTATATCTAGAATCACTCCTTGCAATCCCATCTTCAAATCTCCAGTTGAAAGTAGCAAGGATACCGATTATTATTTGTCGATTGCCTCTCTCCTAGAGAAGAGTCGGGTAGCGCTGCCGGAACATCCTTTAGAAATAAAAGCAATTAAATTAGGCGTGTCTGGTATTGCCTCAATGTAACTACAGCCCTCTGCATTGACTTTTTGCACAGCGCTTTGAGGATGCAATACCTCAAAAGAGTTAGTATGCGATCGCTAATTGTCTAGGCATAACCTCGATATGCTAAGTTTCTATTGGATCGCAGCGAATTTCAATGAGGAATCCATCTGGATCGTAGAAGTAGATGCCTCGTCCAGTGGGGCGACTGACTGGGCCACTATCGATTAACACTTGATTTTGTCTTAGCACCTCAACTGCCCCGTCAAACAATTGCGGATCGATGTCAAAAGCTAGGTGATTGGCGCGGGTAAAGGCGCGATGAGGGTCTATATCTGGTGGTGGCAGATTTGGTTCCCAAAATAAATCGAGGACGGTGCCATCCGGGGTAACAAAGTTGGCTACTTTTCCAGCAGCTACAAGCGATTTCAACGTGCTGGGAACCTCTTCCCCGGTTAATTCATGCAGACCGAGGATATTTCCGTAAAAGTGGCGCGAAGCTTGTAGATTGCTAACGTTTAAGGCAATATGATGTACTCGACGCAGATTACCTGGGACAAGGGCTGTACTTAGGGTGGTTGGGCTAGAAATCATGGCAGGGACTACTCAATTTTTTTACTACTATGTAACTTAGGCTTTTTTCTTATAGTCTACTATTTCTCATTTAAACTAATGATGCCGTTTGATTACTCTTTAGATTTTAAAACTATTGATTTTCGCTCCTCTCCTGAACTGTATCGAGTTGGTAAAGGTGAGCAGGGTGTGCTTTTGGTAGAACCCTATAAATCAGAAATTCTTCCTTACTGGCGGTTTAAGACTCCTGATATTGCTAGACAGTCTAGTGAAAAGATATACGAAATGTTTCTAGATTACCTTGAGCAGGATGATTTTGTCGGCGCAGATATGGCTAGGAAGTTTTTACAAATGGGTTATACGCGATCGCGCAGATACGCTAATCATAAAAGTGGTAGGAAGTACAAGATCAATCCGCAAAAAGAAGCTTCTAAGTTAGACCAGCTTAAGGCAAGAAAGGATATTTTACCCAATCAAGAAGATCCCGTTAAAGCTGAGTCAGCGGTAATCTTCAAAGATACATGGCTGCAAGCCAAGACAAATGAGAAGTATTTACAGCTTTTAAAAAAGCATAAAGAAATGTACGAGCAAGAATAAATAGGGTGACAAAATGCGATCACATCCCGTATCCAAACCTTTTAACTACAAAAGGTTTCATTACTATTCCAGAAAATAATCAACTAATTTAGTTTTTAAATTTGGGGAACTTGCACCTATTAATGCCAGTCTTGAACCTCATCATGCATAAAACTAATGACAAGGAGTTGAATAAAGCTTATGGATAATAGCCGTCAACCTACCAAGTTGTTCTTTAGCCTATTATTCGTAATTTTAGGTATTAGTGCCTCTGGAAAGCCAGTCATAGATGTAGCACTATCTCAAGACTCAACACAACGCCAAAGCGTACAGCCTAGTTTAATATCTTCTGAATGTTCTTTAGATGAAAGAAAGACGGTAGGGAGTTTAAAAGAACAACAAGGAAAAATTGAGCGTATGGGAGATAGCTATAGAATTATTAGTAAAGATACTATTTTAGTACCTTGCAATCTTCCAGACGCTTTTAAACAAGATGGGAAAATCATCCTATTCAGTGGTGACTTAAAAGAAGTTTACCCAAATGAGCGTTGGGCAGGATTACCATTTAAGATTACAGATGTCAAGAATTTTACTAACACGGGGGCAACGCCACAACCAGTTAAGTCTTCTCTTCAACGCTTAGCGAACGGTAACTATAAAGTTTGTAGTGAGCCACCATCAACGAGTATAGACAAAGATAAGGATTTAATTACAGGCTATTGCTTTGCATTCCGTAAAAGTGGAAATCGTGTAGTCGGCAACTATTACGATACAAAGACTCTTGGGGAAGAAGGTGTATGTATGAGTGGCACACTCAGCAATAGCACTATTCGCGGTGAGGCGATAGAAGCAATCGGAAGTATCGGTCGGCAGAATACACCACAAAACTCTTCAGGAAGGCAATTTGTTAATTGGGATACAGAAGGTTACTTAAAAGTTGCTAGAGCTAGTGTCATTCGCACATATGGAGCGCCTCTTTATTATAAAACCGTTCGCTATCGCAGCGCTTTGCTCAACTTAGATAGCTTTTATCGCTATAACGCAGGCACACAGTCGCCACCCAGAAACTGTTTGAAACAATAATAAGGGTTGCTAATGGTGCGATCGCCTAAAACACGGATTCAGACCCCTCCCTGCAATTGGGTTTTAAAGAGAAAGCGATCGCTACTATCCCCTCAAAACCTAATTAGGGGCAACCCCCAGGCCGCCCCTAAAAAACTCTTACTTACCCGTGCCATAAAGTTTCGGATGTGGCGGCCCTGGTTCCGGTTCCGGGCCTAGCGGTTGAGGATTCGCCACATACTCAAACTCGCCTTTACCGTCCATCGATTTACCCTTAGCCCAGCGACCTTCGGCACTTTGCTCGCCCTCTGAGTGATTCCAGAACTGGTAGGAATGCTCGGACTTCTCCAAGTTCTGTGGGAAGGCACCTGGAACAGGCGTTGTTTCCAGTCCGGAGTCTTCCAGATCCTCGATTGCCGCTAGCCATAGGTTTTGGTGCATTGTGTCGCGGGCAATTAAGAAGCTGAGCGTATCTTTGACACCTGGATCGTCTGACATCTCATACAGACGCACCGCCTGTAATCGACCTTGTGATTCTGCATGCAGATTAGACCGGAAATCTGCCAACAAATTGCCACTAGAGACCATGAAGCGACCGTTCCACGGATAACCAACGCTGTCACTTGGGGTAGCACCCAAACCTGACATAATTGCGTGCTGTGGGTTCATGGTTCCCATAATCACATCCCGTGGGTTTTGACCTCCCATGACCGCACCCACGATCGCATCTTGGACACCTTCCTCTTGCGCCGATACAGGAGCCTTGTCCAGCAGATGGGCAATCATTGTTGCCAAAATCTCGATATGTCCAATTTCCTCTGTACCGACATCAAGCAGCATATCTCGGTACTTGGCAGGCCCTCGGCAGTTCCAGCCCTGAAATAGGTACTGCATCATGACGGTCATCTCCCCAAACACGCCGCCTATAAGTTCCTGGACATTCTTGGCGTAAATTGGATCGGGTCGTTCAGGTCGAGTGTAATACTGGAGGTGCTTTTTGTGATAAAACATTGTTTTTATTCCTAAATTGCTTCTTACTTTTGGAGAACATCAGCGTGTTGATAAACACTTTTCTGACAAATCTTAGCAACACTTTAAACTTGATGATTGTGTCGCTTCTTTCTTCTAGGTAACTATTTAAATCTTTGCTGTTCGTCAGCCTGTGGGAATACAAAACTTTTATCAATATATATACGTGTTTTTTACTAAGATGTGAGGCTTATCACTATAGTTACTACTTAAGGCTAACCATAAGCAATTGATGTAAAAATATCGTGCAATGATTAGATTTATTAAACACAAACGGTAATTATATACGACTCTTAAATGATTCATGAATTTCTACCCTTCGGTTGTGGTCGTCCCCCTTATGAAGGTAAACTCCATAGGGGTATACTTACGTTTCATAAATCATTTAGGATTGCTATATAAACTTCATTTAACTAAAGCTACTTAATTATTCGTTTGATGCGTAGAGTGTAAGCGTTACCCATCAAACCTTTGCAACTGTTGGGTTTTGTACCAAGGACTCAACCTACTAGTGCTTATTTAGAAGAGAACATCGCGGCGGCGGCAGTGACGCTGACTCACTGCTGGGAATTGAAAGCATTACAAGTTGAATCGCTTCGTTCCCGTTGAGGAAGTTAGCCAAGGGAAATGGGCTGCTGATCTTGTTGGTTGGGTTAACCTCTTTTTGACACTCCCACGGCCTCCCGTCATTCTCTGTAACCCAACATCTTCATTCAAAATCTTAGTTGCTTCTAAAAGAATAATCTGATGCTCACTGTCCACCACTTGAACAACTCCCGTTCCCAGCGCATACTCTGGTTGCTGGAAGAACTCGGACTAGAATACGAAATCAAGCGCTACGAGCGCGACCCGAAAACCATGCTGGCACCAGCATCATTGCGCGAGGTGCATCCGCTCGGTAAGTCGCCTGTAATTACCGACGGCACTCTCACCATCGCAGAATCCGGAGCCATCGTTGAGTATCTAGTCGAACACTACGGCGGCGGACGGCTGCTTCCGGCTCCGGGCACACAAGAGCGGCTGCGCTACACCTACTGGCTGCATTACGCAGAAGGCTCTGCCATGCCTCCGTTGCTGCTGAAGCTCGTTTTTGATCAAATTGAGAAAGGTTCAATGCCCTTTTTCATGCGCCCGATTGCCAAGGCAATTACAGGTCGCGTCAAAACCTCGTTTATTGAACCTCAAATCGCGCAGCACCTAGATTATATGGAGGCGGAACTCGCAAAGAGTACGTGGTTTGCTGGCAACGAATTCACCGCAGCCGATATCCAGATGAGCTTCCCATTGGAGGCGGCGGCTGCGCGGGCAGGACTGAATGCGAACCGTCCCAAGCTCATGGCATTCCTTAAGCGCATCCACACACGCCCAACTTACCAGCAGGCACTAGAGCGCGGCGGTGCTTATGACTTTGTGCAGTTAGCTTAACCGTCAAAATCCCCACGCCGTCCCCTCTTAGGTGCGGCAGTGGGAGTATGTCATATCAAGTCTGCTTGATTAGCGATCGCATAATTCTCTTTGCGTTAGCTTTGTAAATGTTGGGTTTCGCAACATGAAATTTGGTTTAAGCCTGGTTCCCTTGTGGACGAGGTGAATTTAAAATCTAAAATCGTGTGGTCTACTTATCGAAAATTTTGGGTCTAAAACCCCGTCCTTCTAGGACGGCTTTTATTTGTCTTTCACTTGGTTAACTATCGTCCACACGTTCGATAACTATTTGCTATACTAGAGGCAGGAGGTGAGAGCAAGTGTTTAACCTGACATATGAGTTCCGACTAAAGCCGACAAAGGCACAGGCTGAGAAGTTCGACTTCTGGCTTGAGCAATGCCGACGCATATACAACTATGCATTGGCTGAACGCAAGGATTGGTACAAGTCGCGCTCATGTCGAGTTAACGCTTGCTCTCTCCGATCCGAGTACATCATCCCCGCCGATGCCCTGCGTCCAACGTATTACACCCAAGC
>JAESFH010000199.1_pt1 | contig 35650 bp, 58 predicted proteins | sample 9269381 | NCBI WGS metagenome assembly JAESFH01 (sample SAMN14504062, study PRJNA617094) | algae metagenome | isolation source: Aphanothece sp. CMT-3BRIN-NPC111 and co-occurring heterotrophs from well... | place: USA: Clark Mountains Wilderness, California | collected 2010-04-18
GTCCTCGCCGCGCAGGCCCTGCAGCACGATGCGGATCTTCTCCTCCGCCGAGAACGACCGGCGGGTGGCACGCCTGATGTCGCTCACGATCTGCTCGGCCGGCTCCTTGGCCGGCGTGAATGTCTGTCTCATCGTCGCTCCTCAAGAGCAGCGACAGAGGCCTTCCAATTCGCGGCGGGTGACGCGGTCGCGTCAGGGCTGGATGCAGAACAGTGAGCCCTAGCACGGACCTGTCCAGGTCTACGAGGGCAAGGTCTCGGTACCTGGCGTGTCGTGGGGCAAGTGGACCGAAGAGGTCGACGAGTTCACCGCAGCCTACACCCCTCCGCCGATCCTGCCGGCCCTCGTGCTCCTGGCCCTCGACGGGCACCGTCACTGGCCGAAGGCCTAAACGATTGAGATCGGGTGGCGCAGGCCTGCAACATGTGGGTGTCCTAGCCCGCATGCCTGTGCCACCCGCAGCGGGGCCGGCCTGATAGCTCCTTGGAGGGCCGGCTCCGCGCACCAACCGCGGGGCGAGAATTCCTGACGGTGCGCGTCCCATCGAACAACGGGAAGCGCATACCTCCCTGCCCCGATTGGTCTCCAAGGGGTCAAGGTCGGCACGGACGCAACATCATTCAAGGCACGAGCATGACGGGCACGGACAAAGCAACCAAGGCGGCAGCCCGTCGAGAGGCCTGGAATCGCCGGGCCTCGGCGACAGCCGCCACGCCGATCGTCCGCAGCCCGCTAGAGTATCTTGAGACGCAGGTCCGCAAGACGAAGGCAGCAACCAACTCTGACAGACCTCGGCACAAAACCGAGCGGTCCTAGGACCTCTTGAGCGGAGCACAGCATGATTTCCCCTGAGATCACCGAAGAGCTGCTGTCAGGCCCGTTCACGGCAGCGAAGGCTGACGAGGTGGCGGCCCTCATGGTCCCAGCCGATCCGCCGGCGGGTGTCGCCGCAGAGGACTGGAATCGGCCGCGCACCGCCGTAGCCAACGCGCTGCGGGAGGAGTTCCTGCCCGGCGAGCACATGCCACAGGCCAGCGCCACAGCAGAGTGAGGAGGACCCGTCATGCTGTACCAACTCGGCGCTTTGCAGTTTCAGGTCGCCCCGTTCAACGTTCATGAGGTGACGTTGCAGACCGGGGCGGATTTTGCGGCCAAGGACGTTGTCGGCATGCGCCGCCCGCGCGAATTCGTCGGTGAAGCCGACAGCCAGCTCACCCTGATCGGGCGGCTCTTCCCCAGCAAGTTCGGAGGCCTGGCGGACCTCAAGCACCTCCAGAACATGCAGGCGAAGGGCATCCCGTACCACCTTACCCGAGGTGGTGGTCCGGACATGAACATGGAGTGGTGGACCATCGAGCGTGTCACGGAACGCTCCACGCTGCTGGACCGCAACGGCATCGGGCAGGTGATCGAGGTGGAGATCGTGCTGATGCGGTCCGAGAAGGCCACCGCGGCTCAATATGCCCGCGTCTTCAAGGACATGTTCTCACGTCTCTTCGACTAAGAGCGCCGCATGGAGCACAGTCGCTTAACCGGTCGCCGCGTAAACTCCGTATCAGCTTGGTGGGCAGTTAACCTCCAAACCTTCAACTGCGGCTGAAGAGGCGGAAACCTATCCAAGCGCCCGCTGAAGCGCCAGGAGAGTCAGATGCGGAGGTTGATCTCGTCGGGTTCCGAGTTCGAGAGGGACATCGGCTACTCTCGTGCGGTGGTGGATGGGGAGTGGGTGTTCGTGTCGGGCACCACAGGCTTCGATTACACCACGATGACGATCTCAAAAGACGTGGTCGAACAGGCCGAGCAATGCCTGGCGAACATCCAGCGCGCTCTCGAAGAGGCGAGCGCGACCTTCGCCGACGTGGTGCGCGTGCGTTACATTCTGCCAAAAGCGGCCGACTTCCCGGCTTGCTGGCCGGCTCTCAAGCATTCATTCGGCACGGTTCGCCCGGCGGCCACCATGATCGAGGCAGGCTTATCCGACCCGCGTATGAAGATCGAGATTGAAGTCACCGCCCGGCGTAGAGAGAACCGTGTCGAGGCAGTCGAGCGGGGTGGCCAACTGTAAGCCTAGTCGCCTCTGTTCGACATAACAGCCAGAAGGCCGCGGCCACCGCTGGATCGCGCGCGACTTTGGCATCAGCTCAGGCTTGCCATCTTCATTGATTTTGGTAGTTCGGAATTCCGGCCTTTCCGAAGGAAAACGAGATGCCGGATTTCTCCACAATAATGCTTTTTGCCGCCGCGTGCGTAGCGCTCACCGCTACGCCCGGTCCAGATATGCTTCTCATTGCTTCACGCAGCATAAGCCAAGGGCGAGCCGCAGGGTTTCTGACCTATGCCGGTATAGCACTCGGGACATATTGCCATGCCCTCGCGGCTGCGTTGGGACTCTCACAGCTCCTTGTCGCGGTTCCAATGGCATACGAGGTCATTCGCTGGGCTGGCTGCGCCTATTTGATGTACCTCGCCTGGAAAACCATTCGTTCCGAAGGTGCGCATTTTTCTCCTACATCGACGCTAGAACGATTTTCAATGAACCGAGTTCTCGTTGAAGGTCTGGCGACAAATCTCCTCAATCCGAAAATGGCCCTCTTCGTCTTGGCGTTGTTTCCTCAGTTTGTTCACCCGGAGACAGGGTCACTCACTATCCAGATGCTGGTTCTGGCTACCGTGCTGAACGGAATCGGCTTTGTCGTAAATGGGTCGGTTGTTCTGCTGAGCGGACATATCCGCAGTCGTGTCACCGGTTGGGTCCGGTTCAGGAAGCTACCGCAGTATCTTCTCGCGACAGTCTTCGCAGGATTGGCCTGCCGCCTTGCATTGGGAGTCAGAAACTAGCGGCCGATCCAGAACGAAGAAAGTATCCCCGCATCCGTGCAGGCGGCCTTCGATGCCATCCGGGCACAGGGCTACGCTGCCGGCATGGCGGAGATGGAGGGCCGTGCCATGACATTCCTGCGGCTCGTGCGGGAGATCTTCGCACGCCCCCTTATGAAGGGCCGGGAGTGCGACGTGCTCGACGCGCTGCTCGCCGGCGGATCTGTCGATGAGGTGGTGCTCGGCGCCGCCATGGCCGCCGAGCCGCCGTCGGCGAGCCTGCAGTGATCGAAGTGAGCCGTACGGCCATTTGAGATTGAAGCCCGCCCGACCCGGGCCGGGCTTCATGGGCCGGGTGCCTGCGGATGTACCAGCGCCCGGCCCTCTATTTCTTGAGGGCTCCCTTGCGACCTCTACAGGTCTTGCGGCAGCCTGGTTCGTAATCGCAGGCATGGCGGGTTTGCCGGTTCCGTAAAGGCAGTTATGCGAATTCGGTTTGTGCCTCAGCCTTAACCCGGAGCATGACCCTATGCGTGACAACGAGCCTCCCAAGGCTGGAGATTGACCCGCCCACAACCATTAAGCATGGCTCGTGCCTCGAAAGTTGCGCCGCAGCCGTTATCGAAGCGAAAGCTGATGTGACGTAGCCCCCGCGGCTCGTCCACCATGACCGGGGGCAGAATATGCGAAAATCGTGACGAACGCGGATAGCCAGTAGGCAGCACTCGTACTATGTTTTCCAATCACAGAAATGATCGCCATCGATCAGAAGTATCTTGCCATGTTGATCAACAGTCCAGCGAACACGGACTTTTCGGTCGCATAACCGAGGACCCCAGCGCTTCCGCTGATCCCAATGAGATGCCTCTTTCCGACTTGAGTTCCTTGCGGCTGGCCATGTCTGCAAATAGAAGCCCTGCTCCCGCAGAAGATTTTCAAGCCGACTTCCGTCAGATCCCAGTGGGAAGTCATTTATAAGCGCTGATCGGAAGCTCTCACTGGAGTGGCCGGCCACAATAGGAGGCTCTGAAGGCGCACAACCGGCCCCTGCCATGCCGATGGCCAGCACAAACACGTGTGGACGCACACTCTGCTCCTTCATGCGCTCTATGATACCGCACGTTCCATAATCTGCGAATACGCGAAACAAGGCGCAGCACGATAACCGCTCCATAGGGGCCGGTCCTATCAAGGATTGGGGTAAACCAACCTCTCAGCGCGTCGCCACTCGCCGTCGAAGTGCCCGCATGTCGTCAAGTCGAGCGTCTGCGCGTCATCGTTAAACCGCATCAAGCACCGGACCCCGTCGATTTCAACCGTGTTGATGCCGATGGCCTGCCACGGCACCTCGAAGTCGTTTCCAGAGGTGCCGTGCATGTTGGAGCCGTAGAGCTTACCACCCTGGAAGAAGCAGAAGTGGACGTGCATTATGCCGATGCCCTCAATGCGCCGGAGGCTCCCCCGCTGCCAGCAGCCCAGTGGAGCAGGTTCGATTTGGGCACTGCTAGTGAACGCTGAACCGGTTATCAGCAGAGCCAGCCCTGCCATTCCACCAATCAACTTCCCAATGCCAGACATCGGCGGACCCTCTTGGTTCACTTTGGGTATGCCTAACCTGAACCACCCCTCCGCTGGTTCAGAATGCCCGCTCTTCCGATCCATGCATAATCTGCGAATATGCGATAGGCGCTGAGCCAGAGGCGGGTAGCCAAAGAAACTCAGAGGCGCAAGGTTGACAACATGGAGCGCGCGATGGATGCAATGGTGGAAACCGTATTTCCATTGCTCCTCGTCTTTTCGGGATTATTAGCGATTTTGATGTCGTTTAGGCCCTATAGCAGACGCATGTTATTCCTAATATCCCTAATATTGATCTTTCCTCACATTCTCCTCTTCCAGGCTTTACCTGTTGCTTACGATATTTATAGAGGAATGGGCGGCTTTTGGCATTCAGTACGAACAATTTTTGGTATTCCGTTGATCATCGCCCCGCATATTCCTCTGATGATTATAGGTACCGTCGCAATAACATCTAATACGATGATGGAGAAGGGGCGAAGAACCCAGGCGGCCTCTCTCTTCATCATATGGCTATTAGGCCTTGCGGGGACGGCTTGGGCATATGCTATTGTTTCTTCAGGATGATTACCCACGCCCTCCTTCCTTTCTGATCCACCCCTCCCCTGGCTCAGAAAGCCCGCTCTCCCGATCCATGCATAATCTGCGCGTAGGCGAAACTGCCGGGCCAAGTGAATTGCGGTTCTACACGTCATCGCTTTGAACATTGCGCCTGCGTCGGACCACAATGACGGCCCATGTCACAGCGAAGACGAAGGCTATCCAGGCTGCGAGGGGGCTCCTTGGATTGAGGATGATGCCAATACTGCCAAGGGCACCTAGATACCCCCACACGAAGCAAACCATAATCCCTTGCAGCCAGCCATTCGCGTAGGTGCTGGGATTGATTACACTTCCAACAAAAGAAAAGGTGAACCCACCACCGAAGATGGCGACAACCAAAGCATTCAAGGGATCAGACCAACGGAACCACATGCAGCTATAAGCCCCAGGCACAGCCGAAACACCAATCAGGCATCGGTCTAACGGGCTCTCGCAGCGGGGGATAGGTCCGGTTCATTTTGGGTATACCCTTTCTGAACCACTCTTTCGCTGGTTCAGAAAGCCCGCTTTTCCGATCCATACTGAACCAGTGAGCGGTGAACCATCCAAAGTGAACCGGTGCTCACTGACTCCGCTACCCGCGCCGCCGCTTCGCCGCGGCGAGCCGGGTCAGAGCTTCGGCCGCTGCCTCCTCCGTGTCAAAGTCCTCCGCCATCTCCCCGCCCCTGGCGTGTACTGACTCGAAGCCCGGCCGAGCGCGGAGGTAGCGGCGGCCGGGCTGATTTCTGTTTGTAGCCCTATCGCCGCATAGATCGGCAGCGCGCCCTCAGGCATAAGGGCCCCAAGCCGAGCCAACCGGCGGAGGGTCAAAGGCCCGTGGGGGTAGACGTGATGACGTTCGCGGCGGGTGGTGCGTTGGCTGAGGCATTGTCTCAGACGAAACCCGCCCGTCGCGAGCCCGCCGTCGACATCGCCCAGCTGGCAGCCGACGGCCTCACCCTCCCGGAGATCGCCCGCGCCATGGACCTGCCCCGGCAGCGCATCCTGAAGCTGGCCGTGCAGTTCAAGGTCAGGATGCGCTCGGCCGCGAAGGGGCGGCGGGCGTGACGCAGGCCCGGGAGGTTGTCCGGACGCTGCTGGCACGCCGCGCCGAGCTGCAAGTCATGGACGACGCCACCTTCGACGCGGTGGCCCTTCAGGTGATCGATGAGGTGCCGCGCTGGGTCCGGACCTCGCAGGACGCCAGGCGCGTCGTCGGCAAGCTGGTGGCCGCGGCCGAGCGCGGGAGTTTGGACGCTGCCGCCATGCTGCTGCTCGCCAACGACCTTGCCGACAGGCCGCGCGGGGTTGCCGCTTATCTCCGATCACAGGGGCTGCGGGTGAGCCGGCCGGTGCTCGCCGGGCTCCTCGAGGAGCGGAGCACCGTGACGACCGAGGCGGCGTGAAAGCGGACCGGGATGGCCGGCGTGCTATCTAGGCCGCGCACCAGCTCAGGGTTTTGAGCTACCAAGACGGGCGCGCCCGTTTCCGGATCCTACCCTTCCTGGCGCGGCCGGAGGGAACCTATGAACATGGATGGCATGAACGAGACCGATGTCCGCGAGGTCATCGTGCGCCCGTTCCTAGAGCAGCTCGGATACAGGTACGGTACCGAGGCTCACATTCGGACCGAGTATCCTCTGCGGTATAGCCGAGCGTTCTTAGGGCGGAAGGACGAGAAGCGGGACCCGAACCTCCGAGGGCGAGCCGACTATGCGTGTGAGGTGGTTTCACACGGCCGGTGGGTCGTGGAAGTGAAGGCGCCGCACAAGGAGTTAGACCTTGAGGACTCACAACAGGCCTACACCTACGCCGCTCACCCAGAGATCGCAGACGAGGTGCTGAAGGAGGTGGGGGAGGGGGGCGGGGATGGCGGAGAGCTTAGGCCGGGATCTAGACAGGAACGCTAACAAGAACTTCGCGTCCGCTTCGTTGGTGCCCTCAAATCTGTGAGGCGAACCCGCGCTGACCTGGAGAGTAAAGCCAGCACGGGCATAGTCCAGTTTAGAAATAAATCTCAGATAATAAATGAATAGTCGAAATCTGATGCGCGCCCCGCATTTCTCAACACAATACCCGTCTCGAATTGATCATCATTGTTCAGATCTGACAGTAGATAACCCGTGTCGGTGCTGGGATTGTACAGAAACACGTGCGCTATCCGCGGGTCCGTGTAGGTGCTCTCCGCAAGTGCCGCAGCCGCCTCGATCGAGGTCGCGCTCGTGCTCGTCTCTCGATAGTTCCTGGCCGTGCCGAAGACGGGCATACTGACCCAGTCCTGCGCACCGTCCCAGTCTCTGATGACGTCGGCCGTCGCCGCGGTGATGCCGGAGTCGCCACGGGCAAAGGCGAACACATCCGATTCGGAGCCGCCCCATAGATTGTCCCTGCCGGCTCCTCCGCTCAGCCAATCTTCACCAGAGCCCCCAGACAGATTGTCTGCTCCGGCTCCGCCATAGAGGTCGTCCCATCCGGCCTCGCCGTAGAGCGTGTCGTTGCCAGCCTCGCCGAAAAGGAAGTCGTCACCGTAGTAGCCGTAGAGCGTGTCGTTGCCTTTCCCCCCGTAGAGGTCGTCATTCCAATAGCCGCCGTCGATCAGATCGTCTCCGGCGTAGCCGTAGATGATGTCGTCTTCAGCGTAGCCCCACACATCGCCAAAAAGATCGTCGTTTCGATTGGTGCCGTCAATGATAGCCATTTTTCCTCCGGCCTTTTGCAAATGCCGTATGATCAAAACTGGACTTGCTAATGTCTTGGGGAGCGATGGAGCCTCACCCGACATTTACAAGCGATGAACAGAGTGGCGCTTCCCGTCGCCCCCTAAGAGCTTTCTCATAAGCGGATGGCTCAGGACTGAATCAGCAGCAGGAGCGCCACACCAGCGGCTCCAATGAGCGCGATCACGACCATGGCCAGCCAGAAGTGATTTGGGCGCGCACCAGGTCTGAAGCTCCCGAACCAGCCGCGCTCGCGAGGCGCGTTATCGTTGGAGTGTCCTGGATCGCCGAACATGACAGCACCACGTAAAAAGCCCCTCCGGAGTGCGCCTGGGGAGGGGCTCGAGGTACCGACGCTATGGGGGCCAACCCAAGGGGCAAAATGGGCGCCGGGTATAGTCAACGCTGCGGGAGTGGGGGTGTTCCTGCCCACCGTTGTTGGCCCTACAGCTGCCCTCGTGGCGTCCCGGGTGCTGCTGTTCGGGATCGTGGTGGGAGTCGTGGGCGTCTGAAGGGCGCGGAAACCCCCGCCACCTTGCCGGGTGTGGACACGTCATCGTAATTGGCTGGTATTCAATGGAGGCGGCCGTCGCCTCCACGGTCGGGGGCGCATAATGATTTATCTGATAAGAGTATTAGTGGAAGAGACGAGAATTGTCCTTGGTCTTGTACTTTCATTAGTCGCTGGAACAATATCATCCCTTGTTTTCATCTCCGTGATCTTCGATCTTGTGGGGCTGTCTCTGGAAGACATGATTTTTATAGTTAAAATTGTTACTGAGGGACTTGTATCGAACTTCGATCTGTACTTCCGGTCGCCGCCGTATTCTGTGTTTTTTGTCGGCGTGCCTGCTTATATCTACGTGTCTTACTTTTCCAGGCCGAGTCTCCGCCTCGTAGCTCTGTGCGGCGGTATCATCGCATTTCTGCCGTTTCTGTATCGGGAACCGGGCAGCCTCGGGCTAGGCTTGGTAGCATTCCCCTTCGGGGCAATTGGAGGCGTTGTCTTCTGGGTGTGTGTTTTCTGGCGCAGAGACTGGCAGCCTCTCAGGTAAACGCGGAAACCCCCGTGGCCTTGCCGGGCCCCGGGTTCGCGCTGCACAGTGCCTCGTTGCAGGGGAGCAGGCATATGGCCGTGAAGTGGGATGACCTTTCCGACGAAGAGAAGCATTGGCTCAAGGAGATTGCGCAGGGACCAGCGCCGATGCTCCCGAGCGCCGTTGCCGACCAGCTGAGAGCGCGCGGTCTCTTAGAGGAGAAGCTCGGTGGTCCGGGTCTGAGCAGCGAGGGCAAGCGCCTCTGGAGCACGTACATCGTGCAGATCCGACGTGCTCGGGGTGAGCTTTAGCCCCTAGGGGTAACAGAGGGCTCGGCCGCAAGCTGACGCGTAGACCCCGGCCAACTTGCGGGGGGGCGGGCCACAAGAAGGTTTTCAGCGGCCGAGGATCAGGTGAGAGAGCGGGAAAAGATGGCTGCTAGCCTGGCGTCGGAGCAGCCAGTGCAGCGACAAAAGCTTTGACAAGCTCGCTTGAGATCGCAACGCAAAGAAAGACAGCGGCAAAAGCGAAAACCATCCTCAAGATCGAGAACAATCGAGGCCATTTTCCCGAACCCATTCTGGATCCATCGTTCCGTTCGAGGTAAAGCGAACTGATACTACTGGCGAATACAACGTATAAAGCCATGCACAAGACTACAGAAGTAGCGCCAAGCAATGGACTGCCGGTTTTTGTGTAGCCGAATTCGACCCCTGCTAGGGCAGCAATCCAGCCGGCAATTTTAAATGTCCACTCGGCTATGCCACGCGCCCTGTCCAGGCTGCGGCGTTGCCGGCTGTCTTCTGGAGCAATGCGCAGCCTCATCCCTGCTTCCTCAGCCTCACTCCCGGTCCCTCGCCGTTCTCGTCGATGAAGAGGACGCCAGCGGCCTCGAGGGCAGCTCGGACCTTCGCAATCGTGCTGGCCTTCAGGGACTGACCCGCCTCGATGCGCACAATCGTGTCATGGGAGACACCACTCAACTCGGCCAGGCCGTGGATGGTGAGCCCCAGCGCAGCGCGGGCCATCTTCAACTGAACAGCATGCATTCTGAAAATCTTTCAGATTTCTATTGACGGCCCACATTCTGAAGCGTTATCAGTTTCTGAAAGATTTACAGCAAACTAGCAGCAGGAGCAACGCGCCATGCCCATGGACCGCGATCAGGGAAGCTATGTCTCACGCCGCGCCGTGCTGGCCGGCCTTGGTGCCGCGCTGCCGGCCGCTGCGGCAGGAGCTCCGGCCCTTGCCGCTCCGGAGCCCGAGGCCGAGCTGCTCGCGGCCGTCGCGCGGTTCCGTGAAGCTGATGCGGCCCATGTCGCTGCTGTCGAGGCCACCCTCGAGGCGCAGGCCCGGTATGAGGAGCCGGACCTGCCCGAGGCGCTGTACGGGCAGAACTGGGATATGCCTTATGGTCTCCCAAGCTGCGTCTGGGACGAGAAGGCCGGCGGCTTCGTCTACACCGCCGACGCCATCGAGCGGATGCGCGGTGTCCGCCAGATGCGCCGTGTGCAGCGAGCTCCCACTCCGGAGGAGGTCGAGCGGAGCAACGGCGCGATCGACCCCGAGTACGACGTCATTACCTTTCGCCGCCCCTGGCCGGAGGCGCAGGCCCGGGCCGATGAGATCGTGGCGGCTTGGGATTGGTTCATCGCGGAGCGCGAGAGGCAAGGGGAGATCTCCGGCCTCACCGCAGCCCTGCAGTCGGAGAAGGCTGCCTTCGAGGCCTGGCAGGCTGCGGCGCGTGCCGTAGCCGCGGCACGGGTCACGACCCTGCAGGGCGCTGCCCTGAAGGCGCAGGCGGCCGGGCTGTACCGGGATGGTGATGTTGAGGCGATCGAGGAGAGCATCGCCGCAGCCCGCTCCTATGCCGATAAGGTTGCGCTCTCGCTTTTCCGGGCGCTGCTGATCGGCGGGGCGGCCTGAGCCCACCGGCCCGGCTGCTCAGACGGGCGAGCTTTCTCTACGCACCGATTCGCAGAGAGTGTCGGAGGCGTCGGTGAGGCTGTTCACCCGATTCACCGGAGCTCTGCCGTTACCCTCAGCGCTACCCTGCCGCCGCTTCGCTCTTCTCATCAGCGTTCAATTAAGAGCTAAGCTATTGAAATTATTGGCGACCCCGGCAGGGCTCGAACCTGCGACCTACTGCTTAGAAGGCAGTTGCTCTATCCAGCTGAGCTACGGGGCCTTGGGCCGGAAGCGCGGCCTGGACCGGGTCCCTCGAGGGAAGGCCTCAATGGGTCCAGGGGCCGACGCGGTTGAACTTGAAATTGTCGGAATAGGAGAGGGTGCGCCGCTTCACCTCGTGGGGCTCCTCGACGCGGTAGGCGATGCCTTCGCGCTCGGCATAGGCGACGGCCTCGTCCTTGGTCTCAAACCACAGCCGGACCTGCTGGTGCGTATCCCCCGACGACGTCCAGCCCATCAGGGGCTCGATCTCGCGCGGGCGGTCCTGTTCGAACACCAGGACCCATTGCTTGGTGCGGGCGAGGCCGGATTGATTGGCGGCCTTCGAGGGCTTGTAGATGCGCGCGGGCATGGTGCTGCTGTCCGTCGTCCAACACAGAAGGGGCCGCCAGGAGGCGCCCACAGGGAGTAACGCGACACGCCCCGAATGGTCGCAGGCGCGGGCGCCTGCGGCCGCAGGAGCGGCTCGTCGCGGGTGGTGGTCGGGGCGGCCGGATTCGAACCAGCGACCCTCTGCTCCCAAAGCAGATGCGCTACCAGACTGCGCTACGCCCCGATACCCACGAAGAGGCTTGACCGAATAGGGTTTTTCGATCCGGAGTGCAAGCCCATCCAACGTGGAATTGTGGAACGCAGCGGCAACATGCGGACTGGGGGGGAACAGAAATCCCTCCCGAATTCCCTCCCGAAAACGAGCGTTCCCATGCCGTTCTCATGACTCTGCGGCCTCACCATCCTTAGATGAAACCTCCCCTAGCGGCCCGGCTGGGCGACCGGCTCTTTCCATAGCCTGTAGCAGATCGTCGTGGGTCACGTGGGCATATTTCATCGTGGTCGCGATATCCGCATGCCTGAGCATTTCCTTCGCGAGTCGGATTGAGCCGGACGTCCGGACGAGTCGGGTAGCGGCCGTATGGCGCAGGTCATGGAAGCGGAAATCAGCCACATCGGCTTTCACGTCGCGCCGGAACTGGGTCTTCAGCCCCTCATAAGTGATGGGATAGCGCCGGCCACGGACTCGACCATCCCGGGTCCGGTCCGCTGTATAGGTAAAGACCGCCTCATCATGGCTGCCCTTCAGGTCCCACAGGAGTTCTCGGACCACCGGCGGCATAGGGATTGGAGCTAGCTTCTCGCCTTTGCCAAGGATCCAGATCTGCCGGGCGGCCCAATCTAGATCCTTCCAGCGCAGATTGACACATTCGGAGAGGCGGCAGCCTGTCAGGATTGCGAAGCGGACGATCGGGTGAAAATCGGAACGCAGGTTTTCGAAGAGAGCCGTCTCCTCTTCAGATCGGAGCTCTCGGACTCGTTCCTGTGGCTCTTTGAGCAGATGCGTCTTCCAATCGACCGAGCCGACCGGCTCATGCCATACCTTAGCAGCTCGGTGCAGGATCCGGCGCAGGGGCTCCGTCACAGTCCGGTTGACGGTAGACGGCTTGACCGGGCGGCGGGTCTTCCCCTTGTCGACGCGACGCCTCGAGACGAGGCGGGCGACCAGTTCGTCGTTGATGTCCGTCAGCCGCCGATCAAGCCCGATCGCGTCCTGCAGCCAGGCCAGGGACCATTCAATATCGACTGAGGATGATGCGTACTGTCCGACCTGCTCCCAATAGAGGGTCGCGGCCCGGCCGAAGGTCATGTACTGGTGGCCGGCAGCCTTCTCGGCTCTTAGTTCGCTTTCAGCCTCGCGCCGCCGCCGTTTTTCGAACGCGTCTGCCTCTCGCTTAGACGAGCATTCCGTTGAGCCCTGAAATCGACGACCTCGGATCGTGAAGTCGTAGAAGTAGTGCGGTCGGTCCGGCTTTTTGTAGGTCGACATGCTTGCGCCCTCTGGCGGTCCATGAAGGTCCGGAGGTCGTCAGGGTGGAACAGGTGATGCTTGCGTTGCAATCCCTCTCCCTTGGCGATGGTCGCCACTCGCCCAGCGCGAACGTGGGCCCGCAGCATTCGTTCCGACATCCCGAGCACGACGGCAGCCTCTTTAAATGAGAGCAGCCTTTCCAGGGCGGTGCCCATTATTGTCCTCCCGTGGGGTTCGGCTCGGCCGCGCGCCCGGCGGTTAGGTCAGGATAGGTTGAGGGACGAGACCGCGCATCTATGACTAGAGGAACACTGCTGGAGCTGGGGAGGCGCTGATCTCCTCCCGCGACAGCCGTCCTATAGCAGACCGCGAAGGCGATCACGCCCATGACAGCACCGAGGGCGAAAGCGGGAGCATTAGCTCTGATTTCCGCGATCTGAGCCCGCCAGACCTTCTTCATCTGCCGGATGTTCCAGGCTGCAATGAGCGCGTCTCGCCAGCGAGCGGTGGTCGTGCAGGGATAGATACGCTTCTCCCGCAGGTACACGAGCAGAGCAGGCTCGTCACCTAGGTCGATGCCGCTGTCGGCAAGAAGGGTGGGCAGGTCAGGCGTGCTTGAGGTGAGCTGGCGAGGGGAGGGGATCATACCGCCTGCTCCTTGCGAACTTGGAGGGCGCGCCACCGCGCCTCTTGAGCGGCCAAACTCGCAATCGCATGGACGGCGACACGCGCCTGATCTTCATGGTCGCGGCCGTAGAAAATCGCGATCACGCAATGCTCGGCGTCGTAGACCTTGGTCGCCGAAGCGCCATCCACGAGGCGCAGCGGAAGTGCGAAGGCACGCTGGACAGGCGGTGGCGGTGCGGAGATCGGAAGCTGCGAGTTCATGATCAGCGCGCCTCCACTTCCTGAGAGGCCTCATTCTGCTTCTGATGCTCCGTCTCCTTGCGGATCTCCTTGTGCAGCGTGTCCATGGCGATAAACGTTTCAGTGCTGGTGAGACCACCATGAGCTTCGTCGATCCAGAAGAAGCGGAGCGCACGACGGGCGGCGCTGAGAAGGGTTTCTTCGGCCATCACGCCGCCCCCTGGACGATCGCGGCAATGCGTCCCGCAAACGTCTGGCGGAGCTCGTATTCCGCTTGACGAGCCGCGGCCGACTTCTCGCAAAACCCCTTCATAAGGCTCTGCTGGTAACCAATGCTAAGGCCGATGGCGCAGACAAGGAAATAAGGGAAGGGATTGGGCATGAAGGCCATCCGTTACGGATGGCCAATGTTCCCCGAAACGGGGACTACAGTCAATCCCAAAATGGGAAACAAGCTGCCTTATGCCCCTAATTTGCCGATTTGGGAAACGCGGCCAACCGGCTCTCTTTGTGGACAAGAAAATTTGTTCGCCTTCGTGCCCAAGAGGTTAAGGGCGTCTCTGCCCTGTGAACAGAGCTGGCCTGGTTCTGCGCCGCGTTGACACTGCGACAAACGTGAACAAACTACGAACATCCATCAACGGAGGCCCTGTTGTCTCTTGGCTTCGTCGCTCCTCCCCAAGCCAGCCAATTACCAATTGAACACCGCTACAGACTGCGGATCAGATGCTCGAACTGCCGCAACGAGAGCCTCGTCACAGTAACTTTGGGATTGAAGCGCATCAGCGGAACGGAGGTGGACCGGAAGGTTCGAGAAATCGCCGAGCACATCCGCCCGACCTGCTCCCGATGCAACAGCATGGCCTTCCGAATGGTGGCTTACTTCCCCGACAGGAGATCATCATGAGAACGACTGAGAAAGCCCAAGGCACCAGCTATTACGGCGTCCAAGCCTTCGTGCAGAAGGGCGCCAAGATCATTGCCGAACAGCCTCGCATTGCTACGTCTGAGGCGAATGCTAAGCGCATGGCCGAGAGCCTTGCGGCGACTAGGGTGGGTGTTATCGCCTTCCGGCGCTCAGGCGACATCGACACGGGCGTCTTCGATGATCCCGTAATCCTGGCCGAGCACGGCACGGTGCCGTCAGCAGATGGCTTCTGATCCTCCCAATACTCTAGAGCCCCTGCGCGGCCCTCTGATCGCCGCGCTGGAGCGCCATTTAATCGTCTACGGGGCGGGTGGAGAGACCGAGGCTCGCCGCCTCATCGCGGAGATCGCAGACGAGGTGCTGAAGGAGGTGGAGGAGAAGGGGTTTCCGGGGCAGGAGAGGGCAGGACGCCCACTCAGACCTGAAGCCCGAAGATGTACATGAACACAAAGCCGAACAAGAACCCGTGGGTGGCGAGCCTGAGCATGAGAGTGCCCCTCGTTACCGAAGGGGCAACAGCTGAATATCGCCTAGGTTCCTAGCTTCTGGCATTGGTACAGCGTCCAGAAGACCGTCCGGAGCAGAGGGCTCAGGACTGAAACAGCAGCAGGAACGCCACTCCGGAAGCTCCAATGAGCGTGATCACGACCAGGGCCAGCCAGAAGCGCTTCGGGCGGGCGCCAGGCTTGAGGCTTCCAAACCAGCCGCGCTCGCGAGGCGTGTTGTTGTTTGCGTGACCCGGGTCGCCGAACATGCCAGCACCACGTAAAAAGCCCCTCCGGAGTGCGCCAGGGGAGGGGCTCAAGGTACCGGCGCCGGCCGTGGAACCAGCCTGGGGGGCAGAATGGCACCGGGTATGAGTAACCCGTCAGGTTTGGGAGGGTTCCTCTCACTCTTCATCAGCGGAACTCCCCTCAGCTGCCCTCGTGGCCGCCCTGGTGCTCGAGCTCTGGATCGTGGCGAGGCTGCTGTTTTTTAGGGACGACCTCTAGGGGCCTCAAGTTTATCGAGTTTGCGCAGCACTTGTCGCCGGGCTTGCTGAGCAGATACCGGTTTAGGAGTGACCGCGAGCGTCACTCGCTCCCCAGTGCGAGGATTGAAGATAGTGAGCGGCATAGGAATTCCCCCACTCTCCCGTGAACAAAGGGTCGCCGTTAACAACGGCCAAGTTTAGGGAGTGTCACCCAAAAAGGCAGTAACAGCTTGCTCTCAATCAGATCAAAACAACATAACTCTAAAGACTTATTTTATGTATTTTTCGATCTTCTACAGCTTAGCTTGCCTTCCGCTCAGTCATAAGGAATGCGACACCTATAGTCTCAAGCTCTTCTGCCAAATGGATGGCTCCGAATGCTGCTGTGGGAGGAAGACACCTCAAGCGAACACGCGCAGGATCAACGTCAGTCATAGCCCCCTGGGATGGTTCTGGGGCTGTGGCGAGGACGGTGGGGCGTTCGCCAATTGGTCTCCTGTAACAGGCGGCGCCCCGCCGTCCGCTCAACTGCTCGGCGTGGGTCATCGGCAGGCCTGATCACCCTCGACTGGATGGGAAACGGAACAGTTCCGCCTACTCCGGGCAGCTTTCTGGTGCGGAGAGATCAGCGCAGTATTCCTGACCGTGCCCTGCCTCGTGATACTAACCGTGAAGTTCGGACCTTTGTCGGAAGCCAGCAGCAAAGAGGTCGATTAAAAAGGTTCTGTCACTCCAGCCTCGTGATTCGGGCGGGGAATGCGACAAGGATGTTATCAGCTACGATTAAACTTGGCTTTAATTGATGTTGCCGATGTGCCAGCACCCCTTTCCCTTCGAACTGTTGGCTCGCAATCCGGCCAATCTCGGGAAAAGCTCTCAGGTTGCCAGTAGCACTCCCTCGCGCTCGTCCTGGGCGGGAGCCATCCTTGCCTTTGCAGCGAGCTTGGTTTTCTGGCCTGGATCGTCTTGGCGCCCCTGATTGGGCGCCGACGGGCCGGGCGACCGCGGATGTACCGGCGCCCGGCCTATTCCCCTTATCGGCCTCGAGTTGCCAGACCGAGACTGGTAGCATCGCGCGCAGAGTTCGTTTCGTGGGACTACCCGGCTGTATTACCTCGGCCCCGCCGGTTTCGGGAGCTTCGACCGATGACCTCTTCGTTTGAGCGGCAACTGACCGAACTCCGCGGACACATCCAGGCGCTCGAGGCCAAGCTGGAGGAGCAGGCGCAGCGTATCGAGACCCTTGAGCGCGCGGCAGGAAAGGCACCAGCCCCTCATGAAGTCGTTGCCAAGGGCCAACTCTCTGAGAGCCAAACAGAGGGTCGGGCGGACGTCCCCTCCGCCATACTGGACGTCTAAGCCGCGAGTCATCGCCCGCCCTCGCGACCTCGCTGGTGCTGCTGTTCGGGGTTGTGTGTGCGGTGGCGGGCTAGGACATAGACGCGTGAGCCCCGTGGCCTTGCCGGACCCGGGGTTTGTTCCTCACAGGGTATGCCGAGGGCCAACTACCCTGGCGGCTCCAGGGATACGGAAAGCGTCACAGTCACAACCGGCTCTGGCCCACTGTCGCGGGCGCGGACTTCAATCTTCCTGTGCCGGCGCGCCTGCTCCTTAGTGATGGCCGCCGCTAGTTCCACAGCCTCGATCCGCGCCTGCTCTTTCGACGCCAGGTCCACACCGTCCTGGTCTTCGGACCACGGCTGATCGTCGTAGCTCAAATCGAAAAAGTACCGAGGCATAGTCCTCGTCAACGTCGCAAGCACCCGATCAGGTCCAAATGCGACTACGCATGCGCGGAAACCCCACCGCCTTGCCAGGTGTGCGGTTTGCGCCAGATTGTAGGTAAGCGCGCTCTCTGGAGGGCCGCCGACACCAGTGGCCGGGGTCCCCCGGGGAAGAGAGCGGGATGAGGATCCGAGTGGGCTGCGAGCTGAGCTACGACGTCCCGAAGCCGACCCCGATGATCGCCATCCTGAACGTGCACTATTCGCGCTTCGGGAACCTCGAGAGCCCCGATCGTCTTGTGACCACGCCTGCGGTTCCGATCGCGAGCTACCGAGACAGCTTCGGCAACTGGTGCAACCGCCTTGTTGCGCCGCCTGGGCGGTTCACCCTCAGCACAGACGGTATTATTCAGGACGACGGAACTCGCGATCCCGTCGATGAGAACGCCCTGCAGCACTTCGTCGAGGACCTACCTGCTGAGACGCTGCAATTCCTGCTCGGCAGCCGTTATTGCGAAACCGATGCCCTCTCCGATGAGGCTTGGCGGCTTTTCGGACACACGCCGCTCGGATGGCCGCGCGTGCAAGCGATATGCGATTTCGTCCACCGGCACGTGACCTTCGGCTACGAGCACGCCCGAGCTACCCGGACGGCTGCCGAGACCTACGCTGAAGGTCGAGGCGTCTGCCGGGACTACACTCATCTCGCCATCGCGTTCTGCCGCTGCCTTAACATCCCAGCGCGCTACTGCACGGGATACATCAGCGACATCGGCGTTCCGCTCCCCCACGGCCCGATGGATTTTGCCGCTTGGATGGAAGTCTATCTCGGCGGCCGTTGGTGGGCGTTCGATCCGCGTAACAACTCGCCTCGGACTGGGCGCATTCTGATCGCTCAGGGGCGTGATGCAGCTGATGTGCCTCTGACCCATACCTTTGGGCCGACGGAACTCGTAGGGTTCCGGGTCTGGACCGACGAGATCAAGCCCTGAACCCCCGCTACTATCCTATGTGAGCCTCACCTCTTCCTTTCCGGCGTCCAGTCGCAGGGGACCTCGCGCAGAGCCGAGGAGGCGAAATCACGAAGGAGCAGCATTCCCGGCTTCCATGTCCTTGCATTGCTGAGGGACCTCGCTCGGAACTCGAACTGCACCCGACCGTCAGGCCAGAGCCTCACGACACGCCAGACCTTGCCGTTATCGCCCAAGTAGCACTTTCCGACCGTGATGCTCTCGGGAGGGACGCTCATCGGCCAGCCTCATCGGCGTTAGGGGTCCAGTCGCAGGGGACCTCGCGGAGAGTGGCCTCGGCAAAGGCGCTCAGATCCGCCGTGCCGCCGGCCCAGACAAAAGCTCGGGTCTCGGTGGCATCCCGGCTTTCGAAACGGACACGGCCGCTCGGCAGGACATGCGTCACCAGGCGGACCCAGCGATGTCGCTCACCTTCGAGCAGGTAGCACTTTCCGGGTTCGATGCTCTCGGGAGGGAGGGTCACGCCTTGCTTTCGCTTTCTGATCTGGGGTCCGGAGGACAGGACACCTCCTTGACGGCATGCGCAGCAAAAGTGTCCCGCTTGACAACAAACCGGCGCGGCCATCCCCGTTTGAGTGCCGACTGGTCTATCTCGTGAACGACCACCTTCCCCTGCTCATGCAAGATCACTCGCCGGACTTTTCCGGTGTCCATCAGGTAGCACTTGCCGACCCGGATGAGTGCGGGAGGGAGGCTCATAGCCCGCTCGTCGCTCCGAAGTCAGGATCGTAGTGGCAGGGGACCTCCTTCGCGACATCAGCGGCGAACCGCTCGACGGACACCTTCCGCTGAGCGGGCCACTTGCCCCTCATCATCTTCGGCCCGCGCGCTTCATAGGAGACGATCCCGTCGCTGATGCTGAGAACCCGCCGGACCTGATTGCCTGGGGTCGCGAAACACTTGCCGACCTGGATACTCTCAGGAGGGATGCTCACTCGATCTCCTCCGAGGGAGCATGCCCATCGATCCAGGCTGTTGCCATAGCGATCGCCGACTCGCGATCGTGCCCCGCAGCCACGACTGGTTGGCCGCCAGGGAGAGCGAAGATGGCGACCCAGTCCATCGGCGTCTGGCGCACCGAGAGCTTGAACCCGCGATAGGTCATCACCTCAAGATGGGGATCGAAATCGCTCCCTTCTGCCATCACCTCATCCCCTGCTCTGAGTGTGGGGCGCTGGTCTAGCGTCTGCCGCGTGGTGGGTTGGACTGAGTGTTCCCCTTCAGCAACCGCTCTACGGCATCTCGCCCGTTCTTCAAGGCATCCTGCTCGGACCGGAACAGGCGATCCGACCGCTCCAGCATCTTGCCGTGCATCCGAATAGCCCATCCGAACGATCCGTCACCCTTCGGAGAAGGGGTGACTTCCAGAGCATAAGGGTAGGTTGGGTTGTCACTGCTCATTGGAGGTTTATGCCACGGGAGTCCAAGAGCGTCAGCCCTTCCTCAGCCTCACCCCAGGCCCGCCGCCGTTCTCCGAGATGAACTCAGGGCCGGCTGCTTCTGAGGAAGGAGCAGCACCATGAACGGCACTGAGCAACTCCGGGCAGCCGAATGGCTCATCAGCTGGGGAGTTAAGCACCGCGGCTGTGCGCTGACAGGTGTGGGTGAACTCTCGAATGTCTCCCGTCAGGCCCGGGTTTGTGGCGTTGCCCTGATCTGAGACGTGGAAGCCGCACTGAGGGCAGGTGACCAGGTGTTTCTGGGGCATTACGGCTTCCTTACGCCTTCAGGTGCTCGGTAAGAACATGAGCGTATCACAGGCCTCCAAGGAGATTGACCGTGACGGTCGCAAGAAGCCCGAGTATGGCGATCGTGAGCAGGATAGTCATGGTCCAGCCCTCGTCCTCCGGATCATCGTCATTTCCGCGGTGACGGCTCACTCACCCCCTCCGGCGTCCAGTCGCAGGGGACCTCGCGCTCGACCAAGTGGGCGAAGGCGTTGAGCTCCAAGACCCCCGCCTTCCAGCCAAAGGCTCTAACGATCACCCCTGATCGAAGCTCGTAGTGCACCTGGTTTCCGGGCAGGATGCGGAGGACTCTTGCGACCTTGTCGCCCGAGATCAGAAAGCACTTGCCGACGATATCGGTCGCGGGAGGGACGCTCATAGCTTTGGCTCATCAGTCCCCGGCGCCCAGTCGCAGGGGACCTCGCGCAGGAGCATCGCGGCAAAGGAACGTCGCTCCTGAATGCCGGGGATCCAGTGAGATTTCGGCGTCCGCTGCTCATACTGGACCCGCTCGTCAGGCAGGATGTGAACCACCCGTCGGATCCGCACGTCTCGGCCGCCCTCCGCCAGATAGCACTTGCCGACCTCGATGCTCTCGGGAGGGATGCTCATCAGCGGAGCCGCAAGGACAGCAGATTACTGAGCACAGCAGCCGGCTCAGCAAGGAGCGTCGCCAAGCTTGCCGCATCACTCAAAGCGAAGAGCCAAAAGCAAGCTCCCGCCCCAATGCTGAGCGTGAGATCCGCCAGGAGGATCGTCCGCCACTTCATTCTCTCACCTCATCCCCTTCTCTGAGTATGAGGTTAGGACAGCGGCAGCGAATTGAAGATTGAGCGGACAATGGCGAGGATTTCGACCTTCCGGCCATCTTCCTGCTCCTCCCCGGTGAACATCTTCCAGGGGATCACGATCGGCTTGTGCTTTGGGTTTGTGGACCGTGGGTGGAACTCAACCCGATCCTCGTAGATTTCCACCTGCTTGACGGAACGCTCTCTTAGATGGCCGCCATCTCGAGCCTGCTCAACCACCACCACCATGCCGTCGCGAATGGGCACGCGCCCCTTCAGGCTCTCAAACTTGAGACAGACAAGTTGGTCACCAGCCATGATTGGTCGAGGCTTTAGGGCATTCATTGAGTCGCCGCCCACATCGAAAGTGGCCACTTCGGCCCAAGGGTAGTCAGGATCGCGAGGCAGTGCGCGCGGCCTTGGCTCCTCGTCACCAAACTCATCGACCGGGCGAAATGCACCAGCTTCTACAATGCCGCCGTGGCTTGCCATGACGAAGCCAGGATTGGTCTCGTGGAGTTCGCCACCGGGCATGTCCAGGAGCCCCGGCCGCTTTTCAGGCAGATGGCTCTCTGACTGATCCACCGGCTGTACGCTCCGCAGCAGGTCCTGCATGATGACAGTACGCGGGACCCCAAAAGCCTTAGCGGCGGCCTCAATCGTATTCTTTTTGAGTTCCCGTTCGCCACGCTCGAGCTTGATGTAGCCGCCCTTGGAAATGCCCATGGCATCTGCGGCCTGCGGCTGCGTCCAGCCCTTCCGCTCCCGAAGCTCTTTGAGAATACTTGTCCCCATAACGGGGAGAATGCTCCCGCTGCAGAAATTTGTCGCTTCCCATTTAGGGTAATTTTCCCGTTGACAAACATCCCCATTTTGGGGATCATACGTGCCCATGAAGCTGCTCGATTACATGCGTGCGGAAAACCTTGACGACCAGGCCATGGCCGGCCGCATCGGCGGCTGCTCTGCCCACGCCGTGAAGAAGTGGAAATACGGCGAAAGATCCCCAGACCCCGATCGGATCATTCGTATCGAAGAGGTCACTGGCGGCAAGGTCAGCCTCCGCGACTGGTCCTTACGCAACCGGCCCCCACGCGCCTTCGCTGAAAACGAGGCCGCTTGATGCTCCCCGTCTCCCTCAGCCCCAACCACCCCCGGCTGAGCGGAGGTGCGCGGGCGGCTATGGGCTCCTCCCCCCTGACCCAGCCGCCCGCGCATTCCCTTCTCCCCCGCTGCCCGATCCTGACCATCGCCGAAACGGGCGAGCAAGTCATCGAAAACAACGGCAGGAACATTCCATGAATGAGGGACGCCAACTCCCCGCCCGGGACTACGCCAGTCTGAAAGCCGAGTTTCGAGACCTCGTCGAGGCTGGCGGCGGTGTCACGCGCGCGGCGCGCATCACGCGGGTGAATGCCCCGCGGCTCTCGAACTACTGCTCTTCTCAGGATCCCTCCTTTGCTCCGGTCGACGTGATCGCGGATCTGGAGGCCGAGGTCGGCGAGCCCATCGTCACGCGTATCCTCGCCGACCTCTCCGGTTATGTGCTCGTCCGCAAAGCGGCGGTCGAGCATCCCGTCGAGGCGATCGACCGCGCGGCGGCCCCCGTCATGCAAGCGGTCGGTAAGGCCATGATGGAACTCGCCACAGCGTTGAGCGATGGCGTTTGCACGCCGCAAGAAGCGGCTGCCATTCTCCCGACCGTGGCGACGGCATGCGCTGAGATCCACAATCTCGATGAGGCGCTCCGCGCTCGCGCTGCCAAAGGGGGTGCCAGATGAGCCGCTCCATTCCCACGCTCTGTTACCACGCCCGCATGCTGCATCTCGAGGGCCTGAGCTACGTCCAGATCGTGCTGCGGCTGCAGGTCACGAGGAGACAGGCCTGGTACCTCGTCAACAGCGTGTCGAAGGCTGGGCCACTGCCGCTGAGGACCATGGCCAGGAGGGCGGCATGACTGCCATCACGATCCGCCTCGCAGGCGAGCCAGAAGGGAAGAGGCGCCCTCGCTTCGGCCGCCGCTCTGGTCGGGCCTACACACCGGCCAGCACGCGCTCTTACGAGGCTGCGCTCCGCCTCGCGGCACAGGCTGAAATGGCTGGTCGGCCGCTCATGACCGGCGCTCTTGAGGTTCTGATCGTGGCTGCCTTTCCGATTCCGAAGAGCTTCTCGAGAGCAAAGCGCTCCGACGCCCTCGTCGGTGCCCTGCGCCCTACCAGAAAGCCTGATGCCGACAACCTCCTGAAGGGCATCGACGCTCTCAACGGGGTGGTTTGGGAAGACGACGCGCAGGTCACCGATGCCACCGTGAAGAAGATCTACGCCGAGCGTCCCGAGCTGACCATCCAGGTGAGACCAGCCTGACCTCGCGCCGCTCGCGCTGGGCCCCGGCGAGCGGATCCGCAGACGAGGGCCAGGGAAAGCCAAGCCCATGCCTCTTAAAATCATCACTGCCGACCAACGCTTGACCGGGCCACGCGGCGTCAAGGCTCTCATTGTCGGACCCGCCGGCGTCGGCAAGACCTCGCTCCTGCGCACGCTCGATGCGAAGACGACGCTGTTCGTGGACCTCGAGGCGGGCGATCTCTCCGTCCAGGACGTCCCGGCCGACACGCTGCGCCCGAAGACCTGGGAAGAGTGCCGTGACCTAGCGGCCTTCCTTGCCGGCCCCAACCCGGCACTGCCACCAGAGGCCGCATACAGCCAAGCGCATTTCGATCGCGTCCGGGAGGACATGGGCGATCCCGAAGCCTTGGCCAAGTACGACACCTACTTCGTGGACTCGATCACCGTCGCGGGTCGGCAGTGCTTCCGGTGGGCCACGCAGCAGCCGGAAGCCTATTCAGACAAGACTGGTAAGCCGGACATCCGCGGCGCCTATGGGCTGCATGCCCGCGAGATGATCGCGTGGCTGACGCAGCTCCAGCATGCCCGGGCCAAGAACGTGGTGTTCGTCGGGATCCTGGAGTTCGTCTCCGACGATTTCAACCGCGGCACCTGGCAGCCGCAGATCGAGGGCTCGAAGACAGGCCGGGAGCTGCCGGGCATCGTGGATCAGGTCATCACGATGCAGCTCGTGCAGTTCGACGAGGGCACCGATCCCGTGCGGGCTCTCATCTGCCAGCAGCCGAACCCGTTCTCCTATCCGGCCAAGGACCGCTCCGGCCGGCTCGACATCTACGAGAAGCCCGACCTCGGCGAGCTCATCGCCAAGATAACAGCCCCGCGCCTCCAGGCTGTGGCGTGACCCTGAAGTCCCTCACAGAAAGCCGAAGCCATGTTCGACCTGAATACCGCTAACAAACAGACCTCGGGTGACTCCATCATTCCGGACGGAACGGCCGTCCCGGTTCACGCCACCCTTCGTCCGGGCGGAGCCGGCGACGGGGGCTGGCTCAAGCGCAACCGCGACGGCACGTGCCTGATGCTGGACTTCGAGTTTACCGTTCTCGACGGCGACTTCGCGCGCCGCAAGTTCTGGTCGATGCTCGTCGTCGAGGGCGAGACGGAGGGCCAGCAGAAGGCAGCTGACATCAGCCGATCCCGCCTTCGCGCCATGCTGGAGAGCGCCCGGGGGATCAACCCCGCCGACGAGAGCGAGAAGGCTGTCGCCGCGCGTCGTGTCGCCTCCCTGCAGGATTTCGACGGGCTCCGCTTCTGGGCGGTCGTCGGTGTCGAGAAGGGCAAGGACGGCTACAAGGATAGGAATGTCCTGAAGGCGGTCGTCACACCGGACCGCAAGGATTGGATCCAGCTCGAGCAGGTGGCACGACAGGCCAGCTCTAGGCCTGTGCCGTCCGGCACCACAGCTCCAGCCTCAAAGCCGACAGCAGTGAAAGCTGGTTCTGCGGGACGGCCCTCATGGGCAGCGTAGAGCGGATTACCAACGACGAGCGGGCGGAGGCGATTGCCTCCGCCATCGACTTCGCGCAGTCGCAGCTCGGCGACGGATCGGGCTTCGTGAGCCGGAATGTACGACTCGGGAGCCTGTCTCGTTATGAGTGGAACAAGCTCGCTGAGGGCTTCGTCTCGGGCTGGATCATCGCCCGGTCGAAACAGCTGACGCGCGACCGGTTCGCTGACGAAGCCTTCTTCCTGGCCACAGGCGAGGTTCCCGAGCCGTCCGAGCTCGGCGTCTGTGCCGCTGCACTGCCCGAGCTGGGTGACCTGGTCGAGAAACTCGGGCTGGCGGATCAGCCGGTCGGCGCTTGGTCGAGGGAGCAGATCCTGATCTTCGTGTGGACTGCCGCAGAGCTCGTGCTTGAGGCGCGGACGGCGAAGGACGAGCGGCCGGGGCCGATGCCGCGCGAGCTCGAAGACGATGTCTTGATGGCGGGGTGACCTGTGCTCGACTTCAACCGGACCATCACGAAAACCAAGGCAGCCAACGTACCCGTTAACGAGTGGGTCGACATGGCCTTGGACGTTCGCATCGCCTCGGAGCCGAAGCGGACCTATCTCGGCGCGTCGATCATCGGCTCAGAGTGCCTGCGGCAGATCCAGCTGGACTGGCAGGAGCCGGTTGCACCAGAACCGCGCTTGGCGCGCATCTTCGCGCGCGGGCATTGGGTCGAGAAGTATACCGCCGATCTTCTGCACGAGGCGGGCTTCCGGATCGTGCGCGGGCAGGGGGTTGGGATCGAGTTCTCGCAGATCGGCGGATACTTCCGGGGCCACGCGGACGGCAAGATCATCGCAGGACCAGTTACGGAAGGCATGGGCTTCCCGTGTATCTGGGAGTGCAAGGGCCTCGGCTCCAGGGGCTGGACGCAGCTTGAAAAGTACGGACTCGCCAAGGCTTACCCGCACTATGCGGATCAGGTGGCCCTCTATCAGGCTTACCTCGACCTGACTGATCATCCGGCGCTGTTCACGGCCTGCAACATGGACACCATGGAGATGCTGTTCCTCCTGGTGCCGTTTGATGCAGCCAGAGCCCAAGCCGCTTCAGACCGGGCCGTAACGGTCGTGCAGGCCACGACGGCAGGCGAGGCCCTGCCGAGGATCGGCGCCGATGCCGATGACTGGCGCTGCAGGCTGTGCGCTCATCACCAGAGGTGCTGGGGATGAGCGGTTCCGGCCAGCTCCTCGACTTCAACACCGCGAAGCCGCTCGCTCAGATCGACGCCGAGCACCGCACCCGCGCGACGGTCGATGCCGACGACATCAAGGCCCGGCTGAATGCGAACCCGCGCGCCTTTGTCGAGTGGCTGTTCTCCGGCCGGGCTCATATCAGCCGCGGGGAGGCCCGCATCGGGGACGTGAGCGGCACGCCCGGAGCCTCCCTCGCGATACAGCTGGTCGGGCCGAACGTGGGCCTCTGGCACGATCACGCCACGGGGGAGGGCGGCGATCTCATCGCACTCTACCAGGCCTACATGGGGTACCATGGCGGCCGGAACTTCCAGCTCGCCCTGAAGGAGATCGCCAGGGAGTTCCTCGGCGATCCCGTCGAGGTCAAGCGCGCGGACTGGCAGCTTTCCGCCACGGACAGGATTGCGGAGAAGAAGCAGAAGCTCGGGACCAAGCCCCGGGAGGACATGCAGCAACTCGGTGCCCCCATTGCGACGTACCGCTACACGGACCTGCACGGGAACCAAGTCGCTAGTGTCGTTCGTTTCGAGCCCGACGGCACACGGGCCTCTAAGACCTTCCGCCCGTATTGCCTCCAGGAGGTGAACGGCCGGCGCGAGTGGCGTCCGGGTGCGCCCGAGCGCCACCGGCCCCTCTACAGGCTCCCGGCCATCATCCGGGCTTCCACGGTCGTCCTGTGCGAGGGAGAGGGCAAAGCCGATGCGCTGGCATCTCTCGGGATCGATGCCACCTCGGCCATGCAGGGCTCGAAGGCGCCGGTCGACAAGACGGACTGGGACGTTCTGAAGGGCAAAACCGTCATCATCTGGCCGGACAACGACGAAGCCGGGCGGGCCTACGCCCGGTCCGTGGCGGTGCACTTGGTGGCTCTTGGCTGCACGGTGCAGGTGGTTCCCGTCCCAGAAGGTAAGCCAGCCACCTGGGACGCTGAGGATTGCGTTGCCGAGGGTGGAGACCCGCACGAGCTCCTCGGCCGGGCGGTGCCGTGGACGGACGTGCCCGCTGCCAAGCGGGTGAGGTTCTACACTCTCGACGAGCTTGCAGATCTTCCGCCGCCAGACTGGCTCATCGACAATATCATCACGGAAGGTGGCCTTGCGCTCCTTTGGGCCGGGAGCGACAGCTACAAGACGTTCTTTGCCATCGACATCGGCATGTGCGTGGCAACAGGCCATCCCTGGCACGGGCATCAGGTCAAGGCCGGTCTCGTCCTCTATGTCGCCGCTGAAGACGAGAGCGGCGTGAAGATGCGCATGCTCGGATGGAGAGCCACCCGAGGCAAGGAGCTGCCCCCGGCCAAGCTCCTCATCCATCGTGATGGCGTGACCCTGACTGGCGACGATGGAGAGGAGCTGATCCAGGCCGCTGCCGCACTCCCGGAAAAGCCGAAGCTCATCATCATCGACACGCTCGCCCGGACCTTTGGAGCCGGCAACGAGAACCAGACGCAGGACATGAACGCCTATGTGCTGGTCGCCGATCGTCTCAGGGCCGCTACCGGCGCAACCGTTCTGATCATTCACCATACCGGCCGCAACACGGACCGGGAGCGCGGCAACCTCGCGCTGCGCGGGGCCTGCAATACCATCATCACCGTCCAGAGGGACGGCGATCGACTGACCCTCGTGAACCAGCCTCCCAAAGGAAAGCAGAAGAACGCTGAACCCTTCGCGGACATCCCGCTCCGCATGCAAAAAGTCTCGTTCGGCTACAGAGGTACCGAACAGACGACGCTCATCGTCATGCCTGATGATGAGCCACGGCCAGGCCCTGCTAAGTCGGAAGAGCCGACCTTTGGCAAGGTCGAACAGCAGATCCTCAAAGCAATCAACGAAGCGGACGAGCCGCTCGGGCTGACCCGACTTCAACTCATCACGCACGCGAAAAAGAACTCGCTCCTGAAGGCTCTCGGATCCCTCGTCGACAAGGAAGCTCTCGAAAAGATCCCGTCAGAGGACGGCACATCTGCAGTGTGGAGGCTTCGATGACCGCAATCCCGATGAAGGGTGAAAAGGGTGAAATCACCCTCGGAAATCACCCAGGTGAAAAGGGTGAAAACCAGGGTGAAAGGGAGGGGCCCCCTTTAGGGGAGGGCCCCTTTCATCCCGGTTTCACCCATCACCCGACCACCCACATCCACCTCACCGCTCCAGGAGAGTAGGGGAATGGCGAAGAAGAAGCGCAGGGCTGTCGAGAGCCTCGGCCGGCAGGCAAGGGCGCGCGAGGCTCGCAAACGCGCCGCCAGGCGGACGCGGGTCCGCCTCGACCGGTTTGTGGTCGATGAGACCAAGACATGGCATCTCCTGCGCGCACGGCCACGCTGGACTCGCCGGCTGATGCAGGACCTCGCCAAGGGCGGCATGCCCTGCTTTGAGGCGTCGGAGGAGGTCAGGGTTGAACGCCGCGGGCGGGTCATGGATGTGCGGGTGCCGATCCTACGGCGCGTGCTGTTCGTCGGAGTGGCGGGTTCTGATGAGCGTGCAAAGGCCGAATCGCATCCGGGCCTGGATCGCATTCTGCGCCGGCCGGATGGGGCTGTCATCCGTGTCCCGCACGCGCAGCTGCAGCGCTTCTGCGACCTCGTCACTGGCGAGGTCCTGACGGAAGCCGAACTCGTCAGCGTACTGCTGACGGTCGGTGTCCCGGTGCGCGTGAAGGATGGGCCGTTCGCCTCGTTACCTGGTGTGATCGAAGAGGCGGACGAGCGCACGGGCCGCTACAAGATCGGGGTCTCGATCTTCGGGCGTGTGACGCCTGTGGAGTTGGAGGCTTCGCAGGTCGAGGCCTCTTGACACGGGGCGGTCCTGCTATAGGATTCCAATCAGGTTCCCGGGATAGCCTGTCTGCCTTCGAGGATTGTGACGGCTTAGGACTGCCCCTCCCGAGAGGGGATGATCTCCCGCACCGGCCCACGGCATCACCGAGGCAACAGGGCTACTGCGCCTTAAGCGATTAGATCGGCGGGGCTTTCGTTGTTGCAAGGGCTCATGGCCTTCCTGATCTACAAGCGCATGCTCCTGCTCTCCCTCCGCGGGAATTAGACGGGGCTCCAACTTTCCGAGATGCGCCGTGACGCGGCCTATGTGGCGGCAGCGGAGGACCTGAGGCTGGTTGAGGCCCGGATACGCCGCACGGCTGCCAGACACTGGATCAAGGTCGAGAGCGCCATGTCCGCCGGGGCGAGCTCCGCTGCTCAGCCCGCACCAAAAGCAACGTTGCGTTTTTCCACTGCCTCGGTCGGAAGTGGACGCCGGTTTGGCCTTGTCAGAAGCCGCTCGATCTACAGATAGTTGAAACGACGGGATGTCATATTAAAATTAGGGAGGTCCAAACGTGCTGAGGTTCCGTAATCTTGTCGCGTCTGCATTGCTCATAGGGGCAATGTCGTCCGCGGCGGACGCTGCTGAACCCAATCGCTGGATCCCGACATGGGCCGCGCCGGACGTAGCGCGCGTCGATCAGCCTGCGCAGACGCTGTCGCCCGCCGCGCAGGCATTCCCATGGGTCAATGATGTCCCGGACGCCGTGCGTGAGGCTGCGCCGGGGCAGCAACTCGAAGTCGCAGGATACTCGCGGCTACATTTCAACGATCAGACGATCAGACAGATTGCCCGTGTGTCCACGGGTGGAGGGCGGGTCAGGGTTGTCCTGTCGAACACCTTCGGGACTGCCCCTCTGCGCATTGGTGCCGCCCAGGTTGCCCTGCGCGACAAAGGCCCGTCCATCGTCGCCGGCACCAACCGTGTCCTCACCTTCGGCGGGCTCGCCCAGCCTGCTGTTCCACCAGGCGCCCTGCTGGTGAGTGATCCTGTCGATCTGACCGTCCCGGACTTCGCCGATGTCGTCGTCGATCTCTACCTGCCAGGTGACACCGCAGCCGCGAAGTCGCCGGTTACGATTCATCCGGCGTCTTGGCAGACCAACTACGTGTCCACCCAAGGTAATCACGCGGGCGCGGTCACGTTCCCAGTTGCCGCGACGACGGCCTACCGTCGCGGTGACGGGCTGCCCTCTGCTTCGTCGTTCTTCCTGAGCCGGGTCGATATCGTCGCGGCGCAGCCGACCGGGGTGCTCGTCGCTTTCGGAGATTCCATCACTGACGGCACGCAATCCGGTATCGACCAGAACCGGCGCTGGCCCAACCTCCTTGCTGGCCGCCTGGCGGATGCGGGGATCCGCATGAGTGTGGTCAATGGCGGCATCGGCGGCGGGCGGGTGCTCGAGGACGGGGTCGGACCGAACGGTCTGGCACGCTTCGGCCGCGATGTGCTTGCACTGCCTGGCGTGACCCATGTCACGGTCATGCTGGGCATCAACGATATCGGGGTTGGCGGAGCCAAGCCTTCCCCGAGCGTTGCCGAACTCATTGCCGGACATCGCCAGTTCATCGATCGCGCTCGCGCACACGGGTTCAGGGTCTACGGGGCAACGCTCACCCCGTTTGAGGGAGCGGCGTACTGGACCCCTGAGGGCGAGGCCAAGCGCCAAGCGCTCAACGAATGGATCCGGACGAGCGGTGCCTATGATGCGGTTCTGGACTTCGCAGCGGCCGCCCAGGATCCGGCCCGGCCGACGAGATTGCGCGCCGAACACGACTCCGGCGATCACCTGCACCCGAGCCCTGCAGGCTATACGGCGATGGCAAACAGCATCGACCTTGGGTTGTTCCGCCCCACGAATCCCTAGCCTCGTTCCTGCGGCTGTTCTCTAGGCTACCCCGCGATCCACAGCCGTCAGAGCCGATCTCCATTCGAGATCGGCTCTGAACCGACATTCCCCAAATACACGGCTTGCTGGCGCACTTCCGGGAGCAATAATCTTAGCAAAAACTCGTGACGATATCGCTGTGAGGCGGCTCCGGCGGTTTGTTCATCATCGATAGAATCTGACCACCAGCCTTAAGTTTATACCATCTTGGAGATTACAGGCGATCATGGCCGTTCAGAGCGGACGGATGAAGCGTCCATAAACCCATCCGGGCCGCCATCTGCCCTCGCCTGTCGGATCGAGCCAGATTTGGCACCAACGATCACGCACCGCCTGCTGCTGTCGTTGGGAAGACTGGCCGCTGATCGCGTCGAGGTGGAGGCCCCCTGTGCAGCGACCGGTGAGGCTGAGCCGAGTACCGTTCGGATAGCCCACCAGCGTTTTTGATTTGTTCGATGGATAGGCCCGCACGTTGAGGAGGTCGCCGGCAGGTACGGCGGCGACCTGCCATCCGAAGAACGCGGATGCGGACGCAGGTGAGGGGCTATCGCCGAGTGCTACAACGGTAGCCACCAGCATGAGTGCACAGATGCGCATTAGAGGCCTGTCCTTTCTGGCCATAGGGTTGCCGAGAGGCCAGTGGGTCAGAGAAAGATAGATCTGATATGGCGCTCACCGAAAGGCAGCGCCGGTCGGGTGTGAGCGACCATGCCCAGCCCCTGAAGGCTGAGCCATGGTGCTGAAGACCCTTAGTCCGCGGCTCTCCACCTTCGACGCCCGCCGTGTGAAGCCCCCGCCCAAGCAGGTCGATGGTCACTACACGACGCCTGAGCATAGGGCATGGGCTCGTGAGGTGGTCCGCAGGGCAGGTGGTCAATGCCAGTGGCCGGGATGCACCAAGGCCCTGCCGCAGCATCGTATGGTCGCCGACCACATCGTCGAGGTTAAGGACGGCGGTGCGCTGCTCGACCCTGTCAACGGCCAATGCCTCTGCGTCCAGCACAACACCCTGAAGGGCGTGAAGGCGCGGGCGAGACGGGCGCAGGGCCGCTGAGGGGGAGGGGGGACAAAGTCCCGGGCGCTTAGGGGCAGTTACCGCACGGGGTCTCATCCGCAGGTTTTTGCTAAGGCGCTGCACGGTGTGTGCAGCTTTGTGTGCTCATGGCTCTCACCGAAAAACGGCGACGCTTCGTCGAGGAATATCTGAAGGATCTCAACGGCAAGCAGGCGGCCATTCGGGCCGGCTATGCGCCAGGTTCCGCAGAGGTCGAGGCTTCCCGTCTGCTGAAGGACGCTAAGGTGCGGTCTGCCCTGGAGGCCGCCACCCGTGAGCGCACCCGGCGAGTGGAAGGCCACGGCATCACCGTCGACCGCATCGTGCTGGAGCTCGCAAAAATCGGCTTCTCAGACATCCGCAAGGTGGTTGAGTGGCACGGCGCCGAGATCACTGACGAAAAGGACGGCGACGAAGGAGAGGGCGGAGATCCGGTCGTCGTGATCCGGGCTGCTAACTTCGTGAAGCTCATCGGCAGCGGCGAGATCGATGATGCCACGGCAGCAGCCATCGCCGAGATCTCGCAGACAAGGGACGGCGCCCTGAAGGTGAAGATGCACAACAAGCAGAGCGCCCTCGTGAACCTGCTCCGACACCTCACCGCGCCCCGGCAGAAGCCAGCGGAGGACGATGAGGGTGAAGCCCAGACGGGCCGGAAGACCACGGGCGACAGCTGGGACGGGCTACTGCAGTGATGGCCTGGTCTCTTGCCTGCTCGGACTGGCGGGAGCGCCTCAAGACGGGTTGCTCGCTCGTGCCGAAGCTGCCCCTGGATGGAGCGGAGGCAGAACGGGCGGTCGCGATCTTCAACCGGCTGCGCCTGCCGGACGTGCCCGGGCAGCCAACTCTGGCCGAGGCTGGCGGCGACTGGTTCCGGGACATTGTGCGGGCGCTGTTCGGCTCGATGGGTGAGGACGGCAAGCGCCGGATCGAGGAACTCTTCGTCCTGGTGCCGAAGAAGAACTCGAAGACCACCAATGGCGCCGCGCTGATGCTGACCGCGCTCCTGCTCAGCCGGAGACCGCGCGGCGAGTTCCTCCTCGTGGCGCCGACCCAGAAGATCACGGAGCTCGCCTTCAACCAGGTGATCGGGATGATTGAGGCCGACCCGGTGCTGAACGACCGGATCCACATCCAATCTCATCTCAAGCGCGTGACCGTCCGCAAGGGACCGGGGAAGGGCGCCTTCCTCGAGGTGAAGTCGTTCGATCCCAAGATCGTGACGGGCTCGAAGGCATGCGGCGTCCTGGTGGATGAACTCCACACTGTGCCGCAGAGCGACGCTGACCGGGTGATCGGGCAGCTCAAGGGCGGGCTGGTATCGCAGCCGGAAGCCTTCATGGCCTACATCACGACCCAATCGGAGCGGCCGCCGTCTGGTGTCTTCAAGGCGAAACTCGACCAGGCGCGCGGGATCCGCGACGGTCACCGCGGCGGAGCGATGCTCCCGGTGCTGTACGAGTTCCCGGAGGACGTCGACTGGCGAGATCCGGCCAACTGGTGGATGGTGACGCCCAACCAGGGCCTGTCGATCACGACGGAGCGCCTCGTCCCGGATTACGAAACGGCGATCCAGTCGGGAGAGGAAGAACTGCGACGTTGGGCGTCGCAGCACCTCAACATCGAGATCGGCCTTGCTCTCCGCTCGGACCGCTGGGCCGGAGCCGAGTTCTGGGAGCGGCGGGGCGTCAAGAGCCTTACCTTAGAGACCGTGCTCGAGCAGTCTGAGTGCGTCGTGGTCGGGATCGACGGCGGTGGCCTCGACGATCTCTTCGGCCTCGTGGTGCTGGGCCGGGACCGGGACACAAAGGATTGGCTCGCCTGGTTTCACGCCTGGGCTCACGAAGGTGTACTGGAGCGCCGCAAGTCCATTGCCGCGAAGCTGCAGGACTTCGCCGGCGAGGGCAGCCTGACTATCGTGGACGACGAGCTGGCTGACATCTCCGCTATCGTCGACATCGTTCAGGAAACCCAGGACCGCGGGCTCCTGGCCTGCGTCGCAGTGGACCCGGCCGGCCTCGGCGAGTTCGTCGACGCTCTGGCCGAGATCGGCGTCACTGAGGAGAGCCGTCTGCTTGTGGGCGTGCGCCAGGGCATCGGGCAGATGACGGCCCTGAAGACGGCCGAGCGCCGGCTCGCTGCCGGCACACTGCTGCACGATGGCAGCCGGATGATGGCCTGGTGCGTCGGCAACCTGAAGATCGAGCCGACCGCCACTGCCATCCGAGCGACGAAGCAGAATGCCGGCGACGCCAAGATCGACCCTGTGATGGCCCTGCTCAATGCCGTGACCATGATGTCGAGGAATCCGGTGGCGAGATCCTCCAGGGCCGACATCTCCGACTTCCTCGCCAACGCGGTGATGGCGTGACATGGGGCTTCTGTCATGGTGGCGCGGCCGCACGATCCGGCTCACGGATGGCGCCTTCTGGTCGTCGTACTTCAACGGAGACACGTGGGCGGGAGAGAGTGTCGGAACGCATGGAGCCTTGCAGCTTGCCGCCTGGTGGGCTTGCGTTCGCCTCCTGTCCGAGACTGTCGCGACACTGCCGCTGTTCGTCTACCGGATGGGAGCAGATGGCAGCCGTGAGCTCGACCGCGACCACGCGCTCTATGGTCTTCTCCACGACAGTCCCAATGCAGACCAGACCGCGGTCGAGTTCTGGGAAGGGCAGATCGCTGCCCTGTGCACGGCGGGCAACGGCTATTCGGAGAAGGTCTTCAGCGCAGGACGCCTCGTCGCCCTGCAGCCCCTCATGCCGGACTGCGTACGGGTCCGGCGCGATCCTGACGGGGCTCTCGTCTACGATGTCACTGATCGCGGAAGGGTCGAGTCCTTCAGCGAAGACAAGATCTTCCACATCCGAGGGTTCGGGGGAGGGGACCAGGGGCTCTCGCCGGTCGCCTACGCGCGCCAGACGCTTGGCATCACAGTGGCGACGGAGAAGGCCGCTGGGAAGGCTTTCGCGCAGGGGCTCCGAGCCTCCGGTTTCTTCACGGCTCCTGCGGGCGCAAAGCTCACCCCGGAGCAGAGGGAGCAGTTCAGGCGCACATTCATTGACCCGTACGTTGGAGGGGATGCATCCGCGAAGGTCGGTCTCCTCGAGGCCGGCTTTGACTTCAAGCCGGTCACGATCAGCCTTCACGACGCTGAGCTTCTGCTCTCGCGGCGCTGGAACGTGGAGGAGATCTGCCGCTGGCTCAACGTTCCGCCGATCCTCATCGGCCATGCCGGGCAGGGTCAGACGATGTGGGGATCCGGGGTCGAGCAGATCATGCTCGGCTGGCTCACGCTCGGGCTGCGGCCCTATCTCAGCCGGATCGAGCAGGCGATCGCGAAGCGCCTGATGACGCCGGCCGATCGCAACGCACGCCTCAAGGCAGAGTTCAGCGTCGAAGGTCTTCTCCGGGCGGACAGCGCGTCCCGGGCCGCTTTCCTGAGCACGATGGTGCAGAACGGGATCTACACCCGGAACCGGGCCCGCGCACTGGAGAACGAGCCTCGCGATCCCGATCCCATGGCGGACCGGCTGACGGTCCAGTCCAACCTCATCGCCCTGTCGAAGCTCGGCGAGAGCGGAGCCGATCCCGCGGCTCAGGCTCGCTCGGCGCTCATGAGCCTGCTCGGACCTGAGATCGATGCGCTCGTCGAGGTGCGGTCACGGACGATCCCTCAGGACCACAGCGGGCCACTGCCCCAGGACAAGGAGCTTGCCATGCCGGCCCTCAAGAGCAGCCTCCACCGCAAGGAAGCCTCGCTCAAGATCCGCGGCTTTGATCTGCAGATCAAAGCCGCCCAGGACGACGGCACCTTCTCGGGCTACGGATCCGTCTACGGAGTCGTCGACAGCTACAACGAGGTGGTCGCGCCCGGCGCGTTCGACGAGAGCCTCGCGGAAATCGCTGCCAAGGGGCGGTCGGTCCCGGTGCTCTGGCAGCTGCCTGACGTCAGCACTCACGAGACAAACTGAGGCGGTTGAGGAAGGGAGGGTTCTGGGCTCATCGTAATCTCTTGAGGAGCGACGATGAGACAGA
>JAESFH010000200.1_pt1 | contig 35644 bp, 34 predicted proteins | sample 9269381 | NCBI WGS metagenome assembly JAESFH01 (sample SAMN14504062, study PRJNA617094) | algae metagenome | isolation source: Aphanothece sp. CMT-3BRIN-NPC111 and co-occurring heterotrophs from well... | place: USA: Clark Mountains Wilderness, California | collected 2010-04-18
CCAGGAGGGCACCAGGATCGGCCGCCGGCTTGTCGCGAGCCTGGGAAGCGGATGGGCATCCCTTGACCGGCAGACGCCGGACCACGCCTCCTTCACCAGGCTGCCGCATTCCGCAGCAGCTTCAACCCGGCGCTAGGGCCGAGCAAACGGGAGGGGGCGGTTTCAAGTGAGTCTTATTCACCACTCACCGGCCCGCTGCTTCCAGCAGGGCGGTGATCTCCCGGTCGTCATAGCGGCCGTGTACAAGGCTCTTGAGATCATGATTGGTCAGAGCGGGTCCACTACCCGGGCCACCACGGTGTCTTCAGGGCCCAGCACACGCCCGTCTTGGGAGCGAAGTTCGAGCCTCCTGACCGGTAAACCGTACTTTCGGTCGACGAGGAGAACATGGGATTCGTCTGGATCGAAGAAATAGTCTTCCCCCCACTGCCGCAGAGCAACCAGCAACGGGAACAACGCCCGCCCCTTCTCGGTCAGGATATACTCTTGGTAAGCGCTGCCGTCGGAAGCGGGAACCGTGTCCAAAATTCCATGCTGCACGAGGCTGCGCAGGCGAACCGTCAGGATGTTCTTCGCCAGGCCGAGGTTCTTCTGGAATTCGCCGAAGCGCCTGAGGCCGTCGAAAGCGTCGCGGATGATCAGCAGTGACCACCAGTCGCCGATCGCATCCAGAGGGCGGGCGACGGGGCATCTCGCCCGCTTATGGCTGGTCCTCTTGACCATATGAGTCTTGCTCCTGTTTCCGCGGCGGTTACTCCCCGCTTTTGCTGCCTCAGTCTACCTTCGGCCCTCTCTGCTCCAGACATGTGGCGGTTGCAAGCAAGGACTGCAACCCTCCAGCGCCGCGACTCCTGGGGGAGACTATCGTGGGACCTGTGTCGCACACGGGGTGGCACTCCTAAAGGCGGAGGCTAGGACTTGGGTCTCGGTCGGCTCGCGGCGGGATGCCGAGGCTGCCTAGTTGCATATTAAAACCTCAACTGTTACAGCTCTGACGGTCTTGGGCTCAACCTTCGGACCACGGGAGAGCTGCAGAGGAGGTTTGAAGCGACAACCGCGGAACGAACCCGCGCCAGTGACTGCGCAACAGGCGGTGTCCTCACATCAGCTGGCGTTCTCGCCGCTCCGCGGCGGCGGACAAAGACCCGCTCCGACAACAAAACCCAACAGGAACGATCCGACATGCAGGTTCTGAGCGAAATGAGAGCCCTCCAAGACACGATGGCGGCTTGGCGGCAGGACTTTCACAGGCATCCGGAGCTCGGCTTCGAAGAGCATCGTACGTCCGATATCGTTGCGCGGATGCTCGAAAGCTTCGGCTTCGAGGTCCATCGCCATATCGGCAAGACCGGCGTGGTGGGGCGCCTGGCGGCCGGCACTTCGAAGCGTTCGATCGGCCTGCGCGCGGATATGGACGCTCTGCCGATAAAGGAAGCCAACGAATTCAGCTACCGCTCGACCGTCGAGGGCCGCATGCACGCCTGCGGGCATGACGGTCACATGGCAAGCCTCCTCGGAGCCGCTCGCTACCTGTCCGAGACGCGCCGTTTCGATGGCGTCCTCAATGTTATTTTCCAGCCCGCGGAAGAGGGGCTCGGCGGCGCCAAAGCGATGCTGGCGGATGGCCTGTTCGAGCGCTTTCCGTGCGAGGCCGTGTTCGGGCTCCACAACGAGCCGATGCTGCCAGTCGGCAAATTCGCCATCCGCTCGGGCCCTATGCTGGCGGGAGGCGCGTTCTTCGACATCACCGTGAACGGAAAGGGCTCTCATGCCGGGCATCCCGAGCATAGTATCGATCCCGTTCTGACGGCCTGTCACATCGTGACGGCGTTGCAGTCGATCCCCGCGCGCAATGTCAGCGCCGTCGACGCTGCGGTGCTCAGCGTCACGCAGGTCGTGAGCGGTGACGCCTACAACGTCGTGCCTGCTCAAGCTGCGATCCGTGGCACAGCCCGCTGGTTCAAACCAGAGGTCCTCAAGGTCCTCGAAAGCAACATAAGGCGCATCGCAACCCGGGTCGCCGAAGGTTTCGGCGCGACTGCCGACGTAGATTTCCGGGTCATTTTCGCTCCGCTGGTCAATTCCGCGGCCGAAGCGGCGTTTGCCGCCGATGTGGCGGCGGAGATCACGGGCGAGGCGAATGTCAACCGGAACCGCGACCTGATCATGGGCTCGGAGGACTTCGCCTTCATGCTCGAGCAGGTTCCGGGCGCCTACATCCACGCCGGCAATGGAAACAGCGCCAGTCTCCATAACCCGCGTTTCGACTTCAACGATGCCTTGCTGCCCTACGCGGCCGCCATCTACGTGCAGCTTGTGGAGCGCAGGCTCGCGGTCAAGGAGCGCGGCACAAACACGTGAGGCCTCAGCTTCAACGGGAGCAAGCGACAGATGCACGGCAGCGAACGCGGCTCGGACTCAGACTCGGCTGGCGGCCAGCTGCAAGGCGGGGAAGCTCGACACCGCCTTCAGGGGGCGCCATGCCTCCGTCGCAGTGCCGACACGGCGGGAGCGGCCGCCGGCGAGGCCTGGCTTCAGCCCGGTGTCATGTCTCGGTCGCCCATCCGCCACACATCGCTCCCGTGCCCGACAATCGAAGTGCAGGCGATGCGGCTATTGCTGCGGCAGGGACCATGGCTCCCGCCGGCGAACCGCGCGAGACGATCGTGATGAGAAGAACCCAGCCTCGAAAGTGAGACGGAGCTCCCGGCCGTGCCTTATCTGCAGATCGATGTACCGAACCGTTATCCGCCAGAGCAGAAGCGGCAGCTCGCGAAACGTCTGGGCGAGATATACGCCGACATCATGCAGGCCAACGTCAGGCGCATCTCGGTCGCCATTCGCGAACTAGCCGACGGCGGCATCTGGCGGTGTACCGAAGGCGAGCCGTATCAGGCCGCTCTGCTGATGTGCGACATCCGCCGCGGTCGTCTGGCAGAACAGAGAGCGAAGCTGGCGCAGGCGCTCGTCGAGGCCTGCATGGAGATCCTCGGATTGAGGATCGACCAGATCAATGTCGAGTTCACGCAACATACGGAGGACGAGATGTACCATCCCATGCTTGGTGGTCTCAGTCAGGACTGGGCTCCGGGGGAATCCTGAGCAGTCCAAACCTCATTTGTAAGCAGCATCTGGTTGGATCGTGAGGATACCGTGTCCTGTTCGCCTGCACTTGACCCACTTGGCAAATCCACGCGCGATATTCTTCGCCTCCGTGCAGAGCTTTCGGCCGGCAGGACGAGCAGTCTCGACCTGGTCGAACTCTGCTTGTCGCGGATCTCGGACCCGGAAGGCGAGGGCAGGCGCACCTTTGTCAAGGTCTGGAGCGATCAGGCGCGAGCGGTCGCGCGAGCCCAGGACCAGCTGAGGTCCGCCGGCTACGCGCCTTCGCCGATAGCCGGTCTTCCGATTTCCATCAAGGACCTTCTCGACGTCGCCGGCGAAGCTACGCTCGCCGGAACGAGCGCGTTGGACGATGCGCCTCCACCCGCTGTCGACGCTCCTGTGGTGCAACGCCTGAAGGCTGCCGGCGCGGTGCTCGTGGGGCGCACCAACATGCCTCAATTCGCGTTCTCGGCCGTCGGCACCAATCCCCTGTTCGGAACGCCTGGAAATCCCTGGGATCGAAGCCGTATTCCCGGCGGCTCGTCGTCCGGCGCAGCGGTTTCCGTCTCGGACGGCATGGCGATCGCCGCGATAGGATCGGACACTGTGGGGTCGATCCGTGTGCCGGCTGCTCTGTGCGGCATCGTGGGCCTCAAGCCGACGCAGTCCAAGGTTCCCCGCGAGGGTGCGATCCCCCTCTCGACGACGCTGGACTCGATCGGTCCGCTGGCCTGGACCGTTGACGATTGCGCGCTCGTTCATGCCGTTCTTTCAGGCGAGCCCTGTCGGATGCCCCGCCTCGAGAAGCCAAAAGGGCTACGGCTCGCCGTCCCCACCACTCTGGTTCTCGACGACATGGAAGCCGACGTCGCATTCGCGTTCGAGCGCGCTTGCACGCAGATCTCGGCGGCCGGGGCAACGATCTCCGAGCTGCCGGTCGATCTTTTCTCGGAAATCCGATCTCGGGACCTCTGTGGAACCATCCAGGCGGTCGAAGCCTTTGCGTGGCACAGAGCATTGCTGGCGCGCCGGGGGCGGGACTACGACCCAAAAGTCAGAGCGCGGGTCGAACGCGGGGCGCAGATTTCCGCGGCAGATTACGCCCTCGCGATCGCGCGGCGAGCGGAGCTCATCGCGGATTTTCAGGAACTCGCGGAGCCGTTCGACGCGGTGATCCTTCCCACCGTGCCGATCATCGCGCCGAGAATGGACGCGTGTGAGCTCAACGACAGCGATGTTCGTGCGAAACTGATCAGGAATACGTCCCTGTTCAATCTCCTGGACTGTCCGGCGATCTCGATCCCGATCCATCAGGTAGGCAGCGCTCCGGTGGGTCTGATGATCGTCGGCGAACATAGCCGTGATTGGCGTCTTCTCGCGATAGCACGCGTGATCGAGTCGCTGTTTCAGGCCGATCGGCTCACGCGCGAATGACAACCGACAATCTTACGACACGGGGAGAGGGATCCATGAATTTCCAGTTGCGACATATGCTCCGACCTGCCGCGGCGCTCGCCCTCGCCGCATCCGTCCTGGCGGCCCTTGCGTCGCCTGCTGCGGCTCAGAACAAGAAGACTCTGCGCGTGGTGATGCACTCGGGCCTCAGGATCACGGATCCGATCTCCACAACCGCCTGCATCACTCGAAACCACGGCTATATGATTTACGACACGCTGTTTGCCACAGATGCGAATTTCGACATCAAGCCGCAGATGGTGCAGGATTATTCGGTCTCGGACGACAAGCTCACCTGGACCTTCGCGCTTCGCGACGGCCTGAAATTCCACGACGGCACGCCTGTGACTTCGGCCGACTGCATCGCCTCCATTCAGCGCTGGGGCAAGCGCGACTTCATGGGTCAGAAGCTTCTCGACTTTACCAAGGAGTTCGTTCCGGTCGACGATAGGACGTTCAAGCTCGTTCTGAAGGAACCCTTCGGCCTCGTGCTGCAATCATTGGGCAAGCCGTCCTCGAATGTGCCCTTCATGATGCCGAAGCGCATGGCAGAGACGCCGGCGGACAAGAACGTCACCGAGGAGATCGGGTCCGGGCCGTTCCGGTTCGTGACCGCCGAATTTCAGCCCGGCCTGAAGGTGGTCTACGAGCGGAATGCCGACTACGTGCCGCGTCAAGAGGCACCGAGCTGGTTCGCGGGAGCCAAGATCCCCAAGGTCGACCGCGTCGAGTGGATCAACATCACCGATTACCAGACCGCAGTGAATGCCCTTGCGGCTGGCGAGATCGACATGATCGAGCAGCCTCCCCATGATTTCCTGCCGGTGCTCAAGAAGACCAGGGGCGTGGTCGTGAAGGACTACAATCCGCTCGGGTACAGTGGCATGTTGCGGATGAACTGGATCCATCCGCCCTTCGACAACGTGAAGATCCGCCAGGCCGTGATGATGGCCGTCAATCAGCAGGACTACCTCGACGCTCAGATCGGCAATCCGGAGTACATGAGGCTCTGCCCAGCGCTCTTCGTCTGCGGGAGCCCGCTCGAAAGCGACGCCGGATTCCCGAAGCAGAACCTGGAGCGGGCGAAGCAACTCCTCAAGGAAGGTGGGTACGACGGAACGCCGGTCGTCGTGATGCAGCCGTCGGATTTCGCCATCAATGCCCCTCTCGGGCCGGTCACCGTACAGGCCATGCGAGGGATCGGCATGAACGTGGAATTGCAGTCGATGGATTGGCAAACTCTCGTCGGCCGCCGCGCCAAGCAGGATCCTCCGTCCCGTGGGGGCTGGAACATCGTTCACACGACCTGGGTCAATGCCGATCTGATGAACCCTGTTTCCAATGTCGGGATCAATGCGCGGGGCAAGGTCGGCGGCTGGTTCGGTTGGGCCGACGATGCCGAGATCGAGCGTCTGCGCGACGCCTACGCCCGGGAGTCGGATCCCGCGAAGCAAAAGGCAATCGCAATAGAGGTCCAGAAGCGAGCGTTCGAGGTCGGCATGTACTATCCAACCGGGCAGTACGCCGCGCCTTACGCGCACAGGGACAACATCGTTGGGGTCCTGTCCGGTCCTGTCCCGGTTTTCTGGAACATCGAGAAAAAGTAGGGCGCCGCTGTGAAGCGTTTCGTGATAGGGCGGCTTCTGGCCACGATCCCGGTTATGGGGTTGGTAGCCGTCCTCGTCTTCCTCCTCCTGCGCCTGGCGCCCGGAGACCCGGCCGCCATCCTCGCGGGCGACGTCGCGACGGCCGAGCAAATCGCGGTCATCCGCGACCGCCTCGGCCTGGACCGGCCGCTCGTCGTTCAGTTTGTCGACTGGATCTGGCGCATTCTGCGCGGGGATCTCGGCACCTCGATCATTTCGAACCAGCCCGTGACCCGCCTCATCGGAGACCGCCTCGAGCCGACCCTCGCGCTCGCCACGACGACGATCATCTTCTCCGTGATGGTGGCGGTGCCGCTAGGCGTTCTGGCCGCCTGGCGCCACGGCACCTGGATCGATCACGCTGTGATGGCGCTCTCCGTAATCGGCTTCTCGGTGCCGATCTTCGTCCTCGGCTACTTGCTCATCGCCACGTTCGCAATGGAGTTGCAGTGGCTGCCGGTGCAAGGCTACGCGAGCATCTCGCTGGGGTTGGGCCCCTTCATCGAGCGCCTGACCCTTCCGACTCTGACCCTTTCCGTCATCTACATCGCGCTGATCGCTCGCGTCACGCGGGGGAGCATGCTGGAGGTCCTGGGCGAGGACTACATCCGCACCGCTTATGCCAAGGGTGTCGGCGAGGGTTCGGTCCTGCGCCGCCATGCCTTGCGCAACGTCGCCGTGCCCGTCATCTCCGTGATCGGCATCGGCATCGCACTCCTGATTTCCGGCGTGGTCGTCACGGAAAGCGTTTTCAACCTGCCCGGTCTCGGGCGCCTGACGGTCGATGCCGTTCTCGCCCGCGACTACCCCGTCATTCAGGGTCTTACCCTCATCTTCGCGGGAACCTACGTGCTCATCAATCTCGCCGTCGACCTCGCCTACACCATCTTCGATCCGAGGATCCGATATTGAGCGCTGCCCGGCCCGGCACCACGCCTTTGCAAGGACAGGGCCTGAGCGTGGGATCTATCCCGAGCGGCACGGGAGAGTGCGGCCTGACGGCCGCGGAAAACCCCGCCACATCCGGTGAAAGGAACACCGCGGTGCTCAGCGACATGGTCGAGCCCTTTGTTGAGCGCGGGGCCGGCGACGACACGCCGTCGATCCATCGGAGCCGTTCCCCGCTCTGGCGCAATCCCCGTGTGGTGCTGGGAGCGGCGGTGATCGGCGTGATCGTCGTCGCAGGCCTGCTTGCAGCCTATCTCGGGACGCACGATCCGCTCCAGCTGCGCCCGCGCATGCGCTTGCGCCCGCCCTCGGACGCCGCCTGGCTCGGCACCGACCAGTTCGGCCGGGACATCTTCAGCCGCGTCGTCTACGGCGCCCGCGTGTCGCTGATCGTAGGCCTGGCTGTGTCCTTCGTTGCGATCGTCTGCGGGTTAACGCTGGGCCTGCTGGCTGGCTACATCCGTGTCCTGGACGCGATTCTGATGAGGGTGATGGACGCGATCATGGCGATTCCCTCGATCCTCCTCGCCATCGCCATGGTGACCCTCTCGGGAGCCGGCCTGCCGACCGTGATCGTTGCCATCACCATCCCGGAAATCCCCCGGATCGCCCGGGTCGTGCGGGGCGTCGTGCTCACCGTCCGGGAAGAGCCCTACGTGGAGGCAGCGATCGGGCTTGGCACCCCATGCCCTGGATCCTCGTCCGCCACATTCTGCCCAATACGGTCGCGCCCCTGATCGTGCAGGGCACCTATGCCTGCGCCGCCGCGATCCTCACGGAGGCCATTCTGAGCTTCCTCGGGGCCGGTATTCCGACCGAGATCCCGAGCTGGGGCAACATCATGGCGGAGGGCCGGCAGTCCTTCCAGATTGCGCCATGGATCATCCTCTTCCCGGGCCTGTGTGTCGCTCTGACGGTGCTCGCCATCAATCTTCTGGGCGACGGTCTGCGGGACACCCTCGATCCTCGTCTCGCGAGATCCATGGGGGCTGCCCGATGAGCTGCCCGGTCCTCGTCGTCGAGAACCTGAGCGTGCGGCTCCCGTCGGGCGCTGATCGGCCGTTTGCGGTCGAGGACGTCACCTTCGAGGTGCGACCGCGCGAGATCGTCTGCGTCGTAGGAGAATCCGGTTCGGGAAAGTCGGTCACCTCCTTTTCGGTGATGGGCCTCTTGCCGCGGGGCTTGCGTCCTGTCGCGGGCGCCATCCGGCTGCTGGGCGAAGACGTGCTGAACGCGAGCCGCGCCCGCCTGCGGGAGCTGCGCGGAAACCGGATGGCCATGATCTTCCAGGAGCCCATGTCAGCCCTGAACCCGGTGCTCACCGTCGGGGGGCAGATTGGGGAGGCGCTGGACTGGCATGCCCAAGGGATGTCCCGCGCTCAGCGGGATGCGCGGGTCCGCGAGCTCATGGCCGACGTGCGGTTGCCCGAGCCGGAGCGCCTGCTTCACGCCTATCCCCATCAACTCTCCGGGGGCCAGCGACAGCGTGTCATGATCGCCATGGCCCTGGCCAACGAACCTGCCCTCATCATCGCGGACGAGCCGACAACGGCGCTCGACGTCACGACACAGGCCCAGATCCTCAAGCTGCTTCGAGACCTGCAGTCCCGCCATGACAGCGGCATCCTGTTCATTACCCACGACTTCGGAGTGGTGGCCGAGATCGCTCATCGGGTGGTGGTCATGCGACAGGGTCGGGTCGTGGAGCAGGGGACTGCAGACGAGGTGCTGCGTCAGCCTCAGCATCCCTACACCCGCATGCTCCTGGCCGCTGTGCCCAAGGTTGCGCCGCGCCCGCCGCGGCCGCTTCCCGCCGACGCGCCCCTGCTGCTGCGAACGCGCGCGCTGACGAAAGTCCACGGCGGCCGTCTGAGCCGGACGGAGCGCACCGTTCGCGCCGTCGACGACGTCACGATCGATCTAACCCGGGGCGCAACGCTGGGGGTCGTCGGGGAGTCAGGGTCAGGCAAGTCGACGCTGGCGCGATGCATCTCGCGCCTGATTGAACCCACCGCAGGCGAGATCTGGCTCAACGGTCAGGACATCGCACGACACGGAGCGCGTGAACTCAAACCGGTGCGCCGAAGCGTCCAGGTCATTTTTCAGGATCCTTACCGCTCCTTGAACCCGCGGCGCACCGTTGGTGAGTCGATCACCGAAGGACCCCTGAACTACGGGGTGCGGCCGCAAGAAGCTCTGTCGCGCGCCCGGGACCTTCTGGACCTCGTCGGGATCGATGCGCGAGCGCTGAAGCGCTATCCGCATGAGTTCAGCGGCGGGCAGCGACAGCGCATCGCCATTGCCCGGGCGCTCGCGATGGAGCCCGACCTCCTCATCGCGGATGAGGCCGTCTCGGCCCTGGACGTTTCCGTGCAGGCGCAGGTGCTCGACCTGTTCGAGAGGATCAGGGACCGGCTCGGGCTGTCGATCCTGTTCATCACCCATGATTTGAGGGTTGCGGCGCGCCTGTGCGATGCGCTTGTGGTGATGCTCGGCGGCCGCGTCGTCGAGCATGGGCCTGCGAGTGAGATCTTTCTCAATCCCCAGCATCCCTACACACAGGCGCTCTTCGCTGCTGCACCGGGTCGCGCGTTTGGGTCCGGTACACCCCAGCCCGTGGTTGAACCGATAGGCTGATGCAACGTCGTCCGAGCGAGATCGGGGCGTATTCGACGCTCCTTTCGAGAGCATGAGCCAGGAACCAGTCGAGCGCCTGCAGATGCTCGGGCTCGTCGTTGCGTGAGTGGAACAGACCTGCGGGCTCTTCAGGCAGCGGGGTACACGCGGCCTCCTGAGAGGCGCCCGTCGGCAACCGTGGCACGGCGATGCAGGACGTGGTGAGCACCTTGAGGGTACCGGTGCATTTGCGGCCTTCTGTGCCGCAGTGCTCCGGAGCGCGGGCTTCCAGCCGGGAGAGATCTGCCGACCGGTGGCACCGGTCATGTCGACATCTGACGGACTAAAATGTTTTCGCGTGAGGTGGATCCGGCTCACGTGAAGAAAACGCGTCGACACCAAGAGGAGAGCTGATTCGACGCAAGTCGAAACGGCTCTAGTGTCGCCATCGACCGCCGGGCGCGGTGCTCAGCGCGCAGGTGCCCCTGGACGAGCTGGTACTGGCGTGCCGGCAGCCGATCGGGGGATAGCGGCCCGGCTCTTGAGCCTCCTCAGCGCTTGTCGGCAGATGTCGGTGCCCGCCACATGACGTCCGTGACGGCTCAAGCAACCGCCGCAGTCCTGCCGACGAAGAGACGGATAGGGCGCTCCGAGCCCGCATCGGCACCGGGTGCAAGGGAACGCCGGGAACAGCCGCTATGCCGCTCACGGACGCCGCTGCCGCTGTGCTCTCCAGGTCCGCGTGCCGGTCGAGCAATTCCGCTAAGCTGCCGAAACGACGTACACGGCGGCACGCAGGGTGCTACCCTGTCGGGAGCGAGCAGGAGGTAGGACCGAATGGTGGGGCCGAGACGCCGCCGGCGCCCGTCTCATCGACGCAGAGCACCTGGGACCGGGCGATGTCGTAATGGATCTGCGACACCGTCGCGATCAGCCATGGAGGGCATCCGGCACGAGCAGCCGGTGGCAGCCGGCCCGGTGGTCGCGGGCGACGGGCACGAGATCCGGAGCCGCCATCCGGCAGCCATCGACCGCCCGGTCGCAGCGCTCGGCGAACGAGCACCCGGCGGGCAGGTTGGCGAGGTCCGGCGGGGAGCCGGGGATCGTCTCCAGGCGCTGGCCCTTGGTGAGCGCCCCATGGGCACGGCTCTTCAGGAGCCCGATTGTGTAGGGGTGGCGCGGCGCGCGTATCAGAGTCCGGGCCGGGCCCTCCTCGACGATCCGACCGGCATACATGACCGCGATCCGGTCCGCGACCTCGACGGCCGCGCCGATGTCGTGGGTCACGAACACGCATGTCAGCCCGAACTCCTGCTGCAGCGCCCGCAGCAGCAGCAGGATCTGGATCTGCACGGTGGCGTCGAGCGCGGTCGTGGGCTCGTCGGCTAGCAGCACCTTGGGCCGGCAGGCGAGCGCGAGCGCGATCATGGCGCGCTGGCGCATGCCGCCCGACATCTCGTGCGGGTAGGCGTCGAGCCGGCGATCGGGGCTCGGGATGCGCACCTTCTCGAACAGGTCGAGCGCCCTCGCGCGGGCCTCCGCATGGGAGATCCGCTCGTGGCGCCGGATCGTCTCGATGATCTGCTGCCCGGTGGTGTAGACCGGATCGAGGGAGAGCAGGGGTTCCTGAAAGATCATCGACACGACGGAGCCGCGGTAATCGGCGAGCCGCCGCGGGTTCATGGCGAGAACGTCCTCCCCCGCGACCGTGATCGCTCCCGAGACAGCGGTGCGCCGTTCGGGGTGGAGCCGCAGCAGGGTTCGGAGGGTGACGCTCTTGCCGGAGCCCGATTCGCCGATCAGCGCCACGGTCTCGCCGGGGGCAACCTGCAGAGTCACGCCCGAGAGCGCACGCACGGGCTGGCGCCCGCCCGTGAAGGTGACGGTGAGGTCCCGCATGTCGATCAGAGGCGCGGTCATGGAGCGGTTCTCGGCGTCGGCGGGTGTATCGGTTGCGATGCCGCTCATGCCGCGATCCTCGGCGCGGCCGAATGGCCCGATCCGGGCTGGCGCGCCAGGCAGGCGGCGCGGTGCTCGGGCGCGACCGGATCGAGCGGCGGCACGGTGGCGGCGCAGATCGGCTCGGCGAGGGTGCAGCGGGTGCGGAAACGGCAGCCCGAGGGCGGGTCGATCGGGTTCGGCGGATCGCCCGCGAGCGGTGCGACCTCGGTGCGGTGGTCCGGATCCATGGCGGGCATCGAGCGCAGGAGCGCCTGCGTGTAGGGATGCTGCGCATCCTCGAACAGGCCTTCCGCGGGACCGATCTCGGCGACGCGGCCGAGATACATCACCATGACGCGGTCCGACATGAAGCGCACCACGTTGAGATCGTGACTGATGAACACATAGGTCAGCCCGAACGCCTCCTTGAGGTCGAGAAGGAGGTTGAGGACCTGCGCCTCGACCGACTTGTCGAGCGCTGAGACCGCCTCGTCGAGGATGATGAGGCGCGGCTCGAGCGCAAGCGCGCGGGCGATGTTGACCCGCTGGCGCTGCCCGCCCGACAATTCGTGCGGGTAGCGCTCCGCGAAGCGGCGCGGCTCGAGCCCGACGCGGGCGAGGAGGTCGCGGGCGCGCGCCACCGCCTCGCGGGCGGGAAGGCCGTGCACCCGCGGCCCGAAGGCGATCGAATCCTCGATCGTGAGCCGCGGGTTGAGGGACGAATAGCTGTCCTGGAACACCATCTGGACCTGGCGGCGGTAGCGCCGCAGGGGCAGGGCGTCGGAGCCGAGCGCCTCGCCGTCGAACAGGATCTCGCCCTGGTCCTGGCGGATGAGCTGCATGAGGAGGCGCGCGGTCGTGGACTTGCCGCAGCCGGATTCGCCCACGACCCCGAGGGTCTCGCCCTTCAGGACCCCGAAATCGACGCCGTCGACGGCGCGCACCACGGCGCCCGGGCGGCCGAGCAGGCTCTTCTTGAGCGGGAAATGCTTGACGAGGCCCGTGCAGGTCAAGAGCGGCTGCGCGGGCCCGCCGCGATCGGGGAGCTGTTCCATCGTCTTCACGCCTTCACGTCCATGGCGGAGCGCAGTCCGTCCGAGAGCAGGTTGAACGAGATCGAGGTGATGAAGATCATCACGCCGGGGAGCGCCGCGACCCAGGGCTGGACGTAGATCGCGGTGCGCAGCGTATTGAGCATCAGGCCCCATTCGGGCTCCGGCGGCTTGGTGCCGAGGCCGAGAAACGAGAGGCCCGAGGCCAGGATCATCGAGACTGCGATCAGGCTGGTGGAGAACACGAAGATCGGCCCCAGGACATTGCCGAGCACGTGCACGCGGATGATCGTGAAAGCTCCGGCCCCGGAGGCGCGGGCGGCCTCGATGTAGTCGCGGCCGCGCACCTGGGTCGTGACGGCCTCCGCGACGCGGGCGATCTGCGGGATGAACACCACGGTGAGCGACAGGAGCGCGTTGAAGATGCCGGCGCCGAGCACGCCCGAGAGCGCGATGGCGAGGAGCACGGAGGGGAAGGCGTAGAGGACGTCGATGGTGCGCATCACCACCGTGTTGAACCAGCCCCCCACATAGCCCGCGAGGATGCCGATGCCGGAGCCCGCCACGAAGGCGATGATCACGGGCGTGATCCCCATGAAGAGGGAGAGGCGCGCGCCCATGATGAGGCGCGAGAGCATGTCGCGCCCGAGTTCGTCCGAGCCGAGCGGGAAGCCGGGCGTCCCGATCGGCCGCAGGCGCCGCAGCATGGAGGAGCGGTAGGGGTCGACGGGCACAATCCAGGGCGCGAGAATCGCCATGAGGATCAGCAGCAGCACAACGATTGCGGCCGCAACCGCGACCTTGTCGCGCCGGAAGCGGCTCCAGACGCTCGCCCAGTAGCCGGGCGAGCGCTCGACGGGGAGCGCGAGGGCGGCGGCCGGGCTGGCTTTGCCAGGGTCGAGCGTGGCGAGCGTGGCCATCAGGTCCTCCGGAGACGGGGGCGCGACGGGAGGGAAGGCTCCGGCATCGGAACGTCCGGGTGAGGATCGAGGGCGGTCATCATCAGCCCCTCTGGATGCGCGGGTCGAGGGCGGTCTGCAGCACGTCGACCAGGAGGTTCAGGATCACGAAGAACAGCGCCAGGACGAGGATCGTGCCCTGCAGGAGCGGAAGGTCGCGCTGGAAGATCGCGGAGTTGAGGAGGAAGCCCGTGCCGGGCCACGAGAACACAGTCTCGATCAGGATCGAGCCGCCGAGCAGGTAGCCGAGCTGCAGGCCCATGACGGCAAGGGCGGTCGGGGCCACGTTCTTGACCACATGCGCGAAGATCCCCGCGTCGCGCAGGCCCTTGGCGCGCAGGCCCACGACGAAATCCTGCGCGAGAATTTCGGCGACGAGGGCCCGCACGGTGCGGGCGATGATGCCCATCGGGATCACCGACATGGTGATCGCGGGGAGGAGCAGGTGGCGGATATGCGCCCAGTCGAGGGCCCAGTCGCCGGAACCGCCCGGGCCTGCGCCGGTGGCGGGGAGCCAGCCGAGCTGGGCCGAGAACACGATCACGAGCACCATGCCGAGCCAGTAATGCGGTACGCTGACCCCGAGCACGGAGATCACCGAGGCCGCCGTGTCGACCCAGGAGCCGCGGAAATAGCCGGCCACGAACCCGAAGAGCGAGCCGAAGAAGAAGCCGATCGCCGTCGCGACGACCGAGAGGATCAGCGTGTTGCCGACCGCGCGCGCGACCTCCGCGGCGACGGGCCGCCCGGTAGCGATCGAGGAGCCGAGGTCGCCGGTGAGCGCGCGCAGGAGCCAGAGGCCGAACTGCACCACGAGCGGGCGGTCGAAGCCGTAGAGCGTGCGCATCTCGGCCTGGAGCTGCGCCGAGGCGTCGGGGGGCAGGATCGAGGTCAGGGGATCGCCCGGCGCGATGTGGACGAGGAGAAAGCAGAGCAGGCTCACCCCGAGCAGCACGGGGAGCACGTAGACGAGCCGTCGGAGCGTATAGGCGAGCATCACCCCTCCCGGGCGCGGCAACGAGAATTCATGCGAAGGGGCCCGCCGCGGCTCGCGCGGCGACGGGCCCTGTCCAGGAGCCTAGTCCAAGGTCATCGGCGCGATGTCGATGAACCAGCTCTTCGGCTGCACGACACCCTTGACCTTGGTGGTCATGGCGCGCGGGCCCACGTCGTGCGCGACCCAGAGGAAGGGCGCCTCCTCGACGATGCGGGCATGGAGCTTCGCGAGCGCCGCGTCGCGCTCCTTACCCTCGAAGGCGGAGCGCGCGTCGGCCACAAGCTTGTCGATCTCGTCGTTGCCGAAATAGCCCCAGTTGTTCGACACCGGCGGGAAGGCCTTGGTCGAAACGAAGCGGACCATCGCGAAGAACGGGTCCATGGCCGCGAAGGTCACGTTGGTGGCGTTGGCGCCCCGGGCGTTGGGGTGCTTCGCGCCCTCGCGCCAGTTGGTGAACACCGCGTTCCACTCGCCCACCTCAAGCGCCACATCGAAGAAGCACTCCTTGAGGGCCTGCTGCAGGAACTCGTTCATGGGCAGGGGCTGCATCTGACCGGAGCCGGAGGCCGAGGTCAGCACCTTCACCTTGACGGGCTTCTGGGCCGAGTAGCCGGCCTCCTGCATGAGCTTCTTGGCCGTGGCCGGGTCGTACTTGATGTCGAACTTCGGGTTGCCCCACCAGGGATGGCCGGGCGGTACGGTGCCCTTCGGCTCCTCCATGAGGCCGCCGAGGAGTTCCTTCAGCTCCGTGCGGTTGACGCACAGATTGGCGGCATGGCGCACGCGCTTGTCGGTCCAGGGCGAGCCCTCCACGAAGGAGAATTGCCAGGGCCAGACGTGGGGCTGCGCGTTCTGATAGATAGTAAAGCCGCGCTGCTTGATCTGCGCGACGGCGTCGGGCGCCGGGTTCTCGATCCAGTCGACCTGGCCGCCGAGGAGCGCTGCGGTGCGCGCGTTCGCTTCGGGCAGGGGCAGGAGCACGACTTTGTCGATCTTGGGCCGACGCGCCGGATCCCAGTACTCCTTGTTGGCCACCATCTCGAAGCGCTCGCGCGGCACGAGGCTGACGCCCTTGAAGGGGCCGGTCCCGGAGGGCTGGGCTGCGAAGGCGGTCCAGGCCTGCTTGGCGCGCTCGGCCGGATCCGTGACGGAGGCCGGCACGGCGGCGAGCTTCGCGGCCCAATGGGCAGGCGAGGCCATGAACAGGTTCGAGAGGTTGATGGGCAGGAACGAGTCCGGCTCGGTCGTGGTGAGCTCGACCGTCAGGTCGTCGATCTTGCGCGCCCCCTTCAAGGTGGGCATGCGTGAGACCGTCACGCCGACCTGGCTCGGGTCGAAATGCGGTGCATCTTTTTTCAGCACCTTCTCGACGTTCCAGACCACGGCGTCGGCGTTGAAGGGCGAGCCGTCGTGGAATTTCACGCCCGGCCGCAGCTTGAACACCCACTTGGTCTTGTCGGCGGCGTCGACCGACCACTCGGTCGCGAGCCCCGGGATCAGCACACTCGGCCCGTCGGCCTTGGAGAGGTCCCAATGAGTGAGCGCGTCGTACATCGGGATGCCGGTGAAGCGGTTGCCCTCGAAGCCTTGATCGGGCTGGCCGTGGGTGCGCGGGATGTCAGCGGCCGTCATGCCGATGCGCAGAACCTTCTCCTGCGCGACGGCAGGCAGCGTGGACAGACTAGTCGCAAAGACGGCGCCCAAAAAGGCGGCTTTCAGGTAGCGATGCATGGGTTCCCCTCTCTTGTTGTGGGCCCGATGCTAAACCCGTAGCAACGACCATGCCAATGGGGATAAAAGCGCCGGAATCGACCGGGTACACAACTTTTCAAGCACGCCGAGCCGGCAGGCCACACGGATTCGACGATGAAAATCCTGCTCATCAACCCGAACACCACTCCGGCGATCACGGACCTCGTCCTGGCCCACGCCCGCCGACTCGTCCCCGACGAGGTGACGCTCGCAGCGGCGACCGGCACCTTCGGCCCGCGCTACATCGCGAGCCGGGCCGCAGCGGCGATCGCGGGGCATGCGGCCCTCGATTGCTACGCCCGCTGCGGCGCCGGCTGCGACGCGGTGCTGCTCGCCTGCTTCGGAGATCCAGGCCTCGACGGCCTGCGCGAACTCGCCGAGGTCCCGGTTGTCGGCATGGCCGAGGCGGCTTGCACTGCAGCCGCCCGCACGGGACGATTTGCGATCGTGACCGGCGGCGAGCGCTGGGGGCCGATGCTGACGGAATTCGCGGCCGCGCGCGGCCATGCCGACCAGCTCGTCGAGGTCCGCACCGTGGCGCCGACGGGCGCCGACATCGCCCGCGATCCCGACGGATCCCTGCAGGTGCTCGCCGAGGCTTGCCGCTCCGCGGCGGCGTCGGGTGCCGAGACCGTGATCCTCGGTGGTGCCGGTCTCGCGGGGCTCGCGGCCCGCCTGCGCGGCGCCGTGCCAGTGCCCGTGATCTGCTCGCTCGAGGCCGGTATGGCCGCCGCCCTGGACGCTGCTCGGTCCCGGCCCGCGAAGCCGCAATCGGGCGATTTCGCGCGCACCCCGCCCGTACCGACGGTAGCCTTGTCCGATCCGCTCGCAGCCCTCATGGAGGGGCAGGGGACGTCACGCCCTTGAGTGGGAAAGACGATGGGGGAGCCTGCACGCCATTTTATGGTCCGCCGCCAGGCGCGGTGTTCGATGGTCAGGCCGGGAGGGCTGGCTCTGATGCGCTTGCAACGAGTGAGCGATTCCACGAGCAGCGACCCCGTCGGACGCTTCGTTATGTCGCTTCTGGCAGATTTGGTTGAAGAAGTCGGCGCCTGCATTGGCGGAGGTTAGGGTAAGGCGTGGCCCGGGAGCCCGTCCGAGTAAGCGTCTCGACGGCACGGGCGCGAGATCAAGGGCAGGACCCGTGCGGCGGGCAAGTGTTCGAGGAGCCCCTTGGCAGCCGTGCAGTCGGCCACCTGACCTCCTGTGAGCAGGAAGGCGACGGGACGGCACTGGTGGTCCGTCAGCGCGTGGATCTTGGTCGAGCGTCCACCCCGCGAACGCCCGATCGCCTGGTTCTGCTTCCCCCTTTACCACCCGATGCGGAGCGGTGCGCCTTCACGGCCGTGGAGTCGATCAGCACGTGAGCGGGTGGACCACCGGCATTGGCCAGCGTGTGGAACAGGTTGACCCACACGCCCTTGGCCGCCCAGCGGACGAAGCGGTTGTAGAGCGTCTTGCGGGGTCCGTAGACACTCGGCGCATCCACCCACCGCCGTCCCAAGTCAGGACGTGGATGATCCCGCTGATCACCCGGCGATCATCGACCCGGGGCTTGCCCCTTGTGTCCCTCGGCAGATGCGCTGCGATCGTCTCAAACTGCGCATCCGTGAGCCAGAAACAGTCCCGACCCATCGACGGCCTCCTCGGATGCCGTGAAGCACAAAACCCTGCCACCTCAAACTCCTTTATAGGTCCGGACCCTAATGTGTTACCGCGGCCACGTACTGCCGCGGTGTCATGCCGTAGGACCGCTTGAAATGCTTGTTGAGGGCACTCTGGTCGTAGAACCCGACGGCGAGCGCGACATCCGCCATTGGGACACCTTCTCTCAGGAGGCGGCACGCCATCTTGAGACGGATCTGTGTCAGATAGGCATGAGGTGGAAGGCCGACCGTTTTGTTGAAGCACCGTATGAGCTGGAAAGGCGTCAAGCCGCACAGGCGCGCGAGGTCGTCCAAAGCAAGATCGTCACCATAATGTTCAAGCATGAATTCGATCACCAATTGAACGACGGCCTTATCCTGTGGGGCGTCTTCCGGCTTAGTTATCGGTGCGGCATGGCGTTGAAACAGGCCTGAGAAGCTTTCGTAGAGGGAGGCGTCTCGCGCGAGTTGCCCTTCATCTGCTTCAAGCTGGCGATGAAGTGCAGTAAATGCCCTGACGAGATCCCTGTCAGAAAAGGAATTCCGCGTGAAATAGGGAACGGACGCGAGTCCAAGCCCGTCGCAGACAGACCGAATGGCACGATCCGTCAAGTACATGGATCGATACTGCCAGCGCTCACTCCCTCCCATGTTTCCGGAATGAGGCTCGCCCGGATTGAAGACGAGCAACGCCGATCGATGGGCGCGGTCGACAGTTCCGCGGCTCTTGAACTCCGCCCCTCCGTATTCTGTCACCGCAATAACGAACGCCTCGTGAGCATGAGGCGCGTATTCGTGCGTGGTGAAATCTGCCAAGAGGAGGCTCAGGCCAGGGATGTCGTCATAGTTCCAATATTTGGAGCGGTTCCTTGTGTCGAGTCTCGCCATGTTGCTCCTCCCGAGGCTCCTCTATCAAAGTCCCAACCCGATTTCAGGCGCGACAGCCGCAGCACATCGTTCACCGCTGCTCCGGTGCTATCGTAGAACTACATTCGGCAACCACCTAAGGCTGGCCCACGACGGGTTGAATGGATCGCGATCACAGCTCGCAGACCATTGGCTACGTCCGACGCAAACACGACCTGCTCATGGTCATCGAAGCCGATATCCTGGAAGACGTTCATGACGGCAGGCCCTCTGTCGGAGATTACATCATGCCGTCCAGCCCGACACGGAGCCGGCGGTTTTGCCTTCCCTTGTTGTCGATCTTTAGGATCCGCACGGACCGAGATTGACCGGTGTGCCTCAGATGAGTACCTCCACAGGCTTGGCGATCCAGACCAACGATATCGATGATCCGGACTGTGCCATCTGACTGCGGAGGCGGGGTCACTGCCTTGGAGCGTAGGAGGCCCGGCTCCTTTTCCGCAATGTCCCACGGCAAGAACACTTGTCGCACCGGGAAATCCTGCCGGATTGCGCTATTGATCTGGGGTTCGAGGGCCTTGAGCTTGTCGTTGTCGGCGCCCGGTAGATCGAAGTCGATCCGAAAGGTGCCGTCGGTTGCCATCTGGACGCCGGTCACCAGCGCGCCGCCGAAGTCTTGGAAAACGAGGGCGTTTACGATGTGTGAAACGGTGTGGAGTTCGGACATGAGGTCCCGGAAAGGACGGTCTACCTTGGCGAGGACGTCGCCTTCGGGCGGGGCACCGTCGACCAGATGCCACACGGAGCCGTCCGCGTGAGTCTCGAACCCGGTAACTACAGCCTCGCCCCCGGACCATGCAATGGTCCCACGGTCGGGCAGCTGCCCGCCGCCACCGGGATAGAACGGGCTCGTCTCCAAGAGGACCGCATCGGGCCGGCTTGCGCGCACTCTGGTCTCGAGCGCGAACACATCGGGGTTGTCGTGGCAGAAGTAGCGGGTCATCGCGATCTCCTCAGCTCAGGCGCGAGCGCTCGATGATAGCGCCGGGATTGAGGCCGCCCGGAAGGCTGCCGAAAGCCCGGTTGACCAGACCGTCGAGGCGCGACGCGACGTAAGCGTCAGCGACTGCCGGGACCGAATGCTTGATGAGCAACATTGCCTCATAGGCGGTCGCCATCGCAACCGTGAGCGCGCGACCGCGGTACTCGCGATTGGCCGGGTCGCGGACCGCATCCCCCAGCTTACTCACCCAAGCGTCATAGCGACGATCGCTGCCGCACGCCGTCCGCAGCTCGTCGAGGAAAGCGTCGACGCAGTCCGGCTCCCGCTCCATGGCACGGAGGACGTCCAGGCAGATCATATTGCCGGTGCCCTCCCAGATGCCGTTCAGCGGCGCCTCGCGGTAAAGCCGAGGCATGGGCTGCTCCTCGATGAAGCCATTGCCGCCCTGGCACTCGACGCACTCGGCCAGCACCATGGGTGCCCGCTTGCAGTTCCAGAATTTCGCGATGGGCGTGACGATGCGCTGCAGAAGCTTGTCGCGTTCGAAGTGCTCGCTCTCGTCGATGTGGCGCGCGAGGCGGAAAGCGAGCATCGTCGCGGCCTCCGACCCGATGCACAGATCCGCGAGGACGTTGAGCATCATGGGCTGCTCGGCCAGCGCCCTCTGGAAGGTGCGCCGTCGGTGGGTGTGGTGGAGCGTAAGGTTCAGCGCCCAGCGGATCAGTCCGGCAGATCCTATTGCAAAGTCGAGTCGCGTGAGATGGGCCATTTCAATGGCCGCACGAATGCCGCGCCCCTCCTCACCGACGAGGACGGCGTAAGTGTCGTGGTACTCGATCTCGCTGGAGGCATTCGAGCGGTTGCCGCATTTGTCCTTGAGGCGCTGGATGAAGAAGCGGTTGCGGGTGCCGTCCGGAAGGGAGCGCGGGACGAAGAAGCAGGTAGGCCCCTTCTCGGTATGAGCGAGCGTCAGGATCGCATCGCTCATTGGGGCCGAGCAGAACCATTTGTGGCCGGTGAGCCGGTACTCGCCGCCCGGGCCGCCCCCATTGACGGGAACCGCTCGCGTGGAGTTCGCGCGGAGATCGGAGCCGCCCTGTTTTTCCGTTAACGCCATGCCGATGGTGGCGTGCGTCTTCTCTCCGACCGGGACAGGGCGAGGGTCGTAATCCTCTGCGAGCACCTTATCGACCCAAAGATCGCGGATCCCGGGCACGATCCGGAGGGTCGGGATCGACGAATAGGCCATCCCGGTCGGGCAGCCGATGCCGTTCTCAATTTCGTTCCAGAGATAGCTGAGAGCGGCCCGGGCGACATGGGCGCCAGGCCGGCGGGCCGTCCAAGCGAGCGACTGGACACCGGACCCGAAGGCGAGCTTGGCGAGATGGTGGTAGCTCGGATGATACTCGACGAAGTCGATCCGATGCCCGAATCTGTCATGGCTCCTCAGGACGGGACCATGTTTGTTGGCCAGGTGCGAGTGCTCCTGGACCTCGGGATCGCCGGCCGCGACACCAAGCCGGGAGGCGCGCTCGGCCACCCACGGGGCGCCCTCGCGTTCCACCGCTTCCCTTAGGATCGTATCCGCGTCGAAAAAGTTCACGTCTATGAGGTTGCCGGTCTGGTTCGTCACATCGTGAGTGGTACTTGGGTAGGTACGGGCGGCGCCGGTCATGGTGGGGCCTCGGGTGTCCTTCACACGAGCATAGGTCGGATCCCGAGGATATTATTGGCGTAAATTGTCGGTCGGTTCCGGCAAGCCGGCAGCCAAGCGCTCCATGAAGCGCCGCCCCTTGCAAGGCACTCCACGCAATCGATGATGGAGCGGTAGGAAGCCGCGTCGAAGCGGACCAGGGTTTCCAAATCGGCACGCGCATGTTCCAGCATGATCCCCCGGCTTAGCGAGGGACGGGCATGAGGGGCCGCGGGGAACGCCGCATGCGCTGAGTCTGCGCACCTGCTCCGCCCAGCGGCACCAAGAATAACCAATACGGTCGCCGCGCCGGATGTTCTGCTCTCCTCAGAGCTGCGCCAAGCAAAGGCGAGTTGACTGGGAGCGAGAGGGATGAACTCAGCGGCCACGGCCCAACCAGCAGGCTGGTTCGACGACGGCAAGGTCGGATCGGGCACAGAGGACGAGCTGCCCACCTACATCGACGCGATCCGCGCAGCGATGGAAGACGAGCTGGAGTCGGACGATCGTGTCGTCCTGATCGGCGAGGACATCGGCGTCATGGGAGGCGCGTTCCGGGCAACCCAGGGCCTATGGCAGCGCTTCGGGGAGCGCCGCGTCATCGACACGCCGATCTCGGAGATTGCGGTTACGGGAAGTTGCATCGGGATGGCGATCTCCGGCATGCGCCCCATCGCCGAGTTCCAGTTCGCTGATTTCATCTCCTGCGCCTACGACCAGCTCGTGAACGAGGCTGCAAAGCTCTACTTCCGCTTCGGCTGCCCCGTGCCCATCGTGATGAGGGGGCCGGCGGGTGGCGGGGTGGGCGCCGGTCCGTTCCACTCCCAATGTCCCGAGGCGGTGTTCGCGCATTGTCCCGGCCTCAAGGTCGTGTGCCCTGGGACGGTCCAGGACGCCTACGATCTCCTCAGGCTGGCCGTGAATGACCCGAACCCGGTTCTCTACTTCGAGCACAAAGCGCTCTACCGATCGCTGAAAGGGCCGCTGGTGCGCCGCCGCCCGGAAGGCTGTCTGGAGGGCGCGCGCGTGCTGCGGGAGGGGCGGGACGTCACCGTCGTCAGCTACGCTGCAACCCTCGTGAAGTGCCTGGATGTGGCTGAAAAGCTTGCAGGGGCCGCCGTTTCGGTGGAGGTGGTCGACCTCCGCTGCATCGCGCCGCTCGACTTTGCGACCATTGCGGCCTCGGTCCGAAAGACGGGGCGCGCGGTCGTGGTGCACGAGGACACGCGCACTCTTGGGATCGGCTCGGAGATCGCGGCCCGACTCGCCGACGAGTGCTTCTTCGACCTGGACGCGCCGGTCATGAGGGTGACTGCGCCCGATACGCCGATCCCCGCGGCGAAGACACTCGAAGATGCCTTCGTGCCCTCCCATGCACGCATCGAAGCCGCGATCAGAGAATGTGCCAGCCTATGAACGCTCCCTTGAAGGAGACCCGATCCGAGGCGCCGCCCAGGACCAACCTCGACCTCGAACTCGGTCTTGATCTGTTTCGGTGGATGTCGCTGTCTCGCGCCATCGAGGACAAGCTCCACATCATGAAACGCCAGGGCCGGCTCCCCGGTCGTCTCGTCACGGGGCGCGGGCAGGAGGCGATCCCTGTGGGGGCAGCCTTGGCCCTTGGCCCGCATGACATCATCTGTCCGCTTCACCGTGATCTTGGAGCACACCTCGTCCGCGGCATCACACCCGAGGAGTATATCCGAAGCTACCTTTGGAAGACGGGCCACCCCTCGGAGGGGCGCGACAGCGACGTCCACATCGGGGATCTGCGGCGGGGCATTTATCCCATGATATCGCATCTGCCGGACTCGTGGCCGGTCGCCCTCGGCTTCGGGATGGCATCGACTTACCTGTCGCTCGACCGGGTCACACTGGCTTTTTGCGGCGACGGCGCCACGTCCACCGGAGCCTGGCATGAGACGCTCAACATGTCGGGCCTGTTCAAGACCCCGAATGTCTGGGTGATCGAGAACAACAAGTACGCTTACTCGACCCCACTCTCGAAGCAGTACACAACCCAGAACCTCGCCTGTCGCGGCGCGGTGTACGGCATGCCTGGCGTGGAGGTCGACGGCAACGACGCCTTCGCCGTGTACGAGGCGGTGAAGATCGCCGTCGAGCGCGCCAGGAGCGGGCAGGGCCCCACCCTGATCGAGGCCCATACGATGCGGATCGAGGGCCACGCGGTCCACGACGACGCTTCTTACGTCCCACGCGAACTGATCGCCAAGTGGAAGGAGCGCGATCCGATCGCCGGGATCCGCGACAGACTTCTGTCCGCGGGCCTGGAAGAACAGCGGATCACGGCAGTCCAGGCTGAGAACGTCGAAGTCGTCGAGGTAGCCGTCAAGGCCGCCCAGGCGGCTCCGTTCCCGGCTCCGGCAGGGATGGAGGGTGATGTCTACGCCCCACCGGAGGCGCGCGACTGGGTTTTGCCTCCCGGGAGGCGCACGTGACATCGCGACACTACGACCTTGCGATCATCGGCGGCGGGCCGGCCGGATACGGCGCCGCGCTCTACGCCGCCAACGCGGGGCTTCGGGTTGCACTCGTCGAGGAAGACAAGCTCGGGGGCACATGCCTGAACCGCGGCTGTATCCCGGCCAAGAGTTTCCTCGAGAGTGCCCATGTCCGACGAATTGCGACCCACGCCGCGGACTTCGGAGTGCAGACCGGCGAGGTTGTCGTAGATTTTTCCGCGGCACAGGCCCGGAAGGATCGCATTGTCCGACAGCTCTCGGCGGGACTGCAGGGCTTGCTGCGCAAGCGCAAAGTGGAAATCGTCGCTGGCCGCGGGCAATTGTCCGCTGGCCGCCGCATCACCCTCCAGGGCGGCTCCGCGCTGTCCGCCGATCACGTCCTTCTCGCTGCGGGTTCGGTGCCGCGGGAACTGCCGGGCATCCCGACCGATGGGGATCGGGTGATGACCTCGGATCACGTGTTGTCGCTTCGGGCTCTTCCCGCCCGCGTGGTCATCGTTGGCGGTGGTGTCATTGGGCTGGAGTTTGCATCGATGATGGCCGACCTCGGCAGCAAGGTGGCGGTCCTCGAGGCTGCACCTCGAACCCTCGGAGGCCTCGACGTCGACATCGCGTCGAGTGTCCTGAAGTCGCTTGCGCGCCGCGGTGTCGCGGTCCGTACCGGTGTCATCGTCCAGGGGATGAAACGCAACGGGAATGGCGTGGTTGTCTTGACCGATGCTGGCGAGGAGACGGCCGACGCGGTCGTGGTATCGGTGGGGCGGGTGCCTCGGTCCACGGGCCTTGTCACACCGGACGTCGATGTTCGGCTCGATTCTACGGGCCACATCCTGGTCGACGCACTGATGCGGACTCACGAGCCGAAGGTTTACGCGGCCGGTGACGTGGTGGCGACCCCGCAACTCGCGCATGTGGCGTTCGCCGAGGCCATCGTCGCGGTCCGCGACATGCTGGGCGAGCGCCCCCCGCCGATCGATTACGCCAACGTGCCATGGTGCGTCTACACGCACCCAGAGGCTGCGTTCGTTGGCCTCAGCGAAGCGGCCGCTCGGGAAGCGGGGCACGACGTCATAGTTAAAACTGAGACGTTCGTCGGCAACGGCCGCGCCATGATCGTCGGGGACGCGGAGGGCCTGATCAAGGTTGTTTCGGAGCGTGGCCGGAATGGACAATCCGGGCGCATCCTTGGTGTTCACATGAGCGGGCCGCTCGTGACCGAGCAGATCGTTGCGCCCTATCTTGCCGTTAACTGGGAGGCCACGGCCTACGACATCGCGCCGCTCGTCTTTCCCCATCCCTCATTCAGCGAAGCGCTGGGCGAAACCTTCCTCTCTACAGCCGGTCGGGGGCTGCATCTGTCATGATCGACATTGTCATGCCGCAACTGGGCGAGTCCGTCACGGAAGGCACGATCACCGCCTGGCGAAAGAAGGTCGGGGACGTGATCGTCGCCGACGAGTTCCTCTGCGACGTTTCCACCGACAAGGTGACCTTCGAGGTGCCTGCCCCGGCGAGCGGCACGCTTGCGGAGATCGTTGTCGCTGAAGGGCGCTCCATTCCGGTCGGTGCTGTAATCGGACGTCTCGCCGCAGGCGACCTCGCGATCATGGCTGCATCTGCATCCGGGTCCGAAGCACTGACTGCGCCGCTCTCGTCTACCGCCTCTGATGAGGCTGCGATCCGCGGCGCTGCGCATAGTCTCGCCAGTCCGGTCGTTCGCCGGCTCGCAAGGGAGAACGGCATTGACCTCGGCACCGTCAGTGGAACCGGCCTGGGTGGCAGGGTCACGCGAAATGACATGCTTCTGGTCATCGCGTCGCAGCCGCCAGTCTCAGAAACGACTTCCAAGCCCAGCCACGAGCCCACCATCCCTCAGAGCGCTGCCCCGTTCGAGCCGTTGGCACCGGCGCCAACCCTCCCACATGCGCCATCTTCGCAGTTCCGGGCGGCCCTATCCGAGGGCGATGACATCGTTCCCCTCTCCGCGATTCGGCGCCGCACAGGGGAGCACATGGTCTATTCGGTGCAGACCTCTCCTCACGGGTTCATGGCCTTCGAGATCGACTACAGCGCCATCGAGCGTGTCCGCATCGCCAGGAAGGACGCCTTCAAGCAGGAGGAAGGCATCAGCCTGACCTACCTTCCGTTCATTGTCTCGGCGGTTGCTGATGCGCTGCGGGCATTTCCCCTGATCAACTCGTCCGTGTCGGAGGGGAGCCTCATAGTCCGGAAGGCCGTGAACATCGGAATAGCGGTCGACTTAGGCTACCAGGGTCTCGTGGTCCCGGTCATCAGAGGCGCTGACAATCTGAGAGTCCGGGCGCTTGCGCGCTCGATCACGGATCTTGCGAACCGTGCTCGAGGTGGAAAGCTGAAGGCCGACGACATGTCGGGCGGTACCTTCACGGTCACCAATCCCGGACCGAGCGGGACGTTTCTGAGCGTTCCCATCATTAACCAGCCCCAATCGGCCATCCTGGTCACGGATGGCGTCTGCAAGCGCCCGGCCGTGGTATCGCTTCCGGATGGAACAGATGTCGTTGCGGTTCGCCCCAAAGGGTATATCGGGCTGTCAATGGATCACCGGGCCTTTGATGGGGCGTACGCTGCCGACTTTATGGCACGGATCAAGCGCACCCTCGAGATCACGGAGTGGGACGCGCACCTCTGATGCGTCTGCTCCTGCAGCAGAGGCATCTCGTCTCGCCCCTTCCCGGAAGACGTGCTGCCGCCGGATGACGGCCGCCACGTTGCGCGCGTTCTTATATTCACGCCAACCCTCGGGCTGGTTTCGGCATCCGCATACCGAGAGCAGACATTCAGCGCGACTCGCCGCAAGGGCTCAACCCGAGCCAGAGCGGCCGTTCAGTGATTGGCTCCTCTGTGCGAACCCTAAGCGCCTCCCGCCCCGACCGCAGGTGTGCGTGTAAAAGGTCATTTCGCGCTTGCTCAGCCTTGAACCGGATCGTCGGTAACGTGGCACAGATCTTCGCTCATCTTCGTTAGATCGACGCGAACGGTGGCTTCGATAAGTATCCTCTTTCGGGAAGAGCCGGGAGGCGGCCGATGATGTCCTCGGCAGCCTCTAGAAGATGTTCGGGAAGCTCATTGCCGGATATGGTCAGCGGAGGCGGCTGCTGGCGCCAGTCCCGTCCGTACGCCCACAGGTGATCAACGGCACGATTGGCGTTCGAGAAGGGATTGCCGAACGGGAGGGTGGCAGCCTCCTCGAAGAGCATCTCGACAATCACCGATAGAACATTCGACACACGACGTGCATGCTCATGCTCACCCCGCCCAAGGAGCTCCAGTATCCGGCGTAGGATGGGGCCAAACGCATTTCCGGTACTAAGCAGCCAGCCATCGTAGAGACCTCCCGGGGCTAGGCTCCCGAGATAGTTCCCCTCAGCCCCTCGGACCATCGTCACGCCCGTCACCCCTTCCGAGGCTACAATATCGGTCCCGCTTGTGTCCTTGAACATCGTGACACGTGGGTGCTTGGCGAGAGCTCGCATTGTGTCAGGCTCGATCGAGCACCCGGTGACCTGCGGCAACTGGTAGACGGCGATGGGACTATGCGTCTTTTCCAGAATACGCTCGTAGTGCGCCTGGATCGCGGCCTGGCTGGCATGAGGGTCGATTGGCGGGCAAACTGCGAGGCCAAGGTATTCCCCTGCGACCCCGCCCTCCTGCTCTTGATTTGCTTCGAAGCGTTGTGCCCACTCGATCACGCCGTCGGTCGTCGGTCTCAGTGCACCGAACAGCAGCTTCGTGCCGTCGAAGAGGTCGCGGCGGCGCGTCAGCTGCACGAGGTCGAGGAAGGTCTCGAAGGTCATCTCCCACCCGTCCCCGGTCGAACCGGCGATCAGGAACTGCCGGACCGATGGACGGATGGAGGCGAGATGCGCGCCGATCCGTTCTGGATCAGCCTTGACGGCACCTCCGTCACGGCAATAGTGGGTCAACAGCGGTACCCAGAGTCGGTCGGCGCTGGTGTTGTTCATGGTAGGTCCAATCACTTGTGAAGTGTCAATGGCAAAGATAGCACCTGAGTCCTGGAGATAGGGCGATATAGAGCCATCTCCAGTAGTCCATAGCTCGTAGGCCTATATGCAATCGGAACAGGCCTGCCTTCGCGGTTTGATCCGGTCCGAGTCTACTGCTTCGCCAAGCTGGCCTGCTCTCTCCAACAGAGAACCCCCGTGGCGCCGCGCAGGTGGCAACCAGGGGACGCACATCAATCGTCCATGTCCGAAAGCCCAAGTGATGGGATTGACGGCTATGCCCGCGGCAGCGTCGTGCTCCCGCGGACCTGATCTAGCAGCTTGCCGGGGCAGTCAGGACTTCCCTTTCTGTTTGCAAATCTCCCGTTCCGATCTGTTCCGAACCTTGGCAACCCTGTTTCTGAAGCGGCGATACCACGGCTGACCGCATCCACAATCGAGCAAAGCTCATCCTTACGAGCGGGCAGTGAAAGGTGTCTGCCTTGTCCCGCCCCCTCGCGAAACGAGGGGCCAGCAGCCCCTTGCTATGTGTCAGTCACGGATGCCCGCTGGCTATTCCGGCTGAATACCGGCCGCCTTCACGATGTCGGCCCACTTCTTGATCTCGGACCGGACGAACGCCTTCAGCTCCTCAGGCGTGCTGGTTTCGGGCTCGATGCCCGCCGCAGTCAGCTTCTCCTGGGTACCTTTGTCGTTCACAGCCGCGACCAGCGCCTCACGCAGCTTGGCGACGACTGGCTGAGGCGTCTTAGCGGGAACGAACGCCGCAAACCACGCCGCAAGGTCATAGCCCGGCACCCCAGCTTCGGCCATCGTCGGGAGCTCCGGTGCGAGCGGGCTGCGCTGGGCTGTCGAAATCGCAAGCCCCGTCACCTTGCCGGCCCGCACCTGCGGCATCGTGGTTGAGATGTCGGCGAAAAACAGATTGATCTGCCCACCCAGGATATCGGTGACGGCCTGCGGGTTGCTGCGGTAGGGGACGTGCACGATGTCGATGCCGCCGAGCGACTTCAGCATCTCACCGGCAATGCGGGACGAGCTCGAGCCGGAGCCGAAGGTGAGCTTGCCTGGGTTCGCTTTGACGTGAGCGAGGAGTTCCTGCACGTTCTTGGCTGGCACCGAGGGGTTGGCGATCAGCGCCAGAGGGATGGTACCGAGCTTCGTGACCGGCTCGAAGTCGTTGAGCGCGTCATAGGGCACGCTCTTGAGCATGCTCTGGTTGGCCGCATGAGTGGTATTGGTGGTGATCAGAACCGTGTAGCCGTCGGGCTCGGACCGTGCGACAGCCCGCGCCGCTGGAATGCCGTTGGCGCCACCCTGGTTTTCGATGATGATCGGCTGCCCCAGCGTCTTCGACGCATGCTCGCCGACAATGCGCGCGACAGCATCCGTGGCACTGCCAGCTGCGAACGGCACGATGAACTTGATGGAGCGGCTGGGATAGTTCTGAGCTTCCGCCGAGGTGGCCAGGGCAGCGGCTCCAACAGCTGCAATGAGAGCAGCAGCAAGGGTTCTCATCTTCATCGGGTGTGTCCTCCAAGCAGAGTTATTCGGCGGCAGGTTTGAGAGGGTTGCCCTCGATCCGGGCGAGGAGTGTCGCGTCGAGGCGAACGGTTGCGGACAGGAGAAGGAACGAGAGGCTCTTGCCATGCCCGTCGAGACCAAGGCTGGCGTTCACGCCTCCCTCGAGCACGTCATCGAGAACGAAGTTGAAGGCTGAGAGCTTGGGAAGGTCGTAACGCGTGACACCAGAGGGCAGCCGGCTGGCGAAGATCTCAGTCACCCGCTCGGCTGTCAGCTGCGCCGCGAGCGGCTGGTAGAAGGCCGGATCCCGGCAAACGAGTGCGATGTTGAGGCGATTGCCCTTGTCGCCCGAACGGGCATGGGCCACGCGATGGAGAGGCACGTCGATGAGGTTGCTCATTGAGCGCCTCCAATGAAGGCAACGCTCGTGCGAACGAGGTCCCGCTCGATCAGGCAGGAGGCACTCGTCAATCGGGAGGTGAGCCGCCGCCTGACACCTGCTCCTCCGGCAGGACCGGCACAGTAGAGAGCCTCGACCTCTCCCAGCAGTATCTCGATGACGTCGGTGCTGGTGGACTGGGCCGCGAAGCGGACGCGGACATCGTCGAGGTTGTGCGAGGTCCAGCGGCTCTCGAGCTCCTGTCCGCTCGTGCTGCCCAGGATGCTGACGAGCCCGACGGCGTCCGCACGGACCTGAAGGTCAGGAGCGCGTCGAGCCATGCGAGCTTTGATGATCTCGACCGCTAGGTGGGCGCGTGCGACCGCGTTCGGCCCGGCATAGGAAATCTCGGCCTCGCCCAGGATACCGCCATCAATGCACACGGTGGCCTTGAGGGTTGCTGTCTTGGGTTTGCCACGGGCACCGGTCACCCGGACCCGATCCGCCCCAATCTCCTCAAGTTCTACATCCGTCAGATCGAGCACCACATCGGGGGTGAGGTAAGCCGCCGGATCGTGGATCTCGTAGAGGACCTGCTCCGTCACAGTGCGACGATCCACGAGCCCGCCGGTGCCCTCGGGTTTGGTGATCACGAATGTGCCGTCAGGCTCAACCTCGGCAATGGGGTAGCCAAGGTTGTCCATCCCGGGCACATCCTTGATCCCGGGATCTGCAAAATAGCCGCCCGTCACCTGGGACCCGCATTCGAGGAGGTGCCCGACGAGGGTTCCGGCTGCGAGATGATCCCAATCCTCCAGGGACCAGCGGAAGGTGTGAAGCAGAGGTCCAAGAGCAAGGGACGGATCTGCGACACGTCCGGTGACTACGATGTCGGCCCCCTGATCGAGTGCCTCGGCGATAGGGGCTGCCCCGATGTAGGCATTCGCCGCCACGATCAACGGAGCCTCGGATAAGAGCGTCCCCCCGATTTCCCTGCGGGCGAACTCAGCGGGCGCAAGTAAGCCCGACAAGTCGTCGCCCTCCACGACTGCGATCTTTGGAGTGCGGCAGCCGAGGTCTCGAGCGATGGCCAGGATCAACTCGCCGGCAGCGCGGGGATTTGCGGCTCCGAAGTTGCTGACGATGCGGATGTTGTTGTCGAGGCAATCCTTCAGGACCGGTGCGACGAAGCTCGCAAGAGCGGGGTTATAGCCTCGTCCCGGGTTCTGCCGGCGCTCCACCTGCGCTTGAGCAAGCGTTCTCTCGGCTAAGGTCTCGAAGATCAGGAAGCGGGGGCCCTCACAGCGGGCCAATGCGGCCACAACCGGACCGGCGGCATCAGTCCGGTCCCCGGCAAAGCCTGACCCAGCGCCGATGAAGACTGTTGCCATGCGGATCTCCTGATCGAAGCAGGTGAACCGTATTGACGACGCTCTATTGCGTCAAATAAGTCAAGCCTAGCGACTTATAGGCTCATCCTATGATCCTGACGATCCGGCAGATGGAGATCCTGGTTGCAGCCGCTGACGCCATGAACTTCAGCGAGGCTGCCGAGAAGCTTGGGATCACACAGCCATCCTTGAGCGAAACGATCCGGCGCACGGAGGCTGAGCTCGGACTGCGCCTCTTTGACAGGACGACCCGCTCCCTGGCTTTAACGCCGGACGGAAGGCATGCCGTCGCTGTTGCCCGTGAGGTGGTGCGCGACTTTCAGCTGGCGCTGGAGACGATTGCGCATCGGGCCCGGGGCCGCCGGTCTCGTGTGACGATTGCGGCGCTTCCGTCCGTCGCCTGCGCTATCCTGCCGGCAGCCATTCAGGGGCTCCTGAGCGAGTTCCCTCACACGGAGCTTGGAGTGCAGGATGTGCTGCACGAGCGGGCTGTTGGACTTGTTACTGATGGCTTGACCGACATGGCCCTGACGATCCGACCGGCCAAGCTTGGTGATCTCGCCTTCGAGGAACTCGGATCGGATCCCGTGCACTTCGTCTGCCGCTCAGATCATCCTCTTGCCACCGCCCGAGAGGTTCATTGGCCCGACCTCGTCCGCTATCCTTTTGTCGGTCTGGCACGCACCTCTTCGGTTCGCCGTCTCACGGATGCAGCCTTCACGTTGAGCGAGTTGGCCGTTGAGCCTGCTTACGAGGTTGAGCAGATCCCCTCTGCAGCTGCTCTGGTCGAGGCCGGACTGGGGATCACCGCACTTCCAGCGTTGACGCTGGCGATGTTCAAGGGAACCGGGCTTGTGGTAAGACCTCTAACAGGGCCATTGATGCACCGGCATGTCGGTGTCGTCACCCTTTCCGGTCGGCCAGTTTCAGACCAAGCAAGAACCCTCATTCGTCACATCAAGGCAAGCTTTGCTCGGGCCTCATCGGCTCCTCAGTGACTAGCTGAATGAGCGCTGCCGTACTTCTGGAAGAGGAGAATGAAGCAGACCTCCACAGGGGCGCGCATGAAGGCTGTGTTTGACCTTGAGCCGAAGGCGACAATAGAGCTGGCACTGCTTTCTACCGGGCTCAAGAGCTAGCCCGACCTTTGGTTGACGCATTCTCTGTCGCGGTTTGACGCGATGGGTCCCTTGCAGCCGTTCCACCACGGAGAATGACCGACATGGAAACACTCGACGCGGTTGATCGTTTTGCCGTCAACGATCTCCTCTGCCGCTTCTTCCTAGCCTTTGACGAGCGGGATTGGACGGGGATGGAGGGCTGTCTCGCACCGGAGGTGTTTGTCGACTACTCCTCGTCAGGACGTGAGCAGCCTAGTACCATGAGCGGTGTGGATTTCGTTCGGCGCCGGCGGAATGCGGTCGACACCCTGGCCAAGCATCATAGCTTCTCCAACCTGTTGCTGTCGAAGGAAGCAGGAGCTCTGAGAGGGCGCTGCAACTACCTCATCCTGAGGTTTGACCGTGATGCCGGTCGTGAAGGCGAGGACTTCTACCACTCCTGCGGGGCGTATGAGTTCAGGTTTGCTAAGATCCAGAACTCGTGGAAGATCGCCAGCATCACGCAGCGGGCACTCCGGAGCTGGGGCAATTCCCAGCTCCACGGAGGCACTCGCAAGACTTGACCTTTGAGACCCAAGGTGCAGAACGCGCCTCGGGTATCGTCGGCGTCATGGTCGCTTTTGGCGTGGAGCAGGCTTGGGGCGCCGGGGACCCGTCGGCGCCACTCCATGCAATGTGGGAGGTGGCGACCCGAAATGACCGTCCGTGCACCCTGCCCCAACTGCCGACGCTGGAGAGCGGGCGCACGAAGGCCTTCGTGCGCCCGATTCACGCCTAGGCCAGGCCGAGCTCTTTCATCAGCGCGGTGATGCGGGTCTGCTCGTCCTTCAGGAAAGCTGCGAACTGATCGGACCCCATGTAGAGGTCGACCCATTCCCGGTCGGTCAGAAGCTTCTTCCAGGCTGCGCTCTGCACCATCTTACCGATGGCGGCATCGAGAGCCTGCCTGTCTTCGGCTGCCATGTTCGGTGCCGCCATGAGGCCGCGCCAGTTCACCAGGGTCGCATCCACGCCCTGCTCGCGGAAGGTCGGGATGTCGACGCCCGGCAGCCGCTCGGGCGAGGAGATGCCAAGCGGACGCAATTTGCCGGTCTTGAACTGTCCCGCGACCTCGTTGAGGCCCCCAGTCGCGACCGTGACCTTGCCACTCATGACGAGCGGCAGCATCTCGCCGCCGGTGCCGACCGGCACGTAGTTCATCTTCTTGACGTCGCCACCCGCCGCCTTGACGACAAGGCCGCTCAGGATGTGGTCCGGCGAGCCGAGCGCGAAGCCACCCCAGGTCACGGAGCCGGGATCCTGTTTGAACTTCGCGATGAGATCGTTAACCGTCCTGAGAGGCGAGTCAGCGCCCACAAAAAGCGGCTGGTACTCGCCCTGGAGACGGGCGAGGGGAGTGACCTGCGCGAGCGAGACAGGCGATTTGTTGATGAAGGTCGCGCCCACAAGCCCGAGGCCGACGACCAGGAGCGCCGGGTCGCGTTCGCGGTAGTTGATGAATTGGGCGAGACCCACCGTGCCGCCGGCCCCTGGGACGTTCACGACCTGGATGCCGCCTGCGAGTTTCTCGGCGTTGAGAACCTCCTGGGTGCCACGGGCGAGCTGATCGTAGCCACCGCCGGGGCCGGCAGGGGCGATGATCTTCAGGCTCTTGAGCTGCTGAGCGAAGGCGGCTGGCAGGGGCAGCGCGCCTGCGGCTGCAGCAGCGAGCAGGGCCTTGTTGAAGCTGCGGCGATCCAGGGACATTTTCTCGACTCCTCTGATGAGAACCCTCATGGTCATAGCCCGAGGACAGGTTACGTTGGCGTGCAACGCGGAGCTCGGTCTTAGGGGAGACCCGGCCCGGACGAGCGGCCAGGATTTCGAGCGGCACGAGTTCCCGGCGCGTGAGCTCGATCGGCGCTCCCTCCATGCGAACCGTGCGAGCCGCGCAGTCGATGACGAGATTGCCGCATTGCAGCGTGTGGGTGACATGGCCGGCCTTGCGTCGCAGGAGCGCGCGGGCGCGGGCCTCGAGTTCGCGGTAGTCGAACGGCTTGACGAGGTAATCGTCGGCACCGAGATCGAGAGCGCCGACGCGATCATTCATTTCGGAGCGGGCCGTCAGCACGAGAACCGGCGTGGCGACGCCACGTGCCCGCAGGCGTCTCAGGATGGTAAAGCCGTCGAGCTCCGGCAGCATGACGTCGAGGATCACGAGGTCGTAGGCCTGGGCCGCGAGAAGATCGTCCGCCGTGCCGCCGCTCGTCTCCCAGTCCAAGGCCTGCGCGAGGCGGGAGAGCCCAGCGACGATCGCCTCGCCGGCGTCGACTGTGTCCTCAACGAGCAGAATGCGCATTTCCGCCTCGGCGAGCTGAAGGGGTTGCCCTGTTGGAGGGGATGCTCCGAGTCAAAACAGCGAATCCCGTCAAGAGTAGAGGCGAAGACCGGGCGCTTCAACCGCTCGAAAGCACTCCTGCTAATCCTCGTCGGCCTTGAAGCGTCCGAGGCCCTTCATCACGAAGGGTGCGACGAGCGCGACGGCCGTGATGGCGAACAGGACCGCGGCAATCGGGCTCTGCACCAGCGCCCAGGGGTCGCCCAGGCTGATCTGCAGGGCGCGCCGGAGCTGGCTTTCCGCCACGGGCCCGAGGATCAGCCCCACCACCACGGGGGCGATCGGGTAGTCGAACCGCCGCATCAGGTAGCCCAGCACCCCGAACACCGCCAGCATCATGAGCTCGACCACGGACGGGTTCGCCGCGATCGTTCCCATCGCGGCAAACACCAGGATCCCGGCACACAGCCACGGCTGCGGGATCGCGAGCAGGCGCACCCACAGCCCCACCAGCGGCAGGTTCAGCACCAGCAGCATCGTGTTGGCAATGAACAGGCTCGCGATCAGGCCCGAGATCAGATCAGGCGCTCGAGGGGGCCGACCGGCAGGGTCAGGGCTAGGAGCTTGGCGAAGAGGAGGTAGGCCGCGAGGCCCAGCCCCAGCCCGATCAGGAGATCGGTCAGGACGGCCCGGCGCCCGAACGCGGTCGAGACGGCGGCGAAGAGCACGGCGGTCGCGGGGATGA
>JAESFH010000201.1_pt1 | contig 35620 bp, 30 predicted proteins | sample 9269381 | NCBI WGS metagenome assembly JAESFH01 (sample SAMN14504062, study PRJNA617094) | algae metagenome | isolation source: Aphanothece sp. CMT-3BRIN-NPC111 and co-occurring heterotrophs from well... | place: USA: Clark Mountains Wilderness, California | collected 2010-04-18
AGGCAGGATTCGATTGGATGTCGCCCGGCGTATCGGTGTACGGTCCTGGATTGCTCGGCGTTGTGATAATCGCCTCCGTGTTCGCCACCAACACCATCCGGGCGCCGAACTCCGTCTCGTAGACGCCGGAGACCCGGTTGTTCATCGTGACCAGCGCCGCCAACACGTCGGCAACGTTGGGGTCCGTGCCGCCATGGTACTGGCTGTAACTGAGCGACGTCGCGCACGCGAGGCGATAGACGCGCAGGTGTTTGCCGGAGTTCGCATTTTCCACCGCGGACGGCGCACTCGCAGCATCCCGTGAGTTCGAGACGCCGGCGTTCTTCAGCTGGTCGTCGAGCAGGCATTTGAACTCGCGCCCGCGAGGCGACAGATCGCTCTTGTTGTAGCTCATGTAGAGGCTGCCATTGCCGTGCCAGTACGGATCAATGTAGTAGGTGCCCGACGGCGAGAGCACCTGCGCGTGGAACGTCTTTGGGTTCACATCGAGTTGAAGGGTGGACGTCGGATCGTCCACGCCGCGGCCGCGATAGGTCTTGATGCCTGGATGTCTCGCCGCGAGCGCGGGTTCCATGAGCGCCACTTCTTCGATCCGGAACCGCGCAAAGCTGCCGTCCGGCTTCGGCAAGGTGATCTCCGTCGGTGCGCTGCCAGCGCGGGCGGGCGCGAATTCAAACGGTGCGGTGCTGAGCGCGCCGTTCAGGCGACTGACGTCGAGCGTGAACGCTTTGAAATTCTCGGGCTGAATGCCGCGTCGCAAACCGGCGTCCTGCGGGATCTGCTCGACGCTCTGCCAGAGTTTGTCCGCTGAAGTGGCAGCGACGACAAACTGCGGCGCGACGCAAACCGCGATGCTGACGAGAGAACAGAGGAGACGAAGGTGTACGCGAGGAATCATAGGAAAAAGAAGGAGCTCCGGTTAAGGCTTGTCTCTTATATCGCGACGCTGGACCGCTCCGGACGGAAGTTTGTGCTCCCGCGAATCTCCTGCACGCGCTCTGCCGCGCCGCGCTACGGAGTTCTAGTGCTTCGGCGCGCGGATCGTGCCAGTCTCCACTTCGCTGCGGCGCCGCGCGACGATACGGTTCGCGGTCTCCTCGACCATCTGCTCGAGCAGCAGGCGCAGGTGCGTGCCCGGGCGATAATCAGCCGGCGCGATATGTTTCACGCGATCCGCATGCGTCGAGAGCTGGTAGCATTTCTTGAAGCCGGCGCGCTCCGGATCGTCGGGATTGTAAACGGCGATCGCTTCGCCCCCGTTCTTCCGCATTACGGTGAAGCACGGCACGTCCGTCGGTCCATCGCCGATGTAGATCATGTTCGGGAACGGCACTGGCCGGATCTCGGGATCCATGTGGTCGTTTACATCCTGCGACATGTCGAGCAGGCCTTTGTTGATGCGGAAAAGGTATTGCGTCTTCTGCGTGTGGCTGATCACCCGCTTCGGAAACGTGATCCGCCCTTCCTGATCCTCGGCAAATTCGCACCCGAAGATCGCGCGCACGTACGGCGCGAGCTGGCTCCCCTCGATCAACACCTTTATGCCCGATGAGATGATGTAATGCTCGACCGCAATCCCGTGCGCCACGTGCTCTTCGGTGAGGAGGCCGTGCGCGAATTCCTCGAACATCTGCGGCAGCCCTTTGTAAAACTTCAGGTTCGCACCGAGGTCCTTGAGGTCGGAGTTCTTCGGGCGATCCATCCCGAGCGTGTCGAGCAGCACCTTCATGTAGGCGAGCTCGCTATCGTATCCCTCCGCGCGCACGAGTTCCGAACAGCGCCGCCAGAAGCTCGCGGAATTGATCCCGAACGCAGGGAACACCACCTCGTCCTGCATGTAGCTCGGGCTGAGCGTCTGATCGTAATCGTAGACGATCGCGATCGTGTTTTGCGGGGTGCTCATCGAACTAGACAGGATTTACAAGATTGGGAGGATTAACAGGATTAAGGCAATTCAGGTTCTCAGTGAATCCCGTCAATCCTCTGAATCCTGTCAATCCTGTCTAGTTCGACTGCCCGTTGCTGCCGAGCCGCGAAACGAAATCAGCGAACAGCGGCGCGTACATCTCGCCGCCGCGCTCCGGGTGATATTGGACAGCGAGCGCGAAGCGATAGCTCGTCAGCCGCATCTGCTCGATGATGTCATCCTTCGCGGCCCACGCCTCGACTTCACACCCATCCGCCAGCCGATCGATCGCCTGGTGATGCGAGCTGTTCACCGCCTCGAAGCGATGCGTCGCGCCGCGATCCGTGCGCAACGTCTGCACGTCGCTGTCGCGCATTTCCGGTGCGTTATGGCCGCGGATGTCGAGATGGAGCGTGCCGCCCAGCGCGACATTAAAAAGCTGGAGACCTTTGCAGATCGCGAGGATCGGCAGTTCGCGCGCGAGCGCCTTCTCGGTCGCGGCAAACTCCCACGCGTCACGCCGCGGATCGACATCGACCTCGATCACTGAAGGATCTGGCACTTCCTGATGCAGAAATTGCGGCGCTACGTCAGGCCCGCCGGTCAACAACAAGCCGTCCATTTCGTCCATCGGCACCTCGGCGTTCGCGGCATTCCAAAAGCGCACCGTCGGATGCGCGGCAAAGGCACGACGGAAATGTTCCTCGTCGCACGGCCGGATCCACGTCGCCAAATTGGGCATCGGCGAGTTTGCGACCCTTCTTCCGCATTGTAAATAGCAGCGCGCGCAATGACGGCAGCTGGTTCAATTCAAGACAACCGATGCAACCTCCGGCCCGGGGGCGGGTCGGCTCCATTGCGCTACTGCCCGGCACGCCTGGAGCCGGCCCGCCCCCGGGCCGGTGGATCGTCAACCACGCACGGCCGATGACCGACGCCGAGCGAACGGAGAAATTGAAGAGCGCGATCGAGGAGATCGTCCGCGAGAGTAGCGGCACGTCCGAGTGCGCCGTCGCGGTGCACGACAACGAAAGCGGCTTCCGGTTCGCCCTGAACGCCGACCGCCTCTTCCACGCGGCGAGCACGATCAAGGTCGCCATCCTGCTCGCACTCTTCAAAGCGATCGACGAAGGCAAAATGCGGACGGCTGATCCGCTGCATGTGCGGAACCGCTTCCGCAGCGCCGTGGACGGCACGCCGTTCGTGCTCGACTCAAGCTCCGACGGCTACCCGCAGCTCTATCGCTCCGTCGGTCGCACGCAGCGGCTGGGTGATCTTGCCGATAGCATGATCACCTCCAGCAGCAATCTCGCGACGAACCTGATCCTCGAGCACATCGGCACCGAATACGCGACCCGCGTCTTGAAAGATGCGGGCGTGACCGGCGTGCATCTGCGCCGCGGCGTCGACGACAAGAAGGCGCACGAGAAAGGCATGAACAACGAGACGACTGCCAACGGACTCGTGGAGCTGTTCAGCGTTTTGCGCGGCGATTTTCTCTCGAAGGAGAGCCGCGAGGCGGTCATTCATATTCTGCTCGGGCAAAAATTCGATTCGATGATTCCAGCCGGCCTGCCGCCGCACGCGACCGCCGCGCACAAGACGGGTGAAATTTCTACCGCCTGCCACGATGCCGGCATCGTCTACGTGCCCGAGCGTCAGCCCTACGTCGTCGCGATCCTGACCGAGGTGCAATCGAGCGGCGACAGCCGTCGCGCGACGGTCGCGAGCATCTCGAAAGCCGTTTACGAAGCGGTGACGGGCAAGAAGGGAGGCCGATGAGCGACGAGACGACGCTGAAGGCAGTCGACGGCCTGACGTTGTCCGAGGCGCACCGGGCGCTGCTGCGACCGGGTCAAGCTGTGGAAGGCACGAACGGTCTTGCGCACCGGCTGCCGCGTTTCTTCTTGTCGGTGCCTAGCTGGCCGGAAGCGCACGAGATCAAGCTCGCGCCGAACTTCAAGCTCTCGGAATTGATGACCGTCGACTCACGTGAAGCAGATCTGCTGCTGCACGAGTTTCCGCATTATGTGCCGTGCGCGCTCGTGATCCTGGCGCGTTATCTTCAGGACTTTCGGCGCGAAGTGGACGCGGTCGTCTTTGTCAGTGCAAACGGCGGTTACCGCTCGCCGGCGCATCAATTGAACGAACCGAAGAGCGTGCATTGCTGGGGCACCGCGGCCGATATCTACCGAGTAGGCGACACGTATCTCGATGGCGAGAAAGCGATCGCGAAGTATGCGGATGTCGCGAGGTCGTTAGGCCCGCAGGTTTTCGTGAAGCCGTACGTGAAAGGCGATGACCACCTGCATTTCGATCTTGGTTTCGTGACGGTGACGCCGCGCGAATGCAACGAAGGCGTGCTATGAAGGACGCTCTCGATGCGCTGACGGTCGGCGGCACGACGCGAAGGTCGCGGCACATCGATAGCCACAAAGCGGCACCGCGGCCGGTGCTCGGTCTCGAGGCCGAGTTCACGCTCTACGTCGACGGCGTGAAACGGAAGCCGGAGGATGTTTTCGGCACGCCGCGAAAGTTGATCCGGAAGCGAATGATCCCGCGGACCGGGCGGTCGTATCAGCTACCGGCCGGTGGTGCGATTTACTTCGACACCGGCGTCATCGAAGTCGCGACACCGATCATCGAACTGGGGCCGGGATGTTGCTATCGCGCTACGCGTTTGCTCTGGGAGCAGATCCGCTACGTCCGGAAGGAACTCGACGCGTGGGGTAAGAAGCACGGGCGCAAATGTCGGCTGCAAGGATTCAGCACACACTACAACTTCTCGTTTCCCGCGGCGCGGCGGACAACGAAGCGTACTTCGTCGAATCTCGCCTTCCTGCTCACGCACATTCTGCCGGCGCCCGTGGCGCTGCTCGCGGGCAATCGTAAGAGCAGCGCGATCGGCGTGCGGCCGCGTGGTTCACGGCTCGAAGTCACCGCCGACTTCACGCCGGACGCCGCGTTGATGCTGGCGACGTGCGGCTTCGTTGCCGGCGCCGTCGAAGGCGTCCTGCAGTGGGAAGATTACGGAACGCGACAGATCGAGGCGCACGGCATTCCGCGCCTGCAGCCGCTGCGCATCCGGAAACATTCGTCGCGCCGCGGATGGCGCATCGTGCCATCCTCGCTGCAGCAGAACCCCTTCACCTGCGACACGACGGCGGAGATTTGGAAATTGCGCGACGGGCGCACGGTGAGCCTTCGCCAGGCCGCGGCGGAAACGATGCGGCCGTTTCGCGCGGAGATCCGCCGGCTGAGCGACTCGGCGACGCTGGAGCATATCGAGGCGGTGTTCGCCGGGAACGCGCGCTCGCTGCTCGACTTCCCGGATCGTCCCGCGGCTTACGATGATGCGGGACACGGCATCGATTGGAACCGACGCCGAATGCGGCATTGGCGGCGCTCCAGCTACGAAAAGGTGATCCACCGCGTGATTGCGCGCGAGCCGATTCGCATCAACGGCAAACGCTACACGGTGCAGCGGATGCAGGGGTGGTACGAGATCGTCTTCCGCGAAGCGAAGACCGGCACGCGCCGCGTCTTGAACCTCGACGAGCTGGTGCGGCTCACGCGCACGACCAAGAAACGCCGGACGAACTAGACAGGATTTACAGGATTCGGAGGATTAACAGGATTGGCCGAAACCATCGCAGCACCCCTTCTTCAATCCCGTTAATCCTCTCAATCCCGTTAATCCTGTCTAGTTCGGTTAAAGGCCCATCAGCTCACCGACGTACTTCGCCGGCGGGCTGCCAAACGACAGCACAGTGTCGTTGTACTTCTTCAGGTCGAACTTGTCCCCAAGCTTCGCCTTCGCGCGCTCGCGCAGCTCGAGATGCTCCGCCGTGCCGACGAAGTAGGTCGACAACTGCCCGGAGGATAGTCGCGCGCGCTTCCACTTTGCGACGGCTTCCCCTTCCTGCTGAAAACCTTCCTTCATCATGAGATCGAGCGCTTCCTGCTCGCTCATGTTCGCGGTGTGGATGCTTTGATCGAGGATCGCGTTGCAGATGACGCGGAGGCGCATCTTCAACTGCTGCATCTTCACTTCCCGTCCGCCGTAGCCGGCCTCGGCCATGAACTGCTCCGCGTAAACACCCCAGCCTTCGATGAAGGTGCCGCTGCGGAAGATCGCCCGCACGAGCGTCGGCCCACTAAAGCGGTTCGCGTGCATCAGCTGAAGATAGTGCCCGGGTGTCGCTTCGTGGACCGTCAGGTCGCGGAGCATGTAGTTGTTGTACTCGCGAAAGAATGAATCCTTCCGCTCCTGCGACCAGCTCGCAGGCGTCGGCTCGATCGCGTAAAACGTCTCGCCGTTCTTCTCCAGCGGCCCCGGTGAGTCGCAGTAGGCGATCCCCTGCCCGCGTTTGAACTCCGGCATCACGATCACGTCGAGCGGCTCGGTGGGAACGGTGACGAGATCCTTCTCGCGGACGAAGTCTGTTGCTTCGACGACTACCTTCTTCGCGAGATCGACGATCGTGTCGTCGTTCGGGCGCTCTTCGGCCAGCTTGTCGAGCACCGCGGTCGTGACTTTCTTCTTGTCGGCTAACGTCGCCGCGTCAGCGCCCGGGAAATACTTTTTGTGCAATGGCAGCGCTGTTTCGTAGATCGCCGCCTGCGTCGCGGCGAGATCAGCGCGCGCGCGCTTCATGATCTCTTCCATCGAAAGATCGGACGCGAGCGAGAAGCGCAGCTTCTTCCGGAACTTGTCGGCGCCGATACGGAAGTCGCCGTTCGAGCGCGGGAGCAAATCGTCCTGCAGCCACTTCTTGTATTCCTCGAGCGCGGCGGCGGTTTTCTCCTGCACCGGCGCGATCTCTTTCTTCATCTCCGGCGCGCGATCGAGCACCGGTGCGACGCCCTCACGGATGAACGAAACCGCGCCGCCGACCTGCTCGATCGCCGTCTCGGTGTAGATGCGCGGCGGGTTCTTGAGGTTCGCCTTCGCCTGCGCGATGACGTTCGGAATTCCTTCCATGCGCTTCCGGATATTCGGGATGCGCTGCTCCGGCGGCGCGAACTCGCGCGCGATCAGGAGATAGACGGAATTCGCGAGGCTCTGGTTGTAGGTGAGCGGGTTCCACTCGGCGTTCTTCAATTCCTCGAGCCCGAAAATCTCACCCTCGACGCTCTCCTTGAGAATGCGGAAGTCCACACTGTTCGCGCCCGTGAGTTGATCGGTGTTCTTAAACGCGTTCAGCTTCGCGAGGAACTCCTTTTGCGCGGCGAGCTCCTTCGCGCGCGCTTCCTTTGAGTAGTCGGTCAGCTCGCCGTCGAAGCGATGATCGCCGAGCTCCGTCGCATCTTCCGGATAAGTGCGGAGCCGCGCCTCGATGTAATCCTTCGCGAGCTTTTCAAATTGTTCATCGGCCGGCGTGGCGCTGACGCTGCTCAGCGGCAGGAGACTGCACAACAAAGGAAGCAGGAGGGACTTCTTCATGGGTCGGGCAACTTAGCGCAGGCGGAGATGCGCGAAAACGCTTTCGCGAGCGAACGTTGGCAGCTTCAGTGCATTCCGAGCCTCATCCGAAATGACACGCCTTGCCGTTCCCCTGCTGTTCTTCGCGATCGCGCTCGTCCGCGCGGAGCAGCCGGCCGGGTACCACGAGTGGTTCACGGATCGCACCATGCGCGTCGATTATTTCCATACGGGCGACGCAAAGGCGGAGACGATCGCGCTCGACCGCGTGGTCTCGGATGGCGCGTGGCCTGGCAGCCGCACGCGGTTGATCGACGATCTGAATCTCGGCAAGTACCTCGTGGAGGTTCGCGACCGGGACACGAATCGCGTTCTCTTCTCGCGCGGCTTCGCGACAATTTACGGCGAGTGGGAGACGACCGACGAAGCGAAGCACATGCATCGCACGTTCCATGAATCGGTGCGGTTTCCGTGGCCGCGCAAGCCGGTGCAGGTGGTGCTGTCGAAACGCGATCGCGAGAATGCTTTTCAGCAGATCTGGTCGACAACGATTGATCCGAACTCGCGCTTCGTCGACGCCGCAGACCGCGAGCCGATGGGCAAAGTGTGGACGCTTTTCGAGAACGGCCCGCCGACTGAGAAGGTCGACGTATTGCTCATCGCAGAAGGCTACACCGCCGGAGAGATGCCGAAGTTCCGCCGCGACGTTGAGCGGCTCACGGCAAAGCTGTTTGAGCTCGAGCCGTTCAAGAGTCGCCGCAGTGATTTCAATGTGCGCGCGCTGGAGCTGCCTTCCGCGCGCAGCGGAGTGAACCGGCCACACGTCGGCGAGTTTCGCCGCACCCTGCTCTCGACCAGCTACAACATCTTCGATTCCGAACGCTACGTGCTGACGTTCGATAACCGCGCCTTCCGCGAAGCTGCCTCAGCGGCACCGTATGAGTTCGTCGAGATCCTCGTGAATGAGAAGCAATACGGCGGCGGTGGGATTCACAACTGGCAGGCGACCACGTCGGTCGATACCGGCTTTGCAGAGTACGTGTTCGTGCACGAGTTCGCGCATCACTTCGCCGGCCTCGCCGACGAGTATTACACCTCGCCCGTCGCCTACACGACCGAGCCCGGCGCCGAGCAAGTGGAGCCGTGGGAACCGAACGCCACCGCAATGAAGGATCCCGCGCAACTCAAATGGCGCGATCTCGTGTCGCCCGACACGCCGGTTCCGACGCCGTGGGAAAAGGACCCGTTCGATAAGCAAAGCCGCGCTTTCCAGGAACGGCGCGCGAAGCTGCGGGCTGAACGTGTCGACGAGAAGGTGATCGACGAGCTGTTTCGCGAGCAACAGAGGGCCGAGACGAAGCTGCTCGGCGGGATGACGCACGCGGGCAAAGTCGGCGCCTTCGAAGGAGCGAGTTACCAGGCGCGCGGTTTGTATCGACCGGAAGCGGATTGCATCATGTTTACGCGCAACGAGGTGCCGTTCTGCCGCGTCTGCCAGCGGGCGCTCTCGCGCGTGATCGATCAATATTCACGGCCATGAGCAAATCGAAATATTCACGACGCGAGATGGCGCGATTGCTCGGAATGTCGAGCGCTGCCTTGCTCGCATCACGATTTGGATTGAAGGCGGAAGCTGTGAAAGGAGCGGAGCTGCTGCTGCGGAACATCCCATCGTCCGGCGAGGCCCTGCCGGTGATCGGACTCGGCACGTGGCAGAGCTTCGATGTCGGCACGTCGGCCGCGGAACGGCAGCCGCTCGAGGAAGTGTTGCGCGCCTTCGTGAAGCTCGGCGGACGAATGATCGACTCTTCGCCAATGTATGGGCGTTCCGAGCAAGTGATCGGCGACCTCGCTTCGAAAGCAGGCGTTCAGAAGGAGCTGTTCCTCGCCACGAAGGTTTGGACGACGGGCAAGGCAGCCGGCATCGCATCGATGGAACGTTCGATGTCGCGCATGCAGACGAAGCGCATGGATCTGATGCAGGTGCACAACCTCGTCGACGTGCAGACGCATCTCGCGACGCTGCGCGAATGGAAGGCGCAGGACCGCGTGCGTTACATCGGCATCACGCACTACACGGCCGGCAGCCATGCGGAAGTCGCGCGCATGCTCGAGCGGGAGCCGGGCATCGACTTCGTGCAGATCAACTACTCGCTCATGGAACGCGAAGCCGATCAACGCGTGTTGCGCGTCGCGCAGGATCGAGGCGTGGCGGTGATCGTGAATCGCCCGCTCGGCGGTGGCGGGCTGTTCCGGCGCGTGCGCGGGCAACCGTTGCCTGATTGGGCGAAGGACTTCGATTGCGAATCCTGGGCCCAGTTTTTCCTGAAGTGGATCGTCGCGCATCCGGCGGTCACCTGCGCGATCCCGTCGACGAGCAAGCTGCGTCACCTCGAGGACAATATGCGGGCCGGCGTGGGCCGCTTGCCGGATGCGAAAATGCGGCAGCGAATGGTGGAAGCGGTCGCGGCGTTGTAGCCTAGCGATTACCTGCCGGCTGTCGCTCGCGATAACGGCTGAGCCGCTGCTCGATTTCTGATGCGAGCGGCGCGTCCCCCGTCGCTCGGGCTTCATCCATCGCGCGGCTCGCCGTTTGAACCGCGGCAGCGAAATCTCCGGTCTCAGCGCAGGCAGCGGCGAGCGCATCGAGCTGCCGGGCGTCGGGATTCGGACTCAGTTCGACGCCTCGGCGCAGATGCGGCAGCGCATCGTGAACCTGCCCGAGCCGCAGGAGAGCGTTGCCGAGATTCGCGTGTGCGCCGGCAAATTGCGGGGCGAGCTCGACCGCCTTTCGGAAGTGCGGGATCGACTCGCGCACGCGGCCGCTTTGCGCGAGCGCGGTCGCGAGGTTGTTCTGCATCTCAGGGAGATCAGGCCTGAGCTCGACCGCCTTCTCGTACTCAACGGCCGCTTCGCGCATTCGCCCCATGCGGGAGAGCGTCGTGCCGATGTTGTTGATCGCTTCGACGTAGGTCGGGCGAATCTCGAGGGCGCGCCGGAAATGCGTGAGCGCGGTGTCGAGGTCGCCGTTGCTGCCGAGGACGAGGCCGAGATTATTGTGCGCGACATGGTTGCTCGGGTTCAGCTTCAACGCGTGACTCCAGAGCGTGTGACTGTTCCGCCAGAGTGCTGCTTGCGCGTGCGCCCGCGGAATGAGCGCGACCAGTAGCAGCAGCGCAGTGATCGGAGCGACGTAGCGCGCAGCGCGCCACCTGCCTAACAAGTCAGCAGCTCCCCAGATGACGATGAGGTAGAGGCCGATCTGCGGAAGGTAGGTGTAGCGATCGGCGCGTGCGTAGTAGGAGATCTGCACCAGGCCGACCACGGGCAGCATCATGCCAACGTACCAGAGCCAGCCAACGAGCAGGTACGGATGCTTCCGCGAGGAGGCGAGCGCGATGGCCGAAATGGCGATCAATAACGCGAGCGCACCGATGACTTGCCAGATCGTAAAGCCGCCTGGCGGATCGAAGTAGGGAAGCGTCAGCCCGGCGGGATAGATCATCTGTTTCAGGTAGACGACGTAAGAGACAACGGCGTTGGCGAGTCGTGCCAGGAGCGGCAATTGCTCAGCGGCGGCGACTTTCTCCGGCGACAGAAGTGTCATCACGCAAGACCCCGCCGACAGGACGAAGAGCGGAATCTTCTCCGCCATCAGCCGCCAAACGCGCGCGCGAGTTTCCGGCTGCGCAAGCGAGCCGATCTCGTCGAAGTGCAGCCGCTTCAACGGCCAGTAATCGAGAAGCAGGAGCACGAAAGGCAACGTCACGAGCATCCCTTTCGACATCAGCCCGAGCGCGAAGAGGAGGACGACAAGCGTATAGCGCGTGCGTGACGGCGCAGCCCGCACGTACCGCGCATAGGCGAGCATCGTCGCCATGAAGAACAGCCCGCTGAGGACGTCCTTGCGTTCGGCAATCCACGCCACCGATTCGACCCGTTGCGGATGAATCGCGAACACCGCCGCCACGAGGGCGCTCCGCCAGATCGATCCGGTCAGTTCCTTCAGCGCGAGGAACAGCAGAACCGCAGCGCCGGCATGCAGGACCACGCTGGTCAGATGATGCCCGCCAGCCCAGAGCCCGAAGAGCTCGTAATCGAGCATATGCGAGAACCACGTCAGCGGATGCCAGTGCCCGATCCCGCCAAACGTCAGCGCCCAGGGAACCCCACCGCGGGCGAGGCCGCCGATCACGACCGGGTTCTGATAGACGTAGGCATCATCGTCGTAGTTGACGAAATCGTGCCGGAGCGTCTGCCCGAACACCAGCCACACGAGGAGCGCGAGACCGACGCAGACAATCGCCGCCTCGAATCCGCCGCCACGTAACCGATCAGCCGCCGAGCTGCGAAGCTCCCCGGCTCCGGGCTCGACCTCCGAACTATCCCACCCCGTCACCCGGCACCGTTAGGTCGGCGCGCCACCGCCTAATGTCGGCGCGACGGCGTCGGCTTCCTCGACCGGTGCGTCCTGCGACTGGAGGTAGGTGCGGTAACGGTAGAACCGCGCCACCACTGCGAAGATCGCCGTCGCCACCGCCATGAGAATGGCGAAGAACATGTAGTAATTGAAGTCGCTCATCGTCGGCTGGCCCGTCACGGGATCCATAATGAAGCGGTTCACCTGCGCGGTGAACTGGTTGCCTAACGAGACGCTGAACAGATACGCCGCCATGATGGCGCTCTTCATTTTGTTCGGCGCCTGGGTGTAGGAGAACTCCAGCGCGGTGATGGAAACCATTACCTCCCCGAGCGTGAGGATCACGTAGGCGAGCATCTGCCACCAGACCGACGGGCGTCCGCCGCCATCGATCATCGACTGGATGTAAGCGATGACGACGAAGCTGACTGCGGTGATCCCAAGGCCGATGCCGATCCGCCGCAGCGGCGTGACTTCAAAGAACCGGCCGAGGAACGGGTAGATGCCGTAATTCACCACCGGAATGAACAGCAGGATGAGTATGGGATTCGCGGTCTGCACCTGCTCCGGCAGCAGTTGAAGCCCGAAGAAGTTCAAATCCATGTTCCGCGCTTGCAGCGTCCAGGCGCCACCGCTGCTCTGGTCCCAGAGCGACCAGAAGACCGCCACGAAGAGGTAAATGATGGCGAGCCGCCCGAGGGCGCTGAGACCTTCACCGCTGAAGGTCTGGCGGATGAATCCCATTCCCGATGGCGGGATGTGCACGAATTTCTTGCGACCGGCCCAGAAGAAAATCGTGGCAATCACCATCGCGATACCGGGCAGCCCGAACGCGTAGTGCGGGCCCCAGTTCGGATTGTTGAGCAGGATCGGGCAGAGGATCGTCGACGCGAACGAGCCGGCGTTAATCGAGAAGTAAAACCAGCCAAATACCTTCGAAAGGTGGTGCTTGTTCGATTCGCCAAACTGGTCGCCGACGTTGGCCGAGACGCACGGTTTTATGCCGCCGGAGCCGAGCGCAATCAAGCCGAGACCGAGCATCAAGCCGGTCCGGGTTTGGTCGAAGGCGAGGACGAAGTGACCCGCGCAATAGACGATCGAGAGGTAAAGGATCGTCCGGTACTTCCCGAGGAAACACTCCGCGAGAATCGCGCCGAGGATCGGCAGGAAGTAAACGGCGGAGACGAACTGTGAGAACCAATACCGCGCCTCGGCGTCGCCCATGCGGTCGGCCATCCCCATCTTGTTGACCATGTAGGTGGTCATGAAGACGATGAGGATGGAGCGCATCCCATAGAACGAGAACCGCTCCGCCGCTTCGTTGCCGATGATGTACGGTACGCCCGGCGGCATGTCCGGCGTGTTCGGCGGTCGCGTCGCGTATTCGGTCTTCGCCATGGCGGAGATACCTTTCAGCTACCGCGGCGAAGGAGACGCGGCGGGGAAGAATTGGGCCGGTGTGCCGATTGGTGATGCGCCGGCCTTTGGCGCGTCGTGTGCGTGGTCTTTGTGCGCGTCAGCCGCATGGCCGCCATCCTTCGAGTGTGCGTGGTCATCTTTCCCGTGGCCATGGCCGTCATCTGCGGAGTGCGAGTGGTCGTCGTGACTCGGGAGCGCGTCCGCACTGTGGCGTTCGCAGGAACAGAAGAATGCCAGGCAGACCGCTGCAGACAAAACGACGGCCCGGCGAAGGTTGGTTCGCATCGGCGGGAGAGTAGTCGGCGGTTGTGATGCGCAGCAAGCGCAATCAATCGCGTGGAGGCGGGCCGCACTCGGGCCGCACGTGCTGTGGTGTGAGACTCCAGGCCGCGTGAAACTCCGGCCCGGGGGCGGGCCGGCTCCATTGCCTCTGGTCAATAAGGCCACGGCCAGTCAGCATCCGATTCTTCTCCTGTAGCTCTCCTGCTCAATGCACCCAATCAATCCCGCGAATCCCCCTAACGAGTATCCGGACATCGTTGGCGCGAAGCCGATGAACCCGCTCGCCGCCGCCTTCAAGCCGTATATCCCGGCCAGCGTCACGAACATGCGCGAGCTGGGCGTGCTGCCGCTTTTCGTCGGCACATTGCTCGGGATGATCTTCGGGGCGTCGTCGCTTTATCTCGTGCTGAAAGTCGGCCTCACGGTGAGCGCGTCGATCCCCGTCGCGGTGATCTCCATCACGATCTTCCGCGCGCTCTCCAAGATGGGACTGCGCGACGCGACGATCCTCGAGAACAACATCGTGCAAACGGCGGGATCAGCCGGTGAATCGATAGCGTTCGGCGTCGGCGTGACGATGCCGGCGATCATGATCCTCGGCTTCGATCTCGAGCTCACCCGCGTGATGCTGGTCGCGACGCTCGGCGGATTGCTCGGCATTCTGATGATGATCCCGCTGCGCCGCGCGCTCATCGTCGAGCAGCATGGCATCCTGAAGTATCCGGAAGGAACAGCGTGCGCGGAGGTACTAAAGGCCGCGGCGGCAAAGGAGCCGATCGCCGGACAGACACGCGCCGAGGCGAACCAGGAAGTCTCGAGTGGCGGCAAGACCATCTTCGCCGGGTTCGGAATCGGGCTGCTGTATCAGACGGCGATGGGCGCGTTCAAGGCGTGGAAGCCGGAGCCGGGGACGGTATTCGGCGCGCCGATGAAAGCGGGCTCGATCGCGATCGAGGCATCGCCCGCGTTGCTCGGTGTCGGCTACATCATTGGGCCGCGGATCGCATCGATCATGGCCGGTGGAGGTGTGCTCGCGTACCTGCTGTTGATCCCGATGATCAAGTTCTTCGGCGAGCGGGTGCCGGGTGTGGTGCCGCCGGGAACGATGCCGATTTCCGAGATGGGGCCGGGAGATATCCGCAGCGCCTACGTGCTCTACATCGGCGCGGGCGCGGTGGCGGCGGGTGGCATCATCAGTTTGTTCCGGTCGCTGCCGACGATCTGGCATGGGTTGAAAGGCGGGCTGCAGGATTTGCGCGGGACGCACGCGACGCGGGGCGAGGTCCCGCGGACCGATCGCGATCTCTCGATGAAGGTCGTGATCATCGGATGCCTGGCGATCATCGCGGTGATCATGGCGGCGCCGCAGCTGCACCTGCAGTGGAATCTACTCGGTGCGTTTCTCATCGTAGCGTTTGGCTTTTTGTTCGTGACGGTGTCGTCGCGCCTCACGGGTGAGATTGGCTCAACTTCGAATCCGATTTCCGGGATGACGGTCGCGACGTTGTTGCTGACGTGCCTTGTGTTTCTAATCGTCGGCTGGACTGGCCCCAACTACTTCGTCACCGCGCTTTCGATCGGTGGCATTGTCTGTATCGCGTCGTCAAATGGCGGGACGACGTCGCAGGATCTAAAGACAGGTTATCTCGTTGGTGGCACACCGCGATCGCAGCAGATCGCGATCTTGATCGGGGCGCTCGCCTCGGCATTGATCCTCGGCCCGATCCTGCTGGTGCTGAACAACGCCTCCACCGTTTACGTGCCGGCGACAACCTTCGAAGTCGTCAAGACGCCGGTCACCACCGACGCCGCGGCGCTGCCGCCGTTCGCCGAGGGAATCAAGCCGGCGCCGGAAGATTTCCGCCTGCTCGTCAATCAACCGAACGGCCCGGCGCCGATGATCACCGGTCTCGACGCCGGCGAGTATCTCGTCAACGCCAGCGGCCAGGTGACGCACAAGGTGTCGCGCAACTTCCCATCCGAGATGCGAGCCGATCCCGCGCAGGTCGGCGCGCCGGAGAAACTCAAAGGACCGCAAGCCGTCGGCGATCAAAATACCTATCGGTCATGGTATCGAGCGGATGACGCGGGCGGCTCCGCGCAGCGTTATCTCGTCGATGAGGCGGGGCGCGTCGCGTACCTCGTCGATCCGGGTATTAACGGGACGCACGGCACGCGACCGGACGGCAGCGCGGTGCAGAAGTTCGACGCGCCGAAAGCGACCCTGATGTCGTACATCATCAAAGGCATTCTGAGCCGTCAGCTGCCGTGGGATTTGGTGTTGTTAGGCGTGATGATCGCGGTCGTGCTCGAGATGAGCGGCATCCCATCGCTCGCGTTCGCCGTCGGTGTCTATCTGCCGATCTCCTCCTCCATGCCGATCTTCGTTGGCGGCATGGTGCGCTGGCTCGTCGATCGATATCTGCGGCGCGAGAAGTTCCGGCACAAGGATCTCACGCCGGAAGAACTGACGGCGGAAGGCGACAAGAGTTCCGGCGTCTTGCTGGCGTCCGGTTACATCGCGGGCGGCGCGCTCGCCGGAATCATCATCGCGATCTTCGCCGGCGTGCCGACATTTACCGGGATCAACCAGCAGATCGAAGCATGGTCGAGCGCGAACAATCCGTTCTTCCACGGGCCGAATGCGGATCTGCTCGCGCTGATTCCATTCACGGTCCTCACGGTCTTGTTGTATCTCGTCGGACGCGATCGACTCCTCGGGCCGAAACGCGCGGTGAGGGCCTGACGCGGCGCGGTCTGCTGCTGCTGAATTCTTACGCCTGTCTCGTCGGTTGCGAGCGGCAGCGCCGGGCGTATCAGTTTGAATGCGCACGTTCCTTCCCGCCCTCCTGCTCCTTCTCAGCCTCGCTCCCGCCCACGCCGCACCAGTCGACCCGGCGAACTTTACCGAGACGACCTACGTTTCGAGCACCGAGATCGGCTCGATGACGGGGATCGCGTGGGCGCCCGACGGATCCAATCGCCTCTTCGTGACGCGCAAAGGTGGGTTCAGCGGGCAGGCCACCGCGCAGGTCCGTATCATCCAGAACGGCGCGATTGTGCCGACGCCGTTCGCGACGGAGTCAGTCTTCACTTCCAGCGAGTGCGGCCTGCTCGGGATCGCGTTCGATCCCGATTTCATCAACAACGGCTACGTCTACTTCTTCGTCACCGCGTCGAACACGGAGCAGAAGATCATTCGTTATACCGCGAGCGGGAACGTCGGCACGAATCGCGTGGAGCTCGTCACTGGCCTGCCGACACGCGGCGCGAATCACGATGGCGGCGGCGTCGGCATTGGGAATGACGGCCGCCTCTACTGGTCGATCGGCGACCTCGGCAATGGCACCGGCGTCAACGCCGATCTCTTGTCGCTCGCCGCGAAGGTCGGCCGCGTGAATCGCTTCACCGGCGCAGCGCTGAACGACAATCCATTCTTCGGCCAGGGCAACGCCAACACCGACAAGATCTGGTCGCGCGGTTGGCGAAATCCGTTCACGCTCACGTTCCAGATCGCGACGGGTCAGCTCTGGGTCAACAGCGTCGGCACCAGCTGGGAGCAGGTCTTCGTGCCGAAGCGCGGAGATCACGCCGGCTACAATCTCTACGAGAACAACCAGCCCGCCGGCTTCCTCCCACCGATCATCGCCTATCGCACCAACGGCACCGCCGCGAGCACCATCGCCGCCTCCGGTGCAGTGCGGTCGAACGGCGTTGTGACAATCACCACGACCGGATCGCATTTCCTGCGAAAAGGCGGTGGCGTGACGATCTCCGGTGTGCCAAATGCGAGCTTTAACGGCTTCTATTATGTCGCGAGCGTCATCAGCCCGACGCAGTTCACGTATGTGCAGGCGGGGCCTAACGAGACGAGCGGCGGCGGCACCTCGACCACGCAGAACATCGGTGGCGTGGTGACCGGCGGCACGTTCTACGACAGCACGGCCTTCCCGGCGGCGTATCGCGGCAACTACTTCTTCGGTGAATACAACGCCGGCAAGATCGTCCGCGTCCCGCTCGACGCGGCGAACACCCCGATCCGCACTGAGGAATTTGTCACCGGCATCGGCTCGCAAGTCGACATGGCGGTCGGACCGGACGGCGCACTCTATTACGCGAATCAAAGCAGCAATCCCGGCACGATCCGCCGCCTCGCCTTCAATGGCACCGCGCAAAACGTGATCGTCTATCCGACCGCCCTCAACGTGCAGGAAGGCGGCTCGTCGGTCATCTCTGTCCGCCTCGCAAACGCGCCTGCAAGCGACGTCACGGTCACAGTCGAGCGCGTCAGCGGCGACTCCGACCTTGCCGTCACGAGCGGCGCTACCCTCACCTTCACGCCTTCGAACTTTGCTACGCCGCAGCTCGTCACGATCGCCGGCGCTGAAGACGCTGACCTGGAGAACGACACCGCCACGTTCCGCGTTCTGGCACCCGGCATCGCCAGCTATGACATCTTCGTCAACGGCATCGATAATGACGAAGCCCAGCTGGTCGTCTCGACCACGAGCCTCACATTAAATGAAGGCGGCACGAACACCTTTACCGTCCGCCTCGCAAACGCGCCTGGATCCGACGTGACCGTCACCGTCGCCCGCACCGCCGGCGACCCCGACATCAACGTCACCGGAGGCGGCACCCTCACGTTCACGCCGGCGAACTTCGCCACGCCACAGACCGTCACGATCGCCGCGGCAGAAGACGCCGATAACGCGAACGACACCGCCACGATCACCGTCTCCACGGCCGGGGAAGTGCCGCGCAACATCGCTGTCACCGCGATCGACAACGACCCTCTCGCGCCGTCGTTCACCACCACACCAGTGACGAACGCCGTCGACGACGCCGCCTACACCTACGATGTCGACGCCACCGGCAATCCCGCGCCCACCTTTTCGCTCCTCACCGCGCCGCCCGGCATGAGCATCGAACCCACGACCGGCATCATCAATTGGCTCCCGACGAATCCCGGCAGCTACAACGTCACTGTGCAAGCCGCGAACGGCATTCTCCCGAACGCCACGCAATCCTTCACCATCAACGTGAACGTCGACCTCCCGCCCACAGCCGTCCTGACGCGGCCACTCACTGGCGAAACGCTCTCCGGCACAAACGCCGAATTCTTCGGCGACGGCTTCGATGACGTCAGCACCGTGAAAGGCGAATTCTTCGTCGACGGCATCCTGCGCTACACCGACGTGAACAACGGCAACCACTTCCACTTCGGCGGAGCGCACAATCTCTTCAACACCACGCAATTCACCACGGGCTCCCACCTCTTCCGCCTTCGCGTCACCGACACCAAAGGCCAGACATCGGACGCCGAGGTCCGCGCCACCATCGGCAGCGGCGGCACGAATCCGCCGACGCCGGTGAGCATCGTCTCACGCAAGACTCACGGTTCGGCGGGAACCTTCGGCATTGCGATGCCGCAGACCGGCACGCCGGGCGTGGAATGCCGCTCCGGCGGTGCGACGGGCGATTACGAATTGGTCGTGACTTTCGGGAGCCCGGTCACGGTGAACTCGAACTTCCAGGCCGATGTCGTGCGCGGCACCGGCACGATCGGCAGCGGCGGCGCCTCGCATAACGGCGCCGTGAACGTAAACGGCCCCGTCGTCACGATCCCGCTCACGAACGTGGCAAACGCGCAAACGCTCGAGGTGATGCTGTTCAACGTCAGTAACGGCAGCGGCGCGGGTGACGTGCGCATTCCGATGAGCGTGCTCGTCGGCGATGTCGGCGGCAATGGCGTCGTCAGCGGGTCGGATATCAGCCAGGTGAAAGCAATGAGCGGCAGTCCAGTAAACGCCAGCACGTTCCGCAACGACGTCGCCCCGACGGGCGAGATCAACGCCACAGACATCAGCATCGTGAAGGCCGCTTCGGGAACGCAGTTGCCTCCACTGCGCGCGAAAGAAACCACCACCCAGCGGTAACCGGCGGCTCACACCAGCGAGCCGATTTATCTCACCCAACGCTATCGCGGACCGACCGCTGAATGCACAAAGACCCGCCCCCGAGCCTGCTCGAGCGACCGATCAGCGCGATCGTCACCTACGGCATGTTGATCGGCTTCGTCGCGGGGATTTTGACGGCCGGCGTGTGGAGTTTCTTCTCCACTGTGAATGATCGTGGCCGCTACGAACCACCCGCGGTTCAGCGCGGCCGGTAAGCGCTCTGCTTTGGCGCTGACGAACGCTTCTCCGACGCGCGCGATTGTAGCGACGCCGCTCTGTCGGCGTAAAACGCGTCGCCTGTCACCACGCTCATAGCGGCGACAGAGCGCCGTCGCTACAGCAGCCTCCTTACGCCGCTGAGCGATCGAAAATCGCCGGTTCCGGCGGCACTACGCTGCCCATCTTCAGCGCCGCGATCGCCTCGCCGCGCGAACCGAAAATCGGGATCACCTTATCCAGCCGGACAATCTCGAAGATCGTCCGGAGCGTATCGTTCAGCCCCGTCACGCAAAGCACCCCGTTGCAGTCACCGCTATCACGGAAGTACTCGATGATCGCTGCCAGCCCGGAAGAATCGATAAACGTCACGCCCCCGAGATCCATCACGAGCGCGCGGCAACGCGCCCGCACCTTCGTCTGCAACAACGTCCGCAGCACCGGCGCGTAATGCAGATCGATCTCGCCCTCCAGAAGGAAGATATCGATCCCGTCCTCGACTAGCTCTTTAAGGCGCATGAGGGGCTCCGCCAAAGAGAATTCGTGCGCGCCGCGCTTGCTGGCTGTCGGTTGTTGGCCGCCGGCCTCAACGGCGGGTCAATCTGACATCACCGTAGCCACGCCCGAAAGCGCGCTCTCCATCTCCAACTCCCGTCGCCTTTTGTCATGTCGACCGAAGTGGAGACATCTCTAAAAGATCGCTTCTCCTGAGCGGGAATAGCAGAGCGGCTAGAGATTCCTCCGCTTCGATCGGAATGACAAAAAAGTGCGGTCGTGTTGCCTACACGTGCGCTCGTTTCCGCCACGCCAGGTAAACGGGAACGCCGGTCAGCACGAGCAGGTAACCGATGCCAGATGTCGACGGCGCAAGATACGCGAGGTCAAGAATCAACAGCCCGGCGATCGTAATGTAGATCACCGGCACGACCGGATAGCCCCACGTGCGATACGGCCGCTCGGCATCCGGCATTTTCCGTCGCAACACAAACACCGCGCCGACCATTAACACGTAGAACACCAAATCCGCCGAGATGATGTACTCGAGCAGTTGGGTGTAGACGTTGCCATACGTGACCGCGCCGCTCGCCGGGTCCGTGATCACCGTGCGCGGGAGCGTCAGCAGCGAAGCCCAAACGCCTTGCGCAAACAACGCCATCGCGGGCGTCTGACGCGCGTTGAGCTTCGCGATCCCGCGGAAGAAAAGCCCGTCGCGCGCCATCGCGAAGTAGACGCGCGCGCCCGCGAGGATGAGCCCGTTGTTGCACCCAAACGTCGAGATCATGATCGCGATCGCCATCAACACCGTGCCCGCGGGGCCGAGGATCGCGTTCATCGCCGCGACGGCGACGCGGTTCTGCGGCGCCGTCTGGATCCCTTCGAGCGGCAACGTCGCGACGTAGGCGAGGTTCGCCAGCAGGTAGAGCGTCACGACAATCCCGCAGCCGATCAGCAGCGCGCGCGGCAACGTGCGTCCCGGATCACGCACTTCGCTGCCGGTGAAGGTGACGTTATTCCACGCCGATTGCGCGAACAGCGGCCCCACCATCGCTTTGCCTAACAACATCAGCAGCGCGAACGCGCCCGTCGCCGCGAGCCCCGGCTGCGCGACCTGCGGATTCCAGCCATTCGCCCACGAATCCCACCACGCGGCGCTCCGCGCCGCACTCGTCGCGCCCCAGCCGAGCGACAGCCCGAGCACGATCAAACCAATCAGCGCCGCCGTCTTCGCAAACGTGAAGCTGTTCTGCACCAGCTTCCCGAGCTCGAGGCCGCGCGTGTTCGTCCACGTCAGGAACAGGATCATGACGACCGCGACGAGTTGCTCCGTCGACAGGCTCACTGCGTACCCGCCGCCGAGATGCACCGGCGCGATGAGGTAATTTCCCGTCGCGATTCCCGGCACAAGCACACCGGTGAACCTTGCAAACGCGACCGCCACCGCGGCGATCGTTCCCGTCTGAATGATCAGGAAAAGCGCCCACCCGAACAGAAACCCAAACGCCGGACCATAAGCCTCGCGCAGGAAAACATATTGCCCGCCCGCCTTCGGCATCATCGCCGCCAGCTCCGCGCAGCAAAGCGCCCCCGTGATCGTGAGCAATCCCGCGAGCGCCCACGCCATCAGCAACCAACCTGGCGCACCGATCAGCCGCGCCGATTCCGCCGAGGTTATGAAAATACCCGACCCGATCATCGACCCGACCACAATCATGGTCGCATCGAGCTGCCCGAGCCCGCGCTTCAACCCGCCGTCGGTCCGCTGCTCGACTCCGCTCTCGGTGGTCATGCGCCCCATGCTACCCACCGTCCCCCGCCATTGAAAAGCGTGGAGCCGGCCCGCCCCCGGGCCGGAGGATCATTCGCCCTTGGAGAAACACCGGCCCGAGGGCGGGCCGCCTCCATCAAAACATCAGATCATGGATCACGCCGCGATACGGCCAATCCTCAGCACGCTCCACCAGCCTGGCCCGCACCGCATTCAACTCTACGTCATCCCACTTTTCCGAGTAGCTCTCACCGGAACGCAGGTATCTATCGAAATAATCCGCCTGCCAAACCGGCGACCGAATCCCGAGCGCGACCGCAATCTGCCGCGAGCTCACGCTCTTCCACATCCCTCACCCACTTCGCCATTGGCCGAGCATCGATTTCCGGCCGCGCAAAGAAACGCACATGATCCGGCATCAGGATGTAATGCCCCACCCACCAGCGATCATGCGCGGAAGATCGCTCCCAAACACCGCGGAGAATCCGGTGACATTCCGCGTGAGCAAGAACGCTACGCCGCTCGTGCGTACAGACCGTGAAGAAGACGATCGGGTTATCTTTGAACGAAGGCAGATGCGGCAGATGCATTAGGATAGATCGCGTGGAGCCGGCCCGCCCTCGCGCCGGAGGATCATTCCGGGCACTACAAACACCGGCCCGAGGGCGGGCCGCCTCCATGCGTCAGCCCCCGCTCCATTCACCCGGCGCGCGGCGGCGCAATCGTCACGCCGGTTTGTGCAAGACAGAGTCGCAACTCCCGCGCAAACGCGACCGCACCCGGCGTATCGCCATGCACGCAGATCGTATCGACGTGCACCGGCACGTCCGTCCCATCAATCGCGCGCACCTTGTCGTCGCGCAGCATGGCGAAGACGCGATTCGCCGCCTCCACCGGATCGTGCAGCAGCGCCTCCGGATGATCGCGCGGCACCAGCGACCCGTCGGCGAGATAATTCCGATCGGCGAAGACTTCGCGCACGACGTGGAGCTCGTTCGCTTCCGCGGCGCGCGACAACGCACTAGCCGCTGGCGCAAAGACCAGCAGGTTCGGATCGACTGCACGAACGGCGCGTGCGATCGCGTCGGCAATCGCCTCATCCCGCGCCGCCATATTGTAGAGCGCGCCGTGCGGCTTCACGTGTTGCGCGCGCATGCCTAACGACTGCGCGATCGCCTGAAACGCGCCGAGCTGATACACGACGAGCGCGAAGACGTCCTCATCGCCAACCGCCATTTCACGGCGACCGAAATTCTCTCGATCGTCAAATCCAGGATGCGCACCGATCGCAACCCCGCGCGCCTGCGCCGTGCGCATCGAAGCTCGCATCATCGCCGCAGTCCCCGCATGCAAACCGCACGCGATATTCGCTGAGGTAACGAGCGCCAGCAGTTCCTCATCGTGACCGGCGCCTTCGCCGAGGTCCGCATTCAAGTCGACGCTCAGGCTCATCGCATGCGCAACGCCACACCGGCGCGAAACCAATTCACATCGCGCTCCCGCTCCCGTAGTAGCGCGCGCGCGTCGTCGAGCGACACTTCCGAAAAAAGCACCGTATCACCCGGCCGAAGCTGCGCGGCGATCGGCAGATCGACCGTGATCACGTGCGCGAGTTTCGGATAACCCCCGATCGTTTGGCAATCTCCAAGCAACAGGATCGGCTGCCCGTTTGGCGGCACCTGAATTGTTCCCGGCGCCACCGCTTCCGAAATCAATTCTTCGTCATCACAACGGGCGAGCTCTGGCCCTTTCAGTCGCGCGCCCATTCGGTCGGCTTCGGCCGCGACGGTGAACTGCTCCCTCACCAGCGCCTCGTGCGCTGTGCGCGGAAAGTGCTCCCAATGCGCGCCGCGCACGATCCGCAGGAAAGGGCGAGGCGTGCCGGTTTGAGCCCAACCTTCCGCGGCACCCCAGTCGGCGATCCGCGATTGACCGCCCTCCCGCGAGCCGCGCCAATCACCGACAGGAAGAACATCATCGTCCCGAAGCGGGCGTCCCTCGAAGCCGCCGAATCGCGCCCGCAGATCCGTCGATCGGCTTCCGAGCACGACGGGAACATCGATGCCGCCCGAGATCGCGAGCCAGGCCCGCGCGGCACGTTCCGGCGCGACAAGCGACAGCTCCTCTCCGGGTTCGACCACCGCCGCACGTCCGGCCGGGATCGCCGCGCCGGCGACGGCAACCTGAACCGCACCACCGCACCAGGCGATCGTGCGTTGATCATTGAACCGAACACGCACTCGTCCCATCGTCGTTTCAAGACCAGCCGCCGACGCGTCATTGCCGACCAGCAGATTTGCGATGCGCAACGCGTGCAAATCCAACGCGCCGCCTGACGAGACGCCGTGCTCGCGAGAGCCCGGGCGCCCGAGATCCTGCACGGTGGTGAAGAAGCCGGCGCGAACAATCGACACGCTCATCGCGACATCTGGCCAAACTCCGCGCGCGTGATCTGACAAAACCGCACAGCGTCTCCGATTGCGAAGAGCGCCGGCGGCATTGCCGAGGGGTCGAACAGACGCAGCGGCGTGCGGCCGATGATGTTCCACCCGCCGGGCGACTCCTGCGAATAGATGCCGGTCTGCTTACCACCGATGGCGACAGAACCGGCCACGACTATCTTCCGCGGCGTTGCTTTTCGGGGCGTCGCCAGCTCGTTAGGCAATCCGCTCAAGTACGGAAACCCGGGCGTGAACCCGACGCAACTGACGCGGTAAGTAGCCCGCACATGTCGGCTGACGACAGCCTCGGGAGTCAGTTGCGAGCGGGTCGCGACCTCCGCGAGATCGGGCGCGAATTCCTCTTCGTAGCAGACCGGCACCTCGATGTTGCGGTTCGGGGTCGGAACGTTCGTCGATCGGCCGCGTAGTGCCTCGACAATACTGCTCTCGAGGTTATCGACAGCCAAAGGATCGAAGAACACGCCGACAGTCGTAAACGCCGGCGTTATCTCAATGACGCCGGGGAGCCGAGCCGCGTGCAAGCGAGCGCGCGCTTTCGTGACGGCGGCGAGACATCGCGCGGCATCGTGTTCGAACCCGGCGCACACATGCACCACGAGCGCGGAGTCGCCGAGCGGAGTGATCTGCATCGCGCGTCCGCAGTTACTCGCCGTCTACTGCTGCGACCTCTTGCATGAACATCTCGAAGCTCTGCTCGCCGCGGCAGAGCTCATTCAGCTCGGTCAGGCGTCGATCGAGCGCCGCTTCCGGAAATGCAACGCGCCGGGACTGGACGCCATCATCGAAGACAATTTCATCCCACTGCACCGACGCGATCGAGCTGTGAAACCGCGCCACCGATCGACCGCGGAAATAAGCGCGCGTGGTTTCCGGTGGTGAAAAAATCGCGACCTTCACCTCTTCTTCGGTCACGATCCGCCGCATCGCGCCCTGCCGCAGTAGCTCGTAAAAGAGACCATCATCGGGTATCACATTATGATATTCGAGATCGATCGCCTGCAGCCACGGATCGCTCCACGCCAGCTTCTCTTCTTCGCGCAGTGAATTGAGCAGCGCTTTCTTCGCCACCCAATCGACACGATCGGCTGTCGTGGAAACATCACGCTCGAGATCGTTCAACACATTCTCCCATTCCCGCAATAGCCACGCCGTTTCCGGCTCGCGCGGGTCGTCAAGCTTCTGCGCCGCCTTCAGGTAGAGCCGTTGCACATCGATCGCAGAGATCTTGCGGCCATCGCGCAGCTCGATGATCCAGTCGTAGGTCTGATCGCGGCTGATCGACTTCAGCGCATCGATCGGCTGCGCAATCTCGATCTCCGGCACCTCGCCGCGCTCTATCAACTCCAGCGTCAGCGCCGTTGTCCCGACCTTCAGCGCGGTCGCCCACTCGCTCATGTTCGAGTCGCCGATGATCACGTGAAAACGCCGGTAGCGGCTCGCGTCCGCATGCGGCTCGTCGCGCGTGTTGACGAGCGGGCGCTTGTTCATCGTGTCGATGCTCACCAGCACGCTGAAGAAATCGGCGCGTTGCGAAATCTGATACACACCCGGCTGGCTCGCGGCGCTCTCGGTCTCGATCCCGATCTTCCCCGCGCCCGCAAAAATCTGCCGCGTGATCAGGAACGGCAGCATGCCACTCACGACGCGATCCCACGGCACATCGCGCCGCATCAGGTAGTTGTCGTGGCAGCCGTAGCTGTGGCCGATGAAGTCGGTGTTGTTCTTGTACAACCGGACGCGCTGATCGTCGGTGAGCGTGCTGGTCCGCCGCCGCGCACACTCCGCGAGAATCCGTTCGCCCGCTTTCTCGTGCGCCGCCAGCTCGCGCAACGTCGTGCATTCCGGTGTCGAATACTCGGGATGCGCGTGGTCGTTATAGAACCGCGCGCCATTCGAGAGCACGAGATCGCTCTTGATTTCCTCGAAGCTCAGCGGCCGATTCTTATCGATCTCGAAATACGCCGACTCATCCGTATCCTGCAGCAGCTCCGCGGCGCGAAACCCGCGCGCATCCTGGTGCGGATCCTCGAGCGCGTAGTCCCATTTCATCGCCGCGCCATGCGAGGTGTAGGAGCGCACCAGCTCTATCGATTCGCTCACGACATCGACTGACTCCGCGCCATCAACCGTGATGCCGTATTCCGTTTCGATGCCGAAGACGCGTTTCATCTGTCCGGGGCTCCCCGCGCCGCCGTGACCGCGATTGTAGGGGAAGCTGCCAGCTTCCCCAGTCTCTGTTCTTCGATCAGCCCGACGTAGTACGGCCACTCCTGCCAGCGGCGGACCAGCCCCGCACGCACAGGGTTTTCGCGAACATACGCCCACTTCTCATCGAGGCTTTCGGTAGACGGCAGCAGCCGATCGAAGCATCCGCGCTGCCATTCCCACTCCTGATCGCCGAGTTGCTTCCTCAGCAGATGCTTAAACGCATTAGAAAAGTCACCAACAGACAGGTCGCGGTCGTCTCGTGGCGTTATGACGAAATGCACCTGATCCGGCATGACAACGCCGGCAATCACCTCCCACGACCGAATCACCTTGAACGTCGATCGGATGGCCTCGAAGACCGCGCCGTTCGCGAGTACTTCGCGGCGATCTCTGACACAGATCGTGAGGAAATAGACGAGTTCTTGTCCCACGGGAGAAAGACGGCAGGTAATCGCGGTGGTTCAGCCATGTCGCGCGAGAATAGATACTGTAGGGGAAGCTGTCAGCTTCCCGAGATTCAACATTAGAAACTGGGGAAGCTAACAGCTTCCCCTACAGTTGAGCCATTCGGTGCGCCGCGCGCGCCGCATCAAATCACACCCGACGATTGCTGACCAGAAACCAAAGCGCGCACCGGCGAAATCTTGACCACGTTCTCAGGGTCGTAGTCGATCAGCTTGAACCAATCTTCGGTGATTTCCGCAGGCGGAAAGATGTTGTTCTCCGAGAACTCAGCGGCGAACGCGGTTTGCAGATCGGCCTCACTAATTCCCTCGTCGCCTTGTGTGGCGATCGCGCGCTTGATCGCGGTGCTCTTCGCTCGTTCGACGATCGAGGCGATGATCGCGCCGCTGAGCAGATCGCTCCGAAACAGCGTCTCTTTGCGACCGCTGCGCAATGTGATCTCGAGGAACTTGTTCTCTTCGCGCCGGGCAAATTGCGCTTCGAGCAACCGCTCGATCAACGCTTCGACCGCGGCGCCGCGATTCGGCATCTCGTGGAGGACACTGGCGTCGTACGGTAGATCGTCGGTCAGATAAATGCGGTAGATCTCGCGCGCGCCGGCGCGATTCGGACGGTTCACCTTGATCTTACGATCGATTCGGCCCGGCCGAAGGATCGCGGGATCGATCAGATCCGCGCGATTCGACGCGAGAATAATCACCACGTCATCGAGCGAATCGATTCCATCCATCTCGGAGCAGAACATCGGCACGAGCGTCGACAGGATGTTCGAGTGGCGTGACGCCCGCCGTGTTCCGAGAATGCTCTCCGCCTCGTCGATGAACAGAAACGGCAGGAACCCCTCACGGCGTTTCTCGCGCGCAGTCGAGAAGATGTCGCGCACGATCCGCTCCGACTCGCCGACCCACATGTTCAGGATCTCGGGCCCTTTGACGTGCATGAAGTATTCCTTCATCTCGTTGCCCGTTTTCTCGCGGAGCTGTCTCGTTAGGTTGTAAGCCGTGGCTTTACCGATCAGCGTCTTGCCGCAGCCGGGCGGGCCATGCAGCAGGAACCCTTTGGGCGTGGCGTGCTGGAACTTCTGGAAGAGCTCGCCGTGGATCAGTGGCAACTCGATTGCATCCTTGATCGCCTGCAGCGCTTGGTCCTGCCCGCCGACCTTTTCCCATGGCAACTCCGGGACGTCATCGAGGTAGTGTTCCCGCGTGTCAGGCCGCGCGAGCGCTTCGAGTGCCATGCGGTAGCCGGGATCCACGCGTACTTCGTCGCCCGATTTCAGCGTTGTCTTCGCGAGCTGCGAGGAGCGTTGCAGAATCGTCGACTGCAAGCCGTGTTCGCCGCCTACACGCAGCCGATCGCCACCGAGCACCTCGGTGATTTTCGTCACCGGGCCCGCCGTTTCAAAACCAAGATCGCCCACGACGACGTAGGCTTCGTTCACGAGCACGCGCGTGCCCTTTTTCAACTCCTCGAGCGTCAGACGCGGGTCGACGTTGCAGTAATAATCCGAGCCGCCCACGACGATGTGCGCCGTGTTGCGCGCCGGACTGCCGAGAAACGTGCCGATGCGATTGGCCGGCGAAGTGACTTTCTTGATCACTTCCTCCAGCTTCTCGATCATCTGGCGCGCATCGCCGATCATCTCTTCCTGGTCGGCAATGCCCTCTCGCAGCGCGAGCAACTCACGCCGCAGCGGATCGCGCGGCTCCACCATGGCCACGATCCGGTCGAACGCCTGCAGCACGCTCACGTTCTCCATTCCGGCGACGGCGCCGAACTTCTCGAGATCGTCGTGGGGCTGTTCGTTCATCACGCGCCGGAGCGTCGCGCCCACGGCGCCGAAGTATACGTTTAGGCCAAGAGGCGCGCAAACTGCGGGCCGCGTTCATTGCCCCTGCGACTCGACGTTTACAAACGCCCGCTCGCAGAGGGAAACATCGCCACGCCAGAAGCGAAAACGCACCCGCCGGGCTTCCGAAAAAGTGGTTGAAGCAACCGGACCGCCACCCTACCCTGCTCTTCCTTTTTACGAGGAGTCTTAGCTCAATTGGTTAGAGCGCCGCCCTGTCACGGCGGAGGTTGCGGGTTCGAGCCCCGTAGACTCCGGATGATTTCGCTGACAGAGTCGCCACTTCACGAGCCGACGCTCCACCGAAATGCTCCTCCGCGGCCGACTCCCAGCGTGCACTCTGGTCGTTGCACTCTTCTCCTTCGCCTCCGCCCTCTGCGCCGGACCAATCATGCCGACCGCCGACGGCACCACGTGGGAGTACGGCCGGCAGGGCATACAGCCCCCTACTCTGACGGTGCGAATTGCCGGCAAGGAACAGTTCGGCGGCAAGGAACTCCTCCGTGTCGATACGCGCGCCGGCGACGAGCTGACGATGACCGAGCTATGGAGCGTCACCGATAAGGGCGTGCTCCGTCATCGCGTGACGCGTGGCGATGGCGACCCGATCGTGTTTGATCCGCCGCAGACGTTGGTTCCCGCGCCGTTGCGGCCGGGATTGAAATGGGAGATCGAAGACGAAGTCGCCGGCAGCCAGATGCGTCAGCAGTTCACCGTCCTCGCGGAGACCGATGTCGTTCTCGCGGCGGGGAAGTTCCGCGCGTTCCACCTCCGTTGCGAGCAGCCGTGGCCGATCTCGGTCACGATCGACCGCTGGTTTGTCCCCGGCACTGGTGTCATCAAAGACATCACCACCACGCGCGGACCCAATGGGCGGCTCCTGAGCCGCGTCAGCACGTTTTTGAACAAGATCTCGGTGACCGCCCCATCGCCATCGCCATCGCCATCACCCACTCCGACTCCGACTCCGACACCGACTCCGACACCGACACCGACACCGACACCGACACCGACACCGACACCGACACCGACACCGACACCGACACCGACACCGACACCGACACCGACACCGACACCGACACCGACACCGACACCGACTCCGACACCGACACCGACACCGACTCCGACTCCGACTCCGACACCGACTCCGACTCCGACTCCGACTCCGACACCGACAGCAACACTTTCACCCACTCCCACGCCGTTCCAGTCGCCTACACCGACTCCCACTCCCGTGTCAGTGACCGCATCGAGCTTGATCGAGACACCCACGGCGCCGCCGGTTCGGGACTTGGTGCTCTCACCGCCGGCCGCCAAAGTAACCTTGGAAGTAGCGAAAGAGCGCGACGGCGCCGCCCAGGATCAATTCCGCTCTGATGTTCAGGACATCTTCGTCCGCTGGAATGGCGAGCATCTCCCCGTCGGCGCGTCCGTCCGCGTCGCCTGGATTGCCGAGGATGTTGGCGACTTGGTACCGCCAAACTTCGTCATCGACGAGACGGAGACCGAAGTCACCACCGCCACCTTCGCCGCGCGATTCACCTTATCGCGTCCGAAAGACGGCTGGGCGGCCGGCAAATACCGTCTCGAGCTCTACCTCGATGATGAACTCGTCGAGACCGCGAAAGTCACCATCCGCGACTAAAGCGTGTCCTGCACTCCTCGGCCAACGACGAGAGAGAACGCATGCACGTTCGCTCTTGGGGGATGCCGCCCGCCCTCGCGTGGAGCCGGCCCGCCCTCGGGCCGCACTTTCCGCCTCCAGTGCGAAGGCGCACCCGCCGCCGAGATAGACACGCTCAACCAGCCGTAGTCTGACCGGGCGCATGCAACGCCGCCCGCGCTCGCGTGGAGTCGGCCCGCCCTCGGGGCGCACTCTCAGCCTCCCGTGCAAAAGGCGCACCGCCTCAAAACCGCATCACACGTTGAACCCGACCATCACGATCTCATCCGCGCAGAACCCTCGCAGTCGTCGCCCCGCCGCTCCCATACCCGCCGCCGCCTCGCTACACCTGCGTGATGCTATTCGCGATTCCGGCCAGCGTCTCCGCATGCTTCTTTTTGCCTGCCGGCGATGTCCAATAAGTCACGAGCAAGCCGTGCGTCTTCGTCACCGCGACGATCGTCAGATTGACTTTCGCCGGTCCATTCTCACTCTTGCCGTCCCACGAGATATCGATCACGTCCATCGCCCCCTGCTTGCGCTCCTCCTGCTTCATCGAATTGTCAGTTACCGTCACCCGCTTCCGCTTCAGGTACTTCAACACCTCGTCGGCACATTCTTTGATGCTGTCACTCTCGGTCTCCTCGATTGCGAGATAGACCTCCCCATCGCTTGAGGTCGCTTCGATTCGGCCGTCGATCTCGTCCGTCTTCCAATCATCCGGGATCCTGACTGTCGCTACCGGATATTCACTCGGCACCTTGTGCGTACCTGCGAACACGGGCAGAGAGAGCGCCGCGAATAACAGAACAGCGAATGGCGTTGTGCGCATGCCCGCTATTCGGCGGCACCACCCCCTCCGTCAACCTCACGCCTTCCCCTTCTGTCGTGTGCAGCGGCTTCCTCTTGGGGAGCGCACGATTTCAGCGTGGTGGCGTCGGGAAGCTGCCGCTTTACCGCCAGTTGCAGCGCGCTTGCGTCGATATGGTGCCGGCGCCGCAATGGCACTTCCCCGGCGCCGGGCTCCACTCCAGCGCCGGCCGGATTGCGCGGATCAAACGATATCACGGCGAAGGAAAAACCCATTGCCAGGCCCACTCCAGCTCCGCGCGCGGATATTTCCGCGCCAGCGCGTTCGGCAGATACACTCCGCCCAGGCCCTACCGATCGTCCTCGAACTGCACCTGAACCTTCCGCAGATGCCGCCGCAGCGCGCTCGTCAGGTTCACCGGCAGCGTCGTCGCGCGCGATTTCGCCCCTCTCCCATCGGCACCGTCATCCGGGCATAGCCGAAATCGTATCCTTCACCCCCCGCTCGCTCAGCACTCCCCGAGCTAGCCTGCTCCCTTCTTCGCCTGCGCAGTCCTGCACTTCTGATTCCTCCTTGTATTTCTCTGCGCTCCGAAGCTACCCTCTTAAGTGCTCGCGCCACCCGCCCTTCCTCCCGGAGCACCTGCGAAGCTCCTCGATCGCGTCCGGTGGAACCTCCGCGCCAGGCGTTACAGCATCCGGACCGAGGCCGCCTACAGCGATTGGATTCGCCGTTTCATCCTTTACCACGGCAAACGCCACCCCAGCACCCTCGGCGAAGCGGAGATCGCCGCCTTCCTCAGCCACCTTGCAGTCAACCGTCACGTTGCTGCCTCCACGCAAAATCAGGCCCTCAGCGCGCTGCTCTTCCTTTACCAGCATGTCCTTGAGCGGAAGCTCGAGTTCATCCCCGGTGTCGAGCGGGTCCACCGGCCGCCGAAGCTTCCCGTCGTCTTCACACGCGCCGAAGCCCGCGCCGTTCTCGCCCATCTCAAAGGCGACTACCGGCTCATGGTTCACCTCCTTTACGGCAGCGGTCTCCGCCTCCTCGAAGTTCTCCGCCTCCGCGTGAAGGACATCGATTTCGGCTACAATCAAATCACCGTCCGCGAGGGCAAAGGCGGACGCGACAGGATCACCATCCTCCCCGCCCGCCTCCGTCGCCCGTTGCAAGCCCATCTCGCCCGCGTGCGCGAGCGCCACCGGCACGACCTCGCGCACGGCCACGGAGCCGTCCACCTTCCATACGCGCTCGATCGCAAATATACCAAAGCCGCCCGCGCCTGGCCTTGGCAGTATGTCTTCCCCGCTGCGAAGCTCTCGATCGACCCACGCACGGGCGAAACGCGCCGCCACCACGTCTCAGAGAAGAACCTCCAGAACGCCGTTAAGCTCGCCATTGTCGCCGCCGGCGTCACAAAGCCCGCCAGCTGCCATACCTTCCGGCACAGCTTCGCGACCCATCTGTTAGAATCCGGCTACGATATCCGCACCGTCCAGGAACTCCTCGGCCACAAGGACGTCACCACCACGATGATCTACACCCACGTCTTGAATAAGCCCGGCCTAGGCATTCGCAGCCCCCTCGACGACTCCGCCCCCCGCTGAGGCACCGCTCCAGCCGTGATAGACGAAAAAATGTTCGCCTTTCCTCACGAACTTTCGTCTAATTCTCGTTAGATGATGAGCGCGTCACCGGTTGCCACGCACGAGGATGAGGCCGTGTTCGAGCAGACCGGTGGATACCGCGTGGGTCGCAATGCTTGGCTCGCCTTCAATGCGTCGTGGCCGTTTGGCACGTTGCAGGTCAGACGCGGCGAGCTCGTTCTGCAGTGCATTGCCAGCCGCTATCGCTTTCCCGCTGCGTCAGTCGTGCGCCTATCGTGTTTTCACGGCGGATTCTCGTCAGGACTACGCATCGAGCACTCCATCGCTGAGTATCCGCGGTTCATCGCGTTCTGGACGACTGCGATGCCAAAGCTACAGGCCGCGCTCAAGGAAGCTGGCTTTCACGTTGAGGTGTGAAATCACCTAACCAGGCGATGCAGCTGACCGCGAGCAAGCCTGCCGTTTACGCTGGGAGTGTCTGCCGTCGTGCGTCTATGCTGCGATTCATGCACCGAGGGCTCGCGGCAGCTGATCTTGTGTCTCGTTAGATCGTGAGAACCGCCCGTAGCGTGTGGACGCGTGTGCGAGACCTAGGCGTCCCTCTCGCATTCGTGACCGCAGTTGGCAGCGCGATCGCTCTTTGGCTCGTGATGATCGCTCTTGGCGACGCAGCCGTTTTCGGTGGACTGCTCGTGCCAGTTTACATAGTCTTTTTCGGCACAGTATTTGTATCGGCAGTCGGTCGCTCTCGCTTCTTGCCGAGAGCGCAGACCATCGAGTTCCTGCTCCCGATTTTTGTTGGCTTAATTCTGGTGCTAGCGTCCGGCTGGCTCGGCATACGTGGCGCACATATCCTGAACGACGGTGTGTTTCACATGCGCGACAATTTCGTGCGGTAGGCTATGCCACACTCCAACGATCTAACCAGGCGATGCAGCTGACCGCGAGCAAGCCTGTCGTTTACGCTTTGAGTGTCTGCCGTCCGGAGCGTATGCTGCGCGCGATGCACAGCGGGCTCGCGGCAGCTGATCTTGTGTCTCGTTAGATGCTGACGCGTACAATTGCAGTGCTGTTCGCGATGCTTGTTACCGTCGCCACCTTTGTCATCTACCGACTGATTGTGATTGTGATTTTGCCGCTGTTTGAGCCGTTCCACGGCGTGGTTCAGTTCGTCTGTGACATCGCATTCCTCAGCGTCGCGATTGTTTTGCATCGACGGATTCGTGGTTGGCATACGTTATTGCTGGTGGTGGGCACCGTCGGCCTCGCAGGAGCACATCTTCACGACGCCTTCATCGGTCTTGGGCTTCGATACGACTGGTTTCAGTTCGGTGGCACAGACGGGTTGGTGTTCCGCGGCGTTTTCGAGCCGCGCGAGAATCCGCTTCTGGCGATCCCTGCGAAGATCTTCCGGTATGTGGGTCTGCTGTCGTGTGTCGGAATGTTCTGGCTCGCCGCTCAGCTCATGCAAACGCATCTAACCAGGCGATGCAGCTGACCGCGAGCAAGCCTGCCGATTCCGGTTCCCGTGTCTGCCGTCGTGGGCGTAGCCTGCGTGGCATGCACAGAGGGCTCGCGGCAGCTGATCTTGTGTCTCGTTAGGCCTATGAAGCTGATCGTGCCACTCAGCCTCCCCGCCGTTGTCGGGCTTTGCTCTTGGGCGCTCGCTTGGGCGTTTGCCATTGCCCCACTTCGTCGCGCGACATATGCATCTGACGCGCAGACGACATTCGGTCTGATGTTCGCGATCATGACGTGGATCGGCCCGGTTGCAGCGATTCTCGCGATCGTGGCGATTTACAAGTCATCTTCGGCGTTGCCCGCCCGTCTCGCTCTGTATCTACTCAACGGGGCATGGGGCGTTATCTCGTCAGCGATTCTGATCCATTTTGCGGTTGCACACTGGGCATGATCTCGCGCCAAAGGCCTAACCAAGCGATGCAGCGAACCGCGAGCAAGGCTGCGACTGACCTTCTGCGTGTTTGCCATCCACGCTCTGGCTGCGTGGCACGCTGCAGAGGGCTCGCGGTCGCTGATCTTGAGTCTCGTTAGGCCCCTAGCTACGTCTTCCCACTGAATGAAAGCGTTTCTGACACTCCTTTGCCTGCTGCCACTCGCGGCGCCGGCTGCACCCAAAAAAGTTCCTTTCTCGCTTCCCGAGTCGCTACCTTTTACCGTGTCACTTGTGCTGCCTCCGTCTGTATCCGTCGCCGCTCACGAGACGACCGAGAGCGGCGACTCGATTCGCGCACGCATTGGGGATTCCGACCCCGGGATGCTCGTCGAGATAAGCGACCCCAAAGGAAACATTCTTTGGAGCCATGATTTCGGCTCCAATCTCAGCGCACCCGAAGGCAACACAGTTACGGTTTCCTATCAACCCAAGTCACGGCTCCTTCTCGTGCATTACCAAGGCTACAAATGGGATCACGCCCACAAGTTACTTTTCGTCGAACCGGATCACCAGCAGCCAACCATTCGCGAGTATTCGACCGCCGAGAAGGATATTCTTCCTTTCCTCAAGCGCCAGAAGAACTTTGCCGCCGACCATAACTACTGGATTTATCCGCTCCGCCTCACAGACCGCGGCGTCGAATTCGAGTGCATCCCCAGCCAGAAGCCAGAACGGCAGGGTGCGCACCCGTTCGCCCAAGATCAGCA
>JAESFH010000202.1_pt1 | contig 35287 bp, 42 predicted proteins | sample 9269381 | NCBI WGS metagenome assembly JAESFH01 (sample SAMN14504062, study PRJNA617094) | algae metagenome | isolation source: Aphanothece sp. CMT-3BRIN-NPC111 and co-occurring heterotrophs from well... | place: USA: Clark Mountains Wilderness, California | collected 2010-04-18
AGAGTGAACATCGTGCTCCTCTAAGGCCTTGGCTTGTGATGAATCACACCTTCCACAGATGTTAGGTATTATGGAGGTGTCGCTGTGACTGGCTTGGCTGTTGAGCATGATTTGTTGTTCGGTTCTACCCTCCCCATATCTCAGCGCTGATGCACGACATGGCCGCCGCTCCCAGGGTATCCAGCTCTCCTCCCTTGTTTACGGCGGAAGGCAAGCTCCGACGGGTGGGTGTCGAAATCGAATTCATGGGCCTGAGCGCGCGCTCGGCTGCCAAAGCCCTTGCTCATGATCTTGGTGGGTTCATAGAGGTCGATGATCCGCACGCCTTCAGGATTCTTGGTACTCGCTTAGGGGACCTGCGGGTCGAGACAGACCTGCGTTACGTCCATCCCCAAAGGTATCCTAAGCTCGCCATCCGCCTTGGCGCGCGAGCGGCAGCATGGCTCGGCACGCTCGTTTCGGCCTTCGTTCCACGGGAACTCGTGACAGCGCCCCTACCCATCGCTCGTCTGAGTGAGGTGGATGTGGCAATCGCTAGCCTAAGATCGGCCGGCGCCTCTGGACGTGGGGCAGTGGCGCTCGACTCGCTCAGCCTCCATTTCAACATCGACCCGCCGAGTCTGGATGCGGGTACGATTACCGCATTTCTGAAGGCATTCCTGTCTGCCGAAGAGCGCCTCCGGCAGGAAACAGCGGGTGCGAGCATGCGGCTCGCTCGTGTCCTTCCTCCAGACTATCCAAGAGACAGAGGTGGCTCGGGATTTCTGGACAGGTCGGATGAGTGGAGTTTCTGCCTGACGGCGGCCAGAATGGCCGCAGCTTAGGAGAGACGATGAGCAGACGACCCCGCCGGAACCACACACCGGCTTTCAAGGCCAAGGTGGCCTTGGCTGCCGTGAAGGGCGATGAGACGCTGGCTGAACTGGCTCAGCAGTTTGACGTGCACCCCAACCAGATCACCGCCTGGAAGACCCAGCTCTTGGAGGGAGCCGCCGGGGTGTTCGGATCGGAGCCGAAGCCAGACATGCCGCCGGTGGACGTGAAGACGCTTCACGCCAAGATCGGCGAGCTGACGCTCACCAACGATTTTTTGTCCGGCGCGCTCGGCAAGGCCGGCCTTCTGAGCGCAAAGCGATGATCGACCGGTCCCACGCATTGCCCATTGCCAAGCAGGCCAAGGCGCTCGGGATCAGCCGGGGGAGTGTCTATTACCTGCCCCGGCCGGTGCCCGCAGCCGATCTGGCGGTGATGCGCCGGATGGACGAGCTGCATCTGGAGTTCCCCTTTGCGGGCAGCCGGATGCTGCGGGATCTCCTCAACCAGGAGGGCACCCGGATCGGTCGCTGGCACGTCGCGACCCTGATGAAGCGGATGGGCATGGAGGCTCTCTACCGCAAGCCCAACACCTCCAAGCCAGCACCAGGGCACAAGGTCTACCCGTACCTGCTGCGGGGCCTGACGATCGACCGGCCCAACCAGGTCTGGGCGATGGACATCACCTACATCCCCATGGCTCGCGGCTTCGTCTACCTGACTGCCGTGGTGGACTGGTTCAGTCGCCGCGTTCTGTCGTGGCGGGTGTCGATCACGCTGGAGGCTGCCTTCTGCATCGAGGCTCTCGAGGAGGCGCTCGCCCGATATGGCCGACCTGAGATCTTCAACACAGATCAGGGGAGCCAGTTCACCTCAAAGGGCTTCACGGATGTTCTCGTGAAGAACGGCATCGCGATCAGCATGGACGGCAGGGGCTCCTGGCGGGACAACGTCTTCGTCGAGCGGCTCTGGCGCTCGATCAAGTACGAGGAGGTGTATCTGCGGGCCTACGACACCGTCAGCGATGCCCGTGCCTCGATTGGCCGCTACCTGACCTTCTACAATGGCCGGAGGCCTCATTCGAGCCTTGACCGGCAGACGCCGGACCAGGCCTACTTCACCAAGCTGCCGCAATCCGTGGCAGCTTGAACCTGCAGGGCTCCACTTATCTCAGCACAAGCCGCTGTTCAGACAAACCGAGCCACCTCTGACTACAGGGACCATGTGCTGGCCTTCGATTACTGGCCCGACCTGAAGACACTCACAGCGGACTACCTCAAGTCGAACCCGACACGAAAGCGGGCCTTCGACCTCCTGCCGCTTCTGGCCTATCTGGATGAGAAGCAAATCCGTGAGACGCTGCCCCACGAGAAGATCGGGCCGCGACCGGTGTTTCATTTCCGCCTTCCGCAGGCGCATGTGGGCGACTGCAATTGGAGCATCCTCCAGGATTGGGAACGCTGGCTCATTGTAGAGAGCCTAGCTCTGCAACAGCGAGCGCTACATCTGTAAGGCGCGTCGTCGGCGTGTGGTCACTTGTGTGTAGCACCAGGCAGATTGCCTCAGCTGCTCCACGTGCACCCTCAGAGAAATCAGCACGTTAGCTCGGGACGGGTGCCCTAGGGAGGACTGGGCCAGCGTTATCACAAGACAAGCAAAATCAGTCACTTAGCATCGCGCGACTGGTGTCATGTGTAGCACCATTGTGTAACGCCGTCGAGCCAGATGCGTCCAGGCGGAAGCGGTCGATTTGTAAGCGTAAGACATAGATTGCAGCTTTTTGGGTGAGCCTGTCCTCGTGCCGTACTGAACGTCGTTTGGTGAGCCCACTTCCGAGCCAGCGACAGGAAGCCACGAGCGTAGCAGATACTGGGCGCAGTAAGAATACTTAACGGACTTCTCTATTTGGCACCCACCCGTGGCTTGGCGCGAGCAGTACTGCAATATGGCTTATTGTGGAGTAGTACAGCACAGCGACAGTCTGGATCCTATCTTCGCGCCGCAAGAAAGATGAAAGAAAACATTACGCCAAATCAGCTCGCGAGTCAGGTAACTTTCTTGCTGATACCAGCAAGATGGCTCATACTTCTTGAGTCTTGATCGACTTGGTAGTTAGAAACTTTCCGCATTTCGGCAGGCGGGATATAGAGCGTGTACCCGGCATGTAGAACCTCAGCATGATCTGGTAGCGCCCAAAGCGGAAACTCATAGATTTGAGAGCGAATTAGCGGATGATTGCTACTGTATATAGCAGTAATGACATGTGTCGGAGGATAATATTTTATGAGATGTGTGGCGAGCCTACCATATCGCTCAGGCTTCCCTGCATTGCTTGAATACAGCGCCGTCTCAACAGCTCCCACCTGCCAGATGAGCGCGCCAACGTCGGACAATAAAGGTCGGTCACGCAATATAAGGTCAGTCGCTTCATACATTTGCAACCCGTTGTGAGCCGGATCAATCATTAGCTCCGCAAAGATGCAGTCCATAGCAGAGACCGCCGGAAGAACTTTCATCTTCAGGTCGAATATTTTGCAAAGCTTACTAATGATAAAAGGCGGATACGCGAATACCGTTGGATGGCCATATTCAGCCAGCGCGATTGGCCCCCCTTCAATCGCGTGTGCCACCACCTTCTCGGCCATCTTTTGGTACGCGATACTCCGGTGTTTCCCCTCTTCGTAACAGCTAAAAAGATCAGTTGATGGTATACTATTGTGCTTGAAGAATTCTTCAGTTCCAAGAGAACTACTTACATAATACACATGCTGGCACTTCCTGAGCGCATTGATAGTTTCTGGTGTTACTTGATCGAATCCGTTTATCCCAAGCCCGACAACATAGATGTCCGGGGCACGCTTCTCGAACTCCGGTTCCGCTATTTTGGCAACTGGTTCAAATGTCTGCTTCGGCTCAATTTCTGAGATCAAAGAGGCGAGCCTCCCCCTTCTTTCCTCCGGATTCGGAGCGCCTTTAACCTCAACAGCAAGAGATTTGATCTTGTCGGAGTTGGGGGCCGTCTCCCACCCAAGACCAGCTGACATGTCTCGCTCAGGTGCGACTACCGCACGGGTCAAGGTGAGGCGCGCAATAGTAAGCCGCAGAAGAAGCGCCGCAGTTTGTGCGTGCTCCGCCAAATCGCCGTCCCGGCCTAGCAAAGTCTGAACATCCTGCTCAGTGAGTTGAAGATCAGCAAGGGCCGAAAGATCCCCTGCCTGGACCTTTTCCCTGAAATCAGCATCAAATAAGGCACGCTCAAGTATCCGCACTAAGCCTTCGCTGCTCATTTGTCGTCTCGCTTATCTTGAACTAGGAATTGAGTTTGATTCATCTATACATATCTAGAAAGCTCATAATCTTGAAAGCTAACGTAGCCATGATAAACCAAATAAAGTTTCACTGTAGATAGCCGCCGTGTATCACACCTGCGAGACCTTGTCGAACGGTCAAGGTTGCGCCCTGGGTCATCCAGGACCTGGCAGCTTGCGTGCCGCCGGGTGTGAATGGTGGGAATCCTCCCGAGGCTGCGGGTAAGGGGGTAACTCTCAACCCCGGGCAGACATTAACAGGTAGGAGTGATGATCCTTATTGGCACGGGCAAAAGGGAGAACGGGCCTGTCTCGGTCACGAGCGAAACACCAGTTGCGGCGCTGACGTGGACGCGTCGCCTTTCAGATTAGGGCATACGAGACGTGTTGATTGGTGCGGACGGTCGGAAATTCGCGCCTTCCGACTTCAACCGCCTCTTCGTGAAGTAAGGACGCACCGAAGCACAGCAGTAGGTTGGGGCTGCCCTGTTCGGCGCGTCGCACGGGAGAGCGCGCCCTCGATCAGGTTCGGTCGCTGCGTTTTGATCAGAGCCGCCACTTTTGAGCCGTCTGACAGTGTCGGGTGTCCACGACCTCCAGGGTGCTGTGTGACCACCGCGTGTAGCACCAGACTGGTCGCCGGTGCCCCCCCCCCCGCGACAATGCAGAGGAATCAGCAGGTTGGCTCGGATCTGCTACCCCGGAGAGGACTGGGCCTTCCGCAGGCTAAATCGAGCAAAATCAGACACTTAACGTCGCGTCGTCAACGACGTGTGTAGCACCATTGTGTGACACCGTCGAGAGCCAAGCAACTCGTAAAGATTCTAGCTTTCTCAAACCAAGACCGTTAATGCCCCTGTGACGCTCTAACCTTTGCTGTTAGCTTAAGGTACGTCAGAGCGACCACAGGTCATGAGGCTCACCGATGCATCTCCATCGCGTCCTTGCCGGGTGTCTTCTCCTGGCGATCACAATGGGAGCGGATGCTGCTTGGGCGGGGATACTAATTAAGGTGGATAAGACGACTCAGCGCATGTCCGTCTCTGTCGATGGCAAGGTGCGCCATTCCTGGGCGGTCTCGACCGGGATGTCAGGCTATTCCACCCCTATCGGCTTCTACGCCCCCTCCCATCTGGCGAAGGACCACCGCTCCAGAGAGTGGGACGATCAAAGCCCGCCAATGTGGAGCCGATGCTGCGCGAGGACATTGCAAAGGAAACTCTCGTCATAACCGACGAGGTAGGTCACTACGAGGTAGGTCACTACTATGCGGTCTCCGGTCATTTCGAGGCTCACGGCACGGTGCGCCACCACGGCCAAGGCGAGTAAGGCATTGGCGAGTTCCACACGAACACGATTGAAGGCTACTTCTCTGTGTTCAGGCGCGGCATAAAGGGCGCCCACCAGCATTTCGCTAAGAAGCACATATTCCGTTACTTCACAGAGTTCGACTTCCAGTACAACAATCATTCGGCTCTCGGTGTTGAGGACATAGAACGCACTAGAAAGGCTCTTGAGGGCATCAAGGGCGAGCGCCTTAAATACGCTGGGCCTCATACAATCAGGTAAGCTTAATAAGCGTTAAGACTTGCAAAGATCTGAATGGGCACTATATTGAGCTTGCAGGACTGAGCCCGCCTTTAGCGGCGGAGGTAGGCCCTGCTTGGGCGCCTGGGGAGACTTGGGCGCCCTCCCTTTTTAGCGGATCACGCCCATAGGGTCTCTTGGGCTTGCCTCCCGAGCTACAACTTCGCCGAGCAGGTCGAAGCACTCATTAAGCCCGTACTTGTTTTTCGACGCCAAGGGTTTTTCTCGGCGCAAGAGACCATATGCTACGAAATCTGCCATTTGTATAAAGTAAGAACGAGCCGAATCTTTGAACCAAGGATCTTCGAGAACCCGCTCAGTGGCAACGTTCCGGACCTCTAAACTTCTAGGTCCGGTATAAACTGGCACAGGATTATACACCGACATCTTCCGAACGAGCCTTGTAAACTCGGTCTCTTTTCCTTCGTCTATGATAAGCAGGGCATGACTATCCCATGCTCTCATCGTTTTGTGAATTCGGGTAAGCAATCTCTCAAAAGCCCATTCTATATTTGCTGAACGGCATGAGGAAAAAACGCGCACGCCCGGCATTCCGTTGAGCATTTGGAATCCTTGCCGGAAGATAAGTGACCTTTCGTGTTTGGTTACAATTGCCGGACCTAAGCGCCCCCGCCCAGCGACAAATTCCGTCGCGTGGAACTCCTTTCTAATCAGGATGCCGTGCTTAGCTTTGAGGCGTCGGCGCCATTCGAGAATTTCGAGGGAGCACTCGCGCCAAGATCGTGCTGGTATAGCTATGGCTGCGTAGGTCTGGAACGGCTTCTCGTATGAGTCGTCGATATAAACGAGGTGCATGATGGGGAATCAACGGGACAGCAGGTCTGCCGACGATAAGGAACAGATTCGCCGCTTCCAAGAGGCCGCCCACGAACTCGGCTGCGACGATGGCGAGGCTCTAGAGCGCGCCTTCGGCAAGATCGTGCCGCCCAAGAGGCCAGAGTGGAAGGTAGCGGATAAGCCCAACAAGGCCCTGCAGCGATGAGAGCCGCCCGCATCGACGAGCTAGTGGCAACCGTGAATGCAATCTGCGCGTCACCAGAGGTGGAGCAGTATTGCATTGGATTAACAGCCACGCCCCTTAATCGGCAGCGGATGTACCGACGTGCCATCGCGCTGATGTATCCCCACTTCGTAATCCTGGCGACGGACCTAACGAAGGAACAGGCGCTGGAAATGGAGGCGGAACTCCAAGCCGCCGTGAAGAGCAGCAAGACGGCCCGACTGTATCGCAAGTACGATCCAGAGCGGCGCGATGCAGCGCATCGGGCGAGCGTCGGAGGCTCGAAGAACTACACCAGCAACGACTACTCCGTTTACATGAGTTGGCGGTAGCGGGGCACTGGCCGGTATAGTAGGTACGTCAAGTAAATATTTCCAAACATTTTAGGCCTGAGGACGTGGGCGAATAGCCCACATAATTTTCAGTGTCTCTATGCAGGTATGCCAAAGGCAGAGGTCAACGAATGAGTACGCTAGAGGCTGTTATGAACCTGATGCCTGCTAGCTACTTCAGAACACTGAATGGGGACTCCTCGCAGCATCGCGCAGGTCTTAAGATCACCGCCGTCCGTAGCCTCCAGGGCGCCATCCCCATCTTCGCAGTATCCCTTCCAAGCTTTCAGTCGCAGTAGCGTGGGCCGCTCCAAGATTTCAAAAGGTCTCCGCCGCTTGGAGGTTCATAACAGCCTCTAGAGCGCGCTATTGCCATTGCAGCGGAGGCCCACGCCGGAACTCCTGATAAGGGCGGTGCCCCCTACATTCTGCATCCCCTTCGCGTCATGCTCCAGATGGAGACCAACGAGGAGCGGATCGTTGCGGTGTTGCATGATGTGGTCGAGGATTGCCCAGAATGGCCACTGGAGCGACTGCGACGGGAGGGTTTCTCCGATCAGGTTCTTGAGGCCATCGCGTCCGTGACGAAGCTCCTTGAGGAGGAGCATGACTATGAGGCGTTTGTGCTGCGGGCAGCCAAAAACCCAATCGGACGGCGGGTCAAGCTGGCGGACCTTCGGGACAACTGCGACCTGTCCCGGCTCCCAGAACCATCCCAGCGGGATCATGGCCGGATCGAGAAGTACCGCAGAGCCATTGCCTTGATCGAGTAGCCGATAGGAAATCCCCCGCCCGGCCTGAGCAACCGGCGGGGGAAGTCGGTTCGGTGGCCGATACGCAACGCGGCCCCGACGCCAAGATGGGGTAGGGTAGTTAAGGGATCGTCGCTAGAGCGTGCCCAAGGACGAGGGGCAATCCGCCGTATGAGCAAGCACGAAACACCAATGACGGAAGGCTTTTGGCAAGCTGAAGCGCGCGGAGCCTTCATTGCTGAATACCCGCTGGTCTTCAGGGCGGAGGACCAATCACCCCGCCGGGTCGATGCGCTCATTCTACCCGACCAGCCGCACGGGAGGGCGCACTTTAGTGACTACCCCTACATCAGCGGCCAGCATGTGATCATCGTCCAGACGAAGACCGGGCGGATGGGGATGTATCTCATGGGGCAAGCACTGTTCTCCGCTCGGCTTGCCCTTGCCGCAGGTGCAGCGTCCGTGCGCTCGATCTTGCTGTGCCATAAGACAGACGCGGCGCTCCTGCCGCTGCTCGCGCCGTTCCCTGAAGTTGAGGTCTGGGTGTCTGATCCCGTCAATCCATTGGCTTGCCAGCGAGCTTAGAACGGCAAAAAGGCAATGGTGAAATTCGCCTTGCAGCGCCTCCGTAGGGCTATCGGCCTTGCCAATCGCGGTTAACGGAGACGCTGTGGCTTATACCTACCTCTCAGCCTCACATTAAGCTTGACGCTTTTAGCTTGGCCGTGCGCTTGTTGTGAGAATGGCGAATAGCCGAGCGTGGAACACCGTTCAAACTATCACAGGAGCGGTCGGCTCGTGCCTAGCGCAGCCTCCGAACTGATCGAGGAATTTTGTATGATCAAGATGGCCTTTAGAGCTTCTGGGCTCGTTGTCCTTTTTCAATGCAGCGGGCTTCTCGCGATCCCTGCATCAGCCAACTGTTCCCCGGCTCTGATGACGGAAGGGCTGCAGAAAGCCGCTTCTTCAATAATTGAAGGGGAAATCCGCAAACTCGTCGCAGCAAATGCTCCGACGGGAAAGGGGATAGATGTATCCCTGGAGAGCCGCTTCAAAAATGAACTAGGCTCCAGAGCAAAAGCCATGTTCCGTGATCCAGTGGAGGCACGCAATGTAGTTAGCGAGATTGGAAGCCTTGGCTCATACGATATTACGAAATGCTTCCCAGACGTGAGAGAGCGGATCACGGCCTACCTAACGGAGCAGCAAACGAAGCAAGAGGCTAGGCGGAGCGACTTCGACCGTGAGGTAAACCGTCTTCGAGAGTACAGCGAGCGCAAGCGACTTGAAGACGAGGCAGAAGGCCAGCGCATGAGACGTGAATTGGCGGAAAGGTTCGCGATGGAGCAGCAACAGCGCGCTGCTGCCGAAAAAGAAGCCCGAGCCGTAGCACAGGCAGAGGCAATTCAGCGTGAAAGGGATCTCTTAGCCCGCATCGAGAAATTCCTAAAAGATAATTCCGACCCCGCCCAGGGAACTGACGAGAACTTGCGACAGTTGGATGAGCTTCAAAAACAAATCACGTCCCTCCAATCCAGCAGCCTTGGGAGCGAAGTGGCAACTCTCCTTTGGCAAGCTGAAACGAGCTTAAAAGGTCTAAAGATTAGCATCCTTCAAGCACGCGATATGAAGCGCAGTCAACAGCTTCTTGCTGAAGGAAACAAGATCTCAACGAATCCACCCGCACTAGATAAGTCCAGTATGCTTCCAGCACCGGAAACCAAAGATCAAGCTGAAGAACTCCTGCGGGCTAGCTATGCAAACTACATTGAGGTTCGAGAGTGCTTTGAAAGCCGTAAGGGGTATTCTGTCCGTTATATCAACGAGCCGGAACGTGATGATGCTCGCGTAGCAGTGAAGCGCATTGAGGATAAGCTGAAAGCTCAAGATCCGAACCTTAACACCGACGAAATCTGGGCATCGACTAGCAAAAACCCTCCTAAAAGAGATTATGGCCCGCTAGCAGCCTGGTACATGATGGCACAGGGTGTATCCAAGAACAGTTTGAATTCAGGTGAGTATAATCAATTGACTGCTGACTTCTGTAAATCTGCGCTTCGTGAACTTCGAGAAGTCCGTTCAAATATTGATCCTGAGAGCGCAATCCTGAAGAAAGATTTTTAATCTTATAGTTTGTATCTGAATATCAATTTAAGCGCCCTCAGTTGAGGGCGCTTAAATCTGTGAATAAGCCGAGGGACATCGGCGAACTAACTGATCGAGGTTAAATTTATACTAGGGTAGCTTAATTAGCTCCCGCTGCTTTGGCAGCTAGATCGTGAAGTAGTTTCTTTTCAGCTTCGCGTTCACGCTTTTTCTTGCGTAGGCCGAAGCTGCCTATGACTGAAGCCGCAGCTAGGATCAGAGAGAGTGAACCCCAAATCTTCAGATCTTCAAACCCACTACCACTGACACCGAAAGCAGCCAAGGCTGCGAGAATGAACGTCATTGCGGCGATAAGCGGTAAGCCAAGGGCAAAAGCTGCACCGATCACGAACAATACAGCCATGCCCATCCCAACTACACCGCTCTCTGATAGCACTGCATTGCCACCTATTCCAGCTCCTGCTGCAATTAACGCGGATTGTATGCCAAGAGCAATACTAAAGCACAAACTAAGAATAAGCACGGCTATGCGCATCAGTTGTTCCCCCATGTACTCTGGATTTAGATTGTATTCTCAACCCAACAGGGCTGGAGTGGCTCTGTAGCACCAGCCTAGATCCAAGCTTGGCATTAAGGGGGACGAAAATCAATCCAATCTTACCATACAGGTCTGTGCTGACTTCCATGTAGCGACGAAAGCATTAGAGGGTCTCCGTTGCGAGGTGTGATGCAAGAGGGCACGATACCGCCTGTCTGGAGCCTATGAGCGGCACGTCAGCCCTCCTCAGGCTCGTTGCCATCGTGTCCCTTAAAGGCGGCAGTCAACTCCTCTAGGATGGCAGCCGCCTCCTCTGTGATCGGGGCACCCTCCGTGCTTATGACCTCAACTTCGTCAGCGTCGTGCGTGTACGCTCTGGCACGGCGAGCCATGTGCTCCAGATCGCAGAGTTTCTCGTACAAGCCCTGCCGGACCCGTGGGATCACGAAGCGACCGCTTTCCAGCCGCGTGCCGCGCGGCAGCCATTCTTTGAGACGTGCCGGGGTCTTGATCGAGGGCTCGAACAGCCAGAAGCCTGCCATGTTGGAGGCCATGCGGGCGAGGTGCTGCTCACGCGGGCTGAACCAAGCCGCGCGTTTGCGATCATGCTCGTCCCTACCGAAGACGATGTAGCCCGGGTGATCCCACTGGGGTTGGGGCACGTTGGTGCGCATTTGCAAACCTCCAAAGCTCCGCCAGGTGAAGGCCAAAGGCGGGCGTGCTGAGTGGAAGAGGAGAAGGAAGCACTCGGGCAGGACTGCCCGAGTGCCCTGGGCTTCACGCGGAGGGTGGCAGCAGGGCTAGCTGGTTGCGGCGTTGCGGCGCGATGTGCTCCCGTGGGTAGTTACGCCAGCGCAGCCGCAGCAAGTCGCCTTCGACGCGGAGCACAATGGCGTCGAACCAGCCCTCGGTCTCGGCGTCATAGGCCAGCACCAAATCGCCGACCGTAATCTCATCCCAATGCTCAGGTCGCTGATGGGGTGATGCACCGGCTTGCGATGGTGGTGGACGCGAGCCCGCTGCGGTCTGAACCGGTGCGGTGCTCACTGAAGCGGCTTTCAATAGCTCCTTCTGATGCGCTGAGCCGGGAGACGGCTCGTCAGTTCCATAGCGAGGAGTCGGCTTGGCGGCTTTGGCTGATTTGGTGCCGGACTTTGGCTGTTTGGATGCTGGAGCAGGGTTCGTCATCGGTGTCTCCTAAGACTGCGGATGTTGCAAAAGAGAAGGGGCCCCGAAGGGCCCCTTGCAGATGCGCTGGCTCGCGATGGTTCTGGTGTATTGCGGTGTCGATGCTCAACCCTTGGTATATCCAAGCTGGCGCGATTGCTGGCGGCTCAGCGGCTGTGATCGGCCACGGCCAAGCTCGCCGCCAGCATAAACACGGTAGCATGATCACTCATATATGTCAATTAAAACCTTGAATAGGTAAAAAATCTGAATTCCGGGATGGTTTAGCGCCGATACTACGCAACATGCTCGGACGCTCTCTAGAAACAGACCAGTGGACCCTGACACTGGCTGGTAGCGAGGCGGTGTTCGCTGACAGTCCTATGGAGATTGCAAGTTATCCCGCGAATAACCGGTGTTTTCCGAAGCATGGCCCCATAATCGACTCTCGTTCAACAAAAGTTTATTAGCGGGCTAGAAGGCCTGAAAACGCGCTTTTTAGGCGTATTTAGGCCCAAACTGTCAATCACTGGATTGTGTAAAATAATATTAGTCCCTTTAATTTGCGAAATTCGGCTTAAGTGATGCGGAATTCCTAGCCGCTAGATTCGTGCAAATATACGGGCAAACCGACAACGCGATAATTGCTTCTGAAGTCGCCATGTCTCAAGCCACGCGGCTGCAGGAAATATTTGCCTATGACTTTTAGGCCCTGGTCTCTGCGCTGTCGGTCACAGTAACAGCAACTTCATGCAAGAGGTTTCCATGAAAAAGAAGCAGAAGGCACAAACAGCACCCAAGGTCACCAAGGCCACCAATTCCGCAAAGAGCACCAAGCCTCGGCCAGGCTACGATGTGTTCATCGTGACTGACGATAACTGGCAGCCTACCGGAGCCGCCTGGAAACATAGTGACGGCAAGGGGCTGAACGTGAAGCTTCAAGATTGCAGGTATGTCCTTCGAGAGCGATAGAGGTGAACCGTCCTCCGGTCAGGTCCGCACGGTTTATGGTGCGATGTAGCGTGGTGGGGAGGGCCCGATAGCCCTCCCCGTTTTTGTTCAACAGGGGCGCTGCACCATGTGTGTCAGAGCAGCGGTGAGATGCTCGGGCATTGGCAATCACGAAACGTGGCTCACCGGCGATCTGATCCACGAGACAGCGCCATTTCAATCGTAGTACGGGTCAAGCGATGGATCAGGGGATAGGTCGAGGGATGGACTGGGGTTGAGCGGTCGCTCGCTGAGTGCATGACACGGGAACACCAAGGACCAATCCGCCCCTCGCGCAGGAATGACATAGCCCCGCTCCTTTGCCGCCCCAAGTGCATGGCGCCGGATTTCTAGTCCAACGCCCGAGGCCAGGCACAGATCGGGTTTGGTCACATGCCGGAACATGCGCAGGAGGTGCAGGCGCTGACCGCTATATATTGGCTCATTGCGCCGCCCGTAGCTCTCACCGCCCAGGTCCTTCCACCAGTAGTTCCCGAGCCGTTGATCCCTGCACGCGTACCTTAGCCACCCATCACAATCCGTTATGGTCTGCGTGCGGAGGGCAGGGGCTCCATAATGACCACCGGCGAAGTATCGCTTCTTTGCCCTCACCTCCTCTCGATCACCCCACACGACCCCATGAAGGTGCAGGCTTAAGAGACGCGGGTTGTCCTTAGCCCGAGCCTGACGTTCCACCGACACATCGACCATGAACAGGTAGGACATACCCCGGAAGGCCTCGAACAGCCGCTTGCGCATCCTATCGAGGACCAGCTTCACATCCGCAGGGGTGACAACGCTGTAGTTATCAACCAACCGATCCCAACGATGGTCGAGCACCGTCACGGCCCATGCGGGCTCATCAGGCGCAACCTCCTCAAAGGCCTGAGCCAGCAAGTCACTCCACAGGCCTCCGGCCCACGGGTTCATCGCGTGCAGCAGCTTGCCGTCACGATGGCTTAAACCGTCAAGCCACTCCCTTTCGATCCTACGAAGTTCATGCCGCGATGACTCACGGTACCGAGCAAGTCCATGCACCATACGATGCACGGTCCTTTCGAGCTTCTCATGCTGCTCACTATCACTGGGAATTCGGACTGGCTTTCGCTTCGATGGAGCTGCTCCTTTCCCCGGGATTTTTGTTCGCTCGAAGCGACTGTCAGCCTTACCCTGCCTCTCTTGTGAATCACTCACTACACCATCACGCTGCAACGACATTGTACTCTCCTATTCAATCATATGAGTTGATATGATCATTCCATGTGAACCATTGTTTTCATGGCCACATGGCTCCAATTTACAGTTTTCAATATTGTTTAATTAAGCTGTTGTTTGGCTGTTTAAGCCGCTAACTCAATGAAACTACGATTAGTGCATATCAACATAGTGTTTTTGGCGCTTGGGCGTTGACAGATACATTACCCGCGAAAGCAAACGTGCGTCGCACATGCGACGCCGGACCCGCGCAAAGACAAGAAAAACGCCCCTATCGACCGATAGGGACGTTTCATACTTGGCTCGCGAGCGCGGGATTAGCGGGCGGTCCGCCGAACCTTGCGGATGGGCCTGAACCGTCGGAGAGTGCGTTTCCGATCCTGCGATTGGCTCTTACGGCGCTCGGACGAGGCCTGTTCCGTCCCCACATTGTGGAGCAGCTTCACGACCTTGATCGCATGACGACCGCGCTCATCCAGAACCGCTTTGACCCGAATATTCATCTCGCTGTCGATTGGGAGAAGGAACAGAGGCTGAATCAACTCGTGCTCCCCCATAAACTTCCCCTTGCGCATTTTCGCGTTGCTTCTACCAGGTGCGTCGGCATTCACACTCACATCGTGCAGAGCACCATCAATCGCGCCTTTCTGATCTGTCCGGTTATTAGGGCCTCGATCCTGGGATGTGACTTTGTCAGCTTTCTCTGAACGCGCGCCTTTGGCCGCTGCGCGACCATCACCCTTCGATGCCTTCTTCTCCATCAAAGCCTTCTTTTCTGCCTGAGCCTTCTCGTACGTTTTGCCGATGCCCTGGCCACGCTGCCCAAGATAGTCGGCGAAGTCGATGGGCTTCACGCCACAGGCGAGGAGGTGCTCAGCAACGACGGTGTTGCGCCATGCACGCTGGTATGCACCGCGCTTGATCGCCCTCATGCCATACCGGATCACAAAGCCAAGGCCGTTTGAGCGATCCTCCATTGTAGGGATGCCACCTTCAAGGTTGGGATCGAGCCAGAAGGACTTTGTGATGAACGTACGCCAAGACTTTTTGGTTGCACAAACCCTCTTGGATGTCGCTGTTAGTACGCCCAGATGGGTACGCTTTTTCGTCCAATAATCCCGAGACGTTTTCTTAAACTCGGCACGGCAGGTGTCGAGCGCGACCACAGGGTCCTTGATGCGGGTGAGGCGGCGGAATTCGTCGGTACCCGGCTGCTTCGTCTTCTTGCGCTTGGTCATCTACATGTTCCTTTCAGGTTGACCCCGCCGATGGGCTCACGTCGCATGTGCGACGCCTGATGCGGCAGGGTGCAGGAACAGCCGGGGCCGGGATGGCACACGAGTGCGCCTGCCCTGATCCTTTACACATTCGGTTTTGGCAGATCGGGCGAGCGGGCTCGAACGCTCTGGCGGAAAGATCTAAGTCACTGAAATAACGTGAAAACATCATTGTCCGGGCGATAAATGCCAGCGGCTTGCAAAGTCTCCTGAGGAGAGTTTTTGGTCGCAGCTTCGCCTTGCAAACCTTATCGCCCCAGGAGATATTCTGTGTTTAGCGTCGATGAGAAAGACCATGACACCAAAGCCGCGCAAGCAGGTCGTAAAGGCGGCTTCAGCCAAAGCCCCTAAGACGGTCACATGGAAGGGGGAAGACCATCCGGCGGATGCGATGGCAACGAAGTGGTTGAAGAAGCTGGAGGCAGAATTTGAGCGGTACCAGTCCACCCGTCCCCGGGACGCCGTGTACCAGTACCTCAAGACGGTCTACGCGTTTGTTGACGGCTTCGACGGTCTGTCGGACCACTGGCGAATGGCGGAGCGGATAGCAAAGAAGAAGGGGTGTGCCGTCCGCCCCAAGGAGGATCGCATCAGTCTTCTGATCCGCGCCACTTCGACCGTTAATGAGAAGACTCGCTGGAAGTGGACTATGTGTCTAGCGTATGCCCGCATTCAAAGAGTCGAACCTGACCATCTGAAACAGTTCATCAAAAAACTTGGGGGCATCAACGACTGCGTTATGAAGGCAGTAAAGGACCTCAACGGGTGACAGATGGATGATCAGCGCGGGTCACCTCAAAGCGGATCACACAAGGAAGGAGCCACCCGTGACGCAGAAGCTTCTCGTGGAGGCCATCGAGGAAACAGCGAGTTTCATCGAGCGCGCCATCGACCGCATCACCCGCAACGAAGGTGCCCAGGCCGAGTCTCACAATGTGCAGGCTTACATCCTCAACATTCTCGAACTGGTCGAACGCGATCCTGGCATCGACGCAGCGGCAGATGACCTCCAGAACGCCGTGCGCTCCTTTGTTATCGGCCTCATCGACCAAGGCGATGCGCCACGCCGAGGACGGTTGATGCGAGAAGCCTACCTGCGCTTCCACGACCGTCTCACGGCAGCCAGACCGAGCGAGCACGCTCGCCGCATGGGGCTCACCTGACAACCGCTCTGGAAATCCTGGTAATGCCTTCGTGGCGTCAGGGCCGGGCTGCACATCGGTGCAGTCACAGGCAGCCGAGGCCGAGACAGTGCGGCACCGCCTCACAGTGGCAATCGCTGGCACCGGCCCTAGGATAAGCGCATGGCTCAAGACAACTTTTCCCGCCGGACCACGTCCGAAATCGCGCGCGGCAAGTCCGTGATGTTCTCGGCTCACTTCGAGGATGGCCGCATCGGCTACTTTGTGATCCCACGGCACGGCACAAGCGATGAAGATTACAAGGCAATGGACGCCGCCCTGAAGCGGCAGCGCCTTGGCGAATTGCCCGAAGGTGTGATCCGCATGGTGAAGCGTGTGCGCTAGGGCCGCCGGTGCAGTTGAGTTGTTGATGGAGAAAGCGGGGTCAATGACTTGGACAGATGATCGGCTTGAGGAGCTGAAACGGCTCTGGGTCGAAGAAGCCCTAACTTCCAGCCAGGTTGCCCAGCGTATGGGGATCACTCGCGGGACGGTGTTGGGGAAGATCAACAGGCTTGGCCTGCTGCGCCACCTCGCTGGATCGGCTCCCTCAGAGCCCTCCGTGAATGCAGGGAAGCCGCGAGCACCACGGAAGCCGGTCCCGTCGCAAGCTCCGCCCCCGCTGCTCACCACACCCTCTGCCGCCGACTTCATGGTCATGGAGAGCGACGCCTCCAGCCGTATCGGCCATCACCCGACGATCTTCGAGTTGTGGGCTGGGGAGTTCCGTTTTCCCCTTGGTGGGTCGAGAGAGCCTGCCCGGTTCTTCTGCGGCAAGCCCGCCGATGCCCCTAAACCCTACTGCCGCGAGTGCTGCCAGCGAGCCTACACCGCGATGAAGCCAAGGATCTGACCCCGACGGTGCCATGGGTCGGCGGGGTAGGCGTGTGGGTATACTGCACGACCACCTTCACGCGCGGTTCCATAGATAGCTTTACGCGAGCGCAGTGCGGGCGCCAGGACCGGCGTAGAAGCTGTCGATCAGGCGAGCAAGGTTGGCAGCCGCATCGCTCGCTCGGCGTGTGCGGTTGATCTCGTCCTCTAGGGAGCAGGTCAGAGGCTCGTCTTTCATGCGAGCGAGACGAGCCTCTTGGATCAGACTTTCGCCATCCTGGAGAGGGATCATCGTATTCTCATTAGTAGCTGGACCAATCATCGACACAGTCCCGAGCGAAGCGGAAGGCATAAGCCTATCAGTTGCTAGGGCCTATGGGCTTACTGCCAGCAACAGACACCCTGTCTAGCGACATTGCGCCGCCAGCAAAACAACAAGAGTTAAGTTTCGGTGGCACTCAGCAGCGGAGACTCCATAAAGAGCCTTCAAAATCACAGCCCCACGCGCACGACAGAAACCCCGCCGAAGCAGGGTTAAAGGTGCTGGTATTAACCAGAGGAGAACGGACCGGGGAGGAACCAGCGGCCCGCTTATCAACTCTGTTGCTCACTCTTTGTGCCATGCAAGAAATGAACTGTGCAGAACCGAACAGATGTAATTGCCTGCTGCACCACTTGTAAGTTGTGCAATATGCACTCACAAGACGATCAATCCAGGCCGCAATCTAAGCTAAGGCAGAGGAATATTCTCTGAATATGCCGTATGTCGGTTTCAAATACCGATCTATGTTGGAGGCCAAGATCAATTTAGGTGCTATTGTCACCTTATTATCAGCCGTCGATCTCAGGCGCTGATGACTGGAAGCCCTCGTGCTCCCGCCTGAAAGCAGGGAGCCCCGTCATGGACGCTCGTCAGTTCCAAGCCCATCCGCTCATCCGCAAGCTGGAGACCATCTTCACTCTCTCAGACGAGGAGAAGATGGCGCTCGTGAACCTGCCCATGCAGGTGCAGGACCTCAGGGCCGACCAGGACATCGTGCGGGAGGGCGACCGGGTCTCCCGCTGTTGCGCCCTGCTGGAGGGCTTCGCCTGCCGCTACAAGGTCACAGGTGATGGCAAGCGGCAGATCATGTCGTTCCACATCCCCGGTGAAATCCCGGATCTCCAGAGCATCCACCTCAAGACCATGGACCACTCCTTGCAGACGCTCACCCCGTCCACGGTCGGGTTCGTCACGCACGAGGCCATTGACGATCTCTGCGCCCGCTATCCTCGCATCGCGGGTGCCCTATGGCGCGACACGCTCATTGATGCGGCGATCTTCCGGGAGTGGATGATCAACATCGGGCGACGCGAAGCCTTCGCGCGAGCGGCTCACCTGTTTTGCGAGATGCTGACGCGGATGAGGGCTGTGGGCTTGGCCCAGGATCACACCTGTCAGCTTCCGATCAGCCAAGGCGAGCTGGCGGATGCGCTCGGGATTTCCCACGTACACGCGAACCGGACGATCCAGGACCTCAGGAAGGCAGGGCTGATCAGCCTGAAGGGGAGCACCTTCAAAGCTCTGGACTGGGAGGGGCTCAAGACAGCAGGCGAGTTCGACTCCACCTACCTCCACCTGGAGAACGATCAGGTGGCAGCCTGAGCTTCAGGGCAGGTGTGAGGCCGTTCACTCTAGAGCCTTCCCGAAATCCCGATGCGGTTCCGTGCACCCGTGATGCGGGAAACGGGAGAGTTCGTGCTAGGGTGGTTCCCATCCGAACTCGGGAGCCGCGCGATGGAAAAGGACCTAGAGCAGAAGATCCAAGAACGAGCTTATGAGATCTGGGAGCGAGAGGGGCGCTCTGGTGATCCGGAGGATCATTGGTTCAGGGCCGAGCAGGAGCTGCATCAGGGGCCTGACGACCGAAGCGAGGCAACTGTCCAGGACGCAACGCCAGCCGAGGCGCGTCGAGCAGAGAACGCAGCCAAATAGGTTGCGATGATTGTAGAGATCGAGCCCTGCCGTCGCTGAGCAGATCCGGCCCCCCTTTCCCGCAGTCGCAGTCGCGCTTCACGGCTCCCTCGTTCGGCTCCAACAGAGGTCTCCGCCAGCGCATACTGGAAGAGAAGATCCCGATGCTTCTTCGTCACAGGGCTTGTGACCACCAGGTCGTATTCTGGGCGGAGAGCTGAGCCCAGGTGGTCCATCGCCGAGCGGTCGAGGTAAGCCATAGTGCATCCCCTCTGCTCTCCAGCTAACAACCGGCAGGGTGCTTCAGTTCAGTGGTAGCCATAGCGATCCACACCTTCTACCACTGACCCGCCCCTTGCCGGTCAGCGGTTCTGGTACTTGCCGGGTGGTTACGCGGTCGGCGATTTTGGGGCTCCCGAAGCCGCAATGGCCCATCAGAAAAGGCCCCGGCAGAACCGGGGCTAGTGGAGGCCTCAGAGAAAAGACGAGGTTTCCGCCCGTAATCTCGCCGCCGAAATCGGCCTGTGACCGTTACTTTGTGCTCGGCATACCTAGCGGCTATGTTATCGGGCAAAAGCAGCTTGGAACCCGAGGACCATTACCCCAGATTGAACCTAAGCTGAGAGAAGGGGCTTCAGATGGCTAACGCTTTGACGATGAAGCTGGAACAGTTCGCCCGCTTCGACCAAGTTGAGCGCCAGCGGCTGGACGAACTCCTGACTATCCCACGAAGACTTACTCTCGGGGTCAGGACATCATTCCCGAAGGTGAAAAGGTCCAAGACATCCATCTTGTCCTCACGGGCCTCGCCGCTCGCACCAAGATGCTTGCGGATGGCGAACGGCAAATTATGGCCTTCCTGGTTCCCGGCGACCTTTGCGATGTAGAGGTCTTTATCCTCGAAGCGTTGGACCACAACATCACGGCCATGAGCACGACCACCTGCGTGTTGATCCCCGCGAAAGTTGTGGAGGATCTGCTCACCGAGTCGTCCAAGCTGACCAAGGCTCTGTGGTGGAGCACCATGACAGATTCCGCCGTTCTCCGAGAGCGGATCGTCGATCATGGCAGCCGTGACGCCCGTGAGCGCATTGCGCACCTTTTCTATGAGATGCTGGTTCGCTACCGCATCGTTGCAGAGACGACGGATGACTCCTTCCCATTCCTGATGACGCAGGAAGACCTTGCCGATGCCAGTGGCATGACGCCGATGCACGTAAGTAGAACCCTTGCGCAGCTTCGCGAAGAAGGGTTGATCGACTTGAAGAGCAAAGTTCTGACCGTCTTAGACCCACCGCGCCTGAAGGAAGTCGCCAAGTTCAACGCCAACTACTTGCACCTGATTCGGACGGAGGGGCGGGATAAGGAGGTCTCAGATCGGGCTGGCGACCTCGTATCGCCCTCCAGCCATGGGCTGATCCATAGCACGGTCGAGAAGGTGAAATCGGCCTTCAAGAAAGAATAGCACTACTCTGGTTCGACGCCTTGAGGACGGTGTTGACCAAGAAGCTCGTCGCGACCTGGATACCGCCGTGCGGGTGCCGGATCTGCCCGACGCACCTGGATAGACGCTAAATCAGGATACGCTCAACTTCATCAAGGTTCACCTCGTCGTCGCGGCGGTCGTAGAGCTGGGTCGTGCGGGTTGAGGCGTGGTTGGCAATTATCGCAGCTTTCTCAAGCGTGCCGCCGTTCTTGAGGTAAGCCGTGATGCCGGTGGCCCGGAAGGTGTGATTGCCAATCCGGGTGCGGATACCCGCTGCCTGTGCCCGCCGCTGGATCATCGCATAGGCATTGGCCTGCGGCAGTGGCGTGCGCGTCAACTGCCCGGTGCCCCGGCCTATCGTGCGAAACAGCGGCCCCTGCGGATCGTTCGCCAATCCGGTGCCATCGAGGTAGGCGTGCAGGAAGGCTTCGAGGGTGTGGTGGCAGGGCAGGGCAGCGAACTTGCCGCCCTTCTCGTGCAGGTTCACCCACAGCCGCCGGTTCTGAACGTACACGTCCTCGACCCGCATCGCCGTGGCGGCTCCGATCCGGGCGAAGGTGTAGACCATGAGCCCGATTAGCGCCCGGTCGCGCAGGCCCGCAGGGGTGCTCACGTTGATGCTGTCGAGCAGCCACCGGGCCTCCTCGGGAGCCAGCACCGGCGTCTTCCCCCGTTTCACGACGTGCTTGGGGCCGCGCACGGCGGTGGCCGGGTTGCGGATTTGGGCGGTGAAGAATTCGAGGAAGCGGTAGGCGGCGCGATCCCCGGTGGCCTGGATGGGGGCCGGGGCATTCGACGCGGCGAGCGTGACAATTTGGGTCATGCTCCGATGACCTTGTTGAAATCGACCCCGAACCCAGCGGCTCTGAGTTCTTTCGCAAGGTCAATCTTCCACTCCCCCTGGTCGAGGGGAATGTAGACCACCCCATCAAAGTCGGACGGCCTCTCAACGTCACCTTTCACCAAGGCGGCAACTTTCTCGGGACCGAGCGCGCCGATGAAAAAACCAAGCTCGAACACCACGTTTTGGCGCGCACGGGGCCTTGTCGTTCCGCCTGCCTTGCCGCCGTGGTCATCGGGGGTCATGAGCACGATGGCGAAACCAATATCGGCTGCTTCCTCACGAAACTTGGTGATGATGGTCCGGCCCCTGTTGGGCTGCTCATGCAGAATGATCGGGGTGAGACCGAGTTGTCCGATGAAGCGGGCGACCGTCTCTCGAACCTCACCATCGTGGCCGTGGACGATAAAGACCTTACGCGAGGCTGGGTCTACAGGAATGGATACACGCATCATCGTTTCCCGCACTTTCTCGACACCGGGTTCCGACCAGCCAGTCGAGGCATCAATCCCGCCATGTTCGTCCTCTTGACCACCGAAGAGGCTGCGCTGCTTCTTGTTCGGAGCAAGAGGTTGCCCCTCCTGCTGCATGGCAGCCGCGAACGTTTCGCGTTCGGTCCCGTGAAGGTTGGAGCTGACCCCCTGTTGCCACAGCTCGGTCGCACGCCGCACGATCTCATCAGCAACTGTGCGCCTCTCGGGTGTCAGGTGGCCTGCGTTCTTGATGGCGAAATTCGCAAGCGAGGTCGCGCGCGCCAGGAGCCCACTGCCTTTGCCAATGTCGTCATCCGGCAGGTCGAGTTCCAAAAGGAAGCGGTCGAAGCCGGTGTGCCCGAGGGCCTTGAGCATATCGGCGGCAGCGAGCACCGTCCGACGCGCATAGGAAGGTTGAACGGTGTCAGCCACCAGGTGCCCCTACGCTTGATAATTCCCTTATCATATATAAAGCGACCGAGTAATTCACTGGCGCGCTACACCCACCTGAGGCAGAGTTGCCTCGTGCGTTTGCGCGGCTCTGATGGGCCGAGGGTCCGCTGTCTGGTTGCGGCTGTCGATTGGGGCCCGGTGACCGCCGGGCCTGCATTACGGCGAGATGCCCCATCATGCGGCTGGGCTTTGAGCGCCTTGCTGCGGTGAAGCAATCACGGAACTCCTAAGGTCATCCACTTTTCTTGGTTGATGATGACGCATCAGCCGCGCGGTGCCACCCGTGTGACAAGACACTCGTTTGAGGAGTGCCGGTATATGCAGATTCAAGTCACTGCCTTTGAGAGTGAAGGAGGTTGATCTGCCCTGCTTGCTAACTTCGATTGCGTTCTTTCGAGCGCCTGGCCAACACGCTTCCCGGCATCTCGATCCTGCCACAAGCCGCTTTTCTCAATTCCTCGGAAAGCACCTTCCAATCTGCCCTTGAGTTTATTCAAGTCAGATCTGCTACCTTTCATTTCCCCAATGAAGCCCAGAGCGCGTACGAACGGCTCTTCTAGCGGATCAAGCACAATATGACGCTCGCTTAGGATGTCCTGTATGAGTTGGAAAAACTCATCTGCAACTCTAGGCAGCGTTAGCATATCGAGAAGAACATATGCCGTATTCCTGCTATATTCCTCCGTTCTATTCGTCCATGTTAACTCAAGCTTCAGCCCTTGATACAGGCAAGATAGATGCCCCTTCAAAGCTGCCTTCAGATGCTCGATAGCTTTCCCTGCATCGGAGAACCTCATGTCTCTACCTGTAATGAACTGAACAACTGCTCTCTTAGACAGGAATCCGATTTTCTCCGCGTCGCTATACCTCTTCCCACTTTGTACGAAGTTCGCAATCTTAATGCATTCGGCGACTCCGAAACCGGAGTGTCGCTCAGCATTGAACCAGCCGCGAAGATGGTGCGCTTCGGGTTCACTTTTCATTAGAAACGCATTGGAAAAAATGCGCCTTGCGTCGTCAAGTTTCGGCGGATTTTGATGTGCGGCAACATATCCTTGCAATGATAAGAAGCGGGGATCTTCCGAGATTTTAGGCGATAGGTTCCGATCTGAAACTATTGTCCATGCCTGTTGTAAAGCCGCCGCATCTTTCTGCCTATACCCACGCTCTATGAGATTCTCAACTTTATCACGCAACCGACTAAGTAGAGGGTTTTCCGGGTATATACTTGCTTTGTATTTTTGTATGCGCTCTCTTATGGCAGCGTAATGATCTAATTTCTTTGATTCTTCTGTGACAAAAGATCTTGTTAGCTTCCCGACTTCATATGACGTCTCTGGTCCAGCGTCATTGATTTGAAGAAACATCTCGCGAATATCTGAAATTGCGTCGGTTATCCGGCTTTCGTCATATCGGGTAAGTGCAACCAGGTCTGAAAAACTTAACGGTTCTGCATAGAGCGAGAGGATCGCAAGCACATAACGCCCGTAGTTGTCTGGGGGGAGGGCGTCCCACTCACGCTGGAAGACATACCTCCGAACATCATCGCCGCTGGACTGCTCAAACAGTTGGATAGCTCTCTCGTAACTTCCAGCATTGCGTCGCAACGCGAGAATGCATTCGATGACTAATGGCCTCCGTTCGGAGATGACACTTAGCTTTTCGTCTCGGAATGAATTTTCGGGTGCCTTTACTCGGAACTGATCACAGCATACGCTTACGAATTCCTCAAATTCGCCGCCACGGGCTAAGCCAGGAACCTCAATGGCATTGGCAAGTGACTGGGAGGGAGCATTCCTCAGGGTGTATAGAATTTTCGATCTACGTTTTGCTCGCCACAGGACGCCATACAAGAAGTCGAATCCAGCCTCCTGACCCTTTGTAGTCAAAGTGTCAATGTCATCAATGACAATAAAATTAGACGTTAGGTCAAAGAAATTTTTTATCTCTAACTTGAGTTCTGGAACCGTTAGCTCGCTTAAATCGCCTGACGTCCAGTTGCCCAGTGAAAGTATAGCTTTGTATAATTCTTGTTCATTGGTGAAATCTAGCCCCACGAAATTGGCCTCGACACCTTTGATTGTATCTAGCGCCTTCTGTTTCGATGAAACGAAAATCACGTTGTCTAGGACCTCGCCGTCATTTATGACAAAATGAGCACCGTTAGACTTAAGTACTTTCGCAACTTGGTAAGCGATTGTAGTCTTTCCAGATCCACCTTTCCCATAAAGAAAATTTCGAGGCTCATCCGATTTTTTGAGCCAACCAAATATCCGATCAATCGTGTCTAGACGTCCAACAAACTTTTTTATAGTCGCGGAGCTTGGGGGGAGGAGACCGCCCAAGGTCGCATCATCGTCTAAATCATTGTCAGTAAGACTATCACGGCAGTAGAGCAGTGGGATGTGCTTTGGTTCGGCAGAAACAACTTCATGACCACTTCTGACCCAAATTATACCTCTTTTATACCGGCCAAGATCTTTGTTGAATCTCACTGGAAGTGCAGAAGGCTCCAGAGATTTGACGAGAAGAACATCAATTGCGGACGGCGTGTCGGTCTCGTAGCGGCGTAGAGAGATCACGATTTTATCCGAGAGCAACTGATCCAAGGCTTTCTGAAGACGATCAACATTAGGGACTACCTTGTTACTCCCAGGGAGCCTCCTTTCATCATGTACTCCAAATATTATCAGGCCACCGCCAGAATTTGCAAAGGCACATATAATTCTTGCTATACCTCCGAAGTAGTTGTCAGAATATGAAAACGGCCACTCGCCTTTAAAATCCCAGTATTGCCCTTCCTGAGAGGTGAAGCGTTCGCCCTCCTCAATCAGGGAGCCAACTACTTGCATCTTGTCTTCTGGCAGATCGCCGCTCTCAATGATTTGCCGGATGCTTGTAAGCATGGATGTGACTCGATCTTTTGAAATCTGGCAAATCAGAGCCCACTGAGCCGAAGTTGTCTAGCCTCCGATGCGCTGCTCCCGAAGTCTGATTTGGACCAACACTGGGGCGCGGCTGGCACTTATTGATCCGGCTTGGGTGCAGTTGAAACACCGGCTGTCCTGGATAGGATCGAATAGTCCGTCCAGGCTTCAGCACAGTTCAAGATCACCCAAGTCGTCTCTATAGGTCGGCACTTCGATTTGACTTGGCCATTCGTCGGACATGCTCCTGGGCCGAGGCTCCGCAAGGGCATTCTCAATCCGGTTGTACGGGCTTCCTGAGTTCGACACTCTCATCCACCTCCGGGTGCGATCCAGCAAGATTAAACACAGGAAGTTTAATGATCGCTGCGGCAATCGTTCTGAGTGTCACGTCGCCGTAGGTATCGGCAACGGACCGGGGAGCTTGCCCCTGGATAGCGTCGAGCACTCGCGACGGAATGCCTGCTTCAAGGCCAACTGTCTTAAAGCGATGCCGCCAGCCATGATTCGGCGCGACATTCCGGTCTGGCACCATGGCTCGTGCAAACTCGGTTAATCGGTTCTTAAGGCTCTGCAATGGCCCGAGCACGTCTCCCCCTAGAGCGGGTGTGAGAAATAGATGGCCTTCCGAAGATGCTGCAATGAACGCTGGGAAGCCAAGTTTAATCAGTTGCGGGTGTAGGGTTACTTCCCGCGCTTCGTTGGTTTTGACGGTACCAGCGTCTGGCGTAATTCGTATGACCCAGTGGCCTTCTCGCTGCGTGACATCTTCCTTTCGCAATTGCGCCAATTCGCCCACCCGAGCCCCTGTAAATGCGCACAGCCATGGAACCCATCGCTTGGCGGCAGCCGTTTTCGGACTCTCCTTCCCTGCCCTATGTGCGAGTGCTGCCCTTAGGATTGCCTCGGCTTCTGCATCAGTGAAGCCCTTAGACCGCAGCTTTTGTGGCTTGCTGAGTCGGATCGTGATCCCGGAGGCGGGATTCGTCACCAACTTGCGATTCGTGACAGCCCACCCGAACACCGCCTTCAAGGCTGCCAAGTCGCTGTCCTTGACCGTCTTGGGTGAAGGAACCCTACCCGTCCGTCGAGAGGGCGTCGTGAGCCTGTGATCTTTGAACCGAACCACGTCCTCCGCCGTGACACGACCGGCATCATCATGCCCAAGGAATTCGATGAAATTCGAGACCGTATGGCGGTAGCTCTCATAGGTACTGGGTTTTAGCCCCGTTGCCTGGGACTCCTGCCACCATCCTTGAAGGAGGCCAGACAAGGATGCGCTCGGTGCGGTCTCCGCTGGCTTGCTCGACTGCCTTCGGGGTATAGGCCTGTCCGTACGAGGCAGTGCCGTCTCAGGAGCGCCATCCCCATTGAGGGATTCGACTGGGCTCAAAGGGGCTTGGCCTGGTTCATAGATACCTTGCTCCTCGCGTTCGAGGATCAGACTGGCTCGCTGAACCGCAGCGGCAATAGCTCTCTCTAAGGTGAAGCGATTGAGATCGGTCGGACTGATGCCGTACGTCTCCAATCCAAGCTCGGCCTGCCACTGGCAGAACCCCCGCATAGCGCGCAGGAACATGTTGTGGATTGGCATAGAGCCTGGAACCCCGGGCTCGGGCTCACGCTCAGGCAGGAACTGGGCCGTCCAAAGCGTCCGGTATAGCTCGGTCCGCCAGAGGACCTGTCGGCTTGGATAGTCGCGATGAGCAGCCAGCCAGTTGTCGTAGATCTTCACGGCGAGCGCGTGCGCCTCACGCTCTGTTAGGTCCCGCGACCCACGGCGCAGGTTCGCCCACTGCGCTTCGATTTCAGAGACGGCTTGTGCGTGGCGGGTCTTGGCCTCACCAGGGTCCCGTGTCTCCAAGCTCCGTGTGACTTCGCGGCGGCCCAGCGTATCGACGAGGTCAGCGGGAACCCGCCTCCTGAGCCAATAGATTCCGGTCTTGGGGTGTTTGTGGGGACGGCTCATCGCAAGGACCATGTGTATCACCCGTGTGTAGCACTCGGGCGACGCTAAGCCTATGATCCTGCTGATCTTCTTTGTGCATCAACCACTTAGAGAGTGGTTGGTGCCCAGGAGAGGACTCGAACCTCCACGGCTTGCACCACTGGTACCTGAAACCAGCGCGTCTACCAATTCCGCCACCTGGGCTTGCCTTGCGGCGAGCCTCGTTTACGGCGGCTCGGGGCCGGCGTCAATGCGTTCTGTGCAGTTGCGTGTCCGGGCCTCGTTGCCGCATGGCGCGGATGCGACGACCGGGCCCGCGGGAGAGGGCCTTCCGCAGCGCCGCAGGGATCGCGGACGCCGGCGGGTCAGGCGGAGCGCTCGCGGGCAGAAGACAATGGCGGGCAGTCTGTGGTCGGATCAACCGGATTCGGATCGGCCTCGGGCGCGAGATCGGGCACCGCCTTCGGCCATCCTCGGCCTGCACCGGCACACCGGGCCAGACGCGGGCGCTTGCGTTCGACGGTTGGACCCTTCACAGGCGGATCGGGTTTGACTAAGGAACCGGCTGGCCCTGTGAGGGCAGGAGGTCGCTCATGATCGGCGCGCTGCGTACGCCCGCCCAGCAACTCGTCACGGTGTTCGGAGGCTCCGGCTTCCTCGGACGCTTCGTGGTCCGCGCGCTCGCGAAGCGCGGCTACCGCGTGCTCGTCGCCGTGCGCCGGCCGGAGCTCGCCGGCCACCTGCAGCCTCTCGGCGTCGTGGGACAGATCCATGTGGTCCAGGCGAACCTGCGCTACCCGACGTCCGTCGCGCACGCGGTCGCCAAGGCCGACCACGTCATCAACCTCGTGGGCATCCTGCAGGAATCCGGCCGTCAGAGCTTCGGGGCGATTCAGGCGGACGGCCCCCGCCTCATCGCGGAAGCGGCCGCGCCGGACGCGCGGATCATCCATGTCTCGGCCATCGGCGCGGATCTCGCCTCGGACTCGCTCTATGCGCGCTCCAAGGCCACGGGCGAGATGGCCCTGCACAAGGCACGGCCGGACGCGACGGTGTTCCGCCCCTCGCTCCTGTTCGGCCCGGGCGACAGCTTCTTCAACCGCTTCGCGGGCCTCGCCCGCACGCTCCCCGTGCTGCCGCTCGTGGGCGCCGAGACCCGGTTCCAGCCCGTCTATGCCGGCGATGTCGCGGAAGCGATCGCCAAGGCCGTGGACGGCGCCGTGCCGGCCGGGCGGACCTATGAGCTCGGCGGCCCCGAGGTGCGCACCCTCCGCGAGCTCGTGGAATACGTGCTCGCCGTCACGGAGCGCCGCCGGTTGATCCTGCCGCTGCCGTGGCCCGTGGCCCGCGCGCAGGGGAGCGTGATGGACGTCCTCGACCGGCTGACGCTCGGACTCCTGCCGAACGATTTCGTCATCACGCGGGATCAGGTCGCCCTGCTCGAACGCGACAACGTGGTTTCGGAGGAGGCCCGCCGCGAGAGTCGGACGCTCGAAGGCCTCGGCATCGCGCCGACCGCCGCCGAGGCGATCGTTCCGTCCTATCTCGTGCGCTTCCGCAAGACGGGTCAGTTCGACCTGAAGCGGACCTCGGCGTCCGCCCCGCCGGATCTCCTCGCCGCGCGATCAGGGGGCGGGGACTCGAACTTCAAGCCCGACTTGGCCACGGGCCCCGCGGCGGAATCGGCCGCAAGCCGGACCCACTGAGGGACCGGCCGCCCGGCTCAGACTGGGGCGGACCGGAGCGGCAGCGCCCGGGGGCTGAGGCGCTTGTGCAGGTGGACCATCAGGGCGACGCCGAACAGCGGCGTCAGAAGATTGACGACCGGCACGAGCACGAGCCCGGCCATGAGGGCGCCCGCGGCGAGCACCGTGCCGCGATGCTCTCTCCGCATCCGTGCAGCCTCCGGCATCGAGCGGAACCTCCCGGCGGCAAGCTCGAAATACTCCCGGCTCAGGAGATAGGCGTTCGCCGCGAAGAACGCGACGATGTTGACGACCGGAATGAAGATCAGGATCAGCGCGGCGAGGTTGACGAGGAGCGAGAGCAGCGCGAAGCGCGCGCCGTAGAGGAGCGCGCGCCCGAGCGGCAGGGCCCTGCCCTGCTCCTCGCCCGGGAAGTCGGTGCGCTCCACGATCTCGGCTGCGTCGTCGAGGAAATAGCCGGCCACGAGAGCCGAGATCGCGGGCAGGAGATAGGCGAGCGCGACGAAGAGGCCCGCACCCGCAAGGAAGAACGCAATGGTGTCGAGGATCGGGTAATCCGCGCTGAGGTCGTGCCCGGCAAGGTAGGCGCTCAGGAGCCGCGTGAGCGCGAACCAGACGAGCGCCAGCAGCGCCACCGTGAGCGCCAGCGATTTCCACAGGATGCCGCGGAGCGCCGGCGAGAGCACCTGCCGCCAGGCCGCGAAGGCCGATTGGATCACCATTGGGTATCCGCTCCCCTACCGGTCCGGCCGGCCTGCGCCCGCAGGAGTCCTCCCGTGCCGATCCGGCCCGCTTGCAACCGCATCCGCATGCGCCCCCCGTGATGGACGGCGGACTTTACCGCCGGCCGTTTCCACCGCAAGTCACGGCGTGCCCATTCCGCCATGCACCGGATACGCGATGACGCCCCCGCACCTCAGGCCCACGACACGCCCCTACCTCGCGGAGCCGCCGTCCGCGCCTGATGTGGCGGTGATCGGCGCTGGCGCGGCGGGAATCGCGGCCGCGCGGCGGCTCCTCGCGGCCGGGCTCGGGGTCGCGGTGATCGAGGCGCGGGACCGGATCGGCGGACGGGCGCTGACGGTTCCCCTCCGCGCGCACCCCGTCGATCTCGGCGCCCATTGGCTCCACGCCGGTCCCGTGAACCCGCTCGTGGCGCTGGCGCGGGCCCGGGGCGAGCCGATTCGACAGGCTCCGGTGGAGGGCCATCTCTTCATCCGCGGGCGCCGGGCCGCGCGGGCCGAGCGCGCCGCCCTCGACCGGGCTTTCGACCGCGCCGACGCCGCCATGACGCGGGCCGCTCGGGAGGCCGAGGATCGGGCCGCCGGCACGGCGCTGGGTCCGCTCGGCCGCTTCGGCCGGCACGTCGCTCAGGTGCACGGGCTCGTCTCGGGTCGGCCGCTGTCCGAGGTGAGCCTGCACGATTTCCCGAGCCTCGAATATGCCGACAACCGCTTCATCGCCGGCGGGCTCGGGGCCTACGTGGCGCGTCTCGCCCACGGGCTGCCGGTCCGGCTCGACACGCCGGTGCACGGGCTCGACTGGTCGGGCGCGGGCGTCGACATCGAAACGGCGGCGGGGACCTTGCGGGTCAGGGCCGCCATCCTGACCGTGCCCGTGGCGGTGCTGCAGGCCGGAGCCGTGCGGATCGGGCCCGCGCTTCCGGCCGCGGTCGAGGAGGCCGTGCAGGCTTTCGCGCCCGGGACCTACGAGCACGTGGTGCTGCATTGGCCGAACCACCCCTTCGGGGGCGCGGATCGCCTGGCCGCGCTCCTCGGCACCCGCCACGAACCGCCGGGGCTTCTGACCGGCATTGACGGCACGCCCTTTCATTTCTTCGAGCTCGATGCGCCTGCCGCCGCCGGCCTCGACGCCCGCGACCCCGATGCCCCGGCGCGGTTCGCCCGGAGGGCGCTGGCGGAGCAGTTCGGCGCCCGCGCCCTCCAGGGGCTTTCAACCCCGGCCGTGACCGCCTGGCGCCGCGATCCGTGGTCCCGCGCCTCCTGGGCCGTGATCCCGCCCGGCCGGGCCTGGGCCCGGGAGCGGCTGAAGCCGCCCGTGGCGGAACGGATCTGGTTTGCCGGCGAGGCGCTCTCCCGCGCCCAATGGGGTACGGCCGGGGGTGCCTGGGAGGAGGGCACCCGCGCCGCCGACGAGGTCGTCGCGGCGCTACGGCGCTGACGGGCGGCTCCCGCCGTCACCGCTGGCCAGAGGCCGTCAGCTCGGGCCTCTTCCGGCACCCGAGAAGAGCGCGATCGGGCGGAGCCCGTCGGCGCGAGCCTGGAACAGCGGGCCCGGCATCCGTCCGCGTCCGCCGGACCGGGGTCCTACAGCATGCTGGGAAGGACCCGGTCGGGCGGGCGATGGCCGTCCATGAAGGTCCGGATGTTGACGATCACCTTCTCGCCCATGTCGATGCGGCCCTCGCGGGTCGCGGAGCCCATATGGGGCAGGAGCACGACCTTGCCCTGCTTGGCGAGCTTCACGAGGCGGGGGTTCACGGCGGGCTCGTGCTCGAACACGTCGAGGCCCGCGCCCGCGAGATCGCCGGCCTCGAGCAGGCGGGCGAGCGCCGTCTCGTCGATGATCTCGCCGCGCGCCGTGTTGACCACGATCGCGGTCGGCTTCAGGAGCTTCAGGCGCCGGGCCGAGAGCAGGTGGTAGGTCGCGGGCGTGTGCGGGCAGTTCACCGAGACGATGTCCATGCGGGCGAGCATCTGGTCGAGGCTCTCCCAATAGGTCGCCTCCAGCTCCTCCTCGATCCGGGCCGGCACCCGGCGGCGGTTGTGGTAGTGGATCGACAGCCCGAAGGCACGGGCGCGCCGCGCCAGGGCCTGCCCGATCCGTCCCATGCCGACGATCCCGAGCCGCTTGCCCGTGATGCGGTGTCCCAGCATGAAGGTCGGGGACCAGCCGCCCCAGGTGTCCTCCGGGATCAGCCGCGCCCCTTCGGGGATGCGCCGCGCCACCGCCATGATGAGCGCCATGGTCATGTCGGCGGTATCGTCGGTGAGGACGCCCGGCGTGTTCGTGACCGTGATGCCGCGGGAGAGCGCCGCCTGCACGTCGATGTTGTCGACGCCGTTGCCGAAATTGGCGATCAGGCGCAGGTCCGGCCCGGCCTGGGCCAGGACCGACGCGTCGATCTCGTCGGTGACGGTCGGGACGAGCACATCCGCGGTCCGGACCGCCGCTGCGAGCTCCTCCGCGGAGAGGGGCTTGTCGTCGAGATTCAGGCGCGCATCGAAGAGCTCGCGCATGCGGGTCTCGATGACGTCGGGCAGGCGGCGGGTGACGACAACGACAGGTCTCTTTTTCATCGACTCGTTCGCGGCGGGCTGGTCCGGACCGGGTCTCGGGAGGTTTACCCCCCCTTAACCCTGTCCCAGCGATGGATGGACGGCGAGCCGCCGCGTCGCGGCGCCCGCCCGGCCTCTCTACCAGAGGCCATGCCGAAGACAATCGGACGCGAGGGAGCCATGCGCAAGACCGTTCTCGCCATCGCCCGTGTGTCGCGCCGCGCCGCCGGAGCCCTGATGCGGCCGATGGGCTGCGCCGCCCTCATCGCCTGCCTGGCCGGAGCCGCCGCGCAGGCCCAGGAGCCGCCGGGCGGCCGCCGGGGCACGGGGCTGCCGGTGCCGCGCTATGTCAGCCTGAAGACCGATCGGGTCAACCTGCGCGAGGGCCCCTCCAAGGACCACCGCACCGCCTGGGTGTTCCAGCGGGCGGGACTGCCCGTCGAGATCGTGGCCGAGTACGAGACCTGGCGGCGCATCCGGGATGCGGAAGGCACGGAGGGCTGGGTGCTGCACTCGCTGCTCTCGGGCCGGCGCACGGCCCTCGTGATGCCCTGGGCCAAGGGCGAGACGCCGCCGATCCCGCTTCTCGAGAGCGGCGAGGAGCGGGCCGGCGTCCTGGCGCGCCTGCAGCCCGGCGTGATCGTGAACGTGAAGCAATGCACCGGAACCTGGTGCCGGGTCGCGGTCGTCATGGACGGAGCGCGGGATCTGGACGGCTTTATCCGTCAGGACCGCCTCTGGGGCGTCTATCCGAACGAGAAGGTCGAGTAGGTGCGGGTCGCGGCGCGACCGCCCGCGAATTCAGGTCGGGCTCTGCCCGTCGATTCTCCAGCTCGGGCCTCCCTTCGCCGGGAGGCGGCGTGACGCTGTGCGTCCGCTCAGGCCTCTTTGCGGCGCAGCCGGACGATGACCTCGACGCCGGCGACTTCCATGCCGGGGGGCGGCTCGGGCAGCTGGCCGACCGCGACGCCGTCGGAGGGCATGTCGATGAGGGTGCCCTCCTCCTCGAGGAAGAAGTGGTGGTGCTCGGTCGGGTTGGTGTCGAAATAGGCCTTGGTGCCGTCGACCGCGAGCTGGCGCAGGAGCCCGGCTTCGGTGAACTGGTGCAGCGTGTTGTAGACGGTCGCGAGCGAGACCGGCACCCGGGACCGCGTCGCCTCCTCGAACAGCATCTCGGCGGTGATGTGCCGGTCGCCCTTGGCGAACAGAAGCCACCCTAAGCTCACGCGCTGGCGCGTCGGACGAAGACCCACCCGCCGCAGCTTGTCGCGCAGATCCGACAAAGGACAGCCGCGGCGCAGGCCGGGCGTCGGAGTGCCGGAGCGGATCGAGAGGGGCAGAAGGTCGGTCATGGCTGGAGCGGAACGCGTCCCTGCGTGGATCATCGCTTCCCTCTATAGGGAGACGGCGGAACGCTCGCAACCCGCGGCCGGCGCGGGGCGCCCGTGCGCGCGCGCGACGAGGCGGCCCTCTGCTGCATTCGCCCGGAGAGGTGCCTTCGGGGCGCGCGTGCACGCATGCGGCGAGGCGGGCACCCGCCCGCCCGGTCGGCGGCTGCGACAAAGAGGCTGGTTTCGCGCGTCCGCTCCCTTTGATGGTCGCTGCGCCTGTGCTACGACCCCTGCCGCGAGAGGCCTCCGGCGTGGGGCATCCGCTCAGGCATATCGACGAGAGGCCCGAGGCGAGACGCGCCGCGAGGCCGTGTCAGGCATCTTGATGAAAGGACCGGCGATCAGCATGGCCCGGCAGTCCAGCTACACCTACGAGGAGCTCCTCGCCTGCGGACGCGGGGAATTGTTCGGCCCCGGCAACGCGCAATTGCCCTTGCCCCCGATGCTGATGTTCGACCGCATCACCTCGATCAGCGAGGAGGGCGGCGCCAACGGCAAGGGTCACATCCTGGCCGAGCTCGACGTGCGGCCGGACCTCTGGTTCTTTCCCTGCCACTTCAAGGGCGACCCGGTGATGCCGGGCTGCCTCGGAGTCGATGCGCTCTGGCAGCTCGTCGGGTTCTATCTCGGCTGGCTTGGGTCGCCCGGTCGCGGCCGGGCGCTCGGGGTCGGCGAGGTGAAGTTCTCCGACCAGGTGCTGCCGAGCCACAAGAGGGTGGTTTACGGCATCGACTTCAAGCGCGTGTTCCGCTCGAAGCTCGTGCTCGGCATCGCGGACGGCTGGCTCGAAGCCGACGGCCGACGCATCTACGAGGCCAAGGACCTGCGGGTCGGCCTGTTCCAGGCGGATCAGCCGGCCGCAGGAGGCTGAGACCGAACTCAGGGCGGACCCGTTCCAGGCGGGCCAAGCGACCTGAGGTTGGCTCGGGACCGGATGGACCAGCCACCCGCGGAATGGGGGCGTTGGCTTGCAGGAGCGTGTTCAAACGAGCCTCGGTTCGGCGGCTGCACCGAAATAGGATCCGGAATCGAACGTGTCGCTGTGCCCCCCGTTGAGAACCGGAGCGGTCGGCCTTACGTCAGGCGGCGTGAGGTGCGCTCTGCGGGAGCAGGTGCGATGAGGAGTGTGCAATGAGACGAGTCGTGGTGACCGGGATGGGGATCGTCTCGTCCATCGGCAACAACACGCAGGAGGTGCTTGCCTCCCTGCGGGAAGCCCGTTCGGGCATCTCGAAGGCCGATGATTACGAGCGCCTCGGCTTCCGTTGCCAGGTCCACGGCGCCCCGACCCTCAACGCCGAGGAGGCGGTCGACCGCCGCGCCATGCGCTTCCACGGCGGCGGCACCGCCTGGAACCACGTCGCCATGGATCAGGCGATCCGGGATGCCGGTCTCGAGGAGAGCGAGATCTCCAACGACCGCACCGGCATCATCATGGGCTCCGGCGGCCCCTCGACCCGCGCCATCGTGGAGGCCGCGGACGTGACCCGGGCCAAGGGTCCCAAGCGCGTCGGCCCCTTCGCGGTCCCGAAGGCCATGGCCTCCACGGCCTCCGCGACGCTGGCGACCTGGTTCAAGATCCGCGGCGTGAACTATTCGATCTCGTCCGCCTGCGCGACCTCGAACCACTGCATCGGCAACGCCTACGAGATCATCCAGCTGGGCAAGCAGGACATCATCTTCGCGGG
>JAESFH010000203.1_pt1 | contig 35071 bp, 39 predicted proteins | sample 9269381 | NCBI WGS metagenome assembly JAESFH01 (sample SAMN14504062, study PRJNA617094) | algae metagenome | isolation source: Aphanothece sp. CMT-3BRIN-NPC111 and co-occurring heterotrophs from well... | place: USA: Clark Mountains Wilderness, California | collected 2010-04-18
TAAGTTCAGATCGACGCCGCCAGTGCCCAAATAGACATCACCGACCACGATCGGCACGCCGAAAGACATGATGATGAATTCCTTCCCTCCAACGGAGTAAGGATAGGGCTCGATCGCTACGGCGCGGTTGAGGGACTTCGGCAATTGATAATAGTCGCCCGGTCCGGCTTGATCGTAGCCAAGCAGCGGCTCTACTGCGACGTTCCCTGTCCCTCGGTTCCAATAGGGAACGAAGCGGCCAGTGGCATCGTGGCCAGGCTGGTTGACGTACTCGGCGTCGCGGCCATCAAGAGCATTTGGCTCCCAACCTGACCAGGTGCCGAGTAGGTCCGGATTGCGTTCGAGGAAACGGCGCAGCACAGCATCATAGGCCAGGCGTTCCGTGACCCCGGCAGCCTTCAACCCTTCCATCGTGGTGACGATGCCCTCGGCCGCACGTGCAGCCCCTATCGCTCCGTCAGAAACCTCGTTTGCAGCCGCTCGCGTGGTGGATACCTGGAGCTCAGCAGTTTGTGCTTCGACTGTCTCACTGACCCGTTGGACAAGCACGCCCATGCCTAGAGCGAAGATAGCAGCTAAGGCGCCGCCGCTCAGCATTGCGACCTTTAGTGAGAGGGACCGGCTGAACATGCACTTGGCTCCGACTTCGATATCGAGCCGACATTCTCATGAGGTGCTTAAAATTTGATCAAACCGCCGCTAGGGTAATCACTGCATATCGGCGTTGGCAAAGTTTGCTGTGCCCCAGTCCAGAGAACGGCGCCAGACTAACCGGCCTCGCCGCCTACTCAGGATGGCCACATAGAATACATGGTCGATACGTCCGCTTTTCGGTTCACGTAGCGACCCGCGGATCGGCTGCACTTGGGCGCAGTGAAGACGGGCAGGGGAGGGGCATGTAGCGGCTCTGCCGGACTGGGCAAAGCCGCGTTGCTTAGATCTCCGTTGCCTCAGATAGCAAGAGTGCATCGTCCACGTCGACGCCCAGATACCGCACCGTGTTCTCGATCTTGCTATGCCCGAGCAGTATCTGAATGGCTCTCAGATTGCCCGTGGCCTTGTAGATGATCGACGCCTTGGTTCGGCGCAGGGAATGGGTGCCATATTCCCGCGGTGTCAAACCAATGGCGGTTACCCACTCGTCTACCAGCCGCGCGTACTGACGCGTGCTCAGGTGGCGATCAGCATTGACGCGGCTCGGAAACGCGAAATCATCGACCGTGCCGCCTCGTCGCCCGAGCCAGGCCAGCAGGCTAGCTCTTGTGTCTGAGGTGATCTCAAACTGAACGGGTCTGCCCGTCTTTTGCTGGATCACCATCGATCTGGAACGGATTGTTGGTCCAGCCACGAGTGTGCCGATCCTGATCTTCACCAGATCGCAGCCCCGAAGCTTGCTGTCGATTGCCAGATCAAAGAGCGCTCGATCTCGCATCCGTCTCTCACGGTCGAGGAAGAAGCGGATCGACCAGATCTGTTTGACCTTCAAGGCGCGCTTGGCGCCAACTTGCCTGCCGGTGTTCCAGGCAGGCCTTCCTGCAGCAGGATCATATTGCGAGATACCCATTACATTTCTCCTTTGGCCGAAACGGCCGCAAGAAGAACAACTTTGGCATGGTCGCAGATGGGGACTGTTCGCCCCAATGTAAGGCAGGGCAGAGGGGCAGACCTCGACCCCGTTCCTGCCAAACCGGAGCCGACCCCATTCCCGTCGTTCGAGTTTGGAATTCCCATCCTCAAAAGCGGCCGAAGGTTCTTCTTCTAAAACTAGCTTGGCACCAACTAGGACCGCGCCAAGCCATTAAGCTCGATCAGGACCTGTCCTGCTTCAGCGCGCCTGGGCTGGCGTCGGCTCGCCCAGCGACAACATCAGCCGGTTGGCCCAGTTGAAAAAGGCCGCGGCGGAGATGACGTCGGTGATTTCGAAGTCGTTGAGGCCCGCAGCGCGAAGTTCAGCAATCTGGGCTTCGCCGAACTGCGAAGGGGTAAGAGTCAGGGCCACAGCAGCATCCTTGACCGCATTCCAGCGGTCGCCCAGGTCGGCGCCGGGCCCTTCGTCGAGAAGGCGCTGGACGTCGTCGCGGCGCTTGGAATGGGTTGAGGCGAAACGCGAATGCACCGAAGCGCAGAAGATGCAGCCATTGTGCCGTGAGGTAGCCGTTGCCGATAGCTCGCGCTCGGCACGTGGCAGACCGCCATTGGGATTGTAGAAGATATCCTTGTCCGCCTTGGTGCGGGCCTCGAGCACTTCAGGGTCACGGGCCAGCAGCATGAAGTAGGGTGACTTGGACCGCGAGGCATCGACGAGGCCGGTCCAGTGGCGCTCGGTCAGTTCAGCCTCGGTCAAGGGCTCCAGCCAGGGTGCCCAGCCCAGCTCATCCTGGGTGAAAGCGACAGGGGGAATGGTGTCGTGGGAAATCGTGGTGGTCATGGCAATCCTCAGGAATGCGCGCCAGCGGCAAGCGCGGCGGTGAAGCTGGTTGCAGGCGTTGTGACTGTGGCACCGGCAGCAAGCGCGGCGAGGCCCTCAACTATGCGGACCTGGAAGGCCAGATAGGCGACCAGCTGCGAAATGGTGACAATGGCGCTGGTGCTCCAGCCGGCATCCAGCAGAGCCTGCAGGGCTTCGCGGCTGGCATCACGCGGGCGCAATGTCAGCAGGTGGGCATGTTCGAGCGCTGCTGCGATCTTTCGGCCGAGCAACCGTTCATGGTCTGCGGCGACTTTGTAATGCAAGCCGATCTTGTTCTCTGCAGAAAGTGGGCCCGCAGGATAAATCCCATAGGGACCTTCGGTGGTGCCGCGCTCGATCTCGGCGTTGATCAGCTCTGCGACGGGAGCACCGCCCTCGGCGGTCGACAACAGATGGGCGTAGTGTTCACTGACAACTAGTTGGCCGTGCAGACCTGAGACAAAGCTGGCGATAGCGAAACGCTCCAGCAGGCTGACCTCGGCCGTAGAGGCGGGCTGAAATAGGGCCGTATAGGCCTTCTGGATATTGTCGCGGGCCACTTCGCGGTGGCGGCGCAGGCCATCGAGCCGCGATCCCTGCGTGATAGAGAGCATCTGGTCGATGATATCGGTGTGCTGGGCGCTCATGGTGGGCTCCTCCTGGTGAAGTCTATCGGGCAATGGCGATGCGGGGCGTGGGCCGGTCGCGCCAGCCGAGGGCCGGTGCGACTTCGGTGGCAGTCAGTTCGAGCGAGCGCAGGATCAAGGCGTGCGGCGGATCGACGGAATGCACCTGGAACGAGATGTCGGTGACCCGATCTAGGGTCGGATCTTGGGCAAGGCTGGCGATCACATCCTCAGGCGTGCCGACATGGGTATCGAAGGCGCGGATGAGGTCTTCGAGACGATCACCGAACAGGATATGGCCGGCGGCCGCGAACTGTTCGGCAATGCGCCGCAGGCCGATATCCGCCCATTCCAGTGCGGTCGCCTGATCATCGGCGACAAACAGTGACCGCGAGGCCAGGATGCGGGGCTCAACCCCCGTAGGCAAAGCGGCAAGATAGGAATCGATGATGGGCAACTGCAGATCGGCGAGGATGGCGTCAGGCTTGTCCTTCCTGCGCGGCTGGGTGCGCGACAGCATCAGGCCGTCGCCGGCTGTACCGGCGCGCTGGCCGCCTTCGACAGAGAACGTGGCCTGCCAGATGCGCTTGAGCAGCGGCTGTCCTTCCGGATAAAGCTGGTTGCCGCCGCCGACATCGCCGCCTTCGAGTGCCTTGCGGACAATGGCAAGGTTGGCCCCATGGATGGAACCACGCTGGGCGCTGTCGAGCCCGAAGGCGGTAAAGGAACTGGGCGTGCCGCCGCTGCCGACACCAAGCTCCAACCGGCCACCGCTGAGGAGGTCGAACACCACTGCGTCCTCCGCCACCCGCAGCGGGGCTTCCAGCGGCAGCGTGACAATGCCCGTGCCCAGCCGGATAGCATTGGTCTGCGCGGCAACATGGGCGAGAAAGACGAAGGGCGACGGGAGGCCACCCTCGTCGCGGTTGAAATGATGCTGTGCCACCCAGGCGGCATCAAAGCCGAGGCGCTCGGCGGTCACGATCTGTTCGGCCGCCAGTCGATAGCGCTCGGCCGGAGCGACATCGTCGAGCAGTCGCGTGAAAAATCCAAGGCGTTTGCCGGTCTTGCTCATTCTGCTGCTCCCGCATAGCTGAAAATAGGATTGGTGGCCGCCTGACGGCCCGGTATCGCGGCGATCAGGTCGCGCGTGTAATTTTGGTTCGGATGGGTGAAGACCTCAGCGACGGAACCGCTCTCGACGACCCGTCCGGCCTGCATCACCGTTACCGTGTGGGCCAGCTGGCGGACGACGGCCAGATCGTGTGTGACGAAGAGATAGGTCAGGCCCAGCTGCTGCTGCAGCCCATCGAGCAGGCGCAGGATCTGGGCCTGCACCGTCACGTCGAGCGCCGACACTGCCTCGTCGAGGACAAGGATCGAGGGTTCGAGGATCAGGGCCCGGGCAATGGCGACGCGCTGCCGCTGGCCGCCCGACAGCGCACGGGCGCTGCGCGACAGCATTTCGGCTGGCAGGCCCACCTTGCCGAGGATCGCGCCGATGCGTTCGGCGCGCTCGGCCTTGCCGATCGGCTCGAAGTTGAGCAGTGGCTCGCCAATGATCTGCGCCACGGTCTGGCGCGGATCAAGCGAGGCGAAGGGGTTCTGGTAGACCAGTTGCACATTGCGACGGAAGCGCCGCAGCGCCTCGCCCGTGAGCGCTGTGATGTCGGTGCCCGCAATGGTCACCCTGCCCTGTGTCGGCTTCTGGAACCCAGCGACGCTGCGGGCCGTGGTGGTCTTGCCCGATCCGGATTCCCCGACCAGGGCATGGGTCGTGCCCTGTGCCACAGTGAAGGCTATAACGTCCACGGCGCGGAACGGCTTGCCGGCGACAATAAAGTCCTGCGTCAGGTCTTTGACCGTGATCGCAGCCGGCAGATTTGGGGCGGCGGTGCGGAAGGTAGTGGCCGCCGTGGAGGGCGCGTCGCTGAGCAACTGACGGGTATAAGCACTCTCGGGGTGGGCCAGCAGCCGGACCGTTGGCCCCTGCTCCTGGATGCGGCCTTGCTTGAGGACCACGATGCGGTCGGCCCGATCGGCGGCGACGCCGAGGTCGTGTGTCACCAGCAGAACCGAGGTGCCGAACTCGGTGCGCAACTTCTCGATCAGATCGAGAATACGGCGCTGAACGGTCACGTCGAGCGCGCTGGTGGGTTCGTCGGCGATGATAAGCGTGGGCCGCAGTGCAATAGCGATGGCGATCAGCACGCGCTGCTTCATGCCGCCCGACAGCTCATGGGGATACTGGTCGTAGCGCAGTTCCGGCTGGCTGAGGCCAACACGGGCCAGCAGGTCGAGGGCGCGCTGCTTGCGCTCGCGGCCATTGCGCAAGCCGTGCAGGCGGAGGATTTCGCCAACCTGGGTGCCGATCGTCAGCACTGGATTGAGCGAAGTGCCAGGGTCCTGCGGCACGAGGCTGATGGCTTTGCCGCGGATGGCGTCGAGGCGGCGGCCGGACCAGCCGGAGATATCGGTGCCGTTGAGTTTGATCGCGCCGGCGTCGATGCGCCCGTGTTCCGGCAAGAGCCCGATCACCGCCTGGGCCGTAGTGGTCTTGCCGGAGCCGGACTCGCCGACCAGAGCAACAACCTCTCCCGCGCCGACTGAAAAATTCACGTCGTGAACGACCTTCCGCCAGCCGTCGGCATGGCGATAGGAGAGGTTCAGACCCTCGACCGACAGAATGGGAACCGCGTCTGCCTTCAGTGGAAAGGGAAGAGTGGTCATGGAGTCCTCCGCAGCGACTGGCTGATGCGATTGGCGGCAAGAACGACGAGAATGACGGCAAGGCCGGGGAAGGTCGTCAGCCACCAAGCCGCCGTCAGATACTTGCGACCCTCGGCGATCAGCAGCCCCCATTCGGGGATGGGCGGCGGCGCGCCGTAACCAAGGAAACCGAGCGTCGAGATGGCGAGGATGGCGCTGCCGAACTGGAGGGCGGCGAAGGCGATGACAGTGCCCAGCGAATTGGGCAGCACATGGCGCCACAACACGGCAGCGAAGCGCCCGCCGCTGCCGAAGCCGGCTTCGACATAGTCGGAACGGCGCACCCGGATGACTTCTGAGCGCATAAGACGGGCAAAGCCAGCAACCGTGGTTGCCCCGACGGCAACGGCTACGTTGACGGTGCCAAAGCCCAGAATAATGATGATCGAGAGCTGCAGCAGCAGCCCGGGCACCGACAGCAGCACATCAACGAGGCGCATGATGACGATGTCGGTGCGGCCACCCACTGCCCCGGCAACCAGCCCGAGCGCCGTGCCACCAACGAAACCCACTGCCACGGCGACAATGGCGCCCGAGAGTGAATTTATCGAACCATAGATGATGCGGGCCAGCACATCGCGACCGATTTCGTCTGTGCCCAGCCAGTGCACCGCGTCGGGCGCCTTGAGCTGATTGCCAGCGATGCCGATGGTGCCGCTATGGGGGGTAAAGAGGCCTGGCGCTACGGCGAAGGCGATCGCAACGAGGATAATCGCCCAGGCCAGAACCAGCGTGACGCTGATTTTGCCCAGCGAGGCAAAAGCGGGTCGGCTTGGTGCGAAGAGATCGAGACTGCTCATGCCGTCGCTCCGATCGGGTTTTTGAGACGCGGGTCGATGAGCGGCGATACAAGATCGACCAGCAGGTTGATCAGCATGAACCCGACTGCGGCCAGGATGACGATGGCCTGCAGGACGGCGGTGTCCTGGTTGCTGACCGCCTGTTCCGTGACGCGGCCGAGGCCGTTGATGCCGAATACGGTTTCGGTCACCACGGCGCCCGCCAGCAGTTCACCAAACAGCACGCCGGCGATTGTCAGCACCGGAAGCAGTGCATTGCGCAGGACATGACGTGACAAGACCCAGAAGCGGCTGGCGCCTTTGGCCCGGGCCACCCCGACGAACGGTTGGGTCTGCACGTCATCGAGGCTACGGATGAGGATCTGTGCAAGGGGCGCGGCGATCGGCAGGGCCAGTGTCAGCACGGGCAGGATTAGAGCCTGGAACTCGGACGGGTTGATGATCGGCACCAGCCGCAGGCGGAACGAGAAGATCTGGATTAGAATGATGCCGAGCCAAAACACCGGCACCGAGATCATTAGGGCTGGCAGGGAGCCGAGCAGGTTGCGCAGCCAGGCAAAGGGTGCGAGCGTCGCGGCAAAGGCCAGAACACCAGCGATGATGACGGCAAGCAGCAAGCCGAAGCTGGCCAGTCGAAGGGTCGGCGGAAGGTTGGCGGCCAGCAAGGTGTTGACCGGAACCCCAGCCTGAATGGAATAGCCGAAGCTCCCCTGCAGGAAGTTCAGAAGCGTATTGGCATACTGCGCCCAGATTGGCGCATCGGCGCCATAGCGCAGACGAATTTCGGCAATCTGATCGGATGTCAGGCCCATTTCCGGGTTCTGATATTTGATCAGGATGGCGTCGCCAGGCAGAGCCTGCAGCAGCAGGAAACTTGCTGTGAAGGCCAGAAGCAGCACAATCAGGGCCTGTCCAATACGGCTAGCGAGATTTCTGGTCATCGGCTTCTCCTGGTCTGACGAGGATGCCCCGGCCGTATCCGGCCGGGGCTGGGATCACTCAGCGGGGTGCCAGCCAGGTGTTGTAGAAGCTGGGGCGCGCAACGGCGTCGAAGCTGATGCCATTGACATAAGGGGCACCTGCAAACACCTGCGGCTCCTCAAAGATCGGGATCACATAGGCCTGGTCGAGCAGATAGGCCTGGACGTCGCCGGTCAGCTCGATGCGCTTGTCACGATTGGGCTCGGACGCAATCGACAGGAGCAGAGCATTGAGGTCGGGATCTTCCCAGGTTGCATTGGGGTTTGAGCCACCCTTTTGCAGCAGCGAATCCCGGTTCGTCGGGAAGAAGTTGGACTTGATGACGTCGGGATCTGCGCGACCGACCATGGCCGGTCGTAGCGGGGTCTTGAGAGAATCGAGATTGTCGGTGGCAGCGCTGCCAGAATCGCCGGCCAGCACGTGGAGCTTGACGCCCACCTGGCCCCATTGCTGGCTGATCAGCTGCAGGGTGGCGCGGTTCTGCGGCTGGGGCAGCGATTCATAGACGTTGAGCTCAAGCTTGACGCCGTCCTTCGCGCGGACGCCATCGGCGCCGAGCACCCAGCCGGCCTCATCGAGCAGCGTCTTGGCCTTTTCAGGATCGAAGGCAAGCTTATCGGAGAGATCCACATAGCCCGAGGCGGTCGAGGCGATCACCGAGGTGGCCTGCGGATAATGCGAAGAGAACAGCGTCGAGACGATCTCGGCGCTATTGGTGGCAGCCGTCAGTGCCTGGCGCACCTTGACGTCGCTGACCAGAGGGTTCTCAGGACGGAAGGTAACATTGTTGTTGACGCCGCGGGTTGGGGCGGAGTGGATCAGGTAGCCCTGCGCTTCAACCTGTGCTTCGTCATAGGCCTGGATCTGACGGATAAAATCGGCCTGGCCGGCCAGCAGGGCGCCGATGCGGACGCTGTCCTCGGGCGTCACGATATACTGGATGGCATCGAGATAGGCCCTGCCCTGATGGGCCTGGGTTGCCGGACCCCAATTGTAGTCCTCGCGGACCTTGAGGTTGAGGCTCTGGCCGAGCACTTCGCTCTCAACGACGAATGCACCTGATCCGATGATCTTGGTGGCATCACCTAGTTCGGCATAGGGGATATCGAGCACGCGTGGCGCCACAAGTCCCGAACCGATCACCGACGTTGCCTGCAGAAAGCCAGGAGCTGGTGCCTTGAAGGTGAATTTGACAGTCAGCGGGTCAATGACCTCGCTGCTGGCGTAGTTGTTGATGGCTTCGGCCACCGGGTAGCCGAGGTCCTTGTTGCCCAAGCCATAGGTGTCGAAATTCTTGGCCACGGCCGCGGCATCGAGCGGGGTACCATCGGAGAAGGTGACGCCCGGCCGGATCTTGAATGTGTATTCGGTGGCGTTTGCACTGGTCTCCCAGCTCTCGGCGATCCATGGCTCGTTCTCGAGCGTCTCCGGGTTCTGCCAGGTCAGCTTGTCGGTGATCTGATTGAGAATGCCGCTATTGGGATAAAACCCGCCAGCAGGGGGATAGAGATTGGTGTGCGGCTGCTGCTCGAGATAGACGAGGGTGCCGCCGACGACAGGCTGTTCCTGCGCAAGGATGGCGGCTGCGGAAGCGCCCAGCAGAAGCCCTGCAACAATGCCGGCCTGGACGGCGCGGCGGAAGGGATGGGATGAGATCAGAGACACGTCGAATTCCTTTCGGCCCGAGACTGCTGCCCGCCCCGGGTGCAATCCAATGGCCAGAAGGCTACTCCCTCGGCGCGAAAGAACAATAATATCCATAGAATTAGTCGTTTATAAAATGCCGGTCGCGTTAGAACTTCATTCCTCTTGGAGCGGACCGCAGAAAACGACCATGGCAGGTGCCCTTTGGCGGCCTTTTCGTCCGCCTTGGCAACGTCTGATCGCCTGTTAAACGCCGTCACCGCCCAAGGAGCGTTTCCGCCACGGCCTTGCACTGCATCCCGATATCGGGACCTGACCTCTACGGGAGCAAGTGAATCTGGTTCATCGAACCATGCTGTCGAGACACCAGGATGCCGCCAGCTTGGTCGCACTGGTGCATTCGACCGTCGTTGCAGTCGAACGATAGGCCGAATAAAATCGCAGACGCGAGATGAAGTGATCAGCGGAACGCTGCACGATTTCACTCTCAAGCCGGTGGTAATCGACCGTATCAAGTTGGGCCAGAGTCCGGTCTTCACTATCGAAAGGTCTGCAAAATGACCCCGACATTGTCAGAGCTGCTCAAGGAGGTCGCATCGCCTACACGGCGGGATAACGAATTCCTCGCGTCATATGAAATGCTTCGCAATCCGTTTCCGCCTGCCCGCACGATCTACCCTGAAGTGATCTATAATCAGCAGGAGGCCTTGACCAAGTTTGCCCAGGGAATGGGCGACATCATCGGCGTTGACATCGAGCGGCGCAGCCTTGCCATTCTGGGCGGAACCGGCCAGGGCAATCCGCGCTGTTGACCAGCACTGGGGTTGCAGAACGGTTGAGTCCACCAGAGTCGTTCAAACCTGCAAACTGAGTTGTGCGGCTAATTGACAATCTACGAATTAGAGCAATGAACCGTACGCTCGATTTAGCTGCGCCCCGAAAGATGCTTTCGCATGAAGTCGATTGTTGCCCGGACCTTGCGTGGGAGGTAGTCACGGCTAGGGTACAGCAACCATGCTGCTGTTTCAAAGGTAGTTGCCGTAACGGCAAACTCTGGAAACAAATCTACCAGGGTTCCTTGCTTCAGTTCGTTGTCTACAAGCCAATCTGCAAGGAGCGCAGGACCAAGCCCGGCAAGCGCCGCGGAGCGAAGCGCAAGGGCATTGGAGATCACCAGGTGGCCTGAAACGGGCACAGCAAACTCGCCCGAATGCGATCGAAACACCCATCGTGTTCTAAACTCAGGCAGAGAGAAAAGCAGGCAGTCGGCCCGGGTCAGGTCGACTGGTGCTTTGAGCTGTGGATGACGTGCAACAAAAGCCGGACTAGCAACGACGCGATATCGAGTCCCAAACAGCTTAGTCCCGATGACATCAGCACGGTAGCTGGGTCCAAGCCGTATTGCCAAGTCGAGGCGCTCAGCAACGATATCGAGGTTTGTGTCGCTAAGGATCAGCTCCAAAGTCAGCCGCGGAAATTGTTCCCGGAAAGCTTGGAGCAGGGGCAGGATCCTGGCGTGGCCAAAGGCGACGGAAGCGGTCAGCCTTACAGCGCCGACAGGGTCTGACTTTAGGGAGGCCGCATCGTCCCGAGCACGGTCAAAATCGGCCAGCAGTTCGGGTATGCGCGACAGGTAAAGCTCGCCTGCTTCCGTCAGGACCATGGCTCGGGTGCTGCGCTCAAACAGCCGCGCCCCAAGGCTTGCTTCCAGAGCCGCTACGGCGCGCGAAACTGCTGACGGGTCCAGTCCACGATCGCGCGCAGCAGCCGCAAAGCTCCCTTTGCGCGCCACCTCGATGAACATGCGAAGCGCATCAATATCCATTCGTGCGATTCTAGCACGACTACAATGTTGCCACGATCCTTTTTCTGCAGGAGCTCGAAACGCTAAAACGCTCCTTGAAGAAGGGGCTAGACATGGCAGCAATTACAATTTTGGGCACGGGTGCCATGGGCAGCAGAATGGCGCTGCGCCTGCTCCAGGCTGGGCACATCGTTACGGTGTGGAACAGATCACCAGCGGCCGTCAATTCGCTGCTTTCGGCAGGTGCGCTGGCTGCGGAAACACCCGCAGCTGCGGTTAAGGGCGCAGATTTTGTGATCGCTGTAGTGCGTGATGACACCGCCTCCCGCTCTGTTTGGCTGGGTCCTGAGACCGGAGCGCTGGCTGGGCTAGAAGAGCACACGATTGCGCTGGAATGCTCAACGCTCTCGATGGCGTGGGTGAAAGAGCTAAATACCGCCATAGTGAGCGCAGGTCGGCAGTTTGTCGATGCACCTGTCGTCGGGTCCAGGCCCCAGGCTGAGGCGGGTCAACTGATCTATCTTGTTGGCGGTGAGCCGGAGCAGGTTGCCGCGGTCACCCCGCTCCTGCAGGTGATGGGAACCGCCGTTCATCACATTGGCCATACTGGTGCGGGTACAGCGCTCAAGCTGGCAGTGAATGCCCTGTTCGGTGTTCAGGTGGCCGCACTTGCTGAACTTCTTGCATTTTTGAGCCGTGCCGGAGTGGAGCGGTCCCAAGCGATTGATGCACTCGTTGCAACCCCTGTCTGCAGCCCGGCTGTCAAAGGGGCCGCGGCATCCATGCTGGCAGGCAATTTCGCTCCTTTGTTTCCGATCAGCCTTGCCAGCAAAGACCTCGATTATGTGCTGACTGCGGCTGGTCAAAGCCGAGCCACTCTCCCGGTGACCTCGGCGTCCCGTGGAGTTTTTGCCCAGGCTCTGGAGCGTGACTTGGGCGCAGACAACATTACTGCAGTCGCCCGCCTCTACGCCTGACCATCAAGCAACATCTTCTAAAGAGGACGTTCAATGACCCAACTTCGCTTATATGGTTTTCCTGTTAGCCCCAATGTTCGCAGTGCACGACTGGCGTTCTGGGAGCGCGGTGTCGACGTCGACTTCCATCAAATTATTCCTGATTACCTGAGTAGCGATAGTTACGGCGAGATCAATCCGTTCCGGCGCATGCCCGCTTTGGTCATGGACGAGCGCACCTTCTACGAAACGCCGGCACTGATGGTTTTGGCCAACAGCTTGGGCGCAGGCCCTTCGCTGGAGCCAGGCGACGCCGTTGAGCGAGCCCGCATGTGGCAATTCATCGGCATTGCGCAGCACTACCTTTATCCGGTCGGCGCGATGACACTGTACTTCCACACTGTGCTGGCCGGTGTCTTCGGCATGGAACCTGACGCGAGCGCGGCAGAGGCCGCTGTCGCTCCAACCGCCACGCACCTCGACGTACTCGAGCAGGCTCTCGCCCATGGCTACTTGGCTGGATCATCACTGAGTTTGGCCGACCTCTACTGCGGATCGATGGTCGACTACATCGCACGCTGCCGGGTGGGCAGAACCCTTGTCGACGAGCGACCTGCTCTCGCTGGATGGCTGTCGGCCCTCCGCAGCCGAGAGAGTTTTCCGGGGACGTTCGCCCCCATGTTGGTCGGCACCGATCAGCAATAGCATCTCCACCAGCCTCAAAGTTCAAAAGAGAAGGAAGCAAACCATGACAATCATATCTAGACGCAGTGCCATCGCCGGACTTGCAGGAGTCGGGGCAGCCGGGCTGGTGGGCCGACCATCGATAGCTCAAGATACAGTCGCACTATCAGCTCCTTTTGGACGCGCGATCAGCTATGTGCGCCAGATTGGTGATCTAGAAGTCACGACCCTTCTTGATGGCTACTTCTTGCTCGAACAGCAATATCTCACTGGCCTGTCACCTGATGAGCTAACCGACGGCCTCAATACTGCCCGGCTTGATCCTGCGGCCGCACTGCCGCTGCCCATTGCTGTCCATCTGATACGCCGCGGTTCCAACCTGATCCTGCTTGATGCTGGTGCGGGCACATCGCTGGGCGATACCGCTGGCAAGTTTACGCAGATGCTTGCCGCTGTTGGGGTCGCGCCATCAGACATAAACCAGATTTTGATCTCCCATATGCATCCTGATCATATTGGGGGCATGCTTCAGGACAACGCGGTGACATTTCCAAATGCAAGCGTGCGCATCGCGACCGCCGAACTTGAATTTTGGACCAACCAGGAAAATGCGGCCAGTGCTCCTGAGGCCCTGAGCTCCTGGTTTTCACTCGCTGGTGCAGTCACTGCTGCCTATCAGGACAGGATCGAAACGTTTGCTGGCGAAGCCGACCTTGGAAACGGACTCTCGGCTATGCCCACGCCCGGACACACTGTTGGCCACACTGCCTATCGCGTTGACGCCGGCAAGGAACAGTTGCTGCTGTGGGGTGACAGCACCTCGCTGGCCTCGCTGCAGTTCTCCCATCCGGATTCAGGTATTGCTTTTGATACCGACAGCGCTGTTGCAGCGGTCACCCGGCGCCGGGTTTTAGACATGGCAGTAAGAGACAACTTGCTGGTAGCAGCGACCCACCTGCCGTTTCCAGGCTTTGGCTACGTCGACCAGCGAGACGACGCCTACGCTTGGGTTCCAGAAGAATGGAAGCTGTTCTGAGCGCAAGGACGGCAACGGGCGCATCACAGATGCGCCCGTTACTACTTGAGATTGTCACCGGCTTGCAAGGACGCTAAGTTTGGGTGGAGCGACGCAGCACATTTTGAAGTCCAACTTCGTTGCGCGCCACCGCCTCTTCGGCGGATAAGCCGTTCATCTCAGCCGAAAAAGTTTCGGGTCCCAGGGAGCGGATCGGACCCATTGCCTGTAGCACGCCCAACGTCTGGGGAAGGTCGAAGTCGCCCTCTCCAGGCACGCGCCGATGGTAGAGGAGGTCGGTCTGGAGATTTTCAACCACTTTTGCGCCGCCGTCGGCCACCTGCACCTCCCATATGCGATCCATTGGTAGAGTTCGCAATAGGTCGTGGTCGGGAGTCGAACGCCAGAAGTGCCAAGTATCAAAAGTCAGCCCAACATCGGAGCCGCTCGCCTCGATCAGGCGCCAGCCCGTTTGCAGGTCGGAGATCTTGGAGGTTGGCATGAACTCAAGCGTCGTACGTAGTCCGTGAGCGCGAGCACGGTCAGCAAAGGCTGCGAGCGCATCGGCATAGGCGGCCTCTTCATACGAAGCCCCTGCGGATTCGACGCAGTTGGCCTGCTCGGTTTCCAAAACCTCCGCCATGCGGAAGACTTCGTCCTCTGAAAAGCCGATAAAGCCTCGCGTGAACTCGTCGAGTCCGTCGAGCGACCAACCCGGCACCCAGCCGGTCCAGGGGTCAATTGTGGCGATACCCACACCGGAAGCACGGATGGCGCGGGTGATCTCGGCGTCGCTCATGTCGATGCGCCATCGTGCCATGTCGGCAGGAAAGACGCTCATGTGCGAGAAACCGCTGCGGGCAACAGCGTCGAGCCGAGGCTGCAGCGGGTGGGCAAGCAGCGCGGCACCCCACATGACAAGGCGGGGTGACTTTGGCATTGCCGACTCCTGGGCTAATGTGGGTAGGACTGTTGCGAGAGCGGCACTGGCGACCCCTCCCGCAAGTACAGCACGGCGCGTGGGGCCGCTCACGGGGTACCATCCTCGGCAATAAAGGTGAGGATGCGCGAAGATACCGCCTCAGGTGCTTCTTCGGTTAACCAATGACCCGCGCCCTCGATAGTGCCACCGCGCAAGTCGGAAGCCAGAGAACTCATCATCTCCAAAACATAGGGAGTTGGCGACAGGGCCCCGGCATTCAGCGCAAGCACCGGCATTGAAAGCGGCGTAGCGAACTTCGCCGTATTATCCACTGCGTCCTGCGGCATGGCGCGATAGAACTCGAAGCCAGCACGCAGGGTCTCAGGATCCGAATACGCATCGACCGAGGCTGCCGTGACCTCGCGCGGCGGTCCAGCAGGGTCACCCCAAAGCTCATCGATAAAGTGGGTCATGTAGTAATCAACACTGTCGCCAACGATGGCTTCAGGCACCTCGGGCACCATATGAAAGGCAAAATGCCAAGCGCGCGGGTCGGCGACGATAAAGTCAAAGGCAGGTGTGCCCGGAAGGGGCGCGTCCATCAGCGTCAGTGTGGCAACCTCGTCAGGATGGCTGTGGGCGTAGGCATAGGCCACCATCAGACCGATATCATGACCGACCAGATGAATGGGGCCCAGGTTTGCCCCGGCGATCGCTGCGCGAATGTCATCAGCCATGTCGGACTTGGTGAAGTCATCATCCAGATTGCTACTATCTCGAATGCCAGGGAGGTCGCAGGCGATTACTGTGTGTTGCGCGGCAAGCGCCGGCATTACCGGCTGCCACTCCGAGGCGGTCTGTGGCCAGCCGTGCAGAAGCAGCATTGGCGGGCCCTCGCCGCCCATCATGCAAGACAGCACCTCGCCGTTGCCCGCGAGTTCCACCAGTTCGAAGCCCTGGGGTGGAGCCATTGCCGCTTGGGCGGCTGCTGGCGTCCCAGCAGCCAAAGCCAAGCCAATTGGGACCAGAATAGCCATGCCGGCGCAAATTCTCATTCAATAACTCCTCGGTTAGGAAGCACCAATTCGCGTCGATGCGATCCGGGTTTGCAGGCCGTAGGTCGGGATCAAGCTTATTGCCTGCCTCGCCAAGACCCCAGCCGCCCGTCTCTCATCAGCAGATCCTGGAAAGATAACCTCCCCTGCGACGCGGCATGATAGAACCAAGAAGAACATGATGTTGCCGGGAAGCGAACATGGGCCGTATTGAAGATCTTGTTGCATTTACTGCCATCGCAGACTCGGGTGGCATGGCTGCTGCGGGACAGCGGACCGGCTTGCCACGCTCGGCGCTGAGCCGACGATTGAGGCGATTGGAAGCGGAGCTCGGTGTTCAACTCGCTAAACGCTCACCCCAGTCCTTTGCGCTCACCCCGGTAGGCGAGGCGCTCTATGCGCGTTGCCGCGAGGGATTTGCTATTTTGGAGGGAGCACAAGCTGAGCTCGCTGGCGCTCTTACCTCGCCCCGGGGACCCGTTCGCGTTACATGCCCCACACCGATTGCGCACCGGTTCCTGGTCCGTGAGCTTGTCAGCTTCTGCCAAGCCTACCCCGACGTTTGGGTGTCCATCGACGTTAATCCGACCAAATTGCACCTTGCGGTCGAGTCGTTCGACCTTGCACTGCGTGTGGGCAACGTTGCAGGAGATCATCAGGTCGCTCGATTGTTGTTCCGGGAAAGGGAAGCAATCTATGGCGCAGCTGCCCTAGCGCCGGAGTTGCGGGGCAACATCACGCAGCCGGAAGAACTCGCAAGCCAGAGCGCGATCTTCTGCACTAACGACCTTGCCGGCCCTCCGTCGCGCCTTGTTCGGCTCACAAACGGTACTGAGACTCGCGAAATCGAGATGCCCGTGCGCCTCAGAGTCAACGATCCCATGGCAGGCGTAAGCGCCGGTGAAGCGGGTCTAGGGCTTGTGAACCTGCCGCGGTTCGTGGGAGATCGTGCCGTGGACATGGGAACGCTTGTTAGGGTGCTTCCCACATGGGCTTCGCCAGAGATTGAAGTCAGAGCGGTGTTGCCGCAGCGGCCTACGGTTGCTGTCAGAGCGCTGCTCGACCACTTGGTTATTGCAGCTAGAAAGCAATGGCGAACTTAAACCCATCGTGGCCATTCGCATGCATAGGAGCTTACCATAGTTCCGCCGGACAAAGTTCCGATGACTATTTGAAAGGGTTGGAGTCGCCACCTCCTTGCAGTTGCCGCGTAAAACAAGGTCCAGTTCCCTACGCTCCTTGCCGGAAAGCCGGCTGTCCGCAAAACGCCTTCAGAGGCGATGTTCGGAAAAGACCGGTACCGACCCCATTTGAGCCGTTGGAGTGTAGCCTTTTCAAACCTGAAAGCTGCCACGGGCATTAGTCATGGGCGCTCTCGGCGTTGTTTATGTGGACATCGGCACGAGCCCGCTCTACGCTTTCGTGAAGCCCTACACGCTACCGGGGGCTGCGAAGCCGTGCGCGAACTGGAAGTGTGGCGTCGTGTGACCGGATATAGTCCACGTCAATAGGGTGAGCGCAACGGCGAAGCATAACCCTCCCCTCGCGCTCAAAACACATATTGCCGCAAACCGTGCTAAGTTACGCTACAACTAGGCGGGTAAGTATTTTGGCATTTGCATACAGTTTCAAGAATCCCAGCACTGAAAATCAGGTATACGTGGTGCGGCAGCCTCGAGACATTGAGCCGTCAATTGTGGGCCGCTTAGATCTCGAGAGTGTGCGGGAAGTGGAAGAAACCCTCGAGCTCACCGAAGCCTTCTCCAAGCAAGATTGGGTCGTCGACAGACCTGGCAGGTTCGGACTTCACGACTGAACAGCCCGGAGCCCTGCTCGCAGGAATTGCGGAGAGCGGCAATCTTGTGGACAGGAGGCTCCCGTAGCTCACCTGGTGAGAGCCTCGGAATGCACGACCAGCCCATGAAAAGAGACCCCGGCCGTTTGTGTGAGCCAGGGTCTTAGCGGCAGTTTTGGAGATCTCGAAGGAGCCGATCCATCTGCTCCCTCAACCCGAATCGCGACGGGCTGTGACTGAAGGCTAGCAGTTTGAAGCTGACAGATAGCTGAGCGATGACCTAGGGTGACGTCAGCGTAAATCAACGGCGATCCGGCACGTTGGGCTTCACTACGGCGTAACCCTTTGATGCAATCTGTGCCTCGAGGCTTACAGCATCGGTGTCCCCGAACATCCGATCACCAGTACTTACGCTAGCAAAGTAGATCCAGCCCAGCCGGAATTCTGGCGGTATGGCGGCTGTGGGACTTATCGGGAGCACCAAGAGCGTGTTCTGCAGTTGCCGGTTCTCGCGGGTGATGAAGACATTGACTTGCATCAGCTAGCAGCGTGCCAGATGGCCAGCATGGTCATCCATGCCACTACGGCTCCCAAGAGCCAAATCCAAATGCGCTGCCTCTTCATTGGCCTTCTGCCTCAAGTTGTGGCTTGCCTTTAAGCACGAACGCAAAATTAGTCCGCAACGCCTTGCGGGAGAGTGCCGGACTTAAACAGCACCCGGGGCTCATCGTAGGTATCGGCTTCAACGTCGACGTCAGCTGAATGTGCCCAAACGCCAGCACGCGATGGTGCAATCCGCTCAGCTGATGCGATTGCCGCTTCTGCGCTTCTGGCCGCCTGAGGTTGATCCGCCTCCAGCTTGCGTCCCTTTTGACGGAAGCCCTGAACATAAAACATCGTCGGCATAATCTGTCATCCAGATTTGATGACGCTGATAGCACGTTCGTTGAGCAACACCCACCTCTTCGCTGTTGTGGCTTTGCTGTCTCACGCACCAACACCCAGCGACAAGACCAACGCCGAGGCTCGGGAGAGGCTGACAGCGCAGAGACTGGCTGAGCAGGACGGCTCAGACTTCATCGGTCCGTCAACCAACTGGAAGTACCGCAATAGCGGCAGATGGTTATAAACAGTCAGCAGGTGACGCAAAGAAAGGTGAATGACACGGGTGCGGGCGGGATAAGGGCTCGGCTACCGATTCGTTGGCCGGGGAGGGCAACCGGAAAAACCATCCCCGTTCCCTATGCCACCATGTCCGGTTAACGCGCGGCCCATGGCGTGCAAGGGCACGAATAAAGCCAAGGCGCGCTCAGCCAAATTCCAGCACTAACCGGAGCCGCAATCCTTCGCGACAAACTTCATTGGCGACCAACGGACGCTCTGCTTCGGGGACACGCGCCCGTGCCATGGCAATGCCAGTGGCTTTTTTGATGGGAAGGCAGGGGCGACGAGCTTCGCTTTGTTGCAGCGCTTCTGCGACAGCACGTTTGATCTCGCGCCGGAGCGCAAGATTGATCGGATCGTTCATGGGAATGGAGCTTTCGTTAACTGATGCCCATAAACAGCTGTTCCGCTTTCCCGGCATTAAAATTTGAAAGAAGGACCGAGAAAGCGGGAAACTGCTCGAGATAGCTTGCTGTAGCCGCACCACGGCGCAAGGCCTATTCCCTTAGCTTCTGTTCGACTTTTTTTCGGCTGTTACCAACCTCTTTCACAGCATCCTTCACCTCCTGTCGCGACACGCCTTCCTTCGTGGCCTCATAACGAACTTCGTAATCCTGCCCAGCGGCTATCCGCGCACGGTCCTGGTTGCGGCCACGGTTCGTCTGTTTTTCAGCCATCAAGCAATCCTCCGCAGAGTTTCGACACTGCAATGCGCAGCGAAAATCATCAGTTCTTCTTGGCCTTAACCCGCATCATGGATCAATCGGCAAGCCGTTGCGTTCCGACCCGACTAGGCGTGCACGAGGAACCCATGTCGCGCCGCGGCGTCCAGAGGAAAGGCCGGAAATGCGCATCAAGCGAATGGTGCTAACCGCGCAGCGTCAGAATGCCCATGGGCAAGCCGTACGGGCAGCAGTGATCTTTTGGGGTGTTGATTGATGCCCCGCTTCTATTTCGACTACTTTCAAGATGGTGAACTTACCGGACTGGATACGGAAGGAACCCAATTGCCTGACCGTGCTGCTGTGAGGCTTGAAGCCGGCGTTTCAATGGGGGAGTTGTCAAGGGATCTCTTACGCAAGGAGTCCCCGGACCGCCGGTTTGGGATCAAGGTTCGCGAAGAGCACGGGCAGTATTTTCTTGAATGCAAGCTCAGCTTCGAAGTTCTAGACCTCGAGAAGGCAAGCTGACGAACTTAGGACACCCTGCTAAGGGGTGCGTCATTCGCGAAGCGATCCCATGCTTCCGCGGTCAGGCTAAGACGGCGCATTGGGCAACTACTCCATGTCAGCCACTTCGCTTTCTTGCGACAGCCCGTCACATTTTATGGTGTCGCCATCAACCGTGAGAAGAGTGGCACAGAATAGAAGCGTGCCAGTCATTTTTTTGCTTCCCTCAACTCTGCAGACTTAAGCGCCCGCTCAACTTCGGTCAGAAATCTGGTCCACATAGGCCTGCCTTCGTGGATTGCGTCTGGCGGTATGCCGTAGCTCTTGCAGCGTTCCCGACAGAGTTTTTCTCTTGGGTCCTCGGGATTGCGTGGCCGAGGGATGCGCTTTGGGCGTTTGGCCTTTGTGACAGCGCTCATATCCTTCCCCCAGTGAGGTTTGTGCGGCCCGCTACCCATCTTGCCACTAGAGCGCTCGGCCGGAGAATGTGTGACGTCTGCTCATGCATTTAATTCCCCTGGATGGTGCAATCTTAACGACCCTCTTCAGGTAGGGTTAGCGCCCATTCAGTTACTGCCTTTGAAATGAGTTTTCGTAATGACCGCCGTCAGCAAGAACGCGACAAAGCCTGCTTAACAGCAATTGCCGTGGAGGCCGATGGCGTGATCCGCCACCAGGGCAAGATGGTGAGCCGGTCTCAGTCCGGGGCGACCATAGAGCTTGAGATCGAAGTTCAACTGCCAACGCGATTCGTGCTGTTGTTCGGCCATGTATCTGAACCTTGCCAGTTGATCTGGCAGCGAGGGCATACCGCTGGCGTCAACTTCGAGGACGATCGTAATTTGTAGTTAATTCCCGGAGCAGCGGCAGCCAAGCCGACCTATCGAACAGAGACCTACCTGGTCAAAACCCTGAGTGGGTTGCCGCGCAGATAGGCGGTGTTCCGGCAGGCATGAACGCCAGAAATGGGTCGATAGCGCCCCATCTTCCGGCACCCACTATCAAGGATTGTCATCACGCCGTCCTCGGCCGCGAAAACGCTATCGAGGCCATCCCCCGTGCCAGCATGGTCCCATTCGAAGCGGCATTGATGGCTCGCCCCCTAGTTCTATGGGCGTGTCCACGGCCAAATCTTTGCCGGTGGCCATGCCTTCCACTCGCCGTTGGAATGGATCAGCGGCCAGGATATGAAGCGCGCAGTGTAGACCATCGTTGCGCAGGCTCAAATATGGAAGGGCGGGCCTGAAACCCGAGCTTCCTCAACCTCTATCGACGACCAAAAACCCGGTCAGCAACCCGACTGTTCCGTCCAGCCACAATCCCGGGGATCAGCAGGGCATCAATCAGCCACCACAATCCAACCGCAAACCATAAAAAGCCCAGCAGGCCGAAGCTCACGAAGGTCAACAATAGGGTAACTGCTGAAACCGCTAGCATGAAAGAGCCGCTAAGTAGCCGACCAAGATAAAAATCGGTGGGCGCCGACATAGCCGAGGAAGAACCACAGCGGGTATGCCACAAGCAGCGACTTCTTTTCGATGTCATATTGGGCATAAGCGCGATCGGTCATCTAGTCTCCTTTTGTTGCCGTATTACTTGTCCCCAGATTGCCCTTGTTTCAAGTTGCGGAGTGGTCAATGCAATCCGGCCGGCTGGGGAGCCGCGCAATTGTTTTCCCGGCCTCCAACGGGTCAACGCCACTACAATCGAATGTTGGATTTTGGGAACCTCAGGGCCAAGCGAACGGCCTGGATGGGTCGACCGCAGACCGGCTCCTGAGGGTGGATTATGGACTGGCAGCTCTGGGGCGGGCGGTCATGCATAATAGGACCCAATGAACCTCAGACTGCGGCCTCGCGTGGGCTGTGACATGACCTGATGCCTCGGCCAAGGACCAGCCGTCAGCAGACCTTTTTATAAAGCCGCAGCTGTACCGACTGCCGTACCTCCATACGACGTAGAGAAGATTAGTGGCGACGTCGTTAAGCCCGCTCCTAAGCCTGAAGGCTCAACTCCGAGCAAGTAGTACGAGGCTTCACGAGGGGTCGTATGATGACGCGTTGAGCAACTGAACGCGAGCCAACTGACTCGTATGGGGTCGAGAGCAATCTCTGCCCCACTTCACCTACCTGGTGGTAAACGGCTAATCTGCTTGCAGGGGATAGGTGAGGTAAGCTGACGATGTCCAGAAGTGATCATCCGCTCGGAACGGCCGAATTCGCGTGCTCACCGTCTTGCTGTGCTCCATCCAACAATCAGGATGCCCGTTATTTCGTCAGCGGTGGCCAGGGGACGCCAGTTTGCGGCAGGGGACCATGTCGCCAGAGCGAGCGGTGTAGATTGGCGACTCCAATTTGCGGATCTAGGACCCGCTTTGCCTGAGTTGGGTGGCAGCATTTGATCTCGCCGCCGGACAAACGGCGGCTGAATCTATTCTCCTCCGATGGTGACGAAGTTCACCAGCTCATTGAGGTATTCAATCCGTTGCTCAATGATCTTGCCCTGGCAAGTCGTTCTATGAAGTACCTGGCCGCCCCGCCCGTAGTCACCGTTGCCGAGGTACAGGCAGGCGCTATCTTTGAAGGTAGTCCAATTCCGCTGCTCTTCATAAAGGAGCTTCTGCCCTTCTTCCGTCAGGTTCGGGAACACGCGCTTCCAAGCAGCATCTATCTTACCGTCCACACGGTTGAGGTATTCACCACCACAGGCCGACCACGCCTCGTTCGAGCCATTGGAAGCTTCAATGCAGCGATCATAGGTTTGGTCGGCAGCTGCAGGCGCTGTAAACATTGCACCAGCCACGCATACGGCAGCGGCGAACATGCTTGGGCCTACCTTGATTGTGACAGAAGTGCGTTCGCGAACACTCATTCGATACTCACATTGAGAGGTGGACCCAAGACTTGCATCCCATGGCGCCCGAAAACCTCAGCCATCGCAGCGGGAGTCGGAGCACCAATCTGGGAAGCCTCACGAAAGAACGCTTCCATGTCCCCAGCGGGCAAAAACGTAACGAGCATACGGGCAGTGTCGCTGACAGAGGCAAAGGTGTGAGGCACGCCACGAGGTGCCAAAAGGGAGTCACCCGGTCCGAGCCGGAAAGTGTCGCCACCGACCTGCATCTTGAACTGACCTTCTCGAACCACGTACCACTCGTCCTGATCGGGATGGACATGCAGCGGAGGGCCGCCCTTCATCTTGCGGTCAGTCACTACGGCACATGCGGCTCCGGCAGTGTCGGTGCTGGACAAGACAACGGTGAACTGTGCGTCCAGGAAGTCGAACGGTTGACCTGTTCTATCCTCTCCTGACCTTACGAGAATACCTTGAGGCGTCATTGAGCTCTCCTGTGACCAGCGCAGCAGGTGAGGCTAGCACGCGCCTCGCTCATTCGGCTAATTCGTACCGTAAGGAGCTCGATCGCATTGTCGCTCACTATGCCCAACCTGCTCGCGGTGCGAGGGAAGAGGCGCGCGCCCCGACCATGGAATCGGCTGGCGAGTTCACACTTAATGCCCGATCATACAGCCCGATGTTGGTTCTAAGAGGACCCACGCCAAATCAACATCAATGCGAGAAGCGCCAATCCTGCCAAGCCAAACGAGCTTAACACTAAGTGTCTTCTGGTCATCTTTGTGGCCCCCCGGCTCCTCGCCATTGATGCACGGCACGGGCTGCGGGGCAATCCCTCACTTTGGCTTAGCTGGGCAGCGCAGGTCTAATCTAAGGCTCGTACTGTTGTTTGATTAGCGCCTGTCAATCTGCGGGGGTGCATGAGTTCTTTTGCGATTACCCCAAAGCACCCAGCGCCTAGCCCAGCGGCTGGGCGTTGCTTCTTGACTTTCCGCCCGAGCTTGCGCTGTGTCCTTTGCTGGAGACCTGCCGTCATGTCTTGGCACTTAGTGCCAATTGCCCGGCTATAGCGCCAACCGCTGTGGATCGATCTTGAGAGTAGCAACGACCCCCTCTTTGTCCCACCGGTAATCGATCGACCCTTGTAGCGCACCCGTCAGACTGCGCTCGATCAGCTTGTTGCCATAGCCCGGGGCCTTGGTAGGTGCCTCGACGGGCGGCCCGCCGTTCTCCGTCCAGACAAGCGTCACCGCTTCATCCTGGTTCGAACAGGACACATCCAGGATGCCGGTATCGACCGACAGGGCGCCATACTTGAGAGAGTTGGTTGCCAACTCGTGGACGATCAGGGCAATGGTTGTCGTCGCTGTTTCTCCCACGCTCATGCGGGGAACAGAGACTCTGATGCGTCCGCTGAATGCGCCCAGATCGTCATAAGGCGCTAGGAGCACCGTCAGGAGATCGCCTAACAGCGCTGAAGCGGCTTCTGTTTGCCCAGGAACGGGACGAACCAGATCATGCGCTCGACCCAGGGCCGTCAAACGCTGGGTCAACTCCTTCGCCATTTGCTGCGTAGTCGAGGTTGAGCGAGAAGTGATAGCCGTGAGCCCGGCCGCCACGGCCAGGAGGTTCTTGACGCGGTGGCTCATTTCACCGGCGAGGAGCTCGCGACCTTCTTCGGCCTGCTTGCGGCCAGTCACATCGATGAAGACCCCGAACATGATCCTGTTGACCATGCCCACGTCATCACCTTGACCTCGTGCTGAGATCCACCGCACCTCATCACCGAGCAGAATGCGGAAGTCGATTTCGTAGCCACCTAGCAGGGTACGTGTCGCGCTGAAAGCCGCCCTGACCCGGTCCCGATCAGCAGGATGGATGTGCTCCGACAGATCTTCAAAGGTGACGTCCTTGTCTCGATCAATGCCCCAGAGATCATAAGCCAGATCATCCATGGCCAAGGCATCGGTGTCGACGTTCCAGGACCATAGGGTCACACCCGCAGCCTCAATAGCACGCACAAGGTTCTTGGGCTCCCAAAGCAAGGGCTTGAGCTGGATGATGTTTGTCATGAGGTCCAATCTGCCGGACACCAATATGCCCGTAATTCGACCAGCTCGTATCAAATTAGGGTAGAAAAGAACAGCCACAAATAAAATAGCACGGCTTGCCGAGGGATCTTAGAGATACAAAGACTAAGCTATCAATTTGTCGGTCGTTCTGTTAGGATGAGTTATCGCCAAACCTCTGGCGCCGAGGGATTAGTGGTTCTTTCCATTTGCTCCCAACTTGATGCGGAGCACGGCGAGCATGGACCAAAACTTCCCAACTATTTTGCTGGTCGAGGATGACCAGGCTCTCCAGGCGGTGCTCGAAACCGCTCTGTCAGACGAAGGCTTCGAGGTCGTCACCGCCAGCAGTGGCACCGCTGGCATGGAAGCGTTGGCTGCCGGCGAGAAGCAGTTCCAGGCTGTGGTCACCGACATTCAGCTGGGTAAGGGTCCACGCGGTTGGGACATCGGCCATCGTGCTCGCGAAGTCACCCCAGGCATTCCGGTGATCTATATGACCGGTAACAGCGCCCATGAGTGGACTGTCCATGGCGTGCCCGAAAGCGTCATGCTGCAAAAGCCTTTTGTTATTGCCCAGCTGGTCACGGCGCTGACCACGCTGCTCAACCGAGCCAGCAGCGCTAGCGCCCTTAGCGACGCCATGATCGCTGATGGGAAAAACAACTAGCCAGTTGAAGGGAGCCCCTCATGCTACGCTATTTCTTCCACGTGATCGATGGCCGCGCCATTATCGATACCGAAGGCACTGAATACCCTGACCTCCAGCACGCCCGGTTGGCTGCAGTGCAAACCGCCGGACGGATCATCGAGTCGGAAGGACCAGACGCCTGGCACAACAATGCGTGGCGCATGAGCGTGGCCGATGAGGCGGGAACCGTCGTCTTCTCCCTCGACTTTGCCGCGGACATGCACGGCCATTAGCTTGCCTGGTACAAACTGCAGCCCGTTCTGCAGGGCCTTAGAGCAGCTCACCGTCCAGAAGCTTCTCAGGCTCGGACTGTAGCTCCGCCTTCCGCCTCACGCTTATAGCTTGGGGCTGAAGCCAAGCACGAGCGAGGGCCCTGGCAAAATGCACTACGGGCTCATGCGGGGAAGGCTCGAGGACCGGGAGTGCTCTAGCGACCCTTGGGGGCGGCCGACGGATCAGCTGAGCTAGCTGGGTGAGTAGCTGGTTGCGATCGAGCGGCTTTTGCAGCACTGGCGCTTGATTGAATCGCTCAGGAATACTGTCGGCAGCATAGGCCGTGGCGAACACGAACGGCACGCCCCGTTGCTGGAGCGTATCGGCCAGATCGTAAACCTTGAGCCCGTGCAAATTTATGTCGAGCACAGCAGCATGCACTCTTCGCCGCTGTTCAGGACCGATGAGCTGCATCGCATAAAACGGGGTTGGCGCGGGTCCCAGAACTGTTGCGCCCGACGCACGCAGATCACGGCAGAGATCGCTTGCGAGAAGGTAGTCATCCTCCACGACGATGATGCGTTGGCCGTCCAGATTGATGTCTTCGGCCATAGCGCTCCCCCGAGCTTGTCTGAAAGCCCAACTCTGACTCTGCCCGCCCTGTTCCGACCTGTCTTGAGTTGCCGGTTTAGTTTGCTCCACGTTGTACTACCGAACACCACAGCTTGGCTCGGGGCGCATTGGCAATCGCTTTACGATGTTCTGAAGTCGTCATAGCTGCTTTGCCTCCTCAAGCATTGGGTTTGTATCAAATGCAAGGCACCCCAATGTTTACCGCTTCGACGATGCCAGACAATCAGGTCGCAGAATTTCTTGATCTCGCTAAATCGGCAAACGTCATTTTCGGCATCGTCAACGATCGCCTTTCGATGCACGCATCAAACCCGAACTGGGCCATGTGGAGGCCATGCCGGCATCTGCTGGATGAAATCGGCTCTGAGCGAATCACTTCCTACCTGAAGACCGCTCGGACCTAGAGTTGAACCGCAGCCGCCTTTTCCCTCAAGCGTCCAAGGGGCGAAGGATCGATCGGCTGTTCCATGCATTGTTAATAGGCGCACCTGGAATGCCGGAAGCGCGGGGCATCAATCATGACTGACATAGTAGCTGTGCTCGTCGTTGAGGACGAAGCGCTGATCCTGATGAATATCGTGGATCAGCTGGAGGACGAGGGCTTTCGAGTGTACCAGGCGCCCAATGCGGACGCGGCGATCCGACTCTTGATGATCCACCCCGACATTGCACTGGTTTTTACCGACATTGACATGCCAGGATCAATGAACGGGCTCAGGCTTGCAGCCGCCGTGCGGAATGGTTGGCCGCCGGTCAAGATCATTGTTACGTCCGGACGTGGTGTGGGCAGCACTATGACGCTGCCAGCCGGAAGCACGTTCTTTGGCAAGCCTTATGACCGCCTAGCCGTGGTCAGATCAATGCGTAGCATGCTCTCCACCGGCGGTGGGGTGCCGTGCCGGATCTCGAAGGCACCGCAGTTCGTACCCCGGAGCTGCGATCCGACGCTGTCGATCGCCATGGCGTGATATCGGCTTAAGCTTGCACGACCCATCCCAGCAAACGACAGGGCCGGTCACCACCGCACTTCTAAACTGGGACTATGTTCTATGACAGCTCGTAAAATCGCTATCGTCTTGGTTGCTGCCATCCTAGTCGTGGGCGGCATCCTTGCCTATCAGGCTTATCAAAAAGATCAGAACACCACGGAAATCGGCATCGGCCCAAACGGAGTCAGCGTGGATTGAGAATGCCTCATCGGCTCATGAGGGGCTCCGCTGACACAGCAGACTGCATCAGCAGAAGGCGATCAGCACAGTGTGCGCGGCCGAATTTGAAGATCGGCAGCCCTTCCTGGCTCAAGCCATTGTGGCCTAGGTAGAAGGCTGGGCTGGGTCTCTGGTCTTCATTGACCCGAATTGACGCCGATCCCCAATCGCCAAGTATCTAAACCACGAAAATCGGCTCAACGCCTCATAGGAGATAAGTAAATGCACAATGGTGAGCGCGTCTTTTACACCAGCGAAAACGGCGACCGTTGGCTTTTGCTCGCGGACGAGAATGAGATCGTATCGGTGCGTCACGTCCCCAATGCTTCAACAGGTGGCCAAGCGACCGATTTTGAGCTCGGCGCTTTCCTGGTTCAGGAGCGGCATGCAGCACAAAACCAGGCATTGCGGGCATTGATCTCCTCACTCACCCGGAGCGAATAGGTTAGTTGCAACAGCAACGGACGTGGTGTCCACGCGTTGTGATAGTCCAGGGACAATAGCGGGGGCGCTACGCTGGTCACAACGGAGACACCCCATGCATTTCCTCGCGACGCCTTTAGCTATCGGCTTGCTGTTTGCCGCCTGCGCTCGCCCGCCCATGCTCAGGAGGCGATCACTGAGGCTCCTGCCGAAGGTCAGTCCGCAGAAACACAAACTTCGGGGCCGGAGGGCACGTTGGTAGACGAATTCGGTACATCCTTTGCGTTTTCGCTGTGTGGCGAAACCGATACTGACCTTTGCGGTGTTTTGACCAACCTTGAGGGCAACTCAGCCACCGAAGAGAACCTGGCCTTTGTAGGTCAGCAGGTCATGCAGGCGCCGCAAACCGCCTCAAACGAGTGGAAAGGCTCGCTAGCCGCTGGCGGGATCAGCGCCGATGCGACGGTTACTTTAACTGGACCCGATACCATCGAGATCCAAGGTTGCCGTGCGGCAATCCTGTGCCAGACTTTGGCATACCAACGAGCGCCTTGATCCCAAAATCCGGCTGGCGCCAAGCGAGCGTGGCTTGGGCGGGTTTGGTTTGGGGAATTCTTGTGCATCGCCCAACTTCGCATCACTCTGCTAGAGGCGCACCAATGTCTAGAATCTCTGTCGCAGTGCTTTTCCTCGGATGCTGGACTTTTGCCGCGTTGGCTCAGTCCCCTGTGCCTTTGCCTTCCGGCATCGAAGCAAGGGGCGATGCAAACGCGTCAGAAACCCGCAGGGAATCGCAACCACCCGAACAAAGCGGGCAAGCTCAGCAGATGATGAAGGAAGCTCGGATCGAGCTTGAGCGCGCGGCATTGGCACTCGAAACTGCCCAGCCCGGTGAACGCGAACGCGCTGTTGCAACTGCACGAGACTCACTGGCGCAGTTTGAGGAGAGCCTCGGACAATTGCACCAGTCTGTACCGGGGTATGTACCTCTAGAACTGGCTACCAGCCTTCAGGAGCAGGTTACGCAGACGCTTGTCTTGTTGGACAGCGACACGGCTGCAGCCTCGTTGAGCATGCACGAACTGGCCCTCAGGGTCACCGATCTCACGGCAGAAGCAGATCTGCTGGTTGGCAGGACGCTGTTTGGTGCTGACGGAGTCGAGCTTGGTCTCGTATCCAATGTCCTGATCACGGCTGACGGACAGATACAGGCGCTTGTTGTTGACAGGTTGGCATTCGGCAAGAACCAGCAGTTCGTGGTGGAATGGAGCAGCGTTTCGATCCACGGCTCCCGCCTGGCCACCCAGCTTGGAACAGCGGAAGCCGACAAGCTGCCTAACTATGTGGCGGATTGAACCCCGAGGGCCCATTGGGCAAATTGACAAACGGCAGCTCTCGGGTACTTGCGAACTGCGTTTGAGCCGCAAAGATGAAATCGTTAACTGCCGGTCTGTTCTCGACCTCATCTCGGCCGTTCAACAGCGACTTGCTGATACCCCTAAGCAGACGTTTATGTTGCCGCGTTTGCCGGTTGCTGTTCGATGCGTGTTGATCATAGGCCGGTACGGACTCCAGCTACAAATAGGCAAGACGTAACTAGGCTGCTACCTCAATCATAGGCGAGGCGTGTTCTTGCAACCTTGAACCGGTACTGGTTCGAGAAATTGGATCGGCGTTGCCGCCAAGACGGAATACCTCAACAATCTGATCAAGCTCGGTTGCCTGCGCTTCAGTCTGCTCGATGGCGGCGTTGGTTTGCTCAACCAGAGCGGCGTTGTGTTGCGTCATCTCATCCATTTGCCGCACGGCTGTGGTCACTTCTGTGATTGCCGATGCTTGTTCGCCATTGGCATTTGAGATCGCGTTGATTAACGAGCTGTTATCCTGCACAGCAAGAAGTATGGCTTGGAGCTTGTGAGTGGCATCTGCCACCAGTTTGGAGCCACCGGCGACTTCGTGTGCACTTTGCTCGATCAGCGCCTTAACCTCAGACGAGGCCTGGGCTGCCGATTGGGCCAAGCGGCGCACCTCAATGGCAACAACGGCAAACCCCTTACCTGCTTCTCCAGCTCTTGCAGCTTCAACCGAAGCATTGAGCGCCAGAAGGTTGGTCTGGAACGCGATGTCATCAATCAGCCCAATGATGTTGGATATCTTGGCGGAAGAAGAGGTAATCCGCTCCATGGCTTGATTAGCATTGCCTATAACTTGCCCCCCTTCACCGGCTAACATAGCGGCGGATTGCGCCTTACCCGCAGCGCCTTGGGCGCGCTCAGCGTTCGTTGAAACGGTACTTGCAAGCTGCTCCATGGCGGCTGAGGTTTGTTCGATTGCGGCTGCCTGCTTGGTTGTCCGCTCCGACAGATCATTGGCACCGGCCAGGATCTCGCCTGTAGCAACCTTGAGTGAGCGGGAGGTACTGCGCAGTTTGCCGACCACTTTGGTCAGGTTCTCGGCCACAGCATTGGTGTCTGCCTTGAGTTGTTCCAACGCACCTTTGTAGTGACCACGAACGCGCAGCGTGAGATCTGCCTTGGCCAAGGCAGACAGAACCTGTCCGGTCTCGCCAACACTCCTGTCGACGGTGCCCACAAGATCATTGATGCCCTTGGCTAAGGCTTGTAGTTCGGCATCGGGGAACGACGCCTCAACGCGTTTAGAAAAATTTCCCTCAACGGCTGAGTTCACCACAGTGCCGAACGCCTGTTGCAACTGGGCCATCATCTCGCGCCGTTCAGCCTCTTCGCGAATGATGCGCGCGGCTTCTGCCTCGCTCATCTGAGCGACCAGCAACGCGTTCTGCCGAAAGACCTCAATGGATTTGGCCATTGCACCAAGCTCGTCCTTGCGTGCTATGAAAGGCACTTCGTTGTTGGTGTTGCCCTTGGCCAAAGCCTGCATCCGGTCTTCCAGCTTGCGCAGAGGAAGCTGGATGAGCTGGCCAATCAGAATGGCAAGGAAAATCGAACCAACTGCTGTACCGACAGAAGTTGCGCTGAGAACATTACCCATCCAGGACTGAATGGAGGCTAATTCAACGGCTGCTGTCTGCTCAACTTGATGGGCTTGCTCCACTCGGGTGTTAAGCTCCGAGGTCGCTGTGGAGCTTCTGGCTTCAAAATTTTCCAAAGCTGCAAGAGCTGCTGTAGAGCCAAGCGTATAGCGGTTAAATGCTGCAGCGTACTCTTCCATCAGCGGCTCTATTGTCGTGCGTGACGCAAGGGGCAGAACAGATGCTTCTAGTGCGGTCGTGAACGATGCAATCGTGTTGGTGAAGCGCTCGATGTAGGTCGGATCCTTACGCAGGATAAAATCCTTTTCGTGCCGACGCAGCGTCAGCATCTGCACCAGCAGCCCATCAAGGTTGAGACCAGCTTCTGCCTCTTTCTTGATCACGTCCTCGGCGCTCTTGACAGCTTGGCGCAGTTCACCCTGTAAGCCCAGGTCTTGCGATAAACCCAGGGCAGTCACTTCAGCGACTAGCGCATCCGCAGATGCGTGGAGCTCGGTTACCGGTGCAGCCAAGTCCAGGTCTTCAGATGCCAGTACATCTGCTGTTGCCAGAAGCACGGTTCCAGCACTTTGCACAGCTTCAATGCGGTCCTCAGATGGAGCCATGTAAAGGCCTCGCACTGCTCCGACGAGGGCCTGGACACCACTCGTCGTGTCGTTGAGAGCTTGGGCCCTGGCTGACGCCGTCTGAGCTAAGGCGCCTGCCGTGTTCATTTTGGCTGTCGCAAACAAATACACAAAAGCAATAACGCCTATGCTCACCAAGGTCATTGCTGCCATGGCATAGATCTTTGTTCGCAGGCTTACTTCTAATTTCACAGCACATCCCCACCGACACAGCCGCCGCGAAGCAAGAATGGCACAAGGTGATTACTTAACAATTATCGATATTTGTCAGGAATTTGTCATCTCAAGCGACCGACTTACGAGCCGCTCATCAGCAGTATCACTAACTCGCGATTGTCCTGCGTGGTGCCCAGCGAAGGGTGTTCGATGCCAAATCGGGAGGCGCCGACGTCTGGAGTTTAGATTTGAACACTAGCACCTGTCAGTCTGCTTCCTATCGCCAACTGGCCGGTACCGACCCCATTTTGGACGCTAGATAACATCAGGTAGTATCCCAAAAGCCGACGCTGAGTTCAGCATTACATGTGCAGCTTTGCCGGCCTCTATCATAACACTTGCCTTCTCGGACCTTTTGCAGCGCCGCGAGCCGGCCCCACTGCCAACCTTTAAGACTGGCAACCTGCATTGATCCCACTTGATCGGTGTTTGCTTGTTGACCGAAGCCGTTTGCGGGCAGCACAACAGCTTTAGTAACCATGCTGTTAAATACAGGCGACTGGCAACTTCAAGTTAGGCGGTCCTGGTCAAGAATGCATTTGTTCGGCGCCTATTGAGGTCCAACACTTCCGTATTGCTTGTGAGATCAACGCACATGCGCTCAGATCAACCATCAACTGGGACCCGTTTGCGGGACAACATGTCCCGGCAGGCAGGCGTCTTTTCAACACTTATAATGATCGGCTTATTAGGCGCCCTGGCCATCTTTGGGTGGTGGGCAGCAAGACAGATCGATGCTGGCCAACTTGAACGGCAGCAGCGCTTTGTCCTGAGCGGCCTCAACGAGATAGCCGAACAGTTGCCTAATGATCAGGATACCGTAGCAATCTGGAACGATGCTCTGTCCGCCCTCCGGAGGAACGACCAAGTCTGGCTACGCGAAAATCTAGTGGAATGGTCGGCGGATTTCTTTGGTCATGACCGCATATATGTTCTCGATTCTGCCGATCGATTAGTCCGTGCAGTGGTGGATCAACAGCTTGTAACCGAAAACAGCTTTGCTCAGGAGCAAACGGGGGCTGGACCGCTGATAGCAAGCTTGAGAAATGATATGGCCCAAGCTTCTTCAGGCCTGGAAGATTCGACGCCGGCCATAGCGGGCCTTGGGGCGCAGGACTTCGTAACTTTGTCGGACGGTCGTGCTGTTATTGCCAGCGTTCGACCCATCATGCCGTTCAATGAGGCTCTAACGCAGCGCCCCGGTACCGAATTCGTAATTGTATCGATGATCTATATTGATGAAGAGGTGTTGGACGAGATCAGCGAGCACTTCGAGTTAACAGGCCTGGAATTCTCGAAGGATCCGATTGCCAGGGACGGCGCTGCAAGCGAGCCGTTGTTTAACCAGCATGGCAGGATAGTTGGCTTCTTCTCCTGGATGCCAGATCAACCCGCTGCCGAGCTCATCTCCAGAACTTTTTGGGTTTTGCTCCTTGTGGTCCTTGCAGCTGCTTTGGCGATGGTTCAACTGTCCAACCGCCTCAGGCGGACAAGTGTGCGATTGCAATCAACTGAAGCGGAGGCTCAGTATCTCGCCTTTCATGATCCACTAGCTCGAATCCCAAACCGGGCGCTGTTTGAGGATCGCCTTGACCAGGGGCTCAAAGAAGCGCGGCGGTCCGGCACCAATCTTGCGGTGTTCAGTATCGATTTGGATCACTTCAAACGTGTCAATGATACGCTTGGGCATCCCGCAGGTGACGAGCTCATCCGCCAGACAGCTAGTCGGCTACAGGCGATCGTTGCGGACGAAGGCACTGTTGCAAGGTTAGGAGGCGACGAGTTCGCCATCATTCGCAACAATGTTGGCTCAGCTGCGATTGCCGAGCGGCTAGCACAAGAGGTGACTACATCCCTTGAAAAGCCATTTGATCTGAGTGGTCATGAGGTGAAGGTTGGCGCCAGCGTTGGGGTCGTTCTTGTCAGCGACTCCGGCTCCCTTGCTGACGACATCGTGCGGCAGGCAGATCTCGCGCTTTACGAGGCGAAACAAACAGGTCGTGGAAGGTTCTGCCTTTTTGCTGGCGAGCTCGACACTGCAGTCCGCGAGCGTCGTGCGATCGAGCTCGAATTGCGCGAGGCACTGCTTTTCCCTACGCCAAAGGGATTGGAACTGGTTTACCAGCCAATTTTCGACAGCTATGCAGGTGTGGTGTGTGGCGCTGAAGCGCTTGTTCGCTGGAATCATCCCAGCAGAGGCCGGATGTCACCTGCGCTCTTTGTCCCCCTTGCGGAAGAGCGCGGACTGATTGATCAACTTGGTTTTTGGGTGCTGCGGGAAGCGGCAATGCACGCTGTCGGCTCTGCGGTGCCATGGATTGCAGTCAATGTCTCTCCGCTTCAGTTCAAGGACGAGCGGTTTGCTGATCGTGTCCTAGCCGTTCTTCACGACGTCGGCCTTCATCCCAACCGTTTGGAAATCGAGATCACTGAAGGGCTTCTTCTTCAGAACTCGCCAGTGGTCCAAGCCACGCTTCGGCAGCTTCGGTCTAGCGGTATCCGCGTTGCTCTTGACGATTTCGGAACCGGGTACTCTTCGATCAGCTATTTGCGCAGCCATGGAGTTGACAAGTTGAAGATCGATCAGTCGTTCGTACATCAACTGGGGGCGGACTCCGAAATCGAAAGTATCGTCCGTTCGATCATAGAACTGGCCCGCGCCATGCGCATGAGGGTAACTGCCGAAGGTGTGGAAACAACTGAACAGCAGGCCATCCTTCGCACCATGGGTTGCGATCAGCTCCAGGGCTTCCTTTTGTCCCGGCCGGTAAGTGGCGAAAAGCTGGAAGTAGTATTAGAAGATCAGCGCTCGGCGGCGTGATGAACCAGACTACCTCAACCAATCATTTTCCTGGGCTTTCTGCCCATTGTTTCGATGCTATTGCGATGGTGCTGCACGCTTCACGCGAAGCGCCCCGTGCTGGAAACACTGCCGTTTGCAATTGAAGTGCTTCATCTCACCCGATGGCGCGCTACTGTTTGGGACCGGCGCGGCGGCGGTGCTGCTCCGGCGGCTTGGAACCGACGTTCCGCCATCAAAACCAACGACCCTGGATGGACCATCAATCCCATGTATCTCATAATGGCACTTAGCCACGCCGGTCTTGCGATCGGCTTTAACGGGCCGATCGCCTTCGCCTTGCTCCCTTAAGCATTAGTTGCAATTAACAAGTAGTTCCTCTGACCGTTTACTTAGCGGTGCTTTAACGAAGGCGTTTCATACTACAACGGCAGATGTAATTCTGATGGTGTCAGCAGTCGGTTGCCGAAAGCTGTCCCATCTTTCATTGCAC
>JAESFH010000204.1_pt1 | contig 35021 bp, 34 predicted proteins | sample 9269381 | NCBI WGS metagenome assembly JAESFH01 (sample SAMN14504062, study PRJNA617094) | algae metagenome | isolation source: Aphanothece sp. CMT-3BRIN-NPC111 and co-occurring heterotrophs from well... | place: USA: Clark Mountains Wilderness, California | collected 2010-04-18
GGCCGGCTCGGACGCCTGGAAGAGCTACATGCGCCGCGCCACCAACACCCTCAACTACGGACGCACCCTCCCCCTCGCTCAGGGCGTCAAATTCGATATCGACCTGTAACCCACTGGGGCGGGATCAGCCCAAGGTGAGACGCCGATCGGGTGGCGCGGATCAGCCGGGAGGCCTGGCTCGCGTCATCCGGGACCCGGCCGTCGCCACGAAGGGTCGGCTGAGTCCCTGGGGCATGGCGCCTCGAACCGACCCTCAGGCGGCCCGTGTGATCCACCCCCGCCGGTCGAACTTCGTCGACAGAACGATGAGCGATTTGCTGCGCTCGACCCCGTCGATCGTGACGACCTCGTCGATGATGGCATCGAGGTCCTCGTTGAGCGGAGCCTCGATGCTGAGCATCAGGTCGAACTCGCCATTGATGGTGAGGCAGAGCTTCACCTCCGGGAACGCCATGATGCGCTCGACGATCGCGCGTTGCCGCTTCTGAAGAATCGCAAGCAGAACCAGGCACCGAGCGAAGTTGTCGGAGGTCTCGGAGGCGCCGAGGACCGCCGTATAGCCTTGGATGACGCCGGTCTTTTCCAACCGTGCGATCCGTTCGTGCACGGTGGTGCGTGCAAGTCCCAGTTTCTTGGCGAGAGCCACCGTGGATTGTCGTGCATTGGAGACCAGGAGCGCCAGCAGCCGCCGGTCGGTGTCGTCATTCACTCTGCCCATGAGCTAAGCCCCTATCTCGTTCCTTCTCACCGTCCCCAAACAAGCGTTTAAAACGTTCGTTTATAAAAAACCCGTCACATCGTCAACTTTTCTGCCAGGATGACGCTCCCCTTTTTCGAGACCGTCGTGCAGGTCCATCGCTGAGCCGAATGTCAAACGACGGCCGGCCCGTCTTGCAAACTTTTGACGTTCGCCTTGGCCCGGCCTTGGTTCGGCAGCTCAGAGGGGCACACACGGGAATCCCCTGCCTGAAGCTGACGATTTGGGAGGGCATCGCCGGTCGTAGGGCGGCTCTGCCACCCGACCCGCAGCACCGCGTTCGGTCCTGTCGTGAGTGGGTGCTCGTGACACTTGGTCCGCCGGGCAGTGCAACGGCATTCGTCATCTTTCGCATCATCAGGGTGCCCCGGGGCGGGTTCCGCCAGGGGTTGCAGGCTGGAACGCCCGTTCGTTCCTGGCTGCACAGTCGATCGATGGCATTCCGAACGATCATCGAATGATGCGACAACGTCGTTTTTCGGCCCCTCACGGGGCCGCTACGATGAGGATCCCTAATCCTCAGCCAGAGCGCCCCATGAGATCCGACCGCTCCTTCATTTCGCCTGACGACATCCGAGCCGGGTTCGCGGAAGCGATGTCGCGCATGTACCGCACCGAGGTTCCGGCTTATGGAACGCTGCTCGATCTGGTCGCCCAGGTGAATGCCGAGACCATCGCGCACGACCCCGCCCTGGCGGATGCGCTGGCCCGAACGGGATCGCTGGATCGCATCGGCGACGAGCGGCACGGGGCGATCCGCCTGGGAACGGCCGCCGAACTGGCCACGATGCGCCGGCTCTTCGCCGTGATGGGGATGGCCCCGGTCGGCTACTACGATCTCTCCCCGGCCGGCATTCCGGTGCACTCCACCGCATTCCGGCCGGTCGGGGAAAAGGCGCTCAAACGCAATCCGTTTCGGGTGTTCACGTCCTTGCTCCGGCTCGAGCTGATCCGCGACGAGGCCCTGCGCGCGGAAGCGCAGGCCGCGCTCGCACGCCGCGACATCTTCTCCCCGAAGGTGCGGGACCTCCTCGAGACAGCGGAGCGGGACGGCGGCCTCGGGCGCCAGGACGCGGCCCTGTTCGTGAGCGAGGCTCTCGAGACGTTCAGGTGGCACGACCGGGCCAGCGTCCCGAAGGCGCTCTACGAGCGGCTCCATGCGGCCCACCGGCTTCTGGCGGACGTGGTGTCGTTCCGTGGACCGCACATCAACCATCTCACGCCGCGCACGCTCGATATCGACAGCGTGCAGGAGTTGATGCCCCAATACGGCATCGCCCCCAAGGAGACGATCGAGGGACCGCCGCGTCGGGCGGTTCCGATCCTGCTCCGGCAAACCTCCTTCAAAGCGCTGGAGGAGCCCGTCGCGTTCCAGGACGAGGACGGCGCGTGGGTGGCCGGAACGCACACGGCCCGCTTCGGCGAGATCGAGCAGCGCGGCGCGGCTCTCACACCCAAGGGACGGCGGTTGTACGACGAATTGCTCGCGCAGGCGCAGGCTGAGTTCCGTGAGGCCGGCGGGTCCGTGCCCTGGCAGAGCCTGCTCGCTGAGGTGTTCCGCGCGTTTCCGGATACGCGAGCCGGGCTGCGGGCCGAGGGCCTGGCCTATTTCGAGTACACGCTCACGCCGGTGGGACGCAGGGCCTCCCTCGAACGCGGCTGGACGGGTGACATCGACGCGCTGATCGCCCAGGGGCTCGTCGATTATGACCCCATCGTCTACGAGGATTTCCTTCCGGTCAGCGCGGCGGGAATCTTCCGCTCCAATCTGGGCGATCGCCCGGCGGAGGCCGGCGCCGCCGGTCCGGCGCAGCGCGTGTTCGAAGAAGCCCTTGGGTGCCCCGTGGCCGATGAGTTCGCGCTCTACGCGGCGATCGAAGCGGCCTCGATCGAGCGCTGCTTGAACGCGCTCACGCCGCGCTCCCAGGTCGCGTGACGCAAGCACTCCGCAGCAGTTCCAGCCCGAGCGGAACAACTTTGCAGTGGAGGCAGCCCCGGCGGGCGATGCTGCAGTTCGTCGATGCCTCGTCATCATTATCTGCTGCTTATGACCGCTCCATTGATGCTCCCGCCGGCACAGTGTCGGCGGGAGCATCTCTGGCATTACGGTAGGAGGACGGTCGACCCGACAGTCTTGCGTGCCTCCAGATCGCGGTGAGCCTGGGCGGCTTCCGCGAGCGGGTAGGTCTGCCGCACCTCGATCTTCACCTTCCCGCTGTTGACGACGTCGAACAGCTCCTTCGCGGCCGCATCGAGATCTTCGCGTTTGGCCGTATAGGTGGCGAGCACCGGACGGGTGGCGTAGAGGGACCCCTTGGCTGCGAGCTGCCCGATATTGACGGGCGGCACGGGACCCGACGCATTGCCGAAGCTGACCATCAGGCCGCGCGGCTGGAGGCAATCGAGGGAGCCCTCCCAGGTGTCCTTGCCGACGGAGTCGAACACCACGGGAACGCCAGCTCCGTTCGTCAGCTCGCGGACGCGCTGGGTGAAGTTCTCCTTCGTGTAGATGATGGTGTGGTCGCAGCCGTGAGCCTTCGCGAGTGCCGCCTTCTCCTCCGTGCCCACCGTTCCGATGACGGTCACGCCGAGCGCTTTCAGCCATTGAACGGCGATCAGTCCCACGCCGCCGGCGGCGGCATGCCACAACACCGTCTCGCCGGCTTTCACCCTGTAGGTGCTGCGGATGAGATACTGCGCTGTCAGACCCTGGAGCATCATGGATGCGGCCTTCTGGTCCGAGATCGCATCCGGCAGCTTCACAAGCGGTCCCGCGGGGATCACCCTGGTTTCGGCATAGGCGCCGACCGGCCCCCCCGCGTAGGCCACGCGGTCACCGGTCTTCAGGTGGCTCACACCCGGCCCTACGGCCTCCACCACGCCAGCGGCTTCGAGACCGAGGCCGCTCGGCAACGGCACCGGATAGAGACCGGACCGGTGATAGGTGTCGATGTAGTTGAGCCCGACCGCCGTATGGCGGACGCGCACCTGACCTTCTCCGGGATCGCCGACCTCGACTTCTTCCCACTGCAGAACCTCGGGTCCGCCATTCTGATGGATCCGTATCGCTTTCGTCATCATGTACTCTCCAGGATTGTCGCGGTTGGACGATGGGACCGGCGCCAGCGGGCACAGGTCTGAAGCTTCATTCTGCTCGGCCGCGCCGGGGCGCGATCCGAACCTGATCCGGTCAGGCACCGTCACCCCGGCAGACCCGCGCGGATGCGGCGGCGCCGGGTGAGTGGCCCGTTATGGCGGCGAGCGGTCGTTCCGCCCGTCGCGTCGATCCGGCTTCACGCCAGGTGGTCCCGCTCGCACGAGGGCGGCAGTCGGAGCACCCGCTTCCGTGCCCAGGCAGCCCTCCGCGCGATGCCGCGCGAGGGCCGGCACCTGCGGTGCGACCCTCGCGCCACGGGATTGTGGTAAGCGGCCGCAGCCGCCCGTTGACGGCTTGGCCTACACCTCGCCTGCGGCTTCGATGTCCTTCAGATGCTGGCGGAAGCCATAGGTCGACTCCTTCGCGCGCTTTGCGAGGTAATCGCCGAAGCGCGTCTGGCTGCGGTAGCTCCGGCCCTCCCGCATCGCTTTGAGCTGGCGCGCCTCGGTCTCGCGATAGGCCGCGGCGGCCGTAATGATCTGCTCGATCCGGTCCTCCGGCAGGAACAGGACGCCGTTGTCGTCAGCGACGACGATGTCGCTCGTCGTGATGCTGTGCTGGCCGAAATTGGCGCGGCTCAGGATATCCGGCGGCCTCACATGCAGCCGCTGCGGACCCGTCGGCAGCGCGCCCATGCTGAAGACCGGAAAACCGATATCCCTGAGCTCCTTGCTGTCCCGGTGGAGACCCCAGATCACGAAACCTGCAATTCCCGCCGCTTGGGCCTCGAGCAGGACGATATCGCCGATGCAGGCTTCGTCGAGACGGCCGCCGTTGTCGATGACGAGAACATCGCCCGGCTTCGAAACTTCCAGGACCTCGAAGAAAATGTCGATGCTCCCGACGTGACGCACCGGGCGTGCGCGGCCCCGGCACTGCATGTTGGGAACAAGCGGTTTCACGGCCGGCGGCGCGAAACGGATCGGGGTATTCGTGCGCAGGCATCCATCCGCCAAGTGAGGCGTCGTGAGATTGCTGAGCTCCGCTAACAAGGCTTCCGTCATGGTGATCTCCATGGGCGTTTTTGTTGGTCCCGGGATGGCGCGATGAGGGCGCGGCCGCTCCGAGGCAGGACCTGAGTGGACGGTCATCCAGCATTCTGACGGGACGTGGCGCCGTTTGGTGGACGAACGACGCGGACGATAGCGGCGGCCTTGCTTTTCGAATATCAGATAATATTGAACCCGCACTTCAGGGAATCGGAACGATGCACCCCACATTCGACATCGAGGCATTGAGGACCATGGTCGTCGGAACGGAGCTGAAGAGCTTCGCGCGCGCGGCCCTGCAGCTCGGCCGCTCGCAATCGGCCATCAGCATGCAGTTGAAGAAGCTCGAGGAGCAGGCCGGCCGGCCTCTGTTCCGGCGCAGCGGTCGCGGCCTTGTCCCCACGGAGGCCGGCGATGCCCTTCTGGCCTATGCGCGCCGGATCATCGCCCTCAACGACGAGGCGGTCGTCTCGCTGGGCGCAACAGCCGCCACGGCGTCGGTGCGGATGGGGCTGCCGCAGGATTTCTTCGAAGATGTGATGCCGGACGTGATCCAGCGCTTCTCGCAAAGGCGGCCGGGGGTCCATGTCGAGGTCCGCGCCGGTCGCAACTACGCCCTCGAGGACGAGGTCCGCGCGGGCCGTCTTGATGTCGCCCTGGCCTTCTTTCCGCTCGGATCGGACTCCCACGGGACGGCCGTTGCCTCGCTCCCGCTGCACTGGTTCGGGGGTCAAAACCAGAATGTGGACGAGTCCGGCGGCCCGGTCGCGCTGGTTCTGTTCGACCATCCCTGCCTGTTCCGGCAGACGGCGCTGAACGCGCTGGAACGCAAGCGGCATCAATGGCGCCTCTCGCTCACGACACCGAGCCTGCCGGGGATCTGGGCGGCCCTGCGGGCCGGACATGGCGTCTCGGTCCGGACGACGCACCGGGTTCCGCCCGGGATCCGGGAGGTCGGCTCCGAGTTCGGCCTCCCGGACCTGCCGCCGATCGAGCTCCGGATGCTGGCTGCCGACAACCTGTCACCTGCTGCGTCGGACTTGCGCGATACCCTGCGCGAGGTTCTCCGCGACCGGTTGGACCCGTCGGCGCCTGCAAAGCCGGTGGATGCACGACCCGGACCGCTCGCTCGCGGCGCCCGTACGAGACATCGTGCGTCTGCATAGCGAGATTGAGCCAACGGGGCTTCATCCCTCGCTGAACCTTCGCCGGCATGACCGTAGCAAGCACCCTCCCGTGGGAGCGTGGGCCACTGCCTGCGTGCCGAGCGCCACATGGAACAGGGAGCCTCCGCCACAGGCGGGGTCTTCCGGGCCTAGGCCGCGAGGCGGTGGCGGAAGAAGGCCAGGATCTCGTCGCGGACAGCTGTCGTGGGTTGGCCGTCCTCATCGATCAAGTGAACGGTCACCACACTGTGCGGCGTGGTGACATAGCGGGCGAAGAATGGCGGCACGTCGGGGTTGGCCGCGCTGTCCGGCAGCACGCGGGCGATGAAGCGCTCCCCCAGCGTCTCTGCGTAGGCTGCAAAACGCTCGGCCCGACAGAACTGGTCGCCCTCGAACCGATAGGCAAGAACCGTGAGGTCCTCGCGCTTCAGCCGCTCGCTCACGGCTGCGAGGTCATCCGGAGCGATTTCCAGGCCGGCGGGGTCGTTGAGCGGGAGCGTCGGCTGGCAGAGCACCGGCGCGAGCATGGCGGGCTCCAGCATCATGGTGAGGGCGAAATTCCCGGTAAAGCACATGCCGATCGCACCCACCCCCGGGCCGCCGCACTCCTCGTGAGCCAACCGGGCCAGAGCGCACAGCCATTGCGTGACGGGGCTCGACACGTCGCGGGCGAAGGCCCGGAACTCGGCGCTCATGCAGGCGTGCTGAAACACGGCGGCGCCCTCCTCCTCACTCGGCACGACGCCGTCACGGCCAAAGAGCGAAGGCATGTAGACGGTAAAGCCGGCATCGCGCACCCAGCGGGCAAAGCGCGCCACCTGCGGGCTGATGCCGGGCATCTCCGTCATGACGATCACGGCGGGTCCGGAGCCGGCGACGAGCACGGACTTGGTGGCCTCGTTCACCGTGATGTCGCGCCGCATGAAATCGTCGAGGCTGTCCTGCGCGAGGCTCTGCGCCGTCATGTCCTGGTCCTCCTATGGGTTGCCGGAACGATGCGTCCGCGACATGCTCGGCACCAGAGGCAGATTCGACAGAATTCGGGGATTTCTGGCCATGACGATCGTCGAAATCCTGGTGCTCAAAGGGGCTGTCCCGTCGAGCGTCGCCATCACCATCGACCTGCTGGAGACGGCGAACCGGCTGTGCAGGACGGCCGGGCGCAATCCGGTCTTTGCCGTGCATCTGTCGGGCTCCGGCGCGCGTGCAGCGTCCGGATTCGTCAATGGCAGGATGACCGGCGCCGGTTCCGCGCGGGAACCGGCCGTCGTCATCGTACCGGGACTGGGCCTCACGAATGAGGATGAGGTTACGGCGGGGCTGGCGCGGCGGGACGCCGCCGACGCGCGGCGCCGGCTCGTCGCTGCGGTCGGAGCGGGAGCCGAGATCGCCACCTCCTGTTCAGGCGCCTTCCTCCTCGCCTCGGCTGGCCTGCTCGACCGCCGGTCGGCGACCACCTCCTGGTGGCTCGCCCCCTTGTTTCGCCGCCTGTATCCGCAGGTGCGGCTCGACACCCGGGCGTTGGTCATCAAGGACGGACCTGTCGTGACGGCGGGAGCCGCGATGGCCCAGATGGATCTCATGCTCTCGGTCGTGGCGCGCCACGGCGGCTCTCGCCTTGCGGACGAGTGTGCCCGCTACCTTCTCCTCGATGATCGGCGATCGCAGTCGCGCTACATGGCGCTGAGCCACCTCGCAGCGGCCGACGAACGCGTGGCACGGGCGGAGCGCTGGGCCCGCGACCGGCTCGAGCGCCCCTGCGCGGTCGACGAGCTCGCCGCGGCGGCGGGCCTCACTCCGCGCACGTTCGCTCGCCGCGTTTCCCGCGCGACGGGACTCTCGCCGGTCCGCTTCCTGCAGCGGCTTCGCATCGAGCGGGCCGTGGAGCTGATGGAGACCACGAAACTCCCCTTCGAGGAGATCGCGCGCCGGGTCGGCTATGCCGAGTCCTCCACGCTGCGGCGCCTGATCCGCCGCGATGGAGGATACAATCCACGCGAGCGGCGCGGCGCCTTATCGACCGCTGCGGCACGATGAAGTGGCAGGGCGCTTTGGTTCGATCGGCGGAGTCGCTCCCTCCTATTCCTCGGACGACGATCCGCACGTGCTTCCGTTACCTGGACGGCACCGCCTGCTCATAGGTCGGGATGCCCTCCGGAAGAGGCGCCCAGTCCGATTTGTGCTGGGTCCAGACCGCTACCCGGGGCTGCAACGACGCATCCACGAAAGCCCCGACGGCAACACCCATCTTGCCCGGCATGAACTCGGCCTCCCAGTAGACGGTCGTTCCGCAGGAGGGGCAGAAGTGCATCCTGAGCCAGCGTCCCGCATCCGAGGTCCGGCTGAACACCTTCGACTCGCCTTCGATGAGCCTGATCGCCCGCTGGTCGAAATATGCACCGACGCCGTACACCGAGCCCGTTCGTCTCTGGCAGGCCGTGCAGGTGCAGATCGAGACCCGCTCCGGCTCACCCTCGCACGTAATCCGCAACCGGCTGCAGGCGCATCTCGCAATTCGGACGCTCATGGACGGATCCTCGATGCGAACCATTTCCTGGTGATCGGCACCAGAGCAGGATCCGCCACCCAATTCCCGCCGGCGTCACCCTGCTGCTGCAACTCTACATTTCATCATTCTGCGACAGCTGCAACTCTCTTCTGAGGACAAGCCCTAGGGTCCGCGCGACGAGCAATCGCACGCGGCCGCACGCCCGGCTTCTCTTCGACGACGCTGACAATCCGGCAACGAGTCCGGCCGTCGCGCTCCGGACCGATGGCAGCTGCCGCGAACGTCACGGTTCTACGCAACCAGGCCGCGCCATTGGCCTGGAGGGAGGCCGTAAGCCTGTCGGAAATGCCGGGACAGGTGGGCCTGGTCGGCAAAGCCCAAGGCTTGCGCGACATCGACGAGGTCGCTGCCCTGTCGCAGCAGCTCGCGAGCACGATCAAGCCGCCGCAGAAGATGGAAACGATAGGGGTTGATCCCGTAGGCTTTGCGGAACTGACGAGCGAGATCCCACCGGCTCAAGCCCGTGACGGATTCGAGTTCGCTGAGCGCGACCTTCGTGTCCAGTTTGGCGAGGAGAATTTCACGAGCCAACCGCACGGCTCGGATGTCGAGCGTGCCGGTCGGGATCGGGAACCCTTGCGCCGCACACACGAGAGCTTCTGCGAGCTCGGCCAGGTCGCAGGTTGTCGCAAGGTCCGATTGCGGCTCGGTCCGGCGGGTGATGATCGCCACGGCGTCGCGCAGGCGGCGGTCCCGACACACGGGGTCCTTCAGGAAGGGGAGCGGCCCTGACCCCGCTGCATCGCGGATCAGCGCGGGATCGATATAGGCAATCTTGTAGCCGAACCCGCGTTCGTCGCCGGACCGGCCGTCGTGCCGTTCGTCGGGGTGGAGAACGAACACCTGCCCGGGAAGGCTGTAGCGGGAGGAGCCGCGATAGTCGAAGGCCTGAACCCCCGCTGTCGTGAAGCCGACCGCATAGGTGTCGTGCCGATGAGGCGCGAAGGAATGCCCCCGGAAGAACGCCTTCATCCGCTCGAGACCGGGCGACTGCGGACCGAACTCGATTCTGCTCACCTTCATGCCATGACACCTGCACAAAGCTTCAAGATCGGGTGCTGCCCATACACTAGGCTTGCCCCAGTCTTCCACCACACAGCCTGAACCATGACCCTCGACCAGAGCCTAGCGTTCCTGACCTTCTCTCTCGTGGCGGCAGTTACGCCCGGGCCCAGCAACGTCATGATCACGGCCACCGGGTCCGCGGTCGGCTTGTGGCGTGGCTTGCCCTGCGTGTTGGGTGCTTCGTTCGGCATGGCTTCGCTCCTGTTCTGCACCGCGCTGGGCATGGGTCAGCTTGTTCTCGGTCACCCGCTCCTGCTGACAGCCATGAACCTGCTCGGCGCGGCCTTTCTCCTGTGGCTCGCCTGGAAGATCGCGACGGCAGGTCCCGCGTCGGAATCGGCGGGAGCGGAACCGGTCGGCTTCTTCGCCGCCGCCCTGTTCCAATGGGCCAATCCGAAGGGATGGATGGTCGCCGTCGGCGCGGCGAGCACCTACCTGCAGGTCGCGCCGGGGAGCCAGATCGCACAGGCGGTGGCGTTCGGCGCCCTGTTCTTCCTCGCGGCTTTCCCGAGCGGGCTGGCGTGGCTCGTGCTCGGGGCGTTGCTCCAGACCGCCCTGCACAACGAGCGGACGGCCCGGATCTTCAATCGAGTGATGGGTCTGGCACTCGCCGCGTCAGTCTTGATGATGTTCCGGTAGAAGGTGCAGCACGGGGATTCCCGAGTCCTGTATCGATCGAGCGGTATCCCCGTAGTCGCCGAGCCGCGACATTCGTCGCTATAACGGGACTCTGAACACTCTGCCAGAATCGACCCTCCTGAAACAGGACGGCATCGGATTGTATCCGAGGCCGGCGGGGTGAGATATGCACACACCGGCTCCTGTCCGCGCAAGACTGGCCTCGCGCTCAGAGGAGCTTGCGATACTGAATGAATCCCGTCCGCGTCGCGACGGTGTCGTAGAGAGAACGAGCCGTCGCGTTGGTCTCGTGCGTGAGCCAGTACACGCGGCTCGCGCCATGCGCTTTCGCCTGCTCGTAGACGGTCTCGATCAGCGCTCTTCCGACGCCCTGCCGGCGGGCGGCATCTGCGGTGAAAAGATCCTGAAGATAGCAATAGGGACCCACGGTCCAGGTGGACCGGTGGTAGATGAAATGGACGATCCCGAGGATGGTCGAATCCTTTTCGGCCACGAGGGCGTGCACGGGCTCGGCGGGATCGTGGAGCCTCTGCCAGGTCGTCTCCGTTACTTCAGGCGTTTCGGCGGTTTCATAGAAGGTGAGATACCCGCGCCACAGCGCCTCCCAGGCCGCTCGGTCGTCGGGGCGGAGGGCACGGACAGTGAGCGTCATTCGCGGTGTTCTCCCAGGTCATGCGCGTGGTTCGGCCGGCACGACATTACACAACTCCTGCGCGTCGGACGAGGCCTATCCGCCGTCATGAACGCCGGGCGCCGGGGCACCACGTCAGCCTGCCGGAAGGCCGGCCGAGCACCGGTCCGCCCCCGAATGCATTCGTGTGCGGTCACGGAGCCGTGTGGCGTCGAGGTCGAAGCGGCTTCGCACCACACCAGCCCATCGCCTCGTCCCCTTCCAAGGCCATGAAGGGACATGAGCCGGACAGCGCTCCCTTGTGTTCCGCCGGGTATCAGAGCAGGCGGGATTCGTCCCGTCGTGAGCCGATGAACGACCACAGCCCACTCATGCGGAGGAGACTACCAGGATGGGACCCGAAGAACCGGTCAAACTGACCATTGCCGATGCCGTCGCGGTCCTGCGGCTGAACCGGCCGACGGTGCTCAATGCCATCAATCCAGCGATGGCCGAGGGGCTGCTCGCCCATGTGCGGGAGATTGCGGCCCGCAACGACGTGCGCGCGATCCTGCTCGCGGGCGAGGGCCGGGCCTTCTGCGCCGGCGGCGATATCTCCCGGTTCCAGGAGAGCGATCCGGCCGCCGTCATCGACGCCATCATCCAGCCGGTTCACGAAGCGCTTCACCTGCTGAGCACGCTTCCTCAGCCTTCCATTGCAGCCGTGAATGGCGCCGCCGCCGGGGCCGGCTTCAGCCTCGCGCTGTCCTGCGACCTTGCGATTGCCGCCGACAACGCGAAGTTCACCCTGGCCTATTCGCGCATCGGCGCGAGCCCGGACGGATCCTCCAGCTATCATCTGCCCCGGATGGTGGGTTTGCGGAAAGCCAAGGAGATCGCGCTCCTCGCCGATACGATCGACGCTCCCGAAGCCCTGCGCCTCGGTCTCGTCAACCGCGTGGTTCCGGCCGCCGATCTGGAGGCGGAGGCGATGCGCCTCGCCCTTCGCCTGGCCGCCGGTCCGACGCTGGCCTATGGACGCACGCGGGCGCTTCTCGAGGCGTCGCTCCACCGCGACCTGAAGGGGCAGCTCGAGGCCGAGCACCTCGCTTTCAGGGAAGGCACACGAACGGCGGATTTCCGTGAAGGCGCCGCGGCGTTCCTCGGCAAACGCCAACCTCAGTTCGAAGGGAAATGAACCGGGAGGTGAGCGCGCCCTTCTCCGGAGGCGCTCATCCGATGACGGCTGTGCGAATGATCGTGGCTTCTCTCGACCCAAAGCCCGGCCACGGGCACACGAAAGTTTTCATGTCACCGAGCGGGAGCAGCTTGATGCCCCCGCTCGGCATCGAACGGAGCTGAGTCAATCATTCGGCCGGTGAGGCCTCACGGCAGCACGACCACCTTCGTCCCGACCTTGACCCGGTCGTAGAGATCCGTGACATCCCGGTTCGTCATGCGGATGCAGCCGGAGGAGACCGCCGCGCCGATGGTGTCCGGCTCGTTGGAGCCGTGGATGCGATAGAGGCTCGATCCGAGATAGAGGGCCCGCGCACCCAAGGGATTATCCATCCCACCGGCCATGTAGCGCGGCAGGTCCGGGCGACGGCGCAACATCTGGGCCGGCGGACGCCAATCGGGCCATTCCCGCTTCATCGTCACGGTCTTGGTTCCCGCCCAGGAGAAGCCCTCGCGGCCGACACCGACGCCGTACTGAATCGCCTGCCCTCCGCCCAGGACGTAGTACAGACGCCGCTTGCTGGTGGAGACGACGATCGTTCCCGGCGCCTGACCACCCTTCCACGCGACGGTCTCGCGTGGAATAGCCTGCTGCTGGAACAGGTTCAGGAAGTCGGCCACAGGGCCCCGGGTCAGCGGATTGGCCAGGGCCGCGCTCGGGAGAGCCAGCACCGCGGTCAGCCCGAGCAGGCGCATGAAGCGATTTATCGAAGTCAATGCAAGAGTCCTTACCGCTGTGCGGCGTGCGCCCGGAAGGGGCCACAGCCCAAATTCAGACACGGCCTTCTCGGTGGCGGCCCTGGTCGGGGCAAGGTCACCTGTCCACCGGTGCGAGGGTCGAGGATGAGCATGTTGCGCCTCCCTCTTCTGGAGGCCAATGTATTCTCAAAGCTCCCGCCGTCTGTAACTTATCTGCCACAGAATACGGAAAACAGACTCCGGCATCTGACGTTGGGGCAAGCGAAAATCGCAACCGATGTCATGAACCAAACGACTCCCTCATCGCCTCATCTTTGCCATTTTCAGGCGGCGCATTCGCACCGAATAGGCTGAAGGATCCGAGATGAACGCTGCGACGAATTTTGAATTGCGTGGAGACTCTGTCGCCCACAGTCTTGATCTGGATCTCTTCACCGAGATGCTGGAGGAGGCGCTCGGCTCTCTCACCGCGGAAAGCCTCACACGCTTGATCGAGGCGCAGATCGCCCGTGCGGCGGGATCGGAACAGCCTGCTCACACGGACAGGCCCGAGGTGGAAAGCGCCGTCGAGCCGGTGGCTTAACGGACGCGGTCCCCAGCCCTTGAAGGTTGCTTGGACTCGGAGCCCGTCCGCCAATGAACAGGAGGGCAGGAACCCCGTGCGCCTCGATGCAGGCTTCCGCGCCAGCGCATGGGGTCGAACGGCTTGTTTGCTTCGACGGATCGGGATTTCCGGAAGTTCAGCGATGAGCGCACCCACAGCACGGTGGGCCACTCACCCACATCCCGTCATTTGCCGATGATGCGAAGCGATAGGCGTGCCCCTTCCCGTGTGACAGAGGGGCAGCCTGGGATGAGGGCCGGACGCCGTGCGGCGGCATCCTCTAGAGCGTTTTCGAGTGAGGTGGATCCGGCTCACGTGAAGAAAACGCGCCGACAACAGGACGAGAGCTGATTCGACGCAAGTCGAAACACCTCTAGGCTGCCGATGCCGGGGAGCTCGGTCCCGGGGACCGCATGGCCCGCCGTCGGAGCGGCATGCACCGGATCGGCCTCGGCTGCCGGGTTCCACAGATATCGCGAGCCCCCCTCGCGGACAGATTCGGCGCAGCCAGGCCGGCAGCGAAGGCCGTGCTGGTCTGGGGCGAGTCTGCCCCGGCTCACCGCGGGGCAGGGAGGACCGGGCCCATGTTCGGCCCGACCGATGCGGCATGCCCGATTCAGTGTTCGGAGGCAGCGCCGTTAGCCTTGCCGTTGGCAGCGCCATTGGCATGACCGTTCTTCAGCCCGCTCGTGATCACCGAGCGGAGGTCCGCTTCGATGGCATCGATCTCGGGCATCTTCGCGGCCGGAGCGGAACCCGAAACCGCTGGAGCCGGAACGGCCGGGGCCGCGATGGTGATCGGCTCCTTCTTGGCGCCCTCGCCGAGCACCCACTCCGAGCGCTGGAAGCCGATCATGCCATTGTTGATCTTCAGGTGCTGGCGCTCCACCACCTCGCCCGTCTGGGTGTCGAGGATGTGCCACCAGTCGCAGGGCGTCTGCCGATCCACGAGCGAGACGAAAGCGTCGGCGAACGAGTCGAAGTCTCCGACCAGACCATGAACACCAGCGGTGCCGGAATTAGCCCGTCCGGCGAATAGGAGATATTGCTTCATGATTACTCCCCCTGTGTGACGTTACGGTAAACATAGCTTTTGACCAGTGACAAGCTAAATTTCGCCACATCAATGCCCAGCAATCAGCGCCAAGCTTGCCCGCTATGCCGCACTATCTCTGATTTATAGTTCCGAGACGGCCACAGAATGCCTGCGGAATTGAGTTGATAGCCTCGCCTCGAACGGAGGTTCGGACGCAATCATCACGTAACAATAGCCTGCCACATGAGCCCGAACATCGGTGGGAGGCAGATGATGTTCTGTGATGGCTTTGTGGGGTCGGGTTCACCGGCCGTGGAGAAGGATCCGCGCACCCTTTTCCTTGGCTCGGCTGACGGAGCATGGAGCGGCAGCCTTGCCTCGGTGCGGCTGGAATGCCTCCTCTGCGGGAGCGCCGTTCGGGTGTATTTCAGGCGGGGAGTCGGACCGGCTCCGCGGCCCGGCATGCGCTGCGTTGAATGTCGTGCCCCCATGCGGAACCGCGGCCTCTGCCTGCCCGAGGCGTCCCGGCTGAGCTTTGCGGTCAGCAGCTCCCGGGCGGGCTCCCTATCCGCGTTCGCGGCGTGATCTCCTGGCTGGCGCCGCGATCCCGGTGGCCAGCCAGGGCGTCGAAGATGCGACGCATCCGCCTCATGGGCCGATCCGCTGCGGCGAGGCCCATGCACGGGGCGCGACGGAACACGGCGCTTCCGCCGGCCTCAGCCGATCAGATCGATGATGATGTCCCGAAGCTCCTGGCGGGTCAGCCCCACCTCGTCGGGCTTCCAGACCGCGGAGGCGGCCCGGGGCTCGGCCTTGCCCCGCGCCGGGCGCGGCAGGACCTTCGGCGTCTTCGAGTCGGTCTTGATCGTCATAGCTGCGTCCTGAGCCGCCCCGCCTCAAGTGGAGCCGTGCGGCAGTCTCCGATTGCCGATGCGAAAGATTGGCGAGGTGGCCGGGCCGTCAGCGCGCCGCCGTCACGACGGAGTCTCGCCACCCGTCGAGGAATACCCACGTCCGTCCGTCGGCGCCCTCGCGCTTGACGAAATGGTACCCGGTCTGCCGCCACGGCAGGACGGCATCGCGCGCGTTGTCGAGGATCAGGTCGCCCTCGCTGGTGCGGACCGTCAGCACCGCGTGCCCCTCTCCCTTCTTGTCGATGACGACCGTCATGCGCAGGGCCCGCCGGGGGAGCCCCTGATCGACGAGGAGCTTGCGCTTGAGGAGTTGGATGTCCTCGCAATCGCCCATGCCGTCGTCAGGGTAGTCCCAGCGGTCCTGCACCCCCCAATGCTCCTGGTCCGTCACGGGGGAGATGGTGTCGTTCACGCGCTTGTTGATCGCGGTGACAAGGGCCAGAGCCTCTGGTGTCAGAGGGATGATCTCGGGCTCTGTTGCATCGACGGCGCATTCGCCCGGTTGCTGAGCACAGAAACGCGTCCACGCCGCTGTCGGCCGGGCCGGCTCCGGCCTGACGGAAACGTTCTTCTTCGAGGACGGTCGGGCCGCGACCGGATGAACGTGGCCGGCAACGAGACCGGCGATCGCGAGGGCCGTCACCGCGACGAGGCGACAGACCGTGTCGGATCGCTCCCTTTGCTGACGAGAAGACCACCGAGACAGCATGCCCCACCTGCTTGGTTTAACGGACGGTTAAGGCTAAGTGTCTGCGGAAATTGCTAATCATTTCTTAAGAGGGCCCTCTTTCCGTGCCCCCGCGACTCCCGTTGTTCACAGATGCGGCAACCGGCCCCTGCCGAACGCCGGAATGGGGACCAGTCGCCCTCGGACGGGGCATTATCCCCGGCTGATGGCGCGAGCGTCGGTCTCCGCCACTGGCACACACTGATGCCGCACACTCGGAGCAGGGGGTGAGGTGAGATGCCTGGCAGAGCTCTGCTCGACGCCAAACCCTCAGGAGGGTTTTGGGCGGTCCGAGGGTCGGACGAGATGGCGGGACACGAGGCTCTCCCCAGGGTCCGTGCGCCCCAGCACGTCATCCAAGCCTGACACCCGCCACCTTTGAGACATGCTCCCCTGAGGGAAGAGGTTGGATCAAATCATGGCAAGGATTCGCGGCACCAACGGCAATAACCCGAACCTGAGGGGGACCCTCTCCGGCGACCGGATATACGGCCTTGATGGCGACGACGTGCTTTTTGGCATAGGTGGGAACGACACCCTCCGGGGCGGAGCCGAGAACGACACCCTCTGGGGTGAGGCCGGGAATGATATCCTCTGGGGCGAAGCCGGGAGGGACACGCTCGCGGGTGGCACCGGAATGGACACATTCGCGTTCGCGAAGGGCCATTCGGGGAACACCACACAGACAGCGGACACGATCACTGATTGGAGCATCGAAGACAGTATTGATCTGCCTACCGCTGGGTCTTGGTCGAACTACGAGGAAGGCAGCATCACCTTGTCCCGTGTTGAGGACGTGGTTGCTTGCATCAACGATAAGGGCACAGCCATGTATGTGTTCGCCTACAACAGCAGGACCGACACCGGGTTCCTGCTCACCGACCTCGACAGAGACCATATATACGAGACGTGCATCGTGCTCAAAGGCGCGGGATCATACTCGGATTTCAACTACTCCGATATCATTTAGCGCTCCCGTCGGCGCCTGAACCGTTTTTTCAACCTCGCTCCGGCGGGGCCTTTTTCGTGCCGTTGCACGAGACGCTGCGGGTCTGCATAAGTGCCTTTACGGCACGAGGAAGCCCGCCGGTTGGTCGTGACCGGCGGGCTCTTGATCCGAACGAGCGGCTCTACTGCTTCGAGAGCGTTGCTGCGGCGGTCCCACCGCCGGTGTCGGAGTAAGAGTAGCTCATGGCGTTGCCCTTACCGCGTGTGAGCGTCACCGTTCCAGGGATGCCGCCGTTGACATTGATCGTCATTGTGTTTCCCGAGACACTTGCTCCGGTGATCGGCACCGACTGGCCCCGAAAGACGTAGCTCGCGGGCCGACTGCCCGAAACCGAGACTTGGACTGAGCCGCCTTTCTGCGTTGTTCCGACCCAAGTGCCGTCCCAAGACGCGCCTTGAGCGAAGGATGCTCCAGTGGTGAGTGTAGCGATGGCTCCGGCCGCAAAGCCGATGAATGCTCTTCGTTCCAGCACGTTTTCCTCCAATGCGGGACCAAAGGATCGCGCACAGAGGTAAGACTGACAAGATATGACGATCCAGCAGGTGCTAGAAGGCATTGGTGCACAAAAGCCCTCCACGTCATTCGCACAAGGCCGTTATGGAACCGCAAACGGGGCCTCCCGAGCGCATCCGTGAGCGAAATTCCGCGACGCCGCGACTCTTCCAGTCATGCCCCAGTCTACCCGGTTCGCCGGCCGGCGGAGCCGCGGGTGGGAATAGTGAGGAAATTTTATAGCCGGAGAAGCGCCACGTTACCTCGCGTTAACGCCAATAGGAAAGGGTTAGAATGTCTTTGTGGAGAGTTCCCAGTGGAAGACAAGCTTTCCCTCGGCCTGATGATCGCAACGATGGTCGCTCTTGAGGTTGGGGAGCGGCTGCTACGACCAGTGCCGATCCTGTGCGCACTGACTGCGGCGTGGTTCGCTTTCTAATCGCTTCCACACCGCGCCCATTCCTCGCAACGGTCGGAGAGGATATAGCCCCACGCGCCGGCACATCCACAGTCACACGGGCCACCCTGGCACCCAATAAGGGGGCGAACCACGACCCAGAGCACGAAGCGCGACGGCCGCCACGAGGCCGCCTAACAGACGCAGGGAACCTTGGGGGCGGGAACGCCCCCAATCCCCAGCGTTCAGGGAGCATGACTAAGCCCCTGGCATCCGATCCGGTGGCGTTGACGGGAGCCACCGTGGGCGTCGTCCAACGATAGTTTGTCCGATGCACTCGCAGCCGGGCCGTGCGACCGGCTCCTACCGTTGTGCGGGGCAATCAAAGGCCGGGGAGCCGTCGCGGCCCCAGCGCTGCTCGCACGCGCTTCGACGGCTTCGCCCCATCGTCCCTTAGCGGACGATGACCGTCTTCCGGACGACGGGAGCTCGCCGGACCACAACGCGCCTCTGGACCACGGGCGCAGTCCGGACGACCACGCCTGGAACAAAGACGGTGGCTGGACGCACGACGCGCTTGCGCACCACAGGACGCTGGCGGACCACCACCTTCTCGCGGAATTGGCTCCATACCGTCCCGACCTGCGGTACCTGCGCCTCGGCGGTGCCCATGCTTCCGAGAGCCAGAAGGCTGGCTCCTGCGATCAGTGCAATCTTTTTCAACGTCGATTCTCCAGTTTGGCGCAGGACAACTAGGATACCTTAAGAAGGTTTCCACCCTCATCCTCCGGTTACGCTTCCCGCCACCCGTCCGGAGCACCAGCTCCCGCTCGCCGGTCCTGCCGTGTCTCGCCATCCGCTCGGAACGGCCGGCACCTGGGAACCGGTGCGGCGGTTTGCGGCGCGCTCACGGTTGCCTCAGCGGGCCGGTCCTTACTTCGCCTCATTCCACCGGCTCCCTGCGCCAAAACGAGCTCCTGGAAAAAGCAGGGCTTATTGTGCTTGATGCGGGGACTGGCAAGCTTGCGAGCGGCATTGAAGATCATCGACCCGAGCCTCATCGTGAGGCAATTCGGACGACTGATGAGGAACAAGAAGAGCGCACGGCCAGTCGAGTGGCACCTCGTGGCCCTGTGCACGGTTGTCATACTCCCGATCTTGGGTTTCGTCGGGTTGCTGCTCTGGCATTATACATCGGCGGAGCGCCAGCGTTTGCAGCAACAAGGCATCGAACTTCTCCACAACGTGACCGTCACGGTGGAAAAGGATCTCGCCGTACAAGGCGCGATAATCGAGCTTGCTGCCCATTCCCCGGCTCTGCTCAGCGAAGATCTCGCCTCCATACGTCCCGCGATGAGCGAGCTCGCGCGCGCCCTGGACATGCGAATCAAGCTCCGGTCCACCACCGGAGATCTCCTCTTCAACAGCGCAAGACCCTACGACCCACCACCTGGGCGCGAGGAGCGGGACGAGGATCACCTGGTGCTCACCGCTAAGCGGCCCGTCGCCTCGAACCTCTTCTCGGACCCTTCTTCGCCGGATCCAGTCGTTGCCATCACGGCACCCGTGATGCGGCCGGGCACTCGCGAGGTCGTGTACCTCCTGAGCTTCGGATTTTCACCCAAGCGCATTTCCCAGGCGGTCTCCCGCGAGGCGATCCGGCCGGGTGCCCTTGCCCTTGTCCTGGACGGCAGGGGACGGGTGATCGCGACCAGCGCACCGAACGAGATCCAGGTCGGCCAGGCCCTTCCCGCGGCCACTTCTCTGGTGACGGGCGTCAGCGGTCCTTTTCGAGCACAGGCGCCGGACGGAACCCATCTCGTCGGTCACTACCGGCGCCTCGATGGCGCCGATTGGACGATCATCGCAGCCCTCGACGAGGAGGTCCTGGCCGCGCCGATGTGGCGCTTTCTGCTCCAGCTCGGGACCATCGGCCTGACCGCATGCCTCCTGTCCCTCGTCCTGGCTCTGACCTTCGGGGGCCGGATCGCCCGGGCGATCGGGGTGCTCCGCGCCGCCGCCGCGGCGCTCGAACGGGGAGGCCCTGTCGCCTTCAGCGATACGTCCGTGACTCAGGTCAACGAGGCGGGCCGCGCCCTCTCATCCGCCGCCCATGCCATCGGTCGAAGCCAGGAACGGCAAGCCTTTCTGAACCGCGAGCTTCATCATCGGGTCAAGAACAATCTGGCGACCGTCCAGGCCGTGGTGAACTCCGTCGCCCGCTCGTCCGACAGCCTCGCGTCATTCAAGTCCGCCATCTATGGTCGCCTTGGCTCCCTCGCGAAGACGCACGATCTTCTTGTCGTCAACGGCTGGCACGGGGCTTCCCTCAAGGACATTCTCGAAAGCGAGCTGCAGCCCTACAGGGGCGACGGCGCACAACGGGTCGAGCTCGCAGGCCCACCTGTTCAACTTTCGACGGACGCGGCGCTCCCGGTCGCAATGCTCGTTCACGAGCTCGTCACGAACGCGGTGAAGTATGGCGCGCTGTCCGTTCCGTCCGGCCGTCTCCGCGTGACCTGGGCCCTGTCCCAAGACGGCGACAAACCCGTGATCACGCTGGACTGGGTCGAAACGGGCGGACCTCGGGTCCACGATCCGGCCCGGGAGGGCTTCGGATCGAAACTGCTGGAGCGGGTCAGCCGTCAGCTCAACGGCACGGTCACCAGGGAGTTCGCGGCCGAGGGTCTGAGGCTCAGGCTGACCGCACCCCTTCCCGAGCCCGAGCAGCACACAAGTCTCAGCCATATGGAGGAAGATGCAGGGGTGGAGTCGTGAGCATCAAGGATGTTAGCATGAGCCGGCCTTCGCACCTTCCCACGAGAGGAAGGGCAGTGCTCTGTGGGGATTGGGCAACATTGGACAGCGGGTACTACAAGGTCGATTTGATGCAGATTCCACCGGAACGCATGCTGAGCGTTTTCTCCGGTTTTTTCGATATCAGGAGGCCGCACGCCTTACTGGGGCTGTTTTGCCTCGTCGTTTTCGCCGTGCTGCTGTCAGCCCTCTCGCTCATGCGGGAGAGCCCCGTTTCCACGCCTGGTGCCATCAGTCAATCCACCGATCTCAGCCCGCCGGACGCCGATCGGCAGCGGCTCACAAGCGGGGCAGGACGACCACTCGCCCCTGGAGAGATCGGAACCGTCCTGAGCGTCCTGTTCAAGGACCCGCCCCCTCCGGCGGAAGCCGCCAAGGAGCCGGCGAGCCCGAGCCAGGCCCCCTCCCCTCAAGCTCCCTCCCCTTCGGCAGTTCCAAGTCCTCCGGACCTCGAGCGCATCAAGGCCGTACAATCCCGCCTGGCGGCTCTTGGTTTCGCTCCAGGCGACGAAGGCGGCGTTTGGGGCGCGCAATCGAGACAGGCGCTCCGGGACTTCAAGATCGCCCGCCATCTGCCGCCCGACGATGTCCTGGACGAGGTGACCGAAAAGGCGCTTTTCGGCGACTCGCCGCGGAACGGCGACACGTTCGCTGGCGTCTGGGCTCCGAACCTGAAGGCCTGCTCGCCCCAGACCAATCAAAAGGGGCTCCTGCCCGCCGTCATCAATCGCGAGGGCGCCTGGGCCGGGGATGTCTCCTGCTCGTTCAGGAACGGCCGCCGGGATGGAGATGGCTGGCGCTTTGCCGCGACCTGCTCCGACGCGCGCAAGCGCTGGGGGGCCAGCGTGAAACTCACCGTCGCTGGCGACGTCCTGACCTGGTCGAGCGAACGGGGCTCGCAAAAATACGTGCGGTGCGTGTCGGCTCCGGGCTGATCCTCCCCGCCACCGCATCTCGCAGCTGATCGAGAGGCACGTTCAGGCAATGGCTCGCGTGGGTCAGGAACTCCTCGCGGCGTCACATGGCCCTTCCGAGCGCCCCATCGGCCCGGCTCCGCTCGCTCTCAGAGGGACAACCATGGCAGTCGCGCGGCGACACTTCACGATCGGAGCGGGTGCGGCGCTTCTCGGCAACGCGCTGGTCGGGATCGAGGCGCTCGCTGCGGCCGGGGACGGACCGGGCGATCTCGGCCACGCCTTCGGGCGCATCGAGACGGGCCTGAAGGCACGGCTCGGGGTCTCAGTCTTCGATACGGAGACCGGTCGACGGGTAAGCCATCGCGGTGACGAGCGCTTTCCCCTGTGCAGCACCTTCAAGCTCCTCGCCTGCGCGGCCGTCCTGAAGCGCGTCGATGCAGGTCAGGACGGTCTCGCCCGCAGGATCCGGTTTGCGTCCGGCGACGTGGTGACCCATTCGCCCGCTACGAAAGACAGAGTCGGTGGGGATGGAATGACGCTCGCGGAACTCTGCGCGGCAGCCATGACCCTCAGCGACAACACGGCGGCCAACCTGATTCTCGGGACTCTCGGCGGCCCGTCCGGCCTCACGGCCTTCGCGCGCTCACTCGGCGATCCGGCAACCCGGCTCGACCGGTGGGAAACCGCGCTCAACCAGGCGACGCCCGGCGATCCGCGCGACACCACGACGCCGGACGCGATGGCGGCCAATCTGCGCCGGCTCGCCGTCGAGGATGTCCTGTCGCAACGCTCGCGCGACCAGCTGGTCGCGTGGCTCGTCTCGAACAGGACCGGCGACACACGGCTGCGTGCCGGGATGCCGAAGGATTGGCGGGTCGGCGACAAGACAGGCACCGGTTCTCACGGCACCGCGAACGATGTGGCCGTGATCTGGCCGCCCGCGCGCAAGCCACTGGTCGTCGCCGTCTATGTGACGGAGACGAAGGCATCCCTCGACGACCGGAATGCCGCTATTGCCGATGTCGGCCGAGCCGTGAGCAGGACGCTGACGGCCTGACACGCTCCGCACGACGGATCTCGGCCGAAGCGGTTAGGCGCCTCAATGCTGTAGCCCTGGACGCCCGGCTCTTCCGCTCACGGACAGACCACGACCGAAGGGGCGGCCATCCCTCCCGCGCTGCGATCCCGCGCTGGCAAGAGTGCCGCATCCTGACGCGGGAAGCGGCAGCTCCGGTTATCAGTTTGGCAGGGACGTAACCCCACCGCCGGTGGAGGAGCCCTGGTTTGAGGACGATCCCCCGCCCTTTGCCAGGATGACCAGTCCGATCACGCCGATGAGCGCCACGCCGGCAAGGATCCCAGCCGCTGGACTGCCGAGGAACTCGCTGGTGGGGACGTCCGGCGGTCTGATGCTGGCTGGCGTTGCGACCGCATGGGCCGGGTTCGGATCCGCGACTGCGACAGTTCCTGCACGGACCGTCGTCGTGTCCTTGGACACGATGGCTGTAGGCGGAGCGGAATAGGTTGTGGTGCAACCCGAGGCCTGAAGAGCCATCGAGGCCGCAAGCACCACGGCTATCACGCGTTTCATGGTCTGATCCCTCTCGAACCGCGATCTTGCGATGCCGGACAGCCTCCGAACAACCCGTTAACCGTCCCAGCGGCGGCGATCCGGCCAGGAAGGCCACAGGTGTGGCGGTATCAACACAGTCCCGGTTCGGGATCTCGCCGGGCCACGCGCGGTGGAGGAAGGCCAGCGCGCTTGCCCCCGCGGGTGTCGGCTGGCCCGGACCGTCCGGGATCCGGTGCGGCGGCCGAACCAAGGAGCAGCCCGGGGACTTGGTGGCTCAGGGCAGCAGCATCACCCTCTGGTCCGGGGCTTCGTGTCTCACCGGTTCAACGCGGACTCACCTCATGTGGCTTGCCACCCTCGCCCTCGGTCTGTCGGCCCTCTACGTCGCCGTGGTCGCGGCGATGTATCTGGCGCAGACGTGGCTGATCTTCCCGACCACGCTCGCCGGAGCGGCACGGGTCGAACCGCCTCGGTCGGCGCAGCGCCTGGAGATCAGGACCCCCGACGGTGATGTCCTCGTCGGCCTGAGGATCCCCGCCGCGGGGGAGAAAGGCCGGAGCGCGCCCACGCTGCTGGGCTTCGGGGGCAATGCCTGGAACGCCGACGCGATGGCGCTCACCCTGCACGGCCTCTTTCCCGAACGGACCGTCACGACGTTCCACTATCGCGGCTATGCGCCAAGCAGCGGGCGGCCCAGCGCCGCGGCGCTTCTCTCGGATGCGCTCCTGATCTTCGATCATCTGAGGCGGGCTGATCCTCACGAGCGCGTCGTCCCGGTCGGGTTCAGCATCGGATCGGGCGTCGCGGCCTCCCTCGCCCGCCACCGCCCTGTTGCCGGGTTGGTTCTGGTCACCCCCTTCGACTCGCTGCAGGCCCTGGCCCGCGACCATTACTGGTGGGCGCCCGTGGGCCTGCTGCTCCGTCACCAGATGCCTGTCGTCGACTTCGTTCGCGAAGCGCGGGCGCCGACGGCCCTCATCATCGCGGGGCGGGACAATATCGTGCCCGCACGCCGCAGCGCCCCTTTGCGAGCGGCGATCCCGAATCTTGTTTTCGACCGCATCATCGATGCCGGGCACAATGATCTTTATGGCCGCCCGGCCTTTGCGGCAGCCATGCGCGACGCGCTCGCACAGATCGAGACGGCTTCGGGCCAAAGATCTGTGCCTTGAGGCGCAACGCGGTATCGGTGCGGACGTCCCCGCGACGCTCGTGCGGGATCGAGTTTCTCCGCCCGGATCGTCAAAGACGGCCCGTTCGCAAGACCAGCTTTCCCGTGGTCTCGCCGGATTCCAGCATCCGATGAGCGTCCGCCACATCGGCGAGGGCAAAGGATCTGACCCTTGGGACCTGGATCCGTCCGGCCTCGACCCAAGCCGTGAGATCCTTCACGGCAGCGTGCAGCAGGTCGGTGCGGTCGAAGAGAAACGACAGATTGAACGCCACCACGCCCTTGTTCTGGCTCGTCATGGACAGCGGGTTGAAGCGCGGCATCCTGAGCAGCCCGAGCGCCGCCTTGAGATAGCGCACATGTCCGCCCCGCTTCGGCAGCAGGGTGTGGAAGCCGTAGACCATCAGCTTCCCCGTGGGCTTCAGGTGCCGATAGCTCTGCCCGAGCGTTTCGGGGCCGTTCGCGTCGAAGACGAGGTCGTAGCCCTCGGGGCACAGGCGCTCCGCCTCGTCCCAGAGCGGCCGAGCGGACTTGTCGATGACGGCATCGACGCCGAGCTGGCGCACATACTCGACCTTGTGGCTTGCTCCCACGACACCGGTCACGCGCAGGTCGTGCAGCTTGCAGAGCTGGACGAGCGCCGAGCCCACCCCGCCGGCGGCCGAATGCACGAGGACCCTCATGCCGGGCCGGATCACCACGTTCTGCAGCAATCCGTGATAGGCCGTGAGGTGCACGACCAGAAAGCCGGCGGCTGCCTCGTCGCCCAGAACCGGGGGCTTCGGCCAGACCAGGTCTGCGTCCGCGCAGACATGCGTGGCGTAGCCATTGAAGCGGGTGACCCCGAAGACCGGGTCCCCGACCTTCAAGTGCCGGACCTCGCGCCCCAACCTCTCGACCCGGCCCGCATATTCGAACCCGGGCGTGATCGGCCAGCCCACGTAGCGGCGCGCGGATTCGTACACGCCCCAGCGCACGCAGATGTCAGCATAGTTCACCCCGACGGCCGCGGTCCGGACCAGCACCTGGCGATCGCCGAGCTCAGGTGTGGGATGGGATTCGAGCTTCAGCTGCTCGTATCCGCCGGCCTTGTGAATGACCACTTTGTGCATCTGTGCCGCCCGCGGGGATCCGCCCTGAAGCCGGGCTCCGGCGTCATCATGGTCCTGATGGACTCGGGCGCAAGGTTGGGCCGGCAAAGCGGCGGTCGTGCCCGGCCGGCCGAAGAGCCGGCGCACCCTCTGGCGCGCCGGCTCGTCCGGTCGAGGAACAGGGGCAGCCTACGCAGACATTCCGCCATGGGCGAGCCAGTATGCGCAGCTGGGCGTGAGGTTCTGGTAGGCCAGATCCTCGTACTTGCGCACCTCCTCCGGGGTGAGCACATCGCGCCAGCGACCGTTCGTTCCCTTGTGGATGAACGTCTTCGCCCCGCCCTCGAAGATGACGCCGCCGAGCGGAACGCTCTTCTCCGCATTCGCCTTCATGTAGTCGAAGCTGCAATGCTCCAGGATGGCGGGCCAGCGCTCCTCGTCGATGTCGATCGACAGGAAGTCGGCGATGAGCCGGATCTGGCCCGGTAGATCGGCCTTCAGATCCGCATAGTGCAGCAGCAGCACGTTCGGCAGGTGCCGGACCGCCCACCAGGAGCGGACGTTCTCCCAGAAGGGCCAGAACGGATGCCCGTCCCGGTCGAGCCAGTCGTGGAAGTACTGCCGGATCGAGGCGGGCGGCCGCTCCACCGGCGGCCCGACCCGGCCCGGCGTGTCGTTCACCGCCTGGTACCAGAGGTCGTTGGCGCTGGCGTGGTGATTGTACATGCTCCAGAGCACGTCGCGCCCGTCGCGGCCGACATAGATGTACTTGGCCTTCGGCGAGAAGACGAGCGCATCCACGGGCAGGTGCGTCTTGAGGAAGCGGCGATGCGTCTGGGCCTCGACGGCCGGCAGCTTCACCTCTTTGGGCGGAATGCGCAGATCGAGCCAGGGCGACAGCTCCGCCACGTTCACGTCCTCAGCGCCCTGGAAGAGGAGCTGCGCGACGATCTGCTGGGTCCAGGTGGTGCCGGACTTGGCATAGGTCGCGATGACGATGTCGCCGTCGCGGAACTGAAAGTCGTTCCAGATGGTCGAGTCGAAGTGGTGATTGTGCAGCTCGCGTCTCTTGACCGGCCAAATGGCGGCATGTGCGTTCATGGCTGACATTCCTCAAATCTGGCGAAGCGGTGAGCCGGGCAGACGCCCGACTCTGTCGCGTGGTTGGAGCGTATTCCGGAAGGCACGACCACCGTGGTCATCCGGGCTTCAGCGGTTCGATGCGTGGTGCTGATGCCCGCCCTGGTTCCGGTGGTACTTGCAGGTGACGTTCGGATTGAAGGGTGCGAACACCCCGTTGGGGTTCGTCCGGTAGATCCAGACATGCCGGTCGTAATGCGGCTCGAACATGTGGGCCTCGTCGATGGCCGTGGCGGGGTCGTCCGCCATGGTGTCGTAGGCGACCCCATGAAACGTCGGGAGCTCGGTGCGGCCGGTGCCGTGCCAGGCCTTGCGGAAGACGAGATTCTCGACGGCGACGAGCTCGAGCGACCCGTCGGCCTGAGGCTCGTAGATGAGGATCGCGGGCTTCCGGAAATCCGTGTGGGTCCCGACCCCGTCGACGCGCGGGTTCGGCGGGGCGGTGATGCCCAACAGGTCCGGGCGGAAGAAATGGATGCCCATGGCCCCGAGCGCCGCCGGCTGGCCCATCATCTCCGCCGTGTCGCAGTGATCCCCCGGGTCGCGCAGGTAACCTTCCGCGAGAGCGACTTTGGCATCCTTGAACCGCTCGGTCGCCTGGCGGATTTCGGCGAGGCTCGGCTCGCCGTCTGCAGGCCCCGTGCTCGCCGCTCCGCCCGTGACGGCCGCCGGTCCCTGGTGGACATGGCCCTCGTGCGCGGAGGCGAGGAGCGTTGACGCTGCAATGAAACCGAGGAGGCTGACAGCGCCGACCGTGCGGCGCAGACGATGACTGTTCATGACAACAATCCTTCCCTGGTGATGCCGTCGGTGGGCATTCGGAATCCAGCCGCAGGTCCGGTCCGATACGGCACGAGAACGGACGAGATCGCCGCTCGCAGACCAGCGGATCGGCCGCGTCTTCATCGCTCCCTGGGAACTGGCCTTGCAAAGCCGATCCGTCGGGAACGAAACCGGTGTAGCGGATCGGATTTTCCGTGGCTCTCGCCGGAACTTGCCTGTATTTTCCGGGAAAGGGTCAGCATCATTCCGGTGGGCCGCCCCCGCGGAATGGGTCATGGGACGATGCCGGACGACAGGAAGCGAATTGCAGCGGCTCTGAAGGACTACCTCGCCCGAGAACGGATGTCCCGCGAGCAGTTCGCCTTCAAGACGAAGCTCGGAAAGTCCACCGTCGACAAGCTGCTGACCGGCCTGTTCTCAGATCGCACGCTCTCCATCGTCGAGAGCCATACGGGCCTCGCCCTTCGAGCCTCCGCCGGGGACGGCCCGGCGCACCGCGCCGAGACACCGGTTGCGCCCGAAGCCTCCGTGGTCCTGCAGCCGGTGGCGCAGCCCTCGATTGCGGTGCTCCCCTTCACGAACATGAATGGGGATCCGGCGCAGGATTTCCTCTCGGACGGCCTGTGCGAGGACCTCATCACGGCCCTCGCCCGTCTGCGCTGGCTTTTCGTGATCGCTCGGAATTCGAGCTTCGTCTACAAGAACAAGGCTGTCGACGTGCGCCAGGTCGCCCGCGAGCTCGGCGTCCGGTATGTGCTGGAGGGGAGCGTGCGGACGGCGGGCCAGCGCATCCGCATTACGGGCCAGCTGATCGACGCCGAGACCGGAAAGCACATCTGGGCCCAGAAGTACGACCGCGACCTGCAGGACATCTTCGACGTCCAGGACGACATCACGGAGCGGGTCGTGGCCGCCGTGGAGCCGCACCTCTATGCGGAGGAGGGCTATCGGGCCTCGAGCCGGCCGCCGGACAGCATCGACGCCTGGGGGCTGGTGGTGCGCGCCCTCAACCTGATCAGCAAGGTGGAGCGGGGCACGAACGAGGAGGCTCAAGCGCTCCTGCGGCAGGCGATCTCCATGGAGCCGCACTATGCCCGCGCCCATGCCCTGCTCGGATGGGCGGTCTGGTGGTCCGCCATGTGCCTCTGGACTCCCGATATCGCCGAGGGTTACCGCAAGGCAGCCCATCACGCGCAGGCCGGTCTCGCGCTCGATCCGAGCGACCCATGGGCCCGGATGGTGTTCGGGCTGACCCTCAGCACGAATGCGGAGCATGAGCGGGCGCTCGGGGAACTCGGCAAAGCCCTCTCCCTGAACCCGAGCTTCGCCTTGGGCCACACGGCCCTGGGCTGGGCTCTCCTGAGGGCAGGCTGGTTCGACGAGGCCATCGCGGAGACCGAGTGGGCGCTGCGCATGAGCCCGGTCGACAGCTTCTCCGGGGTGTATACGACCGTCCACGGCCTGGCCCTGCTGGCCGCGCGGCGCTTCGAGGAGGCGCTCCCCTTTCTGCAGGCCGCGGTCGCCGACTTCCCGGATTATTCCGGCCATTACAACACGCTCATCAGCTGCTGCGGGCATCTCGGTCTGCAGGAGGAAGCCAAGGTGCTTCTGGCCGCCCGCGACAGGATAGCCCCTCCGCTGCGCCTCGGCTGGGTGCGCGACATGCTGCGGAAATTCGCCCATTGCGACGTCTTCATCGAAGGGTTGAGAAAGGCGGGCGTGCCTGAATGATGCGCCGTCAGCCGGAGCCTGAGGAAACATCCGACGCTCTCGGAGCACGCGTCTCCGGGCCGATCAGGCGCCCAGCGAACTCAAGTCCATGGTCGTGACCCTAACGGTGCCGTCCTTTTCGACCATCCCGGATCCGAGCTTGCGCCTTGCGACATCCTCCAGGAGCGAGCGATAGCGCTCGAAAGCAACGAGTTCATCCCGATCGACCGGACCGCCGGTCAGAGAGCCCTCGGCTTTGTGTAGGGCTTCGTGGGTGACGACGACGGACGTGACCTTGCCGTCGGACCTGAGGGGGAAGCGGACACCGTATGCGTCTCGGTACGGCGCCTCATCCCGGCGACCGACCCGCTGGAGTCGCTGGTCCCGTCTGGGCTCGCCTGCCGGACCGGGGTGCGGCCCATGGCGGCGGGGCCGGTCGAGGGCCGACAGAATACCCTCCACGACGACGCCCAGCACCAGGTGGGAGACGAGGCCGCGAGCATGCGCCTGCCATGGATAGCGGCGCGGGGGCGCCGCTGCACCGATCAATGGGTTGATGATCTCGTCTTCGATCAGGAACAGACCGAGTCCGAGGAGGAGCCCTCGGCCGAGGGGACCGCCCGGCAGATGCCTCCGGGCAGCGGCATACGCGATAGCAGGTGCCATGCCGACTGCATAATGGGTTGCGATCCCAATCGGGTGCGGCTGTGGCGGCGGCTCGGCGCCGACCATTCGTGCGACGGAACCGGCCATGTTGTGAGCCGGATCTTTTCTGTTGGGACGCACGGCCTGAGTCCGACGCCATGCGGCCCGGTCTCCGTGTTCCACCATCCACCAGTCGACCCGGTCCATCACCCAGACCCCGGCTGCACCCGCGATGGTCCCTTTGAGGAGATCTGCAGCCAATCCTGGCCTGCTGGCGGTATTCATCTCAGCCTCCGCTGCCGTTCACTTGCGATGACAAAAGGGACGGCAAGTGAGTTGTTCCGGGAATTTGCGCCCGGAGGCAGCCGGCTGTGCCCTGGAGTTCCCAGACCGGTGTCCCACCAGGCCCGCGGCTCAGGATCTGGCTCAAAGGCTGGGGGCAGCGGAACTGGAGCGGCTTCCGGTAGGTTGCTTCTACCTTATTGAGCGCTTGAGCGCGGCGAAGCTGGCATTCATGGCGAAGATTTGTGGCGGTGGCTCAAAGACCTGACGCCTCTCCGCCACAGGACGGAAGGAGCACCGCTTCATGAAGCCGATGACCGAGGAGCACCTCGCCATCCTGCGGCGCCATATGGTGGAGGTGATCGGGATCCACGTCGACATGGCGAGCGAGGAGCTCGGCCGGACGGCTCTCGGGGAGCGCGTCATCGCAGCCCTCCTGAAAGTGCCCCGCCACCACTTCGTGCCGCAGCAGCTGGCGCCGCTCGCCTACCAGGATACGCCGCTCCCGATCGGTTTCGACAAGACGATCTCGCAGCCCTTCATCGCTGCCCTGATGATCGATCTCCTCGCGCCCGAATCCGGGCATGCGGTGCTCGAGGTCGGCACCGGGCTCGGCTACCAGGCCGCTCTGCTCGCCGAACTGAGCCGCGAGGTCTGGAGTGTCGAGATCGTCGAGGAATTCGCCGCCGAGGCGAAGGAGCGCCTCAGCGACCTCGGCTATGGCCGGGTCGGCATCCGGGTCGGCGACGGTTCGCGTGGATGGGCCGAGCACGCGCCGTACGATCGGATCCTGGTGACCGCCGCGGCGCAGCGGGTCCCGAAGGCGCTCGTGGACCAGCTCAAGCCCGGCGGCCGGATGGTGCTGCCGGTCGGTCCCGCCGAAGCCCAGGCCCTCACGCTGGTCGAGAAGGCCGCGGACGGCACAATCAGCCACGAGGCGGTCATCCCCGTGCGGTTCACGCAGCTCGAGGTCGCCTGAGGAGAAGCCGATAATCCGGCTCGGAGGGCACCCACGGCATGCAGATCGACAGCAGCACCCTGAGCCGCCTCGTCGCCCTCGGGCGCGCGAAGGGCCACTTGACGAACCAGGACCTCGCGGAGGCGCTTCCCGTCTCCGCGATGAGCCCATCCGACATCGCGCTGGTGGTCGTCCACCTCGAGGAGGCCGGCATTGCGGTCGAGCTCGACGAAGACCTGCTGGCGGGCGGGCCGCCCGACACCGCCCGAACCTTCGAGATCGCGTCGGTCGAGAAGTTCCCCGGGAGGCATCCTCCGCCCGAGCCGCTCCGCGCCGGCGGCGCTCCCGAGTCACAGGCCTCCGTGGAGTCTCACACCGCAGAACCGGGGCCGGCGGTAAGCGCGCACCGGGCCGTCATCGTCGCAGGGCTCGTCGCGCTCGCGCTTCTGGCGCTCGCTCTCTTTCTGCTGGCGTCCTGAGCGACCGAGAGGTGCTGCCCACGTGCCGCCAGGCATTTCGCCTTTGCGGCCCCGATGGACAACCGCAACCCCAGCGCCGCCCGGAGCGGCGATCAGGGATGATACCGCCCGTGCTCGCCGAAATCGGAATCGACGGGCTTCCGCCCCCGCTTCGGCCGCTGCCGCTTGCTCTCCTTGTCCGAGCGCCGCCTCCCGTCCGACCCTCTTCGGCGGCTCACAGAGGTCGCGGCCAGCTGCTGCTCGATCCTGGCATTCAGGCTCGAGCGCAGGTCGACGACCGTCTCGGCATCCTCGTAGATTTCGGGATAGCGCTGGGCCAGCCAGAGCCAGCTCGTGACGATCTTCACGCGCGCTTCGAGCTTCAGAAGGTCGGCATTGACCCCGAAATTCGGCGGCAGAACCCGGCCGTCGCGGGCATGCTGCCGCGCCCATTCGAGGAGAAGTTCGACCGCAAGCCGCTCCCGTCCATCGACCGGCGCCATCGCGTAGGACAAGCGGTCCAGAATCGGCAGATCGACCGAATCGAGAAGCGCCGCGAGTTCGATCATCTCCTCCATGTCGGACATGCGCAGGTCCGGATGGCCGGCCACGAGCGTATCGTTCAGATGCCGGAGGACGCGGCCGAGCCGGTCGACCTGCAGCACTTCGCTGGCCGAGAGCACGGTCTCCTGGTTGGGGCGCACATAGGCCTTGCCCCGGAGCTTGGCGGCCTCCCCAGCCAGTGCCTTCGCGATGACGGCCTCGACCGGTGCATAGGATCCCGCCTCCTGCAGAGCGGTCACGAGCCCTTCCTCATGGTGGCCGAAGCGTCCCGCCCGTCCCGCGATCTGCTTGATCTCCATGGTGGTGAGCTGCCGCTCGCGGGTTCCGTCGAACTTGCGAAGGGTGGAGAACACGACCCGCCGGAGCGGACCGATGTTCAGGCCCATGCCGATGGCATCGGTGGCGACCAGGATTTCGGCCTCGCCGCTGCGGAAGCGCGCCGCCTCCGCCCGGCGAACCTCGGGCCCGAGTGCGCCGTAGACGGTCGCGACGGTCCGCCCGGCCTGGACCAGACGCGTGCGCAGATCGTGGACGTGGCGGCGGGAGAAGGCCACGACCGCATCGCCCCGCATCAGCTTCTCGAGTTTCGCCGGCGCCCCCTCGGCGCGGAGGCGGCCCTTGCGCTTGAGGATGCGCACCTCCAGCGGCTCCCCGGTCATCGCCAGCAGATGCTCCACGAGAGGGATCGCCTCCGGGGCGCCGGTCAGGACGACGAGGCGCGCCGGCGCCCCGATGACGGCCTGGGTCCAGGCCCAGCCGCGACTCGGGTCGCCCAGCATCTGGATCTCGTCGATGACGCAGACATCGACCGTGCGGTGCAGATCCAATGTCTCAATGGTGCGGGCGATGTGGGTCGTGTGCTCGGGAAGGATGCGCTCCTCGCCGGTCACCATGCCCGCGGGAAGCCCCTCCTCGCTCATGCGCTCGTAATGCTCGAGCGCAAGCAACCGCAACGGCGACAGGATCTCGGCAGTGGCGGCCTCGCTCGCGAGCTTCAGGGCCTCGTAGGTCTTGCCCGAGTTCGTCGGACCCGCAAGGAACAGGAACCTGCGATCCAGGGAGCGGGCGACCGGGAAGATCGCGGCGTAGCTCTCATAGCCGGACGCCTCCCGGATCTGCGCCTCGCGCAAGTCCCGGATCCTCCTGGAGGCTGCGCGCGAGCGGATATCGTCGAGCTTCTCGCGAAGCGTATCAGCGGCGCCTTCCGGCCCGCGCCTGTCGGACGCGTGGATCCGCTCGAGCTTGTTGAGCGCCGAGGCGATGCCGCGAAGGATCGCCTCGCGTTCCGCGGCGTCCTCATAGGCCGAGAGATAGGTGTCGAGCTCGTCACGCCAGCCCGCGACCACCGGCTCGAAGGCCGCGACGGTCGCATCGCGCAGCTCGATCAGGCGCGCTGCGAGTGCCTCCGCAGCAGCGGCAACCTGCGCCCGGTCGGGTTTCGTGGGCGAAAGGACGGCGGATGCCACCTCCACGGGTTCCGCAAAGGCGAACTCGACGGCGAGCTCGACCGTCTCGCTGCCGGGCAGGACGGCAACAGGCTGGCTGAAAACGGCGCGATAACCCGCAAAGACGTGCTCGGCTCTGAGCCGGCCTCTCTCGAGCTTGCGGATGTCCTCGGCAATGTAAATTCCGGTGCTCTTCCGGACGGGAGCCAGGATGCTCTGCCGGCGCCGGTGAGACGCATCATCGGCCCGCGTATCCGGCTGGGCATCCGCCCGAGCCGCTTTGGCGTGGCCTTCACCGGGTGCGGTTTCGTCCTGGGCTCGCCACGCGGCGACCTCGGCGGCCAGCGGGGCCACCGCTTCGGGGTCGAAGACCGGCGCCTCGAAGCTGCGCCCCATCTTGCGGAATGTCTTCTGCCCGGCGACCGGAATCAGCCCGGCCGCGACCCAGCGCTCGCACTCGGCCATGCTGGCGAGCAGGATTCCGGGCAGGTGGTTGATGGTGACAAAATCTCTCGACGTACGGGTCATCTCTATCCTGGATCCGGGCGTGGCAGCGCGGGTCTCGCGTCAGCCATGCCCCCAATGTCAGAGGCACCCGCACGAGGCCTCTGCTGCCGACCTCGTCACCGCCAGGCGGCCCCGATGCACGGCATGCGTTTCAACGAATGACCGCCCGCGGCCTGTGACCCAGCCTTCGGCCGGCCATCAACAGCTGGAGCGCCGGAGCCCGGCCATGCAGGTTTCAGCTTGGGCGGGAACGGCAGCGTGACGATCTCAGCAGGATTGTCCGCCGACCTCGGAGAGGTCGAGACGCGCGCGTTCGCCCCATGCAATATGGTGATGGCAGGCGCTGATCTCAAGCGGCAACCGACGTGAGCAGCCGGGACAAGCCCTGCGCGACGAGCTTGAAAAACGCAGGTCTCGCCCCCATTTCAGGCGGGTGCCGGTCGCGCTCGCGCGATGGGAACGACCACGAGGCGGGTGACAGTGTCCGACGGACACGCATCGTCTTGCCGCCGGGGCCGTCGGCATGCCGGGCTCTCCTCCTGGCGTCAGGCCTTGCCTGGTGACGTGTCAGGGGAGGTGTTCAGGCGGGCGGCCGATGCCCTCTTGCAATGCGGTGCGACCTCGATTATGTCCCCGCTCCCGGCGCACCGCGCGAGCGAGTTCGCGCCGTTTCCAGACAGCCTGCTTGTCGGCTCCCGGGCCACCGCCTGGGGGTGACATCCGTGTCTCTGATATCGCGGCCGAGCGTCGATCGCTCCGGGCGCGGATTGGAGGCTCTGCAGGGCTGGCTGATCATCATGAGCCTCTTGTTCTGGACGATATGTCTGGGATGGATTGTGGCTCCTCTGGTTTTTCCTGTGATCGGCGCTGGTCCTTTTGGGTCTGGCGGGC